>Ga0233425_10001481_pt1 | contig 52459 bp, 36 predicted proteins | sample Watercolumn_Towu_2_FD_181712 | JGI IMG/M metagenome (GOLD analysis project Ga0233425, IMG submission 181712) | Freshwater microbial communities from Lake Towuti, South Sulawesi, Indonesia - Watercolumn_Towuti2014_140_MG | ecosystem: Environmental > Aquatic > Freshwater > Lake | place...
ACGTGAACGGCAAACTGGCCGAGTTCACCGAAGCCGTGGTGGAGAATCTGAAGGACGGGTATTATTTCTACAAGCCAGGCGAAGCCGGTGCCAAGCACAAGGCGTCAAATATTCCATGCCTTTTCAAAGGCCGTGTCACCTCCGACACGAACCTGGTGAACAAGCTGGGTGACGCAGGCGCCAACGCCCGTTGCCTGGGATGTAACTTCGTCACTGATATTGCGGAATTCCCGTACGGAACCATCCTTGATGCACGGGATCACAAGCATTACGGCCTGAAACTGAAAGAGCTCATTAATCCGGAAGGAGGGAAGATCTACCATATCCGGTTTGATCAGACCGAAAAGACCGGGAAAATGCTTTATCAGGGAGAGATCCTGATCGAGTCGCGCCACTTCGCCATCCTGCGGATCTCGTACAAGCCCAGCTTCAAAGCATTTGAGGCCTATGAAAAAACAAAATACAGCCGTACCTGGTTTCTGAACGACACTCCCGGGTGGATCCAGGAGATGCCCCTCGGGGAGACCGTCATAACGTATTCCAAGCGGGGACCTTTCTGGTGCCTGAGCACGATCAGGAACCAGTACTGGATCACTTTTTACCAGCCGGAATTGCGGCAGAAACTGAACTACGGATATAAAAACGAGGTCATTGTAACTGATATCACGCGGGATCCCGACGCAATCGGCTCATTCAGGGGCGATAAATCCATTGGCGTAAACCAGCGGTGGGATCAGGTAGTGGGCGATACGGATGTTAGGTTCTGGGGAAATTTCAATTTTCTGCCGGTTGAGGAACAACTGCGAAACGAGCTGGACAAGCGGACAGGGGATTGATGATTGCACAAGATTGCACAGGATTGCCAGGATTGCGCAGGATTGCGCAGGATTGCGCAAGATTGCCAGGATTGCGCAGGATTGACGATTGAAATTTGGAATTTGAGAGGCTCTTATTCCAGCTCTTTCAGCGATTTCCGGATGATCTCCACCGCTTCCCTCACCTGTTCTTCTGTAATGACCAGTGGGGGTGCGAACCGGATAATGTGGTCGTGGGTGGGTTTGGCCAGCAATCCGTGCTCCATCATCCTGATACATACATCCCACGCTGTTTTCCCGTTATGCGGACGGATTACAATGGCATTGAGCAGTCCTTTTCCTCGGACCAGCTCGATGAAAGAGGAGGAGATCTTCCCGCACTCATCACGGAAGATTTTTCCCATCTTCAGGGCATTCTCCGCCAGGTTCTCCTCCTTCACGACAGTCAGCGCGGTGATAGCCACCTTGCAGGCGACCGGGTTCCCCCCGAAGGTGGATCCGTGTTCGCCCGGATGGATCACGAGCATGACCGGATCGTCGGCAAGCACTGCCGAAACCGGATAAACTCCACCTGACAGTGCTTTCCCGAGGATCAGCACATCGGGCTTGATCCCTTCCCAGTCGCAGGCCAGGAGCTTCCCTGTCCGGGCAATTCCGGTCTGCACCTCGTCGGCAATGAAAAGAACATTTTTCTCCCGGCAGAGATCATAAGCTTTCTTCAGGTAGCCTTCATCTGGAACATACACGCCGGCTTCTCCCTGGATCGGTTCCACCAGGAATCCGGCCACATGCGGATCTTCCAGCGCTTTCCGCAGAGCAGCGATATCGTTGTAAGGAATAATGGTGAATCCCGGCGTAAAGGGTCCGAAATCCTTCCGGGCCACCGGATCGGTCGACATGGAAACAACAGAGATCGTGCGGCCATGGAAGTTGTTCTCACAGCAGATGATTCTGGCCTGGTCCCCGGGAATGCCTTTTACTTTATAGGCCCATTTCCGGGTGAGCTTCAACGCCGTTTCATCGCCTTCGGCCCCGGTATTCATGGGAAGAACACGGTCGTAACCGAAATACCCGGTGACAAACTGTTCATACACACCGAGCACGTTGTTGTAGAACGCCCGTGAGGTCAGCTCCAGTGTCTGTGCCTGGGCAATGAGCGCCTCCACGATGCGGGGATGGCAATGGCCCTGATTCACAGCTGAATAGGCAGAAAGAAAATCATAGTATCGTTTCCCTTCCACGTCCCACATGAACACCCCTTTCCCTCTGGCCAGTACGACAGGCAGCGGATGGTAATTATGAGCTCCGTATTTATCCTCGAGCTCTATGGCTGTTGCCGATGATTTCACTTCTATCATACAGGGTTCCGGCTGGTTAATTCTTCACAATAAATGATCCTGAATTCAGCAGTTTCCGGCCATCGGTCAGCTTATAGTAGTAACTCCCGCCGGGGAGCTCCCCGACGGAGATCTGGACCGACACACCCGAAAGGGAATGCCGCTGCAAAAGTTTGCCAAGTACTGTGTATATTTCAAATACTCCGCCACTAACCGGTTCATCCAGGGTAACAGTCAGGTAGTCAGAAGCCGGGTTCGGTGAAAGCGTTACTTCCACATCAGGCATCAGCAGGATTTCAATCCCGGCAATGTTGGTCAGGGTGACATCATCAAAAAACGCCCGGCTCCCAACCTGTCCTACCGACGCCATCATATTCTCGGCGTTGTATCCGCCGCAGGATAGGAGGAGGATGGTGATGGAATCGGGCATGGTAGTGTTGTCCCAGTAGTTGATGGGGACGTCGAACTCGGTCCAGGTATTGATGATGCCCTGGAAAATGAGCCTCGTGTAGGCGATTGTATCCCGCTGATGAGTGATCCCGTTCCATTTCGACAGCAGGATGATCGCTCCGGTGGAGTCTCCGTTGAGTGGATCAGCCATATAAAAACCCTGGAAACGCTGCGCTTTTGTCGGCCATATATAGGGAGCGCCGAGGGTGGCGTTCTGTGTGAACCAGTTGATCCTCAGGTTGCCGATAACTCCAGGGATCAGAATGTGGACCGGCCCCAGAAGAATTTCCCGGGTGATCAGGCCAGCCGATTTGCTTCCCCCGTGTGCCGTGTCGCATGGGTAGGCAGTGATGCCGGGAGGTGTTGGGATCGTATCGAGGATGTTCAGGGTTTTGAAAAATCCTCCGTCGGGTTCCCAGAATCCGTGCGGACTTTGCGTCCATCCTTCAAAATTCCCGTTAGGTAACGAGGATTGGCTGAATCCTGAGAAGGCCAGGAACAGCGAAACGATGATAACAGCTGTTTTTTTCATATATGCTAAGTTATTGTTTAACAGGTTTCGGTTCAGATGGTCATGACCACCTGCAGCGAAGTGGTCCTCGGGGCCTCGATGGTCATAGGTCGCAGGGAATAGGGGGTGTTGAATATGTTGTTGACCAGGAAGGATATCCGGAAGTCACGGATCATATAGCTGATCCTGAAATCCACAATGAAATTCCCGTCGTGATGTTCTTCCCGGTATTTGACTATACCCGAGTGCATTGTGGGGTCGAGGTCATAAAGAAAGTTATCGATATTCTTCATGAATCCATAGTACCGGCCGGTCACTCCTGTCGACAAACGGGTCTTGAATGTCAGTTGAAAATCGGCTTTGGCTATTTGCTGCATCCGGTATTTCAGGATATATCCGGCGGTATCGGTAGAGGTATTGGTATATGTATAATTACGGGTCAGCTGCGTGGCTTTTTCGAAGTGGGTGTAGTAAACCAGGTCAGGGTCAAGCGCCTGGGGAACTGAATAGGTATAGCCGAAAAGGATTGTGCAATCGAGATTCCGGGCCAGTTTGCCTTCCCCGGCCAGGGTGCAGTCGATCCCGTAAATACGGGCCGGGCCGGTGTTCAGGAATTTGAAACCAAAGCTTTTGCTTAATACGGTGTCTCCCCAGATACCAAAGTTGAATTCGACATAATTCTTATAGTCCTCATAAAATCCGGCGATATCCACCATCCCCCCGAATCTGCCTATTTTGAACAGTTGTTTCACGCCCAGCTCATACGACAGGATAGTTTCGGATATCAGGTTTGGATTGGGGTAGAAGCCAAATCCCCCGGATGTGGTGGTGATGTACCGTTCGCCGATACTCGGCACACGGTATCCCTGGCCAACCGATGCTCTGACATAAGTGCCCCGTGTGGCCTGCACATTAAGGCCTGCGCGGAAGATCGGCCGGTTCTCCTGATCCCCGGCGATCTGATAATACTCCCACCGGCTGCCAACCAACACCGTAAGACGGTTCCAGAACTTCTTTTCCAGTTGCAGATAAATCGCCAGATTATCAGAATCATACGTGCCCGATTCTCCGGTAGTGGGCGTACTGTCGGCTGCCAGCCTGCCGGAGAAGACCTGTCCGTCGGAATGTGCGTAGGTATTCATGATCCCCGTTACCAGCATCAGCCCTCCCAGTTTCCTGAATTCCCGCGTATACTGGTATTCGCTGTATATGGTCAGAAAACCGTTGGACTGGTTGTTGTTGGCATGGGTGTTCCCGAAGTAGATCCGGTTCTTGAAACTGTGGCTTCCGCCCCGGTCGTTGAAATATTTGATATACGGATCCACGAAGAAGCTGAAATCCCTGAAATGTGACAGGGCACCGGGATAGGAACGGTATATGTTGGTGTCGGCATCATACCAGAAAAAGGTCTCGGCGCTGTTACTGAACATGAAATTCCCGTTCAGGCCATAGGTCAGCCCGTCGATCTTTTTATTACGGATACGGGTATTGAAATAAAATTTTGCCCGCCGTTCAAACTGTCCTTTATTGAACGCCGTGTCGGCCCTCATTTCCGGAGTGCCGCGGATATATCCCTGGTCGTCATAATAGTTTGCCCCGATCCCCAGGTCGAAATTATCAAACTTGTGCAGGTGCGAAAAAGAAACACCGTACATCAGCGGATTGATCCCAGTCCACGGAGTGCTGTACCTGGGATCGGGTTTCCAGTAGCATCCGAGAAAGGTGTTGAGCCGTGTCACCGGCTTGTCTTTCGGGTAAGCCGACCGGATGTTGATGGCACCGGTGATGGCGGAAGAGCCATAGATCACCGACGAAGCTCCTTTGACCACCTCGATCTGCTCCACATCGTCGACCGGAAGGAACCCCCAGCTGGGCCGGCCTGCATCACCACGCAGGATCGGGATCTCATCCACCATCACCATAACCCGGCTGCCCAGTCCGCTGCTGAATCCGCTTCCGCCCCTGATCTGTGGCTCATTGTCCACAATGGTGATCCCGGGGATCTTGTCGATGGCCTGATCGATACTGGCAGGATTAGATACATAAATGTACTGGGCTTTAAGCACTTCAATGGAGGATATGGATTCCTGGATCTTTTGTTCGTATTTCGACCCGGTTACCACCACGGTGTTGAGCTCCTGGGTTGTGCGGTCCATGGCGAAATCAAGCATAATCTCCTTTTTCCCGTCCAGTGCTACATGCCTTTCCTCCCGTTCGTAGCCCACACATGTTGCCACCAGGGTATGATCTCCGCGTGGAAGTTCGATCCGGTAAAATCCATTACTGTCGCTGTAAGTGCCTATCGCCTGGCCCTTGATCCCGATGTTCACGAACGGAAGGATTTCAGAGGTTTCGCTGTCGGTCACCCTTCCGTGAACCACGCCATCCTGGCTGAATAGCAGGGGGAAGGAGATAAAGAATAAAATCAGGGGTTGGAGAGCTCGTAAAACCTTCGTCATCCGGGGGGATTTACCCGCAAATGTAGATAATTATTCCGAACAGAAAAATTCCGGAGTCAGGATACGGCTCCGTCTCTGACATTCAATGATTTATATTTCAGTGACGGGGAGGGAATGTAAGGGCCGATACCTAACTTGTTCCATTTTTCGTCCACGGAATGGATGGTTGGATCATCCATAATGATCACGTTGGGCCAGGGACGTTCAAAACCGTCCAGTTCCCTGGTCTTCCGTGTTGCATCCAGGAAAAGCCGGGTTGCAGCCGGGGAGGGTTCCTCCCTGATAAAGGCATCGCGGAGGGGATCCAGGTTATTGGCTGCGAGCCAAACCACGGTCGGAATATCCATAGGATCAACCAGGTGGTCGACAAATACTGATATCCTGATACCAGGCAGCAATCCTTCTGTGGAAAGCGATGAGGCCAGGAGGCGCGCATGCTCCGGCAGTGTTTTACGGAACGCAATGATGCAGATAGCGATATTATCCCGGATCAGGGAATCATTTATACCTGTGATCTCGGGGAACCGGTGCCTGATGGCGTCAGCGTCAATCTGCCCGGGCACCGGAACATGTTCTTCCATGCTGTATTCCTTCAGTTCAGATGTGGCATCGATCCCCAGCTTTCCTCCTGTTGCGGGTGTGTTCCCGGAGTGATCGAGAATATCCGCTGGCCCCCGGCCAAACAGTATACGGTCGCTCAGGGCGGGATGCCGGCAAACCTGACGTGCGACTTCCCGGTAATTCTTCAGGTCGATCCTCTCGTCAACAGCCACCAGGATCTTATTGAACATCATCTGTCCAGCTCCCCACAAGGCATTCATCACCTTCCCGGCCTGCCCGGCATATCGTTTTTTCAGGCTCACCAGTACCAGATTATGAAAAACCCCTTCAACGGGCATATGGAAGTCGGTCAGCTCGGGAGCGATCATTCTCAGGGGAGGAAGGAAGATCCGCTCGGTGGCTCGGCCTATCCATCCGTCTTCCTGGGGCGGGATCCCTACGATAGTGGCAGGATAAATCGCTTCTTTCCGGTGGGTGATGCAGGTCACATGAAACCGCGGAAAATAATCGGCCAGCGAGTAAAAACCGGTATGATCGCCGAATGGGCCTTCCAGGATCAGCTCTTCGCCCGGATCTACGTACCCTTCGATCACAAAATCGACATCCTGCGGCACCTCCAGTTCATTGGTCAGGCATCGGACCATCTCCACCCGTTTCTTCCGCAGGAATCCCGCCAGGATATACTCATCCAGATCATCGGGGAGCGGAGCAGAAGCCGCATAGGTATAAACGGGATCGCCGCCAAGGGTGACAGTGACCGGCATGCGTTTCCCCAGTTCGCGGTACTGTTCAAAGTGATGCGCCGATCCTTTATGCGGATGCCAGTGCATGGCTGTCAGCGCTGGACCGAAAACCTGCATGCGGTACATTCCGAGATTCCGGATGCCGGATACCGGATGCCGGATACCCCCCTCCTTATTGGGGGAGGAATCAGGGGTTAGTGCACCGGAGGAGCCGGGAGAAACTGTATGCACGCACGGGAGTGTAATAAAAGGCCCCCCATCAGCCGGCCAGCAGGTCAGAACGGGAAGGAGGGTCAGGTCGGGAGCCTTCATGATGACCTCCTGGCATGCACCCCTCCCCTTCTTCCGTCGGGGCATCCAGGAAGAAAGTTCCCGGAGCAGGGCGAGGGTACGTATCCTGGAGAGGAATGTTTCTTTTGGAGAGAGCAGCGCACGGATGATAGTGTCGATCCCGCGGGTGCAATCATCCAGGCTGGAGACTCCAAGCGCCAGGCACATCCTTCTTTCCGATCCGAAGGCATTGATCAGCAATGGGAATTCTGTGCCGTTGCGCTCAAATAACAGGGCTTTACCCCCATACTTGGAGAAACGGTCGGCTATTTCCGGGATCTCCAGCTTCGGGGAAACGAATTCCTTCACGCGGAGCAGTTCCCCCGATGATTCGAGGGTATTAATGAAGTGCGTAAGATTCCGGAATGCCATCTGTAATTCCCAGAGATTATGGTGGTTCACCTGCGCGGTTCCGGAACAACCGGACCAGAGGATGTCAGCGGGATGTTTCGAATTGCTGCTCGCCGAATTGTTCCGGTTTATTCTGGTCGTTGTATTTCGAAGGGCACTTCAGCAACAGGCTTTTGGCTTCAAACACCTCCCCGTTCATCGAGCCGACAATAACGACTTTCTCCGATTTTTCAAAGTCCTGCGGCTTGGCGTTGTGATAAATCACCTGCTTTTCCAGTCCTTCCTCGTCCAGCATATAGAAGGAAAACTCATTCGGATTGTTCAGGGCATCATAAGTCACCGGTTTGCCCGGGCTGAGGGTGCCGATCACATGGTATTCCTTCCCCGGATTTTTGGAGGCGACCGTGAAGTTGGAATAGGTACTGGAATCTGTGAGGGTCGAGATGACCACTCCTACCGCGATGACGACAACAAGGATTATAATGATGTGAATGGTCTTCATCCTGCTTTGTGTTCTTTTTTCCCCTTTATTTCTTTCTCGATTTTCCCGATTTTCCGATCCATCAGGAAGAGGTACACAGCGATCCCCGCCAGGATCACCGCCAGTACCGTTACAACGATATATATTTTGCCGTCAGGTTGCATAGTAATTCATTAGGATATACAATGAATCTCAAGGTTTGTTAAAATCGCCGGTCACAGGGATCTCTCTTCATTCCATTTGCCGAGTTTTGCCATCCGTACCCTCAGGTTCAGGATCCAGAAACCGAGGAGAATCCAGCCGATCATGGCAGGATAGAAGACGGTTCTTGTCGACGGAGAAAGGTCAAGGGCCAGTACCGGCGCCCCATCCTGACCGGGATGGATGGTCGATCCGGCTAAACGGGGCAATACGAGAACAAATACGATCCAAAGGACAAATGCAAAGACATTGTAGACTGCGGATACTTTGGCCCGTTTATGGCGGTCGTCGATGGAGGCCCGCAGGATTAGGTAGGCAATATAAATAAACATCCCCACCGCTGCGCCATCCAGTTTCGGATCCCTGACCCAGAAAGCACCCCACGTGCTTCTGGCCCAGATCATCCCGGTGATCAGTCCCAGGATGCCGAAAAGAATGCCAACATTGACTGCTTCCAGTGCCACGAAATCCTCCTCCTCCCTGAATCCGCGCAGGTACCGCAGGCTGAAAATGAACGAAGTGACCAGCATGGCGGTCATTCCGAACCACATCCCTACATGATAAAAAACATTCCGGACGGATTCCCCGATCATGGTGTCGGGGATACTGATAAGGAATCCCGCGATCAGGGCATAGAGAAGGAGAGCAATTGCAAGGAGTTTCCACCAGGAATTCCGCAGAAAGATCATATGGTCAGGGTCATTTACCCCTAACTCCCCTGAAGGTGTTTTATTCTCCCAACTGGGGGAGGGAGGGGTGTTTTAATCGCGCCAAAGGTACGGAAATAACAGATACGCGAGGATGACCACGGCGAGATTGATGGTAATCAGGATGATGAGCGGTCCCTGGCTGCCCGCCCATGTGGAAGCTGCCAGGGCCAGGCGCGACATCTTCATCAATGTGAGCAGCAGCGGCAGAATGATCGGGAAACTCAGGATAGCCATCAGCGAAAAATTGCCTGAGGCACGCGACGCAATGGCCGCCACCATTGTCAGAACCGAGGAAAGGCCAAAGCTCCCGAGGACGAGGGTAACCAGGAACAACTCCATGTGAATGACGTAATTTCCCATCAGGAGCAGGAAAATGCCGAATGAGAGGAGTCCCAGGATGGCCATCAGCAACAGGTTATACAGGATCTTGGACAGGACAATGGCCTGCGGGCTGGCAATGGTATAATAATATATATAGCGGGCCGGGTTCTCCTGGATAAAACTTTTACTGATCCCGTTCACCCCGACAAATAAGAGAATGACCCAAAACAGGGAATTCCAGGTTTCGGGGGTGATCCGGTTCTCAAAAGCCAGGTAGGTGACAAATACCGTTGAAAGGAGGTAAAGCAGGATCCCGTTGATCACATACTTCTGCTTTAGCTCCAGCCTGACTTCCTTGCCAATCAGGGTCTTTACGTCGGAAAGCAGCATTCGTCCCTTATTCGACCAGCATCTTCCGGCTTATCTTCCGGCCATTCACGGTCACGGAACAGAAGTAGATGCCCGGCGCCAGATCATGCGTGTCGATCTCCAGTCTAACGGTCCCGGCCTGATATGGTTTCCCGGTTGAACGGTACACCACACTTCCCATAAGGTTGTCCAGTTCCAGTGACACTGTCGCGGGTTCGGTCAGCGCGACCATGACAGTGGTTTTCCCGGTGGAGGGATTGGGATAGTTCTGGCTGACGGTGAAGGAAGGCCTTTCGGATTGGACAATTCCGACGGGAGTAAGAATACTGTTCTTGTCAGGATTCAGGAACCGGATGTTGTTATTCCCGATGGCTACCTGTCCCTGCGCTCCCTGGGCTCCGTTAAGGGAAACCCCGGCATAGTCATCCTCCTGGAAGACAATGTACAGATTAATGTCGCTGGTGAACGATACACTTGGATAAACGCACTCGCTCCACGAGTAAAAGAAATCGCCGGTCAGGTCAACCAGGCTGGTGGTCCAGGAGTTCCCGTAGTCGGCTGATCCACGGCAGTAAAGATGCCTCAACAGGTAGGAATCGGGATCGGTGTTCATGGTCACTCCCGACCATGCCACAAAAACCTGGTCATCTTCATCAACGCAGATGGTCGGCTGACTGGTCATGGAATTATAGTAATAAGCGATCTGCGAATTGGCTACATAAAACACATTGGTATCGGTTACCCAACCGATCAGGTTTCCATGGTTATAGAGCGAATCCCAATCCAGAACTTCCGGGAGTTGAGGCATCGTTTCATTCCAGTAAATAAGCCCGTCGGATTTGGGTACCCAGAATTTAGCTCCGGTCTCATCGCCACTGGAATACATGATGCCGGAAGCAACATGGGCTATACCGTATTGATCCAGCGCCACAGCCACCGTTCCGTCGGGAGAGAGGAAAGTTCCGGTGGTGTCTCCTCCTGACCAGAATTTATAGGGACCGGGCCATACAACATTCTTTACCCAGGTGTCGCCATTGTCGGTTGATTTCATCACGGCCAGGTCCGACCAGGAATCTCCGAACGCGAAAGCCAGGGTGTCTCCCAGGGGCATCGCCCAGGCATACATATCGGCAGTGAAACCAAGGTAGTCGGCCGAGGTCATGCCTTCGATGATCCGGTGGGTGATATCCCATGACTGACCGCCGTCTAACGAACGGTAGTAGAGCAGAGCATAAGGCGTCAGCCCCTGATACGCAACATAGGTGAGGCATATTATATGAACATACAGATTATCCGGACCATTGGTCACGACCCTCGGCCAGGAAATATCAACTGCTCCGGGGGGGCCAACAAGGATCGCTTCATTCCAGGTGCCCGTGCCTTTCGTGGCACGGGTCATCACGAATAATCCGGCGGTGTTATGGTGTGTGACCACGATTTCCCCGGAAGGTCCCCATGGGGCATAGGAGGGCCATCCGGCTTTTGACGATTCGATACGTGCGTTGGGTGGCGGGCCCCAGGCGGCACCGCCATAGAAATTGGGACCTGTTCCGCGATCGGTGAAGGCATCGAGGTGCGACATCATGGTGACGGCGCCCACAGTGCCGTCATTAAACAGGTGTATGCGGTTCTCGCTGGAACCGTTGGACTGAAGGTCATACCTGGTGATCATAAGGATCGGGTCGACCAGCACCGTTTTGGTTGCGGTATAGGGATTGACCGGCATCTGGCCGATGATCCCGTTGGTGCCTTTCTGAGCGGCTACAGGTTCAGGGACCTTGAATGCGGATTTGTGGCTCCGGTGTGCACCGGTATTTTGTGCCCAACTGGTTCCCGCTGCCAGCAAGGAACAGAGAACCATGAGAATTACTGAACGTCTTTTCATAATGATACCCTTTTTTTTAGCAAATGTACTTTTTTTGAACAAACCAATCAAGAAAAATCCGGTAAATGAAGAAGAGAGGCACTCTGCATGAGCAGCCTCTCTTCCTGAATTATTAGAACTGGGAAATTATTCAATGACCAGTTTCTTCGTCACCCGCTGATTGTCCACTTTAACGGTGCAGAAATAGATCCCTGGGTCAAGACAGGATGCGTCGATGACAAGCTGCTGAGAGCCGGCAGTGACATTGCCTTTCTGAATATCCAGCACTTTCTGGCCGATCACACTGTACATGCCCATGGAAAGGTTCCCGGGACGGTTCAGATAAACCAGAATGGAGGATTTGTCCCGGGCCGGATTCGGAGAGAGTCCCGATACCCGGAAGGCTGCTTCACCGGGTTCTTCGATGCCCACCCCGGGGACAATAATATCATCCTTGTCGGGAGTCAGGACCAGGAAGTTGTTGGTGGTGGCTGTAACCTGTCCCTGGGCCCCGTCCAGTCCCTTCACATAGGTTCCCCCTTCCGTATCCTCCATGAACAGGATGAACAACTTCTCTGTAGAGGTGGGAGAAGCACTGGGATAGGCGCATTCGCTCCAGGTGTATATGAAATCATTGGTCAGGTCAACGATGGTATCTCTCCAGGTGACTCCGTTGTCGGTGGATGCCCGTGCAAACAGATGGCGGAGCATATAGCCGTTCGGATCCCGCAATGTGGTCACACCCGACCATACAACGAAAATATTTTCATTCTCATCGTACACAATGGTTGGCATGCTGCTCAGCGACATATAATAATAGGCCAGTTCTTCGATGGCAGCATAAAACACCATGGTGTCCTGCACCCATCCTATGTAGTTTCCGTGTTCCCAGAGGGTATCCGGATCAAGATCCTGCGGCAGTTCACCCATGTCTTCATTCCAGTAGATCAGTCCGTCGGTAAAGGGATACCAGAATTTACCGCCGGTCTCATCCCCCCGTGCGCGCTGCAGGCCGAATACCATATGGGCCTTGCCGTCTTTATCCAGGATCATATTTGTGGCTCCGTCGGGGCAGTAAAAGATCCCTGTGGTATCCGGACCAGTCCAGAGGTTCCAGGGGCAGGACCAGATCATAATTTTTGTCCAGGTGGCTCCGTTATCCGTGGATTTCATAAGGAACTGGTCGTTCCAGTTTCCGCTGACGACAAAACAAAGGGTATCTCCCTTGGGTGGGGCAAATCCGTATGTATCGCCATCAAATCCCAGGTACTGGCTTGAGGTCATTCCATCCAGCAGTTCCCATCCTTGCCAGGTGGTTCCCCCGTCGAGGGAGCGGTTATAAACGATGGCTCCGTCGAGCCCCTGCCATATGACTCCGCCAAGGCTTGTAGGACCAGTCACGGCGATGATATGAATACAGGTGTTGTCGGGGCCGTTGGTGACCATCCTGGGCCAGTCGAGACCGCTGGCACCTGTGGGGCCGTTCAGAATGATCTCGGTCCATGTTCCGGTGCCCTTGGTGTTTCTTTTCAGCACATACAACGGATTGGTGGCATTGCGGTGCGAAACAATGATCTCACCGTTCGGGCCGAACGGAGCGTAATTCGGCCAGCCGGCACGGTTGCTTTCAAGCCGGGCATTAGGGGGTGTTCCCCATGCGGTTCCATTGTAATAATTGTACCCTGTGCCCCGGTCGTTGAATGTCGTGGTGGCTTCATGCGACATAGTTAAAATCCCGCCCATGGTCCCGTCGGGATGCCTGTAAATGCGCTGCTGTGTGCTGTTGTTCGACTGGAGGTCGTAAAATGACCATCCGATGTTGTCATCGGTCAGTGTAGTTTTGGTCGTACCTATCGGCAGTGTTTGCTGCACGCCAACCATATTTCCGTCATGACGGAAGGAAGGCCTTTCGGCAGCCTGGCTGTTTTTCTTCTGAAGTGCGATGTTTCTCCACTGGGAGAATCCGGTGGCAGTAATGCAAAGTGCGACTGCGAAGAGGAATAACTGTTTCATAATGCAGGGATTTGGTTTTAGGTTGTGGCACAAATGTAGTCCTGCGAATTCGGGTTGAAAAATAAAATAGATCAAAAAGGGTTCTTTCTCGATTAGCTGGTTTCATACCTCAATCACTGCTTTTCATCGGTTGTTTTCAAGTGGATATCGTCTAACCATGGATGGTGGCCCGTCGTTTGAATCACCCTCCCATTATTTGACTTCCTGGGTAAAAAACCGTATATTTGGAAGGCATATATTATACCTGATTCCTGGCTGTAGAAATACCAATACCTTTACCGGTGTAAATTCCGTGGGTTCATGAAAAAGATTCTTATTCCCGTCATCTTCCATCTGATGGCACACGCAGTTTCCGGGCAGCTCACCGGCAGCTACACTATTCCGGGTTCGCCTTATTCAACGGTCGCATCTGCAATCGCTGCACTAAATGCTTCAGGTGTAGGTTCCGGCGGGGTGACATTCAATGTTACGGCAGGGTATACAGAAACGTTTACCACTGCAACCGCCGGTTACATAACCTCGAATACAGGGACCTTTTCAAACCAGATTATTTTCCAGAAATCGGGAGCCGGTGTCAATCCCAAGATCACAGCGCCTGCAGGTTCCGGTTCGATGGACGCAATCATCTGTTTCAACGGTGTGAAATACATTACGTTCAACGGGATCGATCTTTCCGAGAATGGTTCAAACACGAATAACACAACCAGGATGGAATGGGGATATGCCATCCTGAAGGCTTCCGGAACACAGGGATCACAAAACATTACCATTCAGAATTGCACGATAACCCTTTCGGCCTCGAACCAGGCCACCTGTTGCATCTATTCGATGAACCATACCACTGCTTCCACAAATCAGTTAACGGTAACTTCCGTTTCGGGCCAGAATTCAAACATCAAAATATACGGTAATACATGCACAAATACTTACCAGGGAATCTTCGTGTGGGGATATGCAGATCCCAATGCCCCTTTTACCTTTTATGACCAGAACAATGATATCGGATCGGTTGCGGGGAATACCGTGATAAACTTCGGGGGTCCTGCAGCAGTGAATGTGTACGGGGTCTATTGTAAATACGGGAACAACCTTACCGTTGCAAACAGTAATATCAACGGCGGAAGCGGTACAACTTACTGTCTTGACGGAGTCTATGTCGTTGCCGGTAGCAATACCAATCTGAATATTTATTCCAACACGATCACGCTCTCAAGCACTGTTTGCGGAGACTGGATCAACGGGATATATATTGACGGAACAAACGCAGGGACTACCAATACTTTGAACATATACAATAATACGGTCAGTGGCTGCATATTGCCGGCCGCTTCAGCAAAGGAGTGCTACTTCATTTATAACAGCGTACCTGCCGCCACCGTCAACATCTATGGTAACACGGTATCAAACAACACTATCGGCCGACAGTCCACCCAATACATGATTGGCACAAATACCGGAATAACCGGAAATGTGTATAATAACACCGTTTCGGGGAACCAATTTACAGGAGGAGGAACACGATATTATACGGTTGAGAACCTTATTGTAACAGGAAATCCATCCACCCTTTCAATCCATGATAATGTTATTATGAATAATACCGTGCCGAATCTCGCGGGAACAGTGGGGATCTATTTTCATGGAATATTTTGTAACACAGGTACGACGGGCACCATCAACGCTTATAATAACTCATTCCACGATTGCACCATCAGCGGGACAAATCCCTCCTGCGGAAGTGAAGTTTTTGGAATACGGCTTTCGGGTGCTTTATCCTGTATACTTAACGCACATCATAACTCAGTCTACAATATTACAGTTAATAACAGCTCCGGCGGGTGGGGAACAATGTATCCCTTTTACCTTACCAATACCTCCCAGATAAATGCATACAATAATGCGCTTTATCATCTTACCTGTTACGGACCTAATGCATACATAATTGCGCTATATCTTGAGAATGAGATAACGGCAAATATCTACAACAATTATGTGTATGATCTGAAGGTTCCTACTGCCAGTTATTCCCTTGGACCTTCCCTGTTGGGATTCGAGATTCTGACAGCCACAACGGTGAATCTGTACGATAATACCCTCTATTTTGATGCGGCAAGCACCGGATCCAATTTCAGCTCATATAGTGTATGGGCTTCGACAATCCCTACCCTCGATATGCGGAATAACATTCTTGTGAATAAATCCACTCCCAGCGGAACCGGAAAGACCGTAGCATTTGTGAGAATGACAACAAATTATAATACATACTCGACCAATTCAAACAATAATCTCTTTTATGCAGGGATCCCTGGCCCAAATAACCTTATCTATACCGACGGCACCAATTCATTTCAAACCCTGGCCGCTTACCAGGCATATGCCGTTAACCGCGACCAGGCCTCTGTCACCGAGATACCTCCTTTCATGAATGTGGCAACGGTACCGTACAATCTTCATCTGCAGACAAACGTCGTCACTCAATGTGAAAGCGGCGGTCAGACCATCTCCGTCCCCATCTCAATCACCACCGATTTTGACGGAGATCCGCGTTATCCGAATTCAGGATATCCTGCCAATGGTTCATACCCGCCAACTGCTCCCGATATTGGTGCTGATGAATTCGGGGGACTGGGCACGGCAACTGCTCCTACCGTAGTTACAAATGCAGCTACCGCAATTACTTCCAATTCGGCAACCCTGAACGGTACGGTCACCGCTAACGGACAGAACACCACATCATCCTTTGACTGGGGAACGACCATTTCATACGGGAATAACATTCCTGCAACTCCTTCACAGGTGACAGGCAATACTCCCACTGCGGTAAGCGCAAATCTTTCCGGGCTAACGATGGGCACCACATATCATTTCCGCTGTAAGGGTGTTAATCCGATCGGTACTTCTTACGGAATGGATGTGACATTCACAACACTTTGCCCACTGCCTGGACCCGCAGGTACTATCTCCGGGCCGGCCAATGTGTGTCAGGGAGATTCAGGCTATATTTACAGTATTGCTGTTATCCCGAATGCTGCAGGGTATGCCTGGAGTTTGCCACCCGGTGGTTACATAACCGCAGGATCCGGCACCAATTCGATCACAGTCGCGTATTCCGCATCAGCATCCTCCGGAAATGTCACAGTTTACGGAATTAATTCCTGCGGGAATGGCACTTCCTCGCAGATGGCCGTCACCGTCCATACCCAACCTTCTCCGACCCTTTCCGGTCCGTCTTCAATCTGTGTAAATGTACCCGGAAATATTTATACCACCGAAACCGGAATGACCAACTATATCTGGGGAATTACAGGAGGAACCATCACGGCCGGCGGGAATTCCACCAGTAATACCGCAACCGTAACATGGACCAATACAGGATCTCAATCTATCAGTGTTAATTATGAGAATTCCAATGGATGCGATGCGATTTCTGCAACAGTTTTTCCTGTCACAGTCAATCCTTTTCCGGGAGCTGCCGGGCAAATTTCGGGAAGCCCTTCTGTTTGTTCTCCGGCGTCAGGCATCCTGTATTCCTGTCTCCCGATACCGAATGCCACATTCTACATCTGGACCCTGCCTCCCGGGGCTTCGATCGCTTCCGGAGCAGGAACAAATACAATCACCGTAGAGTTTCCGGCTTCTGCATCTTCAGGAGATATGACCGTGACGGGGAATAATTTCTGCGGGAATGGCGGATCTTCGCCTCCATATACCGTGAGTGTAAATCAGATCCCTCCCACCCCGGTCATTTCCCTTCAGGGATTGGACACACTTGTCAGCTCCTCGCCTGCCGGTAACCAGTGGTACCTTGATAATATCCTGATCCCGGGTGCAACAGGGCAAATCTATGTCGCCTTACAGGGAGGGTTGTATTCTGATGTTGTAACACTGAACGGCTGTTCTTCAGACACATCAAATTGTATCCTCATTATCGTAGGTATTCCTGAAAATATCAGTCCGGGGATGCTAATTGTTCCGAATCCTTGCCGTGACTGTTTCTCCATATCAATTGATCCGCTTCAAACCAAGGAGTGCAGGCTTAAGATCGTCAATCCTGCCGGAAAAGTTATTTACGAACAAAACAGATTCCGCTCCGGGCTTTTACAGGAGATCATTTGTATTCCTGGCATCCCCACGGGGATATATATGGTTTCCATTCAGAATGAGGATATTCAGGCATTCGGAAAATTAATCATCAGCAGGTAAATACAACATTCCAAAACCTTATAATAAAATTCTCACGGGAAAAGGTCAGCTCTGGAAAAGATACATCGTTGTGGAGGCGACAGCGAAAAAAGGAAAAAAGAGATATCAATTGTCTGTGTAATAATAAAAAGAGGTTGTCCCGATGTTTCGGGACAACCTCTTTTTCAGATAACGGGTGACCGCTTATTCGACGATCATCTTCTTTGTTACTTTGCTGTTATCCACTTTCACCGAGTAGAAATAAACACCGGTGTTCAGGGGGGAAGCGTCGATCACAAACTGCTGTGTGCCCGCGGCAACGTTGCCCTTTGCGAGTTCCAGCACTTTTTGTCCCATCACATTGAACAATCCGAGGGATAGGTTACCGGCACGGGTCATGTTCACCGTGATGAAGGTTTTGCCAGTAGCCGGGTTCGGAACGTTCTGGGAAACCGTGAAGGAAGCCTCATTATCGTTGATACCCGGTTGGGGATCAATGATTTCGATCTTGGTGGGGGTGAGCAGGATCATGTTATTGGTGGTGGGTCCTGCCTGTCCGGGAGCCCCTTGCAATCCCCTTACATAGATCCCTCCTTCCGTGTCCTCCTGCATCAATACATATATCTTGTCGTCGCTGGCCGGGGCAACAAAGGGGAACACACATTCGCTCCAGTTATAGAGGAAATCTCCTGTGATATCCATGATGTTATCCCTCCAGGTAAGGCCACCGTCAATAGACGCTCTTGCAAAGAGGTGGCGGAACAGGTAGTTGTTCGGATCCAGGGAGTTGATCACGCTGGCCCAGACAACGAAAATGAAGTTGTTGTTATCGATCACCAGCGTGGGGAAACTGCTCAGGGAGTTGTAATAGTAGGCCAGGTCCCCGTTGTAATAGATCATGGTATCGGGCACCCATCCGATGTAATTTCCATGAGCCCAGAGGGTATCCGGATCCAGTTCCTGAGGAAGTTCCGGCATATCTTCATTCCAATAGATGAGACCGTCGGTGTACGGATACCAGTATTTACTACCGGCAGCATCCCCGTTGGCGCGCTGGAGTCCGAATACAATGTGGGCTTTGCCGGTTGGATCGAGGGCAACCTGGGAGCATCCGTCGGGGCAATAGAACACACCTGTCGAATCGCCGCCGGCCCAGAGGTTCCATGGGCAGGACCAGATGAGGGTTTTGGTCCAGGTAGCCCCGTTATCGGTCGACTTCATGAGGAATTGGTCATACCAGCTATCACCGGTGGTGAAGGCAATGGTGTTGCCCTGCGGTTCGGCCCAGGCATATGCATCACCGCCAAATGCCAGGTATTCCGAACTGGTCATGCCGTCGAGCTGCAGCCAGCCGTCCCAGGTATTCCCGCCGTCGAGGGAACGGTTGTAAATCAGGGCTCCGTCGAGTCCGTTCCAGGCAACGCCCCCATTTGCCACGGGAGACGTCATCGCGATAATGTGAACGTAGTTATGATCGGGGCCGTTAGTCACCATCCGGTTCCACAGCATCCCGTTGGCTCCGGCCGGGGGGCCGAGCTCGGTCTGGGTCCAGGCGCCGGTGCCTTTGGTAGTCCTGCGGGAAATGATCAGCGGAGTGGTTCCGCTCTGATGTGCCACGATGATCTCTCCGTTCGCACCCAGGGGAGCATAGGAAGGCCACCCGGTGCGTACTGTTTCCACGCGCGCTGCCGGTGCAGTCCCCCATGCGGTTCCGTCGAAATAGTTATAGCCTGTTCCCCGGTCGGTGAAAGGATTGTCGGTATGAGCCATGGTGGCAATGCCCGCCATGGTTCCGTCGGGATACAGGTAAAACCGGTTTTGCTCAGAGGCATTGGTTTGCATGTCATACATTGAATTCATCAGGTTCGGGTCAACCAGAACTGATTTGGTGGTCGTGGGACCGCCCTGATGCTGCTGACCGGGAACGCAATTGTCAATCCGGAGTGTGGGTTTTGGCGCTTTTACATCGCTCTTCGCGTGGGTCATCGATGGCCTCAACTGTGCCATCCCCGTAAACACCATCGCAAAAGCAATGAAGAGAAGGTAAATTCTTTTCATAGGGTCTTGGTTTTTAATGAAACATTTATTGAATCCACCGGCAAATGTATATAAAAAAAAGAGCTCCGTCAACACGGAGCTCTTTTTTTATTTGCGGGAGGGTTATTCCACAATCAGCTTCTGGGAATATTTCTCGCCATTGATCAGTACGGTGCAGTAATATACTCCGGCAGGGAATTTCGCCAGATCCAGTGTGAATTGCTGTGCGCCGGCCTCCAGCGATCCTTTGCTCTGATCAACGACCGTTTGCCCCAGCATATTGGTGACAGAAATAGATACTTTCCCTGAGGTGACCAGGATGACATTCACCACCGCCAGGTCCCTGACAGGGTTCGGATATACCGACACTGCATTTACACGGGATTTCGGATCGATGCCAACAGGGAAGGTGCATGACCCGGCCGGTACGACAAAGTCGGAAGGGCTGACCTCGTAATCGGCAATGTACTTGAAGGTAACGGGCTGGGCCGGGTCGTTGGGATCGGAAAGCAGCTCGGTCACGATGGGGATCCGGCAGTCGTCTCCTTCGGTGAACGTATAATAGGAGGCACAGGCAAAATAGGCCTGTTGTGTGACATCAGAGAGCAGGGTGACGTTGTCGGGAGCTGCGGTAATCATATTGGTGAACAGATCAAATCCGCGAAGGAAAACATCAGGATAGATGTTGTCGGTCACACCCGGGAGCTGGGTATCTAACCAACTGATGAACACCTTGTCTCCTGCCGGATTGATCGATGCATTGACCCGGTTGTCTTCAGACAGATCTCCGAAATCGCCGCGGAAAGTGGTCGGGTGACCCATCAGGACAGCACACCAGGTGGCATCTACGCTGGAATAGAAGATGTCAAATACTGCATAGGAACTGTCGCCGGTGGCAATGGAATAACCATCCGCAGAAACACCGACCACCACTCCGATGTGCGGAAGGCCCCACTTGTCTACTACAATATCGCAGTCGAATGCGGTGGTGTAGGGGATCTCATCACGTGCAGGATAGGGAGGCGTAAACAGTTGCTGGATCCGGTAATCGCTCAGGAAGTTCAGGATGGCCGGAATCCCGGTAGGGCCGTCGAGTTGCACCTCGATCGGATCTTCCCATGTGGCGCCGCCGTCGGTCGATTTGAACATAACCGGATAGAACCGCTGCTGGACGCCGCCAACCGGCGGAAGGTTCCCGGTGTTTGCCAGAGATACGATCCATACGGTGTTACCATCGGGAGAAGCAGCGATCCGTTCATTGGCCGGGCGCTGGTTATCCAGTGTGGGGTGCGAGATCAGGTCCATGGTGTAGTCAAAGTCGCTGGTTCCTGGATTCCAGATACCCGTATTCAGGATAATATTCCCCTGGTACTCCAGGGTTCCCGATTCCCAGTTCTGATCCAGGTCGGTGACAAGCATGGTGCCGTTGGCAGTGAGCATCATCCCGTCGGGGATATAGGTGTAAGGTGGAGGAGCGTACCAGTACAGGTGCTTTGTGGAGTCGGACAGGTCGCTTATTTTGGCGCGGCCATAGCTGTAACCACCCCAGGTGGATAGCGTATTCGAAAGGTTTGGTGCAAAAAAGACACAGTACGCATCGTTGATCCCTTTCCCGGTGGGATCGAAAATCACGCCCTGGGGATACCTTGCGGCATCGGCATAATAGGTGCCGCCGGCATTCAGCGTTGCCGCATAAACCTGCTGGTTGACTACCCAGTCGCCTGTGGTCATGGCGCCGTTGGTTCCCAGATCGAATCCGAGATACCCGGAGAAGCTGGGAGGTGTGGCTCCGGGACCCAAGCGGTGGAAATTGATGACCGCATCGAGGTTATCATCAGCCCACACCATCGTTTTCTGTCCTCCGGCATAGCCATATCCATATGCGTTGGCAGCAGTTCCGATGGTTATGACATTAACCACGTCCGGATTATCGGCACCACTCAACGATGGGCCCGGAGTCACCGGAAGAACATGGCTTCTCACCGGCTCCTGCCCCACTAACCGTTCGGCCACCTTCTTCTGTGCTGGAACGTTGTTTTGCAACTGGGCTTTCTGAGCCGAAACAGCCAGGCTCAGGACACAAGCCAGGCTGAAAAGTAGAATTTTCTTCATGTGTTGATGGTTTTGGTTAAACACTAAATAAATATTAAATTTCTATTAATTCCAGAGTTTGCAAACACAAAAATAAAGGAATAATTCTTCATTCACAATTTTTTCCCGGATTAAAAATCATTCATTGCCCGCTGACTGCTTCCATGCCTGTTCCTTGGTATCCACCGGGATGATCGTAGACCGCTGAAATTCGGTTGATTCAGAGAAAAGGCAGCGATAGGTGATGTGCCTTTTGGCAAAGATCGCTCCCACCGATTCATGCAGTGCGCGCATTTTCGGATTGAAATCGCCTACCCAGCTCAGTTCCATTTCTTTCAGGTGCGGATTGCGGTGGCGTACCTTATCGAGATGCCAGAAAATGCCCGATTCGATCCCGTAACGCTGGTATTTGGGTTTGACTCCCATGATCACAATGCGGGTGCGGGTCATGGTCTTCCGGTGTTTAAGCCATAGGAATCTCAATTGGTTCCACAGGTGGAGCTTGCCGTTGAGGTGCTTAAGTATCTGGTTGACATCGGGAAAATTGATCAGGAACCCAATGGGCTCATTGTTATGATATGCAAACCAGATCAGTTCGGGATCAAGGAATGGTTTTGCTTTTTCCAGCGACCTGCGAAGCATATGTTCTTCCAGGGGAGTGAAATTCTCATGAAACTGCCAGGCATCGTCATACACCTCCTTCATGTCGCGGATGAACTTGTCGGTACGGGCATAACTGAAATGTTCGAAGGTGAATTCCGGCTTTTTCATGATCCACTCGGCGATCTTCCAGAATCGTTCCGGAAATGATTGTGTCAGGTCCAGGTGGTTGGAGATCTGTTCATAATAAAACCGGAATCCGTAATCCTCAAATAACTTCCGGTAATAGGGAGGATTATAGTTCATCCCGATACCCGGGTGCATGAATCCTTCGACCAGCAAGCCCCAGTTGACATCGTTCTCACCGAAGTTGATCGGTCCGTCCATGGCTTCCATCCCGCGTTCCTGCAACCAGGTTTTACACCGGTCAAAGAGGGTGAATGCCGCTTCCCTGCTGTCGGTGCATTCGAAAAATCCCATTCCGCCGGTCGGCTGCTGGTAGGTGAATGCCTTGTTCCGGTTGATGAATGCAGCCACCCGTCCGATCAGCTTTCCGGATCCGTCCTTCAGGATCCAGCGCACAGCTTCCCCGTGCTGAAAGAAAACGTTCCTGTTCCTGTCGAAGATCGATTCGGTCTCCCGGTCCAGCGGGCATACCCAGAAGGGATCTCCTGCATAGATGATCCGCGGAACCCGGAGAAATTCCCGGATGGTCTTCTTCGTGGCTACCTCTGTGAGTTGCATGTCCGTGGTTAATTTTGTTCCCTGCAAAAATAGGGGATTAATCCAAACGTTTTCCAACTATCTCTATCTTTGCGGGAATATCTGCCTTCCGGATGAAACGACTCGACTGGTTTGTCCTGAAATCCTACCTTGGGCCACTGATCCTGACCTTTTTCATCGCGCTTTTCATCCTGCTGATGCAGTTTCTCTGGAAATATGTGGACGACCTGGTGGGGAAGGGACTGGAATGGTATATCATCTTCAAGCTTCTTTTCTACGCTTCCTCCACTTTTGTGCCGCTGGCACTTCCCCTGGCCATTCTGCTGTCATCACTGATGACCTTCGGAAACCTGGGCGAGCATTATGAGCTGGTGTCTATGAAAGCCGCCGGGATCTCTCTACGGCGGGTGATGGCGCCCCTCATCCTGGTTTCCTTGCTGATCAGCGGACTGGCTTTTTACTTCTCCAATGTGATCCTGCCGAAAGCCAATCTCAAGTTCCTGTCGCTTCTGTATGATGTGCGGTCCAAAAAACTCGCATTCAATCTGAGGAATGGTGTGTTTTACGACGGGATCGACGGATACGTGATCCGGGTCGGGAAAAAGGAAAAGGACGGGAACACCATCCGGGATGTCATGATCTACGATCACACCAAGCATCAGGGCAACATCTCGGTCACCACGGCTGAATGGGGATTGATGGAGCTTACCCCCGATAAGAGGTACCTGGTGTTTCACCTCTACAATGGCATGAATTACGAAGAACGCACGGATCAGCGAAGGCATGAGGTGACCAGGCCGTTTCAGCGCACCCGTTTCAGGGAGCAGAATCAATTGTTCGACCTGTCGGCCTTTCAGCTTTCCCGCACTGATGAAGCCCTTTTCAAGAAGAATTACGAGATGCAGAATATCGACCATCTGCAGGTTTCCATTGATTCCCTGAAGAAAGAGTTCCTGAATCAGAAGAAAACCTACCGGAATGCCCTCCAATCAAATCTCCAGTATTACGCCAGGATGGACACCCTTCGCTCGGTCCCGGGCGACAGTGTGGCTGCATTCAAACATGCCGTGCTGCTGAATTTCGACCGGAAGGACTGGTACTCCATCACCCAGGCAGCCAAAGCGGCAGCCGTTTCGATGAAGGAAAATATCCAGATGCACAAGTCGAACCTTTACGGGAAGGCCAAACTGGTACATAAGCATGAGATTGTGCTGCAGAAGAAATTCACCTTTTCCATTGCCTGTTTCCTGTTGTTCTTCATCGGTGCTCCGCTGGGAGCGATCATCCGGAAGGGAGGGCTGGGGATGCCTGCCGTGGTGGCGACCCTCTTTTTTGTCATGTTCTGGATCGTTTCATTCACCGGGGAGAAGTATACCGCCGAAGGGGTTCTGCCGGCCTGGCAGGGGATGTGGATCGCCCCGGCCCTGCTGCTGCCTGCCGGCGCCTTCCTGACCTACTGGGCTTCGATCGACGCATCGCTCCTGGATGTGGATTCGTGGCTGAAATTCCTCCAGAAACACTTCCGGATCCCAGTGAGCCCTTCACCATGAACATCCTCCTCCTGTGCAACAAATCTCCCTGGCCCCCCAAAGAAGGGGGACCTATTGCAATGAACATGATCGTAGGAGGGCTTCTCGACGCCGGTCACCGGGTTAAGATCCTCGCGGTGAATTCCTATAAATATTATGTGTCCCCCGGTGAGATCCCGGCCGAATTTCGTGCCCTGACCCGGATCGAGCTTATCGATGTGGATCTGCATATCCGGCCGGTCAAAGCCTTTCTGAACCTGTTCACCGGGAAATCGTATCACGTGGAACGGTTCATCTCCGCTTCCTTCCGGACACGTTTAATACAGATCCTGCAACAGGAAACCTTTGACATCATCCAGTTCGAAACCCTTTACCTGACACCCTATATCGCGATCATCCGGAGGTTATCCGGCGCGAAGCTCGTTCTCCGTGCCCATAATATTGAACATCTGATCTGGTCGCGGATCGGAGAGTCCACTCTGAATCCGTTGAAACGGTTGTATATCCGGCACCTGGCAGCTACCCTGAAAAAGTACGAACGGCTGGTTCTTTCCCGCGTGGACGGGATCGCTGCGATCACCGAAAATGATGCGGACTGTTTTCGAAGGATGATGGGCGATGGAATACGGATGAAGGACGGGGAACGGGATTTGAAAGAGGAAGGAGCGGTAATTTCAGTGCCGTTCGGAATTGATCTGCGGAATGTCCCTGCACCGCGCAACTGTCCTGAACCGTTTTCCCTTTTCACCATCGGGGCGATGAACTGGATCCCGAATGCCGTTGGTGTAAGGTGGTTCCTGCATCATGTATGGCCCGATCTGCATAAGGAGTTCCCCGGCCTGCGCTATTACCTGGCCGGCCGGGAGATGCCGGAATGGATGCTCCGGATGGACTTCCCCGGTGTGACAGTGCTGGGGGAAGTGGTCGATGCCCGGGCATTTATGGACGCCCACGGGATCATGATCGTACCCCTTTTTTCGGGGAGCGGGATCCGGATCAAGATCATTGAAGGGATGGCTGCAGGAAAAACGATCATCTCCACCCGGATCGGTGCCGAAGGTATCGGGTACACAAACGCTAAGAATATCCTGATTGCCAATGCTCCGTGTGAGTTTATCGAACTGATCTCGATTTGCCTCCGCGACACATCCCGGTGCCTCCAGATGGGAGCAGAAGCAAGGAAACTGGTTGAAATGACGTACGACCGCCGGGAGATCATCGGCCGGCTGACCCGTTTTTACGGGCAACTTTCCGGGTAAATCATTTTTACTATTTTTGCCCGGCTGAAGTCTTTTTCATGAAGTTGTTTTTTTTACTGCCCCGCGTACCCTACCCTACTGAGAAGGGTGACAAACTGAGGGCGTTCCACCAGCTCACACGCCTTTCAAGAAAACATGAGATCATCCTCTGTGCTCTCAATGAGGGAGTGCTGCACGAGGAAGCCATCCCGGTGCTCAGCAGGTATGCCAGTGCGGTTCACATCATTCCCATCTCCCGCTGGAGCATCTTCAGCAACCTGGTGAAAACCTTCTTCTCCCCGAGACCGCTTCAGGTGGGGTATTATTATCACGCCTCCACTGCCCGCATCATCCATGGACTGATCCGGAAATATCAACCCGATTGGATCTTCTGCCAGCTCATCCGGATGGCCGAATATGTTAAAGACCTCCCTGTCAGGAAGATACTGGACTACCAGGATGTTTTTTCCAAAGGCGTGGAACGGCGGCTGGAGACCAGTCCGTTTCTGGTTCGCCCTTTCCTGCGGCTGGAATACCGCCGTCTGCTGGCTTATGAAAAATCGGTATTCGACCGGTTCGACCATAAGATCATCATCTCGGACCCCGACCGTGACCTAATCCCGCATCCCGACAGGAACCGGATCGTGGTTGTTGCCAATGGAGTCGACACTTCCTTTTTTCATCCGCTGGACCGCCAAAAAACATATGATCTCGTGTTCACCGGAAACATGGGCTATCCGCCGAACATCCACAGCGCCGAATTCCTGGTGAACCAGATCATCCCGCTGGTCTTGAAACAGAAACCCGATCTGAAGGTCCTGATCGCCGGAGCAACGCCTACCATGCGGGTGCTGGTGCTTCGTTCCCCGAACGTTGAGGTCACGGGATGGGTTCCCGATATGCGGGAAGCATACGCCCAGGCCCGGATCTTCATTGCCCCGATGCTGCTGGGAACCGGTTTGCAGAACAAGCTCCTGGAAGCGATGGCCATGAAAATCCCCTGCATCACATCCCCCCTGGCAAACCAGGCATTGACAGCCAGGGAAGGAGAGGAGATCCTTGTCGGCAATTCACCGGAAGAATATACCCGTCACATCCTTGCTTTGCTGAATGATCCTGCACTCGCCGGAAGGGTCGCGGAAAACGGATACCGTTTCGTGCTGCAACACTACTCTTGGGAAACCGAGACGGAAAAGATACTCAGATTGATGGAGTGAAAGAGGTCCGGCAATCATCAATCCTGGCAATCCTGTGCAATCTTGTGCAATCCTGTGCAATCCTGTGCAATCCTGTGCAATCCTGTGCAATCCTGTGCAATCTTGTGCAATCCTGTGCAATCCTGTGCAATCCTGTGCAATCGTAAATCCCTACCCCTGTGTCAGAGGAAAATAAGATAATTTTCAGCATGGTAAATGTCAGCAAGACATTTCCTCCGCACAAACAGGTGCTTAAAAACATCTATCTTTCGTTCTTCTATGGAGCCAAGATCGGGATCATCGGGCTGAACGGCTCGGGGAAATCAACACTCCTGCGGATCATTGCCGGCACCGAGAAGTCCTTTCAGGGGGAAGTGGTATTTTCTCCCGGATACCGGGTAGGCATGCTGGAGCAGGACCCCGTGCTTGATCCGGGAAAGACCGTCCGTCAGGTCGTGGAAGAAGGTGTTCAGGAAGTGGTTTCACTCCTTAAGGAATATGAGGAGGTCAACAACCGGTTCGCAGAACCGATGAGCGATTCGGAGATGGAGAAGCTCATTGCACGGCAGGGTATTCTGACCGAACTGCTGGAACAGCACGATGCATGGAATCTCGACAGCCGGCTGGAACGGGCCATGGATGCCTTGTGTTGTCCCGATCCCTCCACACCGGTGAAGATCCTTTCGGGCGGTGAGCTGCGCCGGGTAGCCCTGTGCAGGTTGTTACTTCAGGAGCCTGACATCCTCCTGCTGGACGAGCCGACCAACCATCTGGATGCCGAATCGGTTCAATGGCTGGAGCAACATCTTCAGCAATACAAAGGAACCGTAATCGCCATCACCCACGACCGCTATTTCCTGGACAATGTGGCCGGGTGGATCCTGGAGCTCGACCGCGGGGAAGGGATCCCCTGGAAAGGTAATTACTCGTCGTGGCTGGAGCAGAAATCCCAGCGTCTGGCCATAGAGGAGAAGTCGGAAAGCAAACGGAAAAAAACGCTGGACCGGGAGCTGGAATGGGTGCGCATGGCTCCTAAAGCCCGTCATGCCAAAGGGAAAGCCCGGCTGAACGCGTACGAGAAATTGCTAAGCGAGGATGTAAAGGAGAAGGAAGAACGATTGGAGATATTTATTCCGAATGGCCCGCGACTGGGGAATAAGGTCATCGAAGCGAAAGGGCTTTCCAAATCTTTCGGGGAGAAACTGCTGTTTGAGGATCTGTCCTTCACTCTGCCCCCCGCAGGGATCGTCGGGATCATTGGTCCGAACGGTGCCGGCAAGACCACTCTCTTCCGGATGATCATGGGGACTGAGAAATCCACATCCGGATCAATCACCCTGGGAGATACTGTCAAGATCGGATACGTGGACCAGTCGCATGCTTCCATTGATCCCGGAAAAACCGTGTTCCAGGTCATCTCCGGGAACAGTGAGATCATCCCGCTGACCGGCAGGCAGATGAATGCCCGTGCGTACGTGGCCCGGTTCAACTTCAGCGGCGCCGACCAGGAAAAAATGTGCGGAAGCCTGTCAGGGGGTGAACGAAACCGGCTTCACCTGGCCCTTACGCTTAAAGAAGAAGCCAATGTGCTTTTGCTTGACGAGCCCACGAACGACATCGACGTCAATACGCTGCGCGCCCTGGAAGAAGGGCTCGAGCATTTTGCCGGGTGCGCAGTGATCATCTCTCACGACCGGTGGTTTCTCGACCGTGTCGCTACGCACATCCTGGCTTTTGAGGGTAATTCGCGGGTTTATTTCTTCGAAGGCAGCTTCTCGGAATACGAAGAAAACAGGAAAAAACGCCTGGGAGACACTGGGCCGACAAGGATCAGGTATAAGAAGCTGAAAGAATGAAGGGTAAGGAACGTGAACCATGGCCCCTTCCTGACCTTCTGACCAATGACCTTCCCTGATCCCCGGCACACCCGGCTTGAAAGGTTCACCATTTCACCATTTCGCTGCTTCGCTATTTCCCCTATCTTTGCCCCAAATTGCCCTTTATGGCAGCCCAAAAGCCTTCAGTACCGAAAGGAACCCGGGATTTCACTCCCGCTGAGATGGCCCGGCGGACTTTTATTTTCGATACCACCCGGGACGTATTCCGGTTGTTCGGATACCTTCCCATCGAAACCCCGGCCATGGAAAACCTTTCCACGCTGCTCGGCAAATACGGCGAAGAGGGAGACAAACTGCTCTTCAAGATCCTGAATTCAGGGGATTTTCTGGAGAAAGTCAGGAAGTCAGGAAGTCAGGAGGACGGGAGGTCAGATTTCACTTCTTCCGATTTTTCGCGGCAAATCTCCGGGAAAGGTCTCCGGTACGACCTGACTGTCCCGTTGGCCAGGTTTGTTGTCCAGCATCAGCATGAGCTGATATTTCCGTTCAAACGGTACCAGATCCAGCCGGTCTGGCGTGCCGATAGACCACAGAAAGGACGGTACCGTGAATTTTATCAGTGCGATGTGGATGTACTGGGCAGCGACTCCCTGCTGAATGAAGTGGAGCTGATCCAGGTGATCGACGAGCTTTTCTCACGGCTCAGCATCCCCGTGATCATCAAGTTGAACCACCGGAAGATCCTGACCGGTATTGCCGAAGCCATCGGCACGCCGGCCCGGCTCCCCGACCTGACTGTCGCCCTGGACAAACTCGAAAAGACCGGCCCTGAGAATGTCATCCGTGAGCTTCTGTCCAGAGGATTCCCCGATCAGGCCGTATCCAGGCTTCGCCCTGTTCTCGGGATCACCGGAAGGATCAAGGAAAAAAAAGGGCTCCTGGAGAATTTCTTCCGCGAATCGGAAACCGGCAGGCAGGGATTGGACGAGCTCTGCTATATAATGAGGTACTGCAAGGAACTGGATATCCGCAATAAATTCGAATTTGAACCCCGTCTGGCCAGGGGCCTCGACTACTATACAGGGACCGTCATCGAGGTGGTATCCAGGGATATCTGTATCGGAAGCCTGTGCGGAGGCGGACGGTACGATGATCTTACCGGGATTTTCGGATTGCCGGGGATTTCCGGTGTCGGAGTTTCGTTCGGTGCCGATCGGATCTACGATGTATTGTCGGAGATGAACCGTTTCCCCGATTCAATCGGTATCCCCGTCCGGGCTCTCTTTGTGAACTTCGGCTCAGAGGAAGAGAAATTCAGCCAGAAGCTGCTTGCTTCCCTCCGCAGGAACGGGATCCCCGGGGAGCTCTATCCCGAACCGGTGAAGCTGAAGAAGCAATTGGATTACGCTCACCGCAGGCAGATCCCGTTCGTGGTACTGGCCGGGAAGGATGAGATCGCAGCCGGATTCGTTACGGTTAAAAACATGTTAAACGGGGATCAGCAACCGGTCTCACACCGCGAGTTGATGGATTTTCTGAAATGATTTTTCTATCTATATGAAGACATTGCAAATTACAGGGTTGGGTCTGACCGTTGAGGATGTGGTCAATGTAGCCCGCCATCGCCAACCGGTTGAGCTTCATCCCGGAGCGGTGAAAAGGATCCATGCCTGCCGGGCCATGCTGGAGAAAAAAATCGAGGCAGGGGAGATAATGTACGGTGTGAACACCGGAATCGGCGAGTTTTCGGAAGTGGTCCTGACCGACGACCAGGTCAAGGATTTCCAGAAGTACCTGATCTATAACCATGCCGCCGGGATCGGTGAGGCGATGCCTGAGGATTGGGTGCGCGGTGCCATGCTGGGCAGGATCAACGTCCATGCCCACGGTAATTCCGGTTCCAGGCTGGAGATCACCCAAACCCTGGTGGACATGTTGAATAGAGGGGTGACTCCGTTTGTATGTCAAAAGGGATCGGTTGGTGCCTGCGGTGATCTGGCCCCGATGTCGCAGATCGCATTGTTGCTGATGGGCGAAGGCCATGCTTTTTACAAGGGAGAGCTCCTCGATGGTTCCACGGCCTTGGCGCGCGCCCGGATCCCTGTTCCCGGGCTGAAGGCGCGCGACGGGCTGGCAGCTATAAACGGATCGAATGTCCTGACCGCCATGAGCGCCCTCTTCCTTTTTGATGCCAACCGCTGGCTGAAACAGGCGGAGATTGCGGCGGCCATGTCGCTGGAAGCCATGAAAGCCAATATGCGCCCGTATAACCCGAAGCTCCATGAAGCACGCGGTTTCGCCGGAGCGATACGGAGTGCAGCTGCCATTCTGAAATGCGTCAGGGGAGGCGACCTCTTCGAAGGGAAGATCAAATGCAAGGTTCAGGATGCCTATTCGATGCGGTCGACACCTCAGGTGATCGGAGCCGCGCACGACGCGCTGGCCTATGCCCGATCGCAGGTTGAAACCGAATTGAATGGAGTGGGTGATAACCCTGTATTCTTCCCGGAGGAGAACCTGCAGCTTTCCGGTGCGAACTTCCAGGGATCGCCAGTTTCGGTTCCCATGGACATGGCGGGAACGGTCGTCACTATGGTGAGTGTCCTTTCCGAGAGACGCATGAACCGTTTGAACAACCCTGCCCTGAGCGTGGGATTGCCTGCCTTCCTGACAAAGGGGGCCGGGATGTTCAGCGGGCTGATGCTGAGCCAGTACACAGCCGACATGCAGATCGTGGAACAACGTATCCTCTCCATGCCCGCCTCCATCCAGTCCATTCCGGCTGCCGCCGACCAGGAGGACTTCGTTTCCATGGGCATGAACACTGCGCTGAAGAACTTCCAGATCCTCGACAACGCCTACGGCGTGCTCGGGATCGAATTCATGGCCGCAGCCCAGGCGCTGGATTTCAGGGAGTACACCTTCGGGAAAGGAACGACCCGGGCGAAGGAGGTCATCCGCAGGCATGTGGATTTTCTCGATATCGACCGGCCTCTGTACCCTGATCATAATAAGATGAAAGAGCTGGTTAAATCCTGCGAAATCCTGGAAGAAACAGAAAAACTGGTCGGCAGCCTGGAATAACCCTCCCAATTCACCCATTCACCTGTCTGCTTGTCCGCCTGAATTATTTTTATACCTTTGACCAACCCAAAATGTATTATTATGGAAACAAACGCCCTGATTGCATTGGGACTGGCCATTCTGATCCCGATCATCGTTTTTGCCATTCTCATCTGCATCCTCGAGATCGTCGCCCTGTGGTTCATCCTGGAGAAAGCAGGAGAGCCGGGGTGGGCAGCCATCATCCCTATCTACAACTACCTGGAAGTCATAAAGATTGCCGGGAAGCCATGGTGGTTCATCCTGCTTATGCTCATTCCCATCGTTAACCTGGTCATCTATATTGTCATCCTGCATGGCCTTTCAAAAAGCTTCGGCAAGGACGGTGCGTTCACGGCCGGATTGTTCTTCCTCCGGTTCATTTTCCTGCCGATCCTGGGTTTCGGGAAATCGGTGTATTCGGGAGATAAATCGCAATTCTGCTGATTTTTAAGAGACTGCATGGACCCTCGGTTGCCCGTTCCACCTGAATCCCTGAAACGGCCGCGATTGTTGTCGGTCCTTTGCGTCCTAACCTTTCTGGGAAGCGGGTTGAATGTCTTATCCAGCCTTTCCATTATTGTGCTTCATGAAACTTTTCAGACAATCCTGCAGCAACTCATAGAACAATTCGACCTCCCGGGGATGGATATCCTGCTTCAGGCCCCGAAGGAATTCTTCCTGGTTTCTGCTGTGCTGTATGCGGGTTCTGTTTCGGGCGCTGTGCTTATGTGGCAACTGCGGAAGATCGGTTTTCATGTTTACACCATATCCCAGATCCTGCTTCTGATCGCCCCGATGTACTTTCTTAAATTGCCCGGTCCGTCGGTGGTAGATCTGTTTCTCACGGGTTTCTTTGTCATTTTGTACAGTACGCAACTGAGGTCTATGCGATCAGATGAGAGATAAATCGCTGCTTTTCACCGTACTATGCATTTTCTCCTGGGTGTTCTTTGCCGGACTGGCAGCAGTCTTTCTGGTTGCATCACTGTACGGGAAATGGATCGCCGACCTGGTTCGCCTGTATCTTCCCGACACTTCCCTGAATGAATGGTTGAGCAGGTGTATCTTTTTTACGGGCTTTCTGCTCCACGCCATTTCATTTACGGGAACTATCCTCCTTTGGAAACAACGCAGACTCGGATATTACCTGGTGGCAGTTCCGTCCCTACTGGTGGCAGCAGTACATCTTTTTCAACCGCAGATCTCCTGGCTGTTCACTTCCCTGTATGTACTACTTATTGTTTTCTTCGGATTGTATCACCGGAAAATGGAATAAACCGGGTTTGATATGTTACTGAATGTTAATTTGTAAGGTTCCGGGAAAAAATTTTTTCTGTTTTTTTTCTTTTTTTCAAACCAATTTATTATTAAAATTGCACGTCAGACAGACTGGTTGAAGAAAAAATAACCCAACATATTGCCATATTGAAAGGTTAGGTCAGGAACCTTACAATATTATTGTTATCCATGCTGATTAGTAAAATTCATTTACAAACCAAAATCAACAGTTATGAGAAAAGTTACGATGGTCCTTGCCCTGCTTCTTTTCGTAGGATTGCAAGGAGTTCTTGCGCAGACACGGATCATAACCGGGAAAATTATTTCTTCGGACGATAATGCACCGATCCCGGGAGTGACCGTGTTGGTGAAAGGGACGACCCTGGGTACGACCACAGACCTGGATGGGAAATATTCGCTCACTGTTCCCACCAAGTACAATGTCCTCGTTTACTCCTTTGTTGGGATGAAGACACAGGAGGTCACCCTGGGTGAATCCAACACTGTAAATGTCACGCTGAGCCCCGACATCCTGAACATGGATGAGGTAGTGGTCACTGCCATAGGTATTCCCCGTGAAACCAAAGCACTGAGCTATTCGGTGCAGGAAGTTGCCGGGGACGACATTGCCAAATCAGGACAGGTTGACTTTATCAGCGCCATGCAAGGCAAAGTGTCCGACGTGCAGATCACCAGTTCTTCCGGTACTGCAGGCGCTTCTGCCTACATAACGATCCGCGGGGTGCAGTCGTTGACTCAGAGCAACGCTCCCCTGTTCGTGGTTGACGGTGTTCCCATCAATACGGCCGGCGGAGGCGGCGATTTCGCTGTCGACGGAGTGTCCTTATCAAGCCGGGCCATTGATATCAACCCCGACGATATCGAGTCCATCAACGTGCTGAAAGGTGGCGCTGCCACGGCTCTGTACGGACTTCGTGCCGCTTCGGGAGCAATCATCATCAACACCAAGAAAGGGAAAGCCACGACCGGTAAAAAGATCTCGGTGAATTTCAGCACTTCCGTCACCTTCGACCAGGTCAGCCAGCTTCCCAAACGGCAGGAACAGTTTGCCCAGGGGAACAACGGCAATTGGGTTTCGGGATATTCCGCCACATGGGGCCCCCTTATGGATACCTGCTCCTACTTTGTGGATCCTGATTTCGCCTGGAGAACTTTTGATGTCGACGGGCAGATTGTAAGTAAAAATGACCCGCGGGCTAACGGACAGTCGGTGAAGGTGTACGACCCGTACGATATCTTCCAGACCGGAGTGACGACAAACAACGCCATCTCCCTTGTGGGCGGCAGCGAGATCGCCAACTTCTATTTCAGCTTCTCCGACAACCAATCGAAGGGTGTTGTTCCTAATAACACCTTCCGACGGAACACCTTCAAACTGACCGGCGAAACCAAGATCACCGACAAATTCAAGATCGGAGGAAACGCTAATTATATCATTACCAAAGGGGAACGGATCCAGCAGGGTTCGAACACCTCAGGCCTTATGCTGGGCTTGCTGCGCACTCCTCCATCATTCAACAACAACGCAGGATATATAATCGGCGTGGACGATCCCTCCGGAAGACCTGCAGGATCCCAGCGTAACTATCGTCATGGCGGCGGGTACGACAATCCTTACTGGACTGTTAATAAAAACAGATTCCTCGACCGTACTAACCGGTTGATCGGAGCGATCCAGGCCGACTATTATGCAACCAAGTGGCTGAGTTTCACCTATCGCCTCGGCGTTGACTGGTGGGACAGGAAAGTGAACGACGAACTGGCCGTGTACTCCAGGACTTTCCCTGCCGGCTGGATCAAGGAATCAGTGGAAGTGAACAAGGACTTCAACTCCGACCTTATCATGACCATCGAGAAAGAGCTGTTCACCGATTTTGACCTGAAGTTCATGCTCGGGCATAACATGTCTCAGCTCTATTATCATTCCCAGAACACCGATGGCTGGGGCCTGGTCATACCCGAGTATTACAACCTGAACAATGCTCAAACTTCAAGTTCTTATGAATCGACTCTTGAACTCAGAAGGGCTGCATTCTACGGAGATCTCTCCCTGAGCTGGAAAAGCATGATCTACCTGGATGTTACAGGACGCAACGACTGGTCAACCACCCTGCCCAAGGGAAAGAATTCATTCTTCTACCCTTCGGTTGGCGGCGGTTTCATATTCACCGAGCTTCCCTTCCTGAAGGACAACAAGATCCTCCCGTACGGAAAGATCCGTGCTTCCTATGCCATCGTGGCGAAAGACGCTCCATATTATGCCACTGATACCTATTACGGAGCTCCTTTCATCAACGACGGCTGGACCACCGGTCTTACCACCTGGCCTCTGATGGGATATCCCGGATATTCCTGGGGGAACGTCGTCATCAACAACACGGTGTATGATATCCTTGGGAACCCGGATCTGAAACCCGAAAAGACCAAGAACTTTGAAGTGGGCGCCGACCTGAAGTTCATCCAGAACCGCATCGGACTCTCCTACACCTTTTTCAGCAACAAGGGCGAAGACCTGATCCTGCTGGTTCCCATCGCTGCCTCAACGGGATACCTGAATATGTGGCAGAATGCCGGTTCGATGAAAACGAACGGGCATGAAATAACCCTGGATCTGATCCCTGTCAAATCCAAGAACTGGGAATGGGAGCTCCAGATGAACTTTGCGATGCTGAAAAACGAAGTGCTGGCACTCGCTCCGGGCATCGCGAACCTGAACCTGGGCGGCTTTACCGATCCCCAGGTTCGTGCTGTGGTCGGAGAGCCCTACCGGACTATTTACGGGTATGACTGGATCTACGACGCCAACGGCAATCTGGTGATTGAAGACGAAGGAAGCCCTGACCCGACTTCACCCGATTACAATCCATATTACGGCTATCCGATCATGGGGAGTGAACTGGTTTCCCTGGGGAATGTGGATCCGAAGTGGACTATGGGCATCAGCTCGAACCTGCGGTGGAAAGACCTCTCCTTCTACCTCCTCTTCGATATAAAGGATGGCGGTTTGATGTGGAACGGAACCCGCGGAGCCCTGTATCATTTCGGGACCAGCTTCGGAACCAATGAACGGGATATCCCCTATAAATATGAAGGCGTTTACGGTCACCTCGATGCCAACGGCAACGTCGTTTCCTCCGGCATCCCCAACACCACCAAGGTGAATGTCGGGCAATGGTGGCGCCAGCGGGAAGGCGGCGGCTTCAACGGACCCACTTCGCAGTTCATCGAAAAGTCGAACTGGGTGCGTCTGCGCACCGTCACCCTGTCGTATTCGCTGACCAGGCTCCTGAAGAACACCTTTATCAAAGGACTGGATATCTTCTTTACGGGGACGAACCTCTGGTTAAGCACTCCTTACACAGGCATCGATCCTGAAACCAGCCTGCTTGGAAACTCCAATGCCCAGGGCTTTGATTATTTCAACATGCCGGGAACCAGGAGCTATACGATTGGTCTCAATGTGGCATTCTAACCAGGAGAACCGTATCTATGAAATTCACAAAAAAAATAGAGGATATGAAAAAAGTCAGTATTAAAATAGCTGGGGTGTTTACGCTTCTGGTATTGGTTTTCACTGCATGCGACAAGTGGATCAATACCGATATCAACATCAACCCCGATGCTCCCAAGGATGTGACCCTGCACACCCTCTTACCCAATGTGCAGGCGAACATGGCGTACAATACGATCGGAGGGAATGACCTTTGCCGGGTGGTGGGCATCTGGATGCAGTATATCCAGGGCATTGCACGGCAATCGCAGTCAACGGCCGATTATTATCTCCGCGAAGGGGACATCAACAACCAGTGGAACACCAATTACTCCACCACGATGATGAACCTGAAGAAGATAGAGGCCAAAGCCACCGGCACGCACCCGTACTACCAGGGCATAGCCCAGATCCTGCTGGCCAATTCACTGGGAGTTTGCACCGACGTGTGGAATGATATACCATACTCGCAAGCCTTCCAGGGATCGGCAAATTTCACGCCGGTATTTGATTCGCAGCAATCGATCTATCAGGAAATCCAGGCACTGCTGGATGCAGCCATTGCCAACTTCGACATTGTCGGAAACTACGAAGCCATCACCGGGGATATGATGTACGGTGGTGACATCGAGTTGTGGAAGAAGGCGGCTTATGCCTTCAAGGCCCGGTATGCCCTGCACCTGTCAAAAGTGGACGCCAACGCATATCTGAACGTGCTGAACGCGTTGCCTTCGGCTTTCACTTCAAACGGCGACGACCTTCAGTTCAACTTCGGTGAAAATCCTGCCGAGGAAAATCCGCTGTGGCAGTTCATGAACGAGCGCGGCGACATTTCCATGCATGCCACCTTTATCGACATGCTGATCCTGCGCTTTGACCCGCGCATCGCAGTGTACGCCTTCCCGGATGCTGCCGGCGGATATAGCGGGAACGGATTCGGGCAAACCAGCTACGATGTGAGCATGCCCGGTCCGGCTGTGGCAAATCCCAATTCTCCAGTGCCCTTTATCTCCTATGCCGAGTGTCTCTTCATGCAGGCAGAAGCCCAGTTCATGACCGGAGCGGGTGACGCTGCCGTCCGCACATCGGTGCTGGCCGGGGTCACTGCCTCCATGGAAAAACATGGCGTACTGAATCCGGCGTATATGGCTGCCTACGATTCGGTCCTGCAGACGATGACCGGCCCGGTTCTCTTCAACGAAGTCATGACTCAGAAATACATTGCCCTGTATTACCAGGCTGAGCCATTCAACGACTGGAGAAGGACCGGACTTCCGCTCCTGCAGCCTAATCCCGACGGCGCACGCCAGGAGATCCCGAGGAGATATCCCTATCCGACAGATGAAATCACTTACAATCCCAACACCCCTAACTATGGCGATCTGTGGAACAGGGTGTGGTGGGATCCAGCTCCTCTGCATTGATAATTACCTGACCAAAAGAAAGGGCGTCGAAAACGGACGCCCTTTCTTTTTTATCTGTCCCGGTTCCCGGGGAAATGTCCTGTACCTTCCGCTGATCAGCGCATTTTCAGCCAGCCATTCTCCCGGTACCAGTGCAGTGTATCCTCCACTCCCCTTTTCAGGTCAATCTCCGGGGAAAACCCCAGATCCCGGAAACAGGCCGACGGATCGCACTGCCAGTTGGGACATCCCATAATGGCTGCTTTCTCCCTGTTCAACAGGGGAGCTTCGCCCGTCAGGTAACTCACCCCCTGCAGAATAAAAACCAGGAACCGGAATATGGGAACCGGAATCCTTAATGAAATGGTCTTCCGCCGCATCGCATTCCGGACCAGATCCGAGAATTCCCGGCTGGAATAATTCTTTCCGTCGGAAACAACCCAGGTCTGTTCCTGCAGCGGGGATTCGAGCGCCAGGAAAACCAAACGGGCCAGGTCTTTCACATGGATGAAACTAATCCTCTGCCCGTGTGTACCAACAGATAACGTGAATCCGGCCTTAACCATCCTGAAATAGCGGTAATAGTCTTTCTCCCTTGGACCATAAACTCCGGTGGGACAAAGGATCAGGTAGGGAAATCCATGAAGGGATTGAAGAAACCGGGCAGCTTCCAGCTTGCTTTCCCCGTAAGCTTCCACGGGTGCAGGAATCGTGCTTTCCGACACCGGCTCCATGGTGACGGGATCGCCTGGGCCAAAAGCGCCCAGGCTGCTCATGAATACAAACTTACGGGGAACCTGGTCCGACTCCCGCAGTGCCCTGATAAAATAGGTAGTAAAGAGGTAATTCACCCGGTGGTATTCTTCTCTCCGCAGAGCCCGGGTGATCCCGGCATTATGAATGACGGTATCAAAGCGGATTCCCTGCGACCTGACCTCCGACAGGGTCTCAGAGATACGCTGCGGTGAAGAAAAGTCAAGTTCCAGGAACCGGATCCGCGGATCGGTAAGATACTCCCGGGAACTGGTTCTCCTGATGCCCGCAAATACCGTGTATCCCCGCTTCAATCCCTCTTCCACGAGATGGCTCCCGATAAACCCGCTCGCCCCGGTGATCAAGATGTTTTTCACCACTCACTCCCTGAAATGCCTGATCCATACCCTCCGCTGGACATTCTTCCGTCCCGGAAAGTTCTTCCAGATAGACAAAGCCTTGACGTTGTCGTCGAGCTGGGGGCTGGAGATTGCCTTCCGTATCCCGAAGTCCAGATAGGCTTTGTGCATTTCGTAAAAGAACAGGGCAGCAACTCCTTTTCCGTGGTAATCGGGATGCACGCCCAGCAGATACATATCTATGATCTCATTCTTCCGGATGGCTTTCATGAGATGCCACCAACCCAGGGGGAACAACCGGCCATTGGATTTCTGCAGCGCATAGGTCAGGTTCGGCAGAGAAATGCCGAATCCGACAATATCGTCTTTCCGGTCAACGATGAACGACACAAACTCGGGGCGGATAAATCCAAAGTACTGTTTTGTGTATGCGTCCATCTGCTTTTCTGTCAGTGCCACAAAACCATACAGATCTCGGTAGGCATCGTTGAGCATCCTGAACATCTTACGGGCATATGGCAGCAGTTCCCTGGATTTTTTCGCCCTGACCACCTTAACGTTGTACCGTTGTTCAACCAGTTCCTTCGTTTTTTCAAACTTCTCCGGGATCGGGGGGATGTCAAACTCATATTGGACCCAGTCGGCGGCCTTGACAAAGCCCATCTGTTCCATATGGGCGCGGTAATAGGGATGGTTGTAGATGGAGGTCATGATGGCCAACTGGTCGAATCCGTCGATCAGCATGCCCTCGTTGTCCATGTCGGAAAAACCGAGAGGTCCGTGGATCCCGGTCATCCCTTTGGACTTTCCCCAATCCGACACTGTTTGGATCAGCAGGCCGGAAACTTCCGGGTCATCTATAAAATCGATCCAGCCGAACCGTACGAGGCGTTCATTCCACCGTTCATTTGCCTTATGGCTGAGGATGCCGGCGATCCGCCCAACGGGTGTTTTCCCGCGCCATGCCATCCAGTATTCCGCTTCACAAAATTCAAAGGCAGGATTCTTATCTTTTCTTAGGGTTTTCAGTTCGTCCATCCGGAGTGGCGGGCACCAGTATGGATTGCCTTTGTACATTCGGAACTGGAAATCGATGAATCGTTTCAATCCGGAAACGGACTGAATGCGTTCGAGGGTAATGGAGTTTTCCATCGAAGCGGGATTTTCAGATCAATCCGAGCTTTTTCCCGAGCCTGGAAAAACTTTCCAGCGCAAGGTCAACCTGGTCATGCGAGTGGGTAGCCATCAACGAGAACCGGATCAGTGCCGAATCCTTTCTGACTGCCGGTGATACAACGGGATTCACAAAGATCCCTTCGTCCAGAAGAAGCCGGGTGAGCTGCAATGTCTTAAGGTTATCGCGGACGTAAATGGGTATGATAGGTGTGACGGTGCGGCCGATATCGAATCCCAGTTCACGGAAACGCCGGATGGAATGATGGGTGAGGTCCCACAGATGCCGGATCCGTTCGGGTTCACTGCGGATAATCCTGAGTGCGGCAATGACCGTCGCGGCGGATGCGGGGGTAATGCTCGCAGAAAAGATCAGTGAACGGGAATGATGCTTGATATAATTTATGGTATCCCAATCGCTGGCCACGAAGCCGCCAATGGAAGCCAGGGATTTCGAAAAGGTACCCATGATCAGGTCTACCTTATCGGTCAGGCCGAAATGTGAGGCGGTTCCCGAGCCGTGTTCGCCCAGGACGCCGATCGAATGCGCATCATCCACCATAACGGTTGCCTCGTATTTCTCAGCCAGCCGGACGATCTCCGGCAGGTTGGCGATATCGCCGTCCATGCTGAACACCCCGTCCACCACGATCAGCTTGATCCGGTCGGGATGGCACTGACGCAAAAGCCGCTCCAGAGATGCCATGTCATTGTGACGGAATTTCAGCACCCGGGCAAAAGCCAGACGGGTGGCTTCTATGATGGAGGCATGATTCAGTTCATCAATGAGGATGAAATCATTCCGGGAGGTAACGGTCGGGATTACTCCGATGTTTACCTGGAAGCCCGTACTGTAAACAAGGGCGGCAGGCTTTCCTACGAACTCGGCCAGTTGTTTTTCCAGCTCAATGTGCAGATCCAGTGTGCCGTTCAGGAACCGGGATCCGGCGCAACCGGTACCGTACCTGTCGATCGCACGGCGCGCAGCTTCCTTGATCTCCGGGTGGGTGGTAAGCCCCATGTAGCTGTTCGAACCAAACATCAGGACCTTTTTTCCGTTCATTGTCACCACTGTGTCCTGGTCCGATTCAATCACCCTGAAAAACGGATAGAGCCCCATTTTCTCAACTTTCTGGGGCTCAGTGTATCGGGAAGTTTTTTGACGAAGAAGTTTCATTTGTGCTTCTTCCGTTCCTCTTCAGCAAATTTCCGGCCTGTTTCCAATGCTCTGAGATTCAGATCAACCACTGATTCTCCTTTTTTCCTGAATATCTCCCGGATAGCGTTTGTCAGACCGGAGATGTCCATCCCCAGAAACGGGGAGGCCGCACCCAGGACCACCATGTTTGAGGCCTTGACCGATCCGGCTTCCTTTGCGAGAGCATCTGCATCCAGCAACACATGATGTGGCAGGGCATGGATGGTATCCAGCACCTTTTCAACAGGAGGATAATCCGGGATATTCGGGAAAGGTTGAGCACTGGAGATAATCCATCCTTCTTTTGAGAGGTAAGACAGGTAACGCAGGGATTCCAGGGGTTCAACGGCGATGATCAGGTCGGCTTTTCCCATAGGGATCAGGTCGGAAGCGATTTCCCGGGAAGAGATCCGCAGGTTGGACATCACATCCCCGCCCCGCATGCTCATTCCGTGAACCTCCGATTGCTTCAGGTACATTCCCTGTTCCAGAGCTGCATACCCGATTACAGCCGCAATGGACAGGATACCCTGACCTCCTACGCCTGCCAGGATGATATCTTTTTTCATAAATCAGGCGGATTGTTTGTCTTTGAATTTCTCCCGCATCCGTTTGTCAACGGATACGACACATTCACGGCGGGGGATAATCACCGAAACACCTTGGTATTCCAGCTCTTCCCTGAGGATCTTCACATTCTCCTCGTGGTATTTCTTCAGGGGCCGGAGGATGCGGATATGCGACTCCTCCACACCGAGGCCCTTGCAAATATCTTCCACACGCCCGGTGGCAGGCGAGTTCTGTCCTCCGGTCATGGCGGTGGTGGCGTTGTCGAGGATCATTACGGTGATCGGGGATTTCTCATAAACCGCATCCAGGAGCCCGGTCATGCCCGAATGGGTGAAGGTGGAGTCGCCGATCACGGCAACCGCCGGGATCATGCCCGCATCAGCAGCTCCTTTGGCCATCGTGATGGAAGCCCCCATATCCACGCAGGAGTTTATGGCTTCATAAGGTTTTAATGCTCCCAGGGTATAGCACCCGATATCGCTGAAGACGCGTCCCCTCGGGAGGGAGTCCAGGGCTTCGTTCAGGGCATGATAGGAATCGATGTGCGGGCAGCCGGCACACAGGGAAGGTGGCCGGCCGACCATCAGGCCGGGAACAGTAAATTCCAGTGAATAATCCATGCCGAGCGCCCGTGCCACGATATTCGGATTCAGCTCCCCGTCGCGCGGGATCGTACCGTCGAGCCGTCCTTTGACCTGGATCCCACGGCCCAGGTAGCCTTTCAGTAACTCCTCCACCATCGGATATCCGTCTTCGATTACCAGCAATTGCCGGCAGGTATCGGCCATCTTTTCCACCAGCTTCCGGGGAAGCGGGTATTGTCCGATCTTCAGTACCGGGTAAGGCACGGGATCATCGGGGTAGTTCTCTTTAAGGTAATTGTACGCCAGGCCGCAAACCACAAGGCCCAGGGATGTATCTTTCCCGTCGAACCAGGCATTAAAAGGAGACTGCTCCGACTCGGTCAGGAAATGGGTATGATCGTTCAGCAGGTTCTTATACCGTTTTTTCGCAATGACCGGAAGAAGTACGAACTGACGGAGATCAGACGGAAGGCGGAGATCGTTCTGGGGCCGGACCTCTTTCCGGATGACACCCGAGCGGGAGTGGGCCAGCCGCGTGGTTATCCGCAGGAGGACCGGGATCCGGTATTTTTCGGAGAAGTCGAAACCAAAATGAACCATGTCGTACGCTTCCTGCTGGTTGGAAGGCTCCAGGATAGGGACCAGGGCAAATTTGCCGTACACCCTGGAATCCTGTTCGTTCTGGGAGGAATGCATCGAAGGGTCATCCGCCGCCACAACGATTATCCCGCCATTGGCACCGGTGATGGCGGAATTGATGAACGGATCGGCCGCAACATTCAATCCCACATGCTTCATGCAGACCATGCTCCGTTTCCCGGCATAGGACATCCCTAATGCCGCTTCCATAGCTGTTTTTTCATTGGAAGACCATTGGGAATGAACATGGTGTTCCCGGGCATAAGCGGATTGCTGGACGAATTCGGTGATTTCAGTGGAAGGAGTACCCGGGTAGGCATAGATCCCTGATATCCCTGCATCCAGGGCACCCTGGGCGATCGCTTCATCTCCCAGAAGCAGCAGTTTCGGCATAATTGGATTCCATTGGGATTACCTCGCAAACCTACACAGATTTTGCTAATTACGCAACTTCCGGCGAATTTTTTACCTGGCTTTGTATGCCGGTACATTTTCCGGCATTACTTTTAAAAGCCGGTCATTTTCCCTATTTTTGCTCCGCTAAATGAACTTCCATCCGTTTTCCCTGTATGAAGAGACTGAACCTTCCAATTCCCGCCCTGTATATCCTCGCGTTCCTGTTTCTCTGTGCTGCCTCTTCCTTCGCACAGCCGGGAACAGTGCGTGGATTCATCTATGAAGAAGAAACCGGCGAGCCGATCATTTTCACCAATGTCTATTTCTTCAGGACCTCTATCGGAGCCACCACCGACGTGAACGGGTATTTCGCCATCACCCAGATACCACCAGGAAATTACACCCTGATGGTAACCTATATCGGGTATGACTCCATCCAGATTCCGCTGACCATCAAGCCGAACGACCTGGTAACCCAGAAACTTTACCTGAAAAAATCAACCGTGACCCTGGGGGAGGTCAGTGTCTCGGCTGCACGGCAGGATAAAACCCGGGAAACGCAGACCTCCATCATTAAGATCACTCCCAAGGAGATCGAAAAAATCCCCTCCATGGGTGGTCAGCCCGATCTTGCCCAGTACCTGCAGGTACTTCCCGGAGTGATCTTTTCCGGCGACCAGGGAGGTCAACTGTATATCCGCGGAGGCCCGCCGGTTCAGAACATGGTGCTGTACGACGGAATGATCATTTATAATCCGTTCCATTCGATCGGTCTTTTTTCTGTCTTTGACGTGGATATCCTGAAAAACATTAACGTGTACACAGGCGGATTCAATGCCGACTTCGGCGGACGCATTTCCTCCATCATGGACATCTCCACGCGTGACGGAAACAAACAACGGTTTTCCGGCAAACTGGACGTCAGCACCTTTGGCGCGAAAGCTCTCCTGGAAGGACCTATCGCCCGGCAGAAAAGGGATAACTCAGCCAGTGCTTCCTTTTTGCTTTCGGTGAAGAACTCATACCTGGATAAAAGCGCCCCGGTCTTTTATTCCTATCTTGACCAGGAGCTGCCATACAGCTTCATGGATATCTACGGGAAGATCTCCGTGAACGCCCCCAACGGCAGCAAGGTGAATTTCTTCGGATTTGATTTTTCCGATCATGCTACCCTCACGGGATACAATGTCGACAACGAAGTGATCAATGAAGTACCGGTCAATTATGACTGGATCTCCTACGGCGGGGGAGGGAATTTCGTGGTTATCCCCGGGAAATCCCCGGGACTGATCGAAGGGAATTTTGCTTACTCCTATTATAATGTCGGGATGGCTGAAAGCGACCGTCCTCCGCGTTCTTCCACTATTTCCGGGTTCAATGCAGGGTTTCATTTCACCTATTTTTTCGGAGATGACGAACTGAGGTATGGTGTGGAAGGATCGGGCTACAAGACCATCTTTGATTTTTACAATGTGGTGAACCGGAAAATCGACATCTCGCAGAACTCCACTGAGGTTGATGCTTACGCCCGTTACAAATGGATTGTCGGAAAATTCATCATTGAGCCGGGATTCCGGGCTCAATATTACGCTTCCCTTTCCACTTTCTCTCCCGAGCCCCGGCTGGCCCTCAAGTTCAACGCCACTAAGAATTTCCGGATGAAGATGGCCGGAGGATATTACACCCAGAACCTGATCAGCACAACAAACGACCTCGACGTGGTGAATCTTTTCTACGGTTTTCTTACCGGTCCGGAGAACCTTCCCAAAGAATTCAACGGCAGGAAAGTGACCAATAAGCTCCAACGGGCCTGGCATGCCGTACTTGGATTCGAATGGGATATTGCGGATAACCTGAACCTGAACGTGGAAGGCTACTACAAATATTACCCCCAGCTCACAAACCTGAACCGGAACAAACTGTTTGAAGACACCGAAGCCAACGCCAACCAGCCCGACTACCTGAAAAAGGATTTTATTATCGAAACCGGTGATGCCGAAGGGGTGGACATTTCCGTCACGTACAATTACAGGAATTTTCGTTTCTGGGGGACGTACTCCCTGGGATTTATCCACCGTTACGACGGCCATTCCTCCTACGTACCCCCATACGACCGCCGCAATAACCTGAACCTGATGGGAACTTATACCTTCGGAAGGAAATCCACGTGGGAGGTGAATCTGCGTTATAACTACGGTTCGGGATTTCCCTTCACGCCGACCCAGGGATATTATGAGGCCATTTTCTTCAATAACATCCTGACCAATTACACTACCGTGAACGGCTCGCTCGGGATCCTTTACGGCGAATATAACTCCCACCGGCTTCCCTATTACAGCCGGCTGGACCTGGATCTGAAAAAGACCTTCTTTTTTGGGAAAAACATGAACCTGCAGGTGGACTTCAGCATCACCAACGTCCTGAATGAAAAAAACGTCTTCTATGTCGACCGGATCACCAACGCGGTAGTGTATCAGTTACCGATACTTCCCAGTCTGGGTCTTAGTTTCACTTTTTAACAAGCCGCCCTATGAAACGTCGCATTCAACTGTTTGTCATCCTGACGGTTATTGCAGCTACGGGATTTCAATCCTGCACCAAGGACGATCCCAATCCTATTCCGGCAGATCCCCGGCTGGTGTTTGCCGGAGGTTGGACCGTCAACGAAACCGAGCAACGCCTCACCTATGAAGCTGTGGTGGAACTGGACCCCCATTCGCTGAACGGGGGAGTGTATATCTACAATTTTGCCAACGCCGGGAGCTTTGGGGTGCCCGCCTATGCATACGTCTCGGGAAACACCATCACCCTGGAGGTGAACCAGATCATTGGCGACGGATGGATCATCAACGGTTCGGGAATCAAATCGGGAAACAACATCAACTGGCCCTACACCCTGAACGACGGGGCCAATCTTCACCACATCTCGGCGATCTTTACGAAAAATTAACCGGGGAGCTTCTTAACGAATTGTTTTTCCCTCCTGGTAAGCTCCTGGTTCACCTTGTCATACAGTTTGGAGAACCGGTCGGGATCCTGCCGGTAATACTCAAGGTTCTGCTGGTACCGCTGGCGGGAGATCCGGTATTTTTGGAACAGTCCGGCATAATAAAAGGCTGATTCACGGAGGGTTTCTCCCCCCCTGTTCCTGCGGATCTGCAGAGCGGCCTCAATCGTATGCACATCGGAGAGGATAAGCACCATCACCGGCTCCGAGATCAGGGAATCGGGTGCGGCCAGCACTCCTTCATTCTGCATTGATCCGCCGGTACACCCCGCCAGCAACAAGGCCAGCAGGACGGAAAGAAGAAACTTCATGCGCTATTTATTCCGGGCAGTGTATTCGGTATTCAAAAGGTCGAGCACTTGCCTTGTGATATTGAGGCTGTCCTTGGCGATCAGGATCTCGCCGGCGGTACGGTACGCCAGAATCAGTTCGTATTTTCGCTCCTGGTTGAACCGTTTCAGGAAGTTATTGACGGTATCCAGCAGGCGGATATTCATAGCCAATTCCTGTTCGGCTACCTGCTGGGTATACCGTTCTTTTTTCTCCATCAGGGCCTGCTGCTTGACCATCAGATCCTCATACAGTTGCCGGGCCCGTTCTTCGCTGAGGATGTTCGCTTGCACTTTCCGCTGGAAATCGGAGGCCTCTTTCTCCAGATCTTCCTGTTCCGACAGGACTTCCCGCTGCAGCCGGCTTCCGGTGCTTTCGAGGTCCCGTTTCAGCATCTTCACGAATTCATAATGCTCATTCAGGGTGTCGATATTGACATACGCGATGTGCAGAGAAGCTGCCGGCGGAAGAGGCTTGCTGCTCTCCTCCGTGACGGCCGTACCGGAAGGAGCTCTGGAAAGGAAGAAAAGGAGGTACAGAACAGCCACTCCGACCATAGTGATCAACAGCAAAACAGTGTTCAGGTTAAAGAAAGATTTTTTTTCCATACAGGAGGGGATTAATTACCTAGTTCAGACATGAATTTGATACGCATCATCCGGATCTCCTCTTCGGTGTACTCATCCTCCCCCAGCTCTTCGAGGGCCTGCTGAACCGAATCGGTTTCGGCGGTGCGAAAATAAGAGAAAATCTCCTCCTGATGATAGGGATCTACGAATTCATCTATGTAATAGTTGATATCGATCTTTGTCCCGGCGGCTACAATGCTTTCGATCTCGGAAAGCAGTTCGTCAAATCCGAGATTTTTCGCCACAGCAATATCTTCCAGCGAGATTTTCCGGTCGATGCTCTGAATTATATAAACTTTCAGTCCCGATTTATTGATCACCGACTTCACTACCATATCCATAGGCCGGATGATCTCGTTCTCCTCGACATATGCCTTGATCAGTTCCAGGAACGGCATTCCGTATTTCTGGGCTTTCCCCACTCCCACCCCGGTGATCTGACGGAGCTCTTCGGAGGAGATGGGATACTGGATAGCCATATCTTCCAGGGAAGGATCCTGGAAGATCACGAAAGGAGGCAGGTTTTCTTTCCGGGCGATCTCTTTCCGAAGGTCCTTCAGCAGGCTGAACAACGTTTTATCGGCCGTGCTGCTCTTCGATCCCATGGCTTCAAGAAATTCCTCCTCCTCGGGATTTTCATAGTCATGGTCATCGACAAGCATGACCGAGAAAGGCTTCTTCAGGAATTTATAGCCCTCCGGGCTCATCTTCAGGATCCCGTAGTTCTCAATATCCTTGATCAGGAATCTTTCGATCTGGCACTGCCGTATGGCGGCATTCCAGAATTTCTCATCCTTGTCGGCCCCTTTCCCGAACACCTCCAGCCGGTTATGCTTGAATTGCTTGACGTTGGCGGTTGTCTTTCCGAGCAGGACATTGATCAGGTGCTTATGTTTCACCTGCTCCTTGACTGCGATCACGGTTTCGAGGACCAGCTGGACATATTGTTTCCCTTCAAATTTTTTCTTCGGATGGAGGCAGTTGTCACAGTTCTGGCAATTCAGTTCGGTAAAGATCTCCCCGAAGTAATGCAGCAACTGCTTCCGCCGGCAGACTGAGGATTCACTGTAGCTGACGGTCTCAAACAGCAGATGTTTGGCGATTTCCTGTTCAGCCACTGTTTTTCCTTTCAGGAACTTTTCCAGCTTCTGGATATCGTCGTAGCTGTAAAAGGCGATACAGTTACCCTCCCCGTCATCCCTTCCTGAGCGGCCTGTTTCCTGGTAGTATCCCTCCAGGCTTTTTGGCATATCAAAATGGATGACATACCTGACATCAGGTTTGTCGATACCCATCCCGAAGGCGATGGTAGCCACGATCACATCCGCCTTCTCCATCAGGAATTTATCCTGGTTCTGCCGCCTCACGGAAGCTTCCAATCCGGCATGATACGGAAGGGCGCGGATACCGTTGAGAGACAGTGTTTCGGCAAGTTCCTCCACCTTTTTCCGGCTCAGGCAATAGACGATCCCTGATTTGCCCGGATGCCCCTTGATGAATTTGATGACATCCTTGACCACGGTTTTGCCTTTCGGCCTGACCTCATAATACAGGTTTGGCCGGTTGAAGGAGGCTTTGAACACCACTGCGTCCATCATGCCAAGATTTTTCTGGATGTCCTGCTGTACCTTCGGGGTTGCGGTGGCCGTAAGGGCAATGACCGGCACTTTCTGGCCAATGGCATCAATGATCGGGCGCAGCCTCCGGTATTCCGGGCGGAAATCGTGGCCCCATTCCGAAATACAATGGGCCTCATCAATAGCATAGAACGAAACCTTGATCGACCGCAGAAACTCGATATTCTCCTCTTTGGTGATGGTTTCAGGGGCTACGTATAACAGCTTGGTCTTCCCCTTGGTAATGTCCTTCTTCACCTGGAAGATCTCCTGCCGCGACAGGGAGGAATTCATGAAATGCGCTACCTCCTCTTCGGTCCCGAAACTGCGCATGGAGTCCACCTGGTTCTTCATCAGGGCGATGAGAGGTGATACGATGATTGCGGTGCCTTTCTGTATGAGCGCAGGAAGCTGGTAACAGAGTGACTTCCCGCCGCCTGTGGGCATGATGATGAATGCATCCTTGCCCGCCAGAACGCACTTGATAATGGCCTCCTGGTTGCCTTTAAAGGTGTCGAAACCGAACACCTTCTTTAATACTTCATGTAGATCAGCGTCCCTCCTGCTACCCGCCATGGATCACGTATGGTTAATTTTGTTACTTTTGCCAAGATTCGTTGATTTCTAAAGAATTATGATGACTCTATATACAAATATAATCACAAATCTACCGAAACGAACAAATTTTTGAAAAAATTTCATGTTACGAAAGAAAAAAAATATTAGGGCAATTGCCCTAACAACTATCCGGCAAGAGGCGGAAGCGGTGTCGGGACTGGCTCAGTACATCAATGCCGGTTTTCTCCGGTGCGTGGATGTGATCCTGAATGCTCCGGGGAGGGTGATCGTGACCGGGATCGGGAAAAGCGCCATCATCGGCCAGAAGATCGTTGCAACATTCAACTCCACCGGAACACCCGCTATCTTCATGCACGCGGCCGACGCCATCCATGGTGACCTGGGGATTATCCAGCAGGGCGACGTTGTTCTCTGCCTCTCCAAGAGCGGGGAGACGCCGGAGATCAAGATCCTGGTTCCCCTGCTGAAAAAAAACGGGAACACCCTGATCGCCATGGCAGGAAATCCCGGTTCTTACCTGGTCACTCATTCCGATATCTTCATCAATACCTCGGTCCCTCAGGAGGCCTGCCCGAATAACCTGGTTCCTACTTCCAGCACAACGGCCCAGTTGGTTATGGGAGATGCGCTGGCGATCTGCCTGCTCGAAAGCAGGGGATTCACCGCTGGTGATTTTGCCAAATTTCACCCCGGTGGAGCCCTGGGAAAGAAACTCTATTTAACCGTCGCCGATCTGTACCCCCATAATCCCGCTCCCCGGGTGAAGCATACCGATTCGATCCAAACAGTGATCCTGGAGATCTCATCCAAACGGCTTGGCGCCACCGCAGTGCTGAAACGGGGAAAGCTGGCGGGTATAATCACCGACGGTGATCTGCGCAGAATGCTGGAGAAAGGAATCCGCCTCGACCAGGTCAGGGCTGAAGATGTGATGAGCCCCCATCCCAGAACCATCGATCCCGGCACCCTTGTGATCACCGCATTGCAGATGATGAGAAACAACAACATTACCCAGCTCATCGTTACCAGGGATTCCAGGTACCTGGGCGTGATCCACCTGCATGATATCCTCAGGGAAGGTATCATTTGAATTTATTCCGACACGATCCGCATGAGGCATCCGGGAGTCTTGTCCTTTATTTGTGCCTGCACGCTGCTGTTTAGCTTTCCCCAGCGACAGGAGGCGCAGGTCACCAAGATCATGGGGAAGGTCACCGATGCCTCCACGCACGAACCCCTTCCGTTTGTCAATATCCTGATCCCGGGCACCCTGCTCGGAACCCTGACGGGCTTTGACGGACAGTATGCCATCGAATTCCGCGTAAAAGGGGATTCCATCCGGGCTTCTATGATCGGATATACCCCGGCCTGCAGGAAGGTCATCAGGAACCAGTTCCAGACCATCGACTTTGCCCTGGAGCCCATATCCTACAACCTGAAAGAGGTAACCATCAGGTATACCGGGAATCCCGCCGAGAGGATACTGGACAGTGTGATCGCGAACCGGGAGAAAAACTCACTGCAATCGTTTTCCTCTTACCAGTATGAGGCGTACACCAAAATCCAGATCGATGCCAACAACATCACCGAGAAGCTGAAGGAGCGGAAGTTCCTCCGTAACTTTGACTTTATCTTCGATTTTGTCGATACCTCCACGATCAACGGGAAATCCTACCTGCCGGTCTTTATTACCGAAACCATGTCGGATGTCTATTTCCGCAAGTTCCCGAGAGCAAAAAAAGAGATCATCAAGGCCACCCGCATTTCCGGTCTTGAAAACGAGAGCGTAGCCCAGTTCCTGGGTAATCTCTCGGAGCAGATCGATGTGTACAAGGATCATATAGTCATCTTCGAGAAGAACTTTACAAGTCCGATTGCCACATTCGGTCTCGACTTCTATAAGTATTACCTGGTCGATAGCGTCTTCATCGGGAATAACTGGTGCTATCACATCATGTTCAAACCCCGCCGGAAACAGGAGCTGACTTTCACCGGAAGCTTCTGGGTGGCCGACACTTCGTATGCAGTTAAAAAAATCGACTTGCGGATCGTGGATGATGCCAATATCAACTTTGTCAACGACCTCGCGGTAAAACAGGAATTCGACTGGACCGATCACCGGTTCTGGATGCTCACCCGCGACGAGATGGTCGTGGATTTCAACATCATCGAGAATACCGATAAAATCCTGGGCTTTTTCGGGCACCGAACCTCCTCTTACCGCAACTTCCAGTTTGACCCTCCGGAAAACAGGCGGTTTCTCTCACTCCCCGCAAACGTGTTCATCGAGCCCGGAGCAAATAAGAAAGAAGATGCTTTCTGGGATCAGAGCCGCCACGAAACACTTTCGGAATCGGAGAAGGGGATATATACAATGGT
>Ga0233425_10001482_pt1 | contig 52452 bp, 46 predicted proteins | sample Watercolumn_Towu_2_FD_181712 | JGI IMG/M metagenome (GOLD analysis project Ga0233425, IMG submission 181712) | Freshwater microbial communities from Lake Towuti, South Sulawesi, Indonesia - Watercolumn_Towuti2014_140_MG | ecosystem: Environmental > Aquatic > Freshwater > Lake | place...
TATGAAAAATGATCTGGGGGAATTGTTAGGAAATTTGTCAAACCCGGATATGGACAGGATATTGCGGGTTACTATGCAGAACTTCAGGAAAGACCTTCTTGAAATCTGGACATTTCCAAAACTTAACCGACACAGAATAAACAAAATGTCGTATTTTGAGGGGATTGAGCATCTTAACCAGGCGCTGGGAAAAGGGAAGGGGGCCATATTGTGTATAACACATTTTGGCTCATGGAAGATAGTTCTGCCCGCACTTGGATACAATGGTTATACCGTCAATCAGATTGCAGCAAACCCATTGACATTTGAAAAAGATACTGAGATGTCATCCCATAATACCATCATGAAGCTGGAATTGGAGAGCGAAGCTTCCCTTCCTGCAAAATTTATTTATCTGGACGAGGGGAAATCTGTAAGGCAAGTCTATAGAGTATTGGCTAATAACGAGACTGTGGTAATTTCATTGGACGGAATTATCGGAGGAAAACGGATGGCTATGCCGTTTTTAAACGGTACGCTATTGCTTTCAACCGGAGGAGCTTCCTTATCTTTGAGTACAGGAGCGCCTTCTCTGCCGGTGTTTATTGTCAGACAAAAAAACGATACCCATAAAATTATAATTCACGAACCCGTGTTAAATCAGGACAACGACAGTTTTGACAAGGAAACCTTTGTTGACACGTGGATGAAGAACTACACCAGGCTTTTTGAATATTATGTGCGGAACTACCCGGATCATTATGCACGATATCTGTATACGATAAGGAAATATCCACTTCCTGAACTCGGATATGTTTTAAAACTCAATAGCACGGGCACGAAAAAGGAATTGATTTCTTTATGAAAGTATTATTTGTGCAATCCTATCTTGGACACAACAAATATTTCCCCGTTTATCCGCTGGGACTTGCCTATATATCCACAGCATCATATCAGAAGGGGCATGAGGTGCAAATATTCGATCCCAATACGGCAGCCAACCCTTATGATGATTTAGCGAAATGCATACTTGGTTTTTCTCCTCAGGTTATTGGTATTTCTCTCAGAAATATTGATAATCAGTATCGGGTTGCCCCGTTTTATTACTATAAACATTTTCAGGCCCTTCTTGAGGGGATAAAGAAAATTAATCCGAATCCGAAAATTATTGTTGGGGGTGCTGGGTTTTCCATGTTTGCGGAAAAGATTATGGAAAGAAATCCATCAATTGATTTTGGAATTTATCTGGAAGGAGAGGAGAGTTTCCCCGAATTACTTGATAATCTGAACAAACCTGAGTCGGTTCATGGTATCTATATTCGCAAAGAAGGGAGAGTGCTATTTACGGGTTTTAGGCCATTGCCCGATTTTAGGAAACTGCCTCCCCCTAAAAGAGATTTCGTTACTATTACCCCTTATTTAAATCACGGAGAAAGCCTCGGCATTCAAACCAGGAGAGGTTGTCCCCTGAAATGTACGTATTGTAACTACCCCCAGTTGAATGGTAATATGTTACGGATACGAGAAGTAAAAGATATTTGTGATGAGATTGAATACCTCGTCAGGCAGCATCATATTAAACAATTTATGTTTGCAGACGGAGTCTTTAACGTCCCGCTGGAACATTCAATAGCGCTTTGTGAAGAAATCATAAAAAGAGGGTTGGAAGTAAAATGGTCGGCATGGATGGAGCTTAAACATATACCAAAGAATTTTTTACTCCTGGCGATCAGTGCCGGTTGTACCGGCATTACGCTTTCACCCGATGCTGTTTCGCAAAATGCCTTGGACAGTTTACAGAAAGAATTAAACGAAAGGGATATCAAAGACAGCCTCAAGCTATTTGTCTCTGACAGAGACTTAAGGATGTTGAATGTCACCTATAGCATTTTTATAAATTCACCGGGAGAGACGTTTGCAGGAATTATCAAAACGATAGTTTTCTATTTAAAAGCCAAGGTATGTCTCCGGGGAAGGGGAGGACCGTTCCTGAATTGGATTCGATTAGAACCGGAAACAAAAGCATTTCAATACGCACTAAAAAAAGGCATTGTAACAAAAAACATCGATCTCTTACCGAATAACGAACGTGATCTTAAGAACATGTTTTACACCAATCCGTCTTTAAAATACTTTGATTTCCTGATAATTGGGATGTTAAAGTTTTTACCGATGATAAAAAAATTAGTTCCTAAACGACCGCGTCAGTTTCAATAATTTCTAAATTATTCTATAGAAGGATACTTCAACATGTACAAAAACAAATTTTGTAAATATTGTATTATAACACTGGTTTTTCTTGCTTTTTTCGCAGTGCTTATTAAATACACTCAAGCTGAAGAAAAAGCAAGTCTTACCATTGAGGAACTTATTAAAAAGGCAGAAAAAGTTCAAACGCTAATGAAGGAAAAGGGAGCAGAAGGTCTGGATGTATCAAAGGCGTTGAAATTAGACCAGGAGTCAAAACAGGCTGCGGAAAAGGGGGATATAGCCCTTGCCGGTAAACTCCTGGATGATGCCATTGCATCTCTCACGGAAACTTCTGGCGAAAAAAAACCTGCTGAAGAACAGAAAGAACCTGTCACAAGAGAAACGCTTGTGGAAAAGGCGAGAAAACTTCGTTCTTTAATAGACGAGAGCGCCAAGAAAGGGATGAACGTCTCTCATGTCCTAAAACTGGATCAGGAATCAAGAATTGCGACAGAAAAAGGCGACCTTGCTCTTGCCGATAAATTGCTGGACGATGCGATAGAATCATTATCCGAATCCACGGACAAAGAAGAGCCGGGTGCAGCCAACACGGAACCGGTTACCAGCGAATCTCTCATGAAAAAAGCGGAAAAACTTCGCGCACTCATGAAAGAGAAAAAGGCCAAAGGGTCAGACATATCTGAAACCTTGAAACTAGACCAAATGTCCCTGGAAGCTGCTGAAAAAGGCAATTTCTCCCTTGCCGACAAACTGCTTGACGATGCGATAAAATCTTTAACAGGGGTAGCGGATAAAGAAAAGCCCGGAGTCAGTGGGAAAGAAACTGGCGCTCCTGATAAAGCCGCAAAAAAACTGGAAACTTTTCATGCATTAATTGAAGAAAAACTGGATAAGGGTATGAATGTTTCCGAGGTTTTCAAGCTTGACCAGTTGTCAAGAGAAGCCGCAAGCAAAGGCGATCAGGCGCTTGCCGTTAAGTTATTGGATGATGCGATAAAGAGGATGTCCGCTATGACCGGAAATGTAAAACCAGCAAAGAAAACAGTGGAAATTCCGGTTAACGCAGAAAAAGTTTTGGTAACAGAAGGAGTTCCAAAATATGAGCGGGGTGAGGAGGTCGAGGATTATAAATCGGCGTTCGATACGAAGACCGTCGAGGCTAAAGATGGGATCGTCAAAGTGGAAGTAGGTTACGTTCCGGTATTTATCGAAGAAGCAGAGAATACGTCTTCCGGAAAAACACCCATGGAGAATGTACCCTTTGGGTTTCACCCTGCAAACACATACAGTATCGTAGTAGATAGAAATGAAAACAACCTTGTCCTGCCCTCCAAAATGGGCTATACCTTCCATAATGCATTGGATATCGGCGTCAGATGGACAAGACCCGAATTTTATGCTAATTGGGGCGTTATCCAGAAAACCGACAGAGATTTAAAAGAGGGCATATTCGACTGGGCTGAATATGATTACGTTTATGGTAAAACCCCCAAGGAAATTGGTATCGTGGGAAACATCGGGGGATTTGAATTTAGAACGGTGAAAGGGAAAGATCCGTTTCCGCGAACTTTCCGGTTTCAGACCAAAGAATTGGAGAAAAAGTACATCTTCTTTGTACAAAAACTGGTTGAAAGGTACGACGGCGACGGTGTGGATGACATGCCCGGATTGCAAAATCCCATTCACTATTGGCAGGTCGATAACGAACCGGATATCGGCACCCAGGACTGGGAAGGGTTTGCCCATTTAGTCGAAATAACTGCCAAAGCGATTAAGTCTGCATGTGCCGGGTGTAAGGTAATCATGGGTGGTTTGGCACAGGGCGAAACCGGTTTTGATATGTTTTTCCTGCCTGTTCTCAGGAAGCTAAACGGACAATATGTGGATATTTTTGATTTCCATTCGTACGGACCTGCCGGGGCATGGCACTATTACAAACTGGCAGATAAAATAAAAGCCGGACTGGCAAAAACGGGCTTTAAAAATACCGACATCTGGATTCTTGAGTCAGGCACATACTGCGGCAAACCGCAGGTTTCCATTTCCGGCGGCTCAAAAGTGCCTGCGCAAACAGAAAAACAACAGGCAACAGACCTCATTAAAAGGTACGTTTATGGTGTGTCGGTGGGTATAAAGAAGATTTTTTGGGCATTTGGTATTGTAGAAGGATTTACCGGCAAGGGCAATCATGAATTCGATTATATGGGACTGATGTACCAAAGGAAGCCTGACAATGCCGGGCGCATTCAGGAAGCGAAGAAGCTTGGTTACTATGCTTATAAAAAGATGACTGAGAAATTAGAAGGATGCAACTTTTCCAGCATAAAAAGCCTGAATTCAGGGGAAGGCGTATATGCCTTCCAGTTGAATAGGTCGGGCAAGTCTGTTTACGTTGTGTGGGTTGAATAGTGCCCCTGACAAATACCGTAAGTACTATGCTGCTACGGTATGCATCATAACATTTCATCCGGATATTTATTGAATATCGTGAAGAACATATCGCATATCGCAATTAATCCCCGTACCTCTGCCATCTTTTTTTTCGGCATTGTATTGCTATGTGCAGCGGTATTTTCAACTGTTTATCCGTTCCAGATTATTTGTATATCTTTTGCCGCAACGGCTATGCTGCTCTTTATATTAAAGACCGAGTTGTCTTATTACTTCTTGCTGTTACTCTTGCATGTGTCGAGTATTATGTTTATCAGTGAGTATCACAAAAAGGCTTATTTACTTACACTTGGAGAAGTATTTATTGGAGTAGTTTTTTTGCTCTGGTGTTTGTCTCGTGCGATTAATTTGACATCGCCCTACCCTAAAACTTCGTGCGATGTTCCCATTGTTTTTTTCGTTGGTCTGTCACTCCTTTCTTTTTTTTGGTCGGAAGATCACATACCCTGGACATACCAGCTTATAAAACTTGTTTGTGGACTGGGCGCTTTTTTTCTCACTATAGTGTGCGTGAACAACCATAAGATATTAAATACCGTCATCTGGTTTCTCATAGTTATGGGGGTACTGAACAGTATAACCTGTTTTGTAGCAATCTATACGTACCCTCATTACTCGTATTCAAACATAATCAGTGCCGACAATCTTAGCCTTATAACAATATTTAATGACAAGGCTGTTGTTGGCAAGAGGGGGCATGCTTTTGCCCATCCGTTAACGACTGCCTATTGGCTTAATTTTGCGTTGATGCTGTCGTTCGGCAAGCTTTTGACACTTCATGGATATAAAAAATTAACATTGGTTATGATTATGTTTCTTATGCTGACGGCACACATGACAACACTCAGTAAAACCCCTCTGGCATCTCTGATTGCCGGGATTATCTTCTTCTTTTATGCCAGCAAAAAGATACGAAAGGTATTTTTTATATCGGCAACGGCTTTCCTGATTATAGTCGTTGTCTCTTTCATTCTGGCCAATATTACGGATCTGGAAAATTCCACCCGTTACACGTATAATCAAGTGTCAGGTTACAATGAATATTCGTCCACCACTTCCAGGATGAACTGGTGGAAAGCAAGTATTGAAAAGAGCATTGAATTTTACGGTTTTGGTGTTGGCCTTGGTGGTATACCAAAACATCTAAGGCCATCTACGACTCCGCACTCGCATAATGTCTACGTAAATACCTTTGGCGATCTCGGTTTTATCGGATTGGGATTGCTTCTCCTCATCTTTTTTCTCGCAGCTAAAACATACGTAACGGCATATCGGCAATGTAAAAGCGAATATTACCGGCACATTTTATTGGCATACATAAGCGGCTTTGTCATCATGTTGCTCTTTATCCTTACCGATTATGACTATACCGCAATCATTATGTGGTGGTATATGGGATTAGGATTCGCAATTGCCAAATTGGCGGCCGAGGCACCTCCTGAATTTAGGATCGGAGTTTCTCGTTCGTAGAGGATTATAGTGTGTATAAATTTGTAAATAAAAAAACCAGGTTCGTCGTTTTTTTTCTCGATGTCTTTGGTTTTATTTTGTGGGCAATAACTCATATCTTTACTCCGCGGAAGATTTTTGGGAAGAGGCCAATACCTCCAAGACCCAAAAAGATTCTCCTGATTCGCGCCGATTATATCGGTGATGTATTGCTGACTACCCATACCTTAAAGGCAATTCGTGAAAGATTTTCCGATGCCCATATCTCTTTTTTGGTTTCATCCAAATCACGGGATATATTGGAAGAGAATCCGCATATAGATACCATTCTGATATATGATCCCCCCTGGTTCTTCAAAAAAGGTTTAATCCAGGCCTTTCGTGAATATTTTAAGATTTTGGCGCTGCTCAGGAAAGAACGGTTTGATGTGGCAGCAGACTTCAGGGGAGATGCCAGAAATATCCTGCTATTAATGGTTTTTGCTAAAATTCCATACAGGGTAAGCTTTGCGGCATCAGGGGGATGGTACCTTTTAACGTCAATTGCCAGTTATAAGGAATCTCTCCATGAAGCGGAGTACCATACAATCATTGCGGAAACCCTGGGAGCAAAAGTAGACAATACTGCCCTCCCTGAAATATTTATAACGGACAGGGACAGAATTTTTATTAATACCTTTTTTGATAAGTACGGTATAAAAAAAGACGACATGCTCGTTGTTATACATCCAGGAGCCAGACAAACGGTAAGACAGTGGCCGGAATCACGCTATGCGGAAGTTGGGCGCTATTTGATCGAAGAGTATGGGGCAAAGATCATTCTTACCGGCTCCCGTGAGGAGTTGTCACTGATTCAGCGGGTAAACAAATTCATGAATGATGAAGCAATAATTGGAGCAACCGAGATACATTCTTTCAAACAACTAGCCGCTCTCTTTGAAAGATGCAGGTTGTACATAGGCGTCAGCAGCGGCCCTTCTCACCTGGCGGGAACTGCTCGCCTTCCATCTGTCCTTATTTTTGGCCCGGAACTTGTTTCCCAATGGTATCCGCTGGGAAATAAATATTATATTGTAAGAAAAAATTTTCCCTGCTGTCCGTGTAACCAAAAACGATGCCCTGTGAAGGAGAACTGTATTAAATTTGTTAAGGTTGAAGATGTTATCGACGGAATAGACGCCGTGTTAAATTCACAAGGGAAAAGCGAAGAACAGAAAAGGAGGATGGTGCTGAAATATGTTTAGATTGAATATCGTGCGCGCATATTCCATGGATGATATACGGCGTGGAGTATTTAATACGCTGGAGAACTATAAAGACCTTATGCCCGCATCAAAAACTGCCCGTATTTTTCTCAAGCTGAATCTTAACAGCAATATGAACGCTTTAACCGGAAACACAACGGATTTGAGGCTTATTGCAGCAGTGATCGAATTCTTGAAAGAAAACGGATATAAAAATATAACCATAGGGGATGGAACGAACAGTGGCTTTTACAGGAACGGTATCAGTGTGATTTCCAGGCTGGTGGTAGATAAGCTGGCAAGGTATCATGCCGTTAAGATAGCGGATTTGAATTATTCAGAAGCGGTAGACGTCCGACTCGAAAACGGGAATATCGTGGGTATTGCAAGGGAATGCCTGGAAACAGATTTGTTTATCAACATGCCGAAAATAAAGACACATTTTGCAACAGGAATGAGTGTATGTTTGAAAAACATGGTCGGGTGTCTGGTCGGGCAGGAGCACAAAAGAAAGATTCATATTCGCAAAAATCTTGCACAAAATATTTTATATATCAGCAAGGCGGTAAAGGTCGATCTCCACATTGTAGACGGCCTTATTTCCATGGAAGGGTTTGGCCCGACCCGGGGAACACCCATTAGCACGGGGTTGATTATTGCCGGGACAGATCCGTACATGATAGATTTATTGTGTGCAAAAATAGCGGTTTTTGATTATCGGAAAGTCACTACATTAAAGGTGGCAGAGGAAATGGGTATTGTAACAGAGGAGTATCATAAATTTGTTCATGGCCTCGATTTGACCGGATTGACAAAGAAATTCAAGGAACCTAAAACAAATCCTCTGGTTTCCTTTATCCACAGTCCGAAGCGGCAAAAATATTTTTTGGCCGTAAGAAATACACCTCTTTTTAATTTTTTGTGCTCAACAAAATTTGTTGAAACCATTTTGTACAGGACAGGGCTCAGACAGGATAATTACATAAGCGAGGATACCGTATTTAAAGGATTTTCTTTAGATAAATCCTTGTGTAAGGAAGGATGCACGCGGTGTAAAGATTATTGTCCGATCGGACTCAAGCTCCCTGAGCAGATAGAGGATATGAATAATGGCTGTATTGAGTGCCTCTATTGCTTTCAGGTTTGCCCCGCAAAAGCTATCGGTTTCAACGGCCTCCTCGGTTTTGTGGCTGAGCAGTTGCGTCAATACGATGAGATTACAAGAAAGGTCGCCTGATATAATAATTGCGATACATAAAGGATTCCGTACATGAACAATCTGTCAACTGCTGATAAGGAAGTTACAGTAATAGTTGGAGCCGGTATGGCCGGTTTGACTGCCGCCTGCACACTTGCCAGTGCGGGGAAAAAATGCGTACTTTTGGAACGGGAAGACGCCATCGGAGGAGATTGCCGCACCTATGTACTGGATGATGTGGTTTTTGATCTCGGCCCCCACGTCCTCTTGTTAAATCCGGAGTTAGAGGCAGATAAATTGCTGTTGACACTTTTGGAAAATGAAGAGGTTATAACAAGGAAATGGTGCGTTGCCTTTCATGCAAAAGGGAAGTTCTGGAAATTTCCCCCCAGCATCCTGGATTTGCCTTTCTATCCGAAGGAATATATAAAACAGATTATTTTGGCCAGGTTCCGAAAAAATATTATGGGAACTCAGGAGAAAAATTCCCTTCAGTATTTTATCGAAGAAAAAACGGGGCCGTCTTACTATAATGATTTGTTTGCTTCATTTATTAAGAAGAAGACGTGTGCTCCGGGAAATAAGATACATCGTGATTGGTTTTTGAGAACTGACCGTGATATTGAGAATCGTAAGGAAACTCCCCAAAAAGCGTATCGGTTGAAATCCTGGTATTATCCCACAAAAGGATTTGAAGTATTACCGCAAAAACTGTGGGAGAAATATCGCCTTATGGGCGGAGAAACAATATGCAACTGCGGCGATATTTCCTTTGAGAAAACAGCAGACTGTATTACGAGGGTAACAGCAGGCGAAAGAACGTTTTCCGTGAAGGATGTGGTCTGGACGGCCTCAATAAATGAGCTCAACGTCCTTTTGGGTGCAAAAATTCCGCCGGTCGAGTATCTGGATACGTTACTTATTTGTCTGACATATAACAGAAAAAAACGCGTTCACCGCCCGTTTATTTACACCTATCATCCGCAGGAGGATTTGATTTTCAACCGGGTATATTATCCGGATCATATCTTTGGCAATAAAAACCTTCCTGACCGGGAGGGCATTTGTCTTGAACTGAATGATTTTGTCCCTTTGAAAAATATGTCAGATGATGAAATTATTGCACGGGCAGTTAATGACGTGGAAAAGCTGGGGCTGTTTAGGAAAAGCGAGCTTCGCCGGCAACAGCACTTCTGGCTAAAAGAGTGCATGCCTGTATATGGACTCGACTATGAGGTGAAATTAGAGGAAACATTCAAGGCGGTACGCTGCTATCGAAATGTATATTCTGTCGGCAGGAAGGGGGGATATTTTTTCTGCCAAACACCCGCTGCCGTCAGCCAGGGACTGAAAATAGCAAAACATCTCCTGGCTAAGTGAAAAACAGTAAAGTGACTGATGTATATACCCGGGAAACTCATTGTGAATTTTAAATCAATGAGAGGGTGGCATGGACGAACACAAAGTTTGTCCGTGCTGAACTTGCGCAACGTTATGTATCAATCACAAATTGTGAGCCTATTGAGTATAGATATTCCTTTTGAGGAGATTGCAGGATGTCATTCGTTAATGTAAATTTAGCAACCAGAGGAATGGATTCTACCTCCAGATGGAAAATATTAAAACGTCATCTGTTTTCATTTCTCAAGCACATGACAGTAAAGAGGTTTGTTAACTTTTGTTGTGCAGAATTGAATCGGGTACTGAAAAAAGAGGTAGTTAAATCCTATCCGTACATTTTGAAAATTGAGTCTACAAATATTTGTAATCTGAGTTGCGCTTATTGCTATGATGGCAGGAGGATGCCTGTTGCAGGCGAACGACCGTACGGAAGAATGTCATTCGACAATTTTAAGAAACTTATTGACGAGGTCGGGGCGTATCTGTTCAAGATTAACCTTTACGGATTCGGAGAACCGCTGCTCTTCCCTGAAACACTGGAAATGATCAAATATGCCGCCATGAAGAATATCGGCATGGGTATTTCATCGAATTTAAATTTTACCGATCCCGATCTTCCCAAGCGCATTGTAGAGTCCGGTCTGGAAGTGCTGATATTTTCCTGTCATGGAGTTACCCAGGAAAGCTACAGTAAATTTATGGTAAAGGGCAATATGCAGTTGGCCATGGAAAATGTAAAAAAAATTGTGAGTGAACGCAAACGACTCGGTTCTTCAACGCCATTGATAGATTGGCAGTATTGTGTGACAAAATTCAATGAGGGGGAGCTTGCTATGGCATCTGCTAAAGCCAGGGAACTGGGAGTGGATCAGATTAGGTTCTTAAGGCCGTTTGTGCCACACGACGCCGGGGAAGAATGGGTCGCTGAACATTTTCATCAAAATGAAGTACAAAAACCTGTCCGTTTTAAGGCCGGTTGTACATGGCCATATCGGTCGGCATATATAAATTACGATGGCGGTATTCTCCCGTGTTGTCAGGATGTCAGACTCCTGGCAAACGATTTTGGTAATGTATTTACATCGGGATTTATGAACGTCTGGAACAATGAAAATTACAGGAGCAGCCGCCGTTTGATCGCCGACCCGGCCAATAAAAAAATTGTCTGTGGCACGATCTGTTCGAGATGTCCCAATATTGGTTTGTCGGTTAGCAAAAACTAACTGCGAAAGAAATAACTACTTTCATTTAACAAAAGGATAACATTCTGTGCGTATTTTATTACTCAATCCACCTTTTCTCAAAAAATTCTCACGTCCGCAGCGAAGTCCTGCCGTAACCAAGAGCGGGACGCTGTATTTCCCCCTCTGGCTGGCCTATGCTACGGGTGTCTTGAGCGAAAACGGATTCGAGGTTGATTTAATAGACGCACCCGCTGATGGTTATTCTATTGACGATATTATTGAGAAAACCAAAAAGTTTCAGCCGTCCCTCATTGTCCTGGATACTAGCACGCCGAGTATTTATAATGACGTTGCCGTTGCCGCTCAACTGAAAGAACTCTGTCCGTCGTCTTTTGTAACCCTTGTAGGTACTCATGTCTCGGCGCTTCCCGATGATACACTTGGTATTGATAAGAGGATTGATGCCGTAGCGCGCTATGAATATGATTACACCCTGTTAGACCTTGCCAAAACCCTTGAAACTCAAGGGAATCTGAAAAATGTATCTGGACTGAGTTTTCGTGAGGGCAGTACTATTATTCATAACCCGGCAAGGACCTATATTGAAAACCTTGATGAACTGCCGTTTGTAAGCAAGGTCTACAAAAAATTCCTGAAAATAGAGAATTACTTCAACCCCAACGCACTGTATCCGATGGTAACCATCACAACGAGCAGGGGGTGTCCTTTCCCCTGTACTTTTTGCGTCTATCCTCAAACCTTAATGGGGAGGGGGTTCAGATTAAGGAGTTCTGGGAATGTTGTGGCGGAGATGGAATACATTACGGAACAGTTTCCGCAGGCAAAGGCCATCTTTTTTGAAGACGATACCATGACCGTCAATAAAAAGCGATGCATGGAACTTGCAGAACTTATCATTCAGAAAAATATTAAGATTTCATGGACAGCCAATGCACGGGTGGGGCTTGACTACGAAACGATGCGGATTATGAAGAAGGCCGGATGCCGCTCGTTTTGCGTGGGATTTGAGAGCGGAAGCCAGAAGATCCTGGACAATATGAAAAAGAAGTCCAGGCTGGAAGAGATGGAATCCTTTATGTCAAGCGCCAGGAAAGCAGGAATATTAATCCACGGCTGCTTTATGGCAGGACTGCCAGGCGAAACGAAAGAAACCCTCCAGGAAACCCTTGCATTAGCCAAAAGGCTCAATCCCGATACCGTCCAGTTCTATCCTGTTATGGTTTATCCGGGAACAGAGGCGTATGCGTGGTACAAGGAGCGTGGACTCATCAGCACCTCCGATTACAAACAGTGGATTACCCCGGAAGGGCTTCACAATACGGTCATCAGCACGGACACCCTGTCATCTGAAGAACTCGTCAGGTTTTGCGACCATGCACGACGGTCGTTTTATCTAAGACCCTCTTACCTCATATACAAAGCAATTCAAATGCTTTTGTCTCCCAGAGAAATTAGGAGAACCTTTAAGTCAGCACGAACATTTTTCAAGTATCTTATCAGAGGCTCTGATTTACCTGAGAAGGCATGAGATGGGTATTCTATATGCGTATTTCTAAAAGGGAAATATGGGACTCTACGCAAAATATATCTTCCCCCACATACTGGAATATGCCATGTCCAGGCCTATCCTTGCTGAGTGCCGCGAGGATACCCTGTCAGGTGTTACGGGAGAAATATTGGAAATTGGCTTTGGTACCGGAATAAATTTGCTCCATTACCCTGAGCATGTTCGTAGGATTACAGGTGTTGATGTGAACGTCCATATACACTCTAAGGCTGAAAAAAGATTGAAAACTTCCCCTATTAAGGTAGACTACTATCCGTTAAACGCTGAGAGTTTGCCTTTTCCTGACTGTATCTTTGACACCGTTGTCAGTACGTTTACGCTGTGCAGTATTGGTGATATCCGCCGTGCGTTGTCGGAAATTGTCAGGGTTCTCAAGCCAAACGGACGATTCTTCTTTGCTGAACACGGCCTGAGTCCGGACCCACAGGTTCAAAAATGGCAAAATCGACTGAACCCGATAAACAGGGTGATTTCCTGCGGCTGTAATTTGAACCGGAATATCAAAGAACTCGTGGACTCCTGTGATTTAAAGATTTTGAAGCTGGACCAATTTTACCTGGAGAATATTCTTAAAATATTTGGGTATCTCTACAAAGGCATTGCCGCCAAAAATAATGGATGATGTTAAAGTGATTTAGCACAGGATTCAGTATTGTCCGGGTAGGAATTTGCATGTACCGGTTTTTGTCATACCCGAATGCTTTTATCGGGTATCCAGAGGCTCGTTTATCCTGGATTCCCGCTCAAAACATGCGGGAATGACAGGCTTTAGAACAAGGAAATAAAACATGCAAATTCCTAACCGGACAATGGTGCGCAGGATTGATCTTTTACCACAGGTAATTGTCGCTAAAGGTATTTTGATGTAAACAAATATATTTAACTAAGGAGGATTGCGGTGAAAAATGTAATAGGTGCATGTATTATTGTTGCATTGCTTTGTGTTGCTCAATTTGTTCAGGCAAGCCCGGCATCACCCTGCGTCAGGCTGGAAACGAACAAGGGCGTCATTGTCATCGAACTTGATTCGAAAGCAGCCCAGAAAACGGTGGAAAATATTCTTGGTTATGTGCGCGACGGATTTTACAATGGCACTGTCTTTCATCGTGTTATCAAGGGTTTCATGATACAGGGGGGTGGATTTGCCCCTGATATGCAGCAAAAACCCACTCGTGATCCGGTTGTTAATGAGGCAGACAATGGTCTTAAAAACCTGCGCGGTACGGTGGCCATGGCACGTACCATGGTTCCTCATTCCGCCACAGCACAGTTTTTTATAAATACAGTCGATAACGCATTTCTCGATTATAAGGGAAAGACTACGGAGGGATGGGGGTACTGTGTATTTGGGAAAGTTATTGAAGGTATGAATGTGGTGGACGCTATAGAAGGTGTTTCTACTACGTCTAAGGCAGGTCACCGCGACGTCCCATCGTCTCCTGTTGTTATTCAGCGAGCGACAATAGTGGAGAAACAGAGTCCATCAAAAAAATAAATGACTATGAAAGTTACGGTGATTGTTCCTGCTTACAATGCCCGGAAGACTATCGAAAAATGTGTCGATGCCCTTTTAAGGCAGGGTTTTCCGAGAAATGATTATGAGGTGATTGTTGTTGATGACGGCTCTGCCGATGGAACGGCAGACGTTGTTAAGGCCTGTCCGGTAAAATACGTGTATCAAAAGAATCAAGGCCCTGCCACTGCCCGAAACGTGGGAGCACGGGAGGCGAAGGGGGAGATAATACTTTTTACCGACGCTGATTGCGTACCATCCGTCAATTGGATTGGGGAAATGATTAAGCCATTCAGCAATAACGACGTGGTTGCTGTGAAAGGGGCGTACCTGACTAATCAAAGAGGGGTGGTGGCGCGGTTTGCCCAGCTTGAGTTTGAAGAAAGATTTGATATGCTGAAAAAAGCCGAATCGATTGACATGGTTGACACTTATTCAGCCGGTTTTCGTAAAGGGGTTTTTTTAAAGATGGGAGGCTTTGATACGAGTTTTCCGGTGGCTAATAACGAGGATACGGAGCTTTCTTACAGAATGTCAAAGCTTGGGTACAAAATGGTATTCAATCCTGATGCAATTGTTTACCATCTGAACCATCCTGACACGATAAAAAGGTATGCGCGGTTAAAATTCGGGAGGGGTTATTGGCGGACAGTGGTTTATAAAAAATTTCCGGAAAAAATGCTCAAAGACACTTATACACCACAGACCTTAAAGTTGCAGATTTTGTCGTCAATCCTCTTTGTAATAGCCTTTTTACTTACCATTTTTTGTCCTCCTTTGAAGGTCTATCCGATATTGTTTGCTGTGATATTTTTTGCCCTGTCAATACTACCTTTTACATTATCAGCGCTCAAAAAAGATCCGATAACGGGCATTATTGCCCCCTTTTTTCTTTTTGTCAGAGCAAGCGCTCTTGGGCTTGGGATGCTGTGGGGGGTTTGTAGTTCCAGGAAGTTATGAAATTGCTATACGACTAAATTATGCAGTGACATCGATACTGTTGTGAGAATCTTCCTTGTCTTTGTACATATCTAATATATTTTTGTGTGATGTAATTTGTGCACTCAGCGGATGCGCTGCGTTGAGCTCGTCTCTGTCTGTTTTCCCGTCGCTATTTGTGTCAATCCTTGAGAAATCCTCTTTTGCAATACCTAACTCCTCAGCAGTTAAAAGCTTATCGCCATCAGTGTCCTTGTTTTTAATGAGATGAAGGGTTGGTATATCCGTTTTGCTGATAGGGTAATAAATGTTTAATTCATCCCTGCTGGCATTCCCGTCACCATCTGTGTCAATCTTTGTGAAAATATCTTCGGGAAGTCCCAATTCTTTTACATTTAAGGCATTATCACCATCAGCATCCTTATCTTTTATCATGTTTACTGTTAACTTGTTGAGATGACCTGGATTAGGTATCAATTGGTTGTTGATATTTGAAATATTACTCATATTTCTATCTCCTGGAAACGTAAACATGATTGATTTAAAATTCTAAATAATCCATAATATTATCGGTATATTTTGAAAATACTTTAATAAAAATTTGGGAGAAATATTGTGGCAACAGGTCTGGTTGATGAGCACACTTTTAGAACTGTCTGCAGGATATGCCACGGCGGATGCGGCGTCCTTGTCTCCGTGAAGGACGGCAAGGTAACAAAGGTGAAGGGTGACCCCGCCTCGCCGATGAATAGAGGCTGGATGTGCGTCAAAGGCGTCATGACGCCGGAGATCGCAAACCACCCCGACCGCCTTCGCCGGCCGCTTCGGCGAAAAGGGGAACGGGGGAGCGGGCAGTGGGAGGTCATCTCGTGGGATGAGGTGCTGGATGACATTGCCTCCAAACTGGATACCTACCGTAAAGAGACCGGCCAGGAATCCATTGCCTTGGGGCAAGGCACCGGGCGGCACCATTACATGCACGTCGTCAGGTTCGCCAACGCCCTGGGCACTCCGAACTGGTACGAGCCTGGCCTGGCGCAATGTTTTATCCCCAGAATCACCGTCAGCAACCTGACTTACGGCGGTTTTGTCGTTGGAGATTATTACGGGGAGGTTTCGCCCAGGTGCATCCTGTTTTGGGGACACAATCCCCTGGTTTCCGGTCCGGACGGCGAACTTGCCATTACCGTGAAAAGGGCGCTGGACAAAGGCGCCGTTGGCATTGCGATTGACCCCAGGCGGTCTGAAACTGCGAAACGCTGCCAACAGTGGCTTCCGGTGAGGCCGGGTACCGACGCCGCCCTCGCCCTGGCAATGATCCACGTCATTATAAAAGAAAATATCTACGATGTCGAATTTGTGGAGAAATGGTCTACGGGCTTTGAAGAACTCAGGAAACACGCAGAACCCTTCACCCCGGAATGGGCGTCAACGATAACCTGGGTTCCTGCGGGAGATATCGCAGACGCGGCAAGGACGTACGCCCTCAACAAACCCGCCGTCCTTGAATGGGGACTTGGCCTTGAACAAAATGCCAATTCCCTCCAAACCGTCCGTGCGGTTGCCATACTGCGCGGTATAACGGGAAACGTGGACGTCCCCGGCGGCGACATCCTTGGTATGAACGTTATCCGCAGTTACCCGACACTGAAGGACAAACTCCCGGAAGGCATGGTGAAAAAACGGCTCGGCGCAGAGCAGTATAAGCTCCTGGGCGGCTGGCGCGCCTTTATGCCGTCGGCCCACATCCCTGCATTATTTAAGGCCATGAGGGCGGGCGATCCTTACAGAATCCGGGCGCTTTTGATCTTCGGCAATAACCCCTTGACCACGGTGGCAAATGTCAGGGAGGTCTATGAGAGTTTGCAAAAACTGGATCTGCTCGTCGTCACCGACCTCTTTATGACTCCCACCGCCGCCATAGCCGATTACGTCCTGCCCGCGGCCTTCTGGCCGGAGGTGGAGCAGGTCATAGGCTATCCCCTCGTCGTCGAAAATATGGTCATGGCGCAACAAAAAATCACCCAGGTGGGCGAATGCAGGCAGGACGAGTGGATCATGAACGAGCTTTCAAAAAGGCTTCACCTGCCTGGAAGCGAGGAGGATTTGGGGGCTGTCATGAATTATCAGTTGGAGCCTTTGGGGATTACATACCAGGCGCTCAGGGAACGCGTTTTTATCCACCCGCCGCATGCTTACCAGAAGTATGAAAAAAACGGGTTCAGGACGCCCTCAAAAAAACTCGAACTCTATTGCAGGACGCTGGAACGGATGGGTTACGGCCCGCTCCCGACGTATGCCGAACCGCCGGAAGGTCCCGTTCAAACCCCGGAATTAGCCAGGGAATTCCCTTACGTCCTTACCACAGGCAGCCGGCGAAAGGAATTTTTCCAAAGTGAACACCGCCAAATACCGTCCTTAAGGAAGCGCAGGCCCGACCCGCAGGTGGAAATGCACCCTCAAGTGGCCGCAGCGCATGGAATCTGTCATGGGGACTGGGTCATCGTCTCCTCGCCCAGGGGCAGCATCCGGATGAAGGCCTTGGTTACGGAAGACATCCATCCCGGTGTGATAAATGTAGAACACGCATGGTGGTTCCCGGAGATGCCAGGTCCGGATTATGGTGTCTGGCAGTCAAACGCCAACATGCTCACCAGTAATGCCCCGCCTTACGACCAGGCGTTCGGGTCATATCAGTTGCGGGGGTTGCTGTGCAGGGTAGAGAAGGAATCTCAGTAGGGGCTGCCTAAAAAGTTGTAGGGGGCAGGTGGTTTAAAACCCGCCCCTACATATATTAAATTTGCTGACGGGTAATTCTGAACGAGTTTTGTTATGCCTTGCCCAGTGTCTTTTTCCCCGGTTTCCATTCAACAGGGCATAGTTCTCCGGTTTGCAGGGCGCTTAGCACTCTTAATATTTCTTCAACACTTCTTCCAATTCCTAAATCATGTACTAACTGATAACGCAGTTTCCCATCAGGATCGATGATAAATGTGCCTCGCAGCGAAATGCCTTTCTCTTCTAACAATACATTGTATCTTCTGGACACCTCTTTTGTTATGTCGCTAAGTAAGGGGTAATTGAGATTGCCTAGTTCCTTCAACCATGCTTTGTGAGAAAAAACGCTGTCGATACTTGCCCCTAGCACCTGCGCATTCAGCTTCTTAAAATCACCATCTCGTTTCGAGAATTCGGTGATTTCTGTAGGACAGATAAAAGTAAAGTCTAGGGGATAAAAGAAGAGAACAACCCATTTCCCTTTATAATCACGTAAACTTATATCCTTACATTTGTCTCCAACGACTCCCTGTAACGCAAACTCCGGAGCATCCTGCCCAATCCTTATACTCATAGTACACTCCCTTCTCTTGTTAAACAGGCACGGACAAGCATATTTGTCCATGCCACCCAACAACCCAGCTAAATTAAAATGTAATAATTACAATTTGACTATTGATGCTAAATTATAAAATCAAATGGATGCTTGTCAATATTTTTATTTACTTTTTTATTACGAAAAAAGTCAAAGCCATAACCTGGAAGACCAATGCAAGTAAAAGATAGGCATGCACATTGCCGTTTCTATTTAGGTATGCAAAAACGAGTGTTCCAAAGACAAAACACTGAATAACGGACGCCAGGATGTTTAACCACGAAGCGGCATTGTATGTGAGTGTTCGGTTAATATTTCTGGTTTCGTTTAACAGGGATTCCAGAATGAAGTCTTTTTCATCGTATCCCTTTTCTTTTCTTATTTTCGTGGTCAGGCATTCTTTGCAAATTAATTTTCCGCTTTCCAGGTATTCTGCCTCTTTTATGGCAACATCATGCATCGACAAACTTTTTTTACACTGGGAACAGAGTTTAATTTCGAGCATATTCTATTCGTTTATTATAAAAGGGTTTAACAAAAAAATTTCAGATGGAATGTAAATCGATAGCATATTTCACTTAAGACCGTATCTGTCTAATTTCCGGTAAAGGGTGCGTTCTCCGATTCCGAGCAGTTTCGCGGCTTCTTCCCTGTTTCCGCCTACATTGGCCAAAGTGTTTTTAATAAGGTCTCTTTCCGCCTCTTCTATGGTCATTCCTGCCACTAAACCGGAGATTGGCGGGGCTTCCGCACTGCGCTGTAATATGTGGTCTGGGATGTCTTCTGTGCTTAAGACGTCCTTCGTACTCACAACAACCATGCTTTCAATGCAGTTTTTTAATTCCCGAACGTTGCCGGGCCAGGTGTACTTGTATAAAACTTTTCTTGCATCAGGAGAGATATGGGTGATTTTTTTATTATGGATTTGAGAATATTCATGTAGAAAGGTGTCAATGAGTAATGGGATGTCCTCCAGGCGTTCTCTCAGGTGGGGTAATTTAATGGAAACGACGTTTAGCCTGAAATAAAGGTCTTCTCTGAATTTCCCTTCTTTTATGAGTTTTTCAAGATCCTGATTTGTTGCGGCAATCAGACGGACATCGATCTCGATCGGATCGTTGCTGCCGATTCTGGTAATCATCCCATCCTCAATTACACGTAATAATTTAACCTGAGTGGAAAGCGGCATATCGCCTATTTCATCTAAAAAAAGCGTTCCATGATGCGCATATTCAAATTTTCCTTTTCTCTGGTAAAGGGCTCCGGTAAAGGCTCCTTTCTCATGTCCGAAAAGTTCGCTTTCAAGGAGGTTTTCCGGGATAGCCGCTGAATTCAGAATGACTAAGGGGTGGTTTTTTCTGGGGCTGTTGTTATGAATAATTTTTGCTATCAGTTCTTTTCCGGTTCCGCTTTCCCCGGTTATCAGCACAGTTGCAGTAGTTCCCGAAATTTGCTTGACGATATTTAATACTTTTTGCATTTTTAAGCTGCTGCCAACAATGCCGGATAACCCGAATTTTTCGTCAAGTTGTTTATGAAGTTCCCTGTTGTTTCTTACAAGACCTTGCTTTTCAACAAGCTTGTTGACTTCTGCGCGCAAATGGTTGATATTTATCGGTTTTAGAAGATAGGTAGCGGCTCCCTTTTGCATTGCATCGACAGCGGTTTCAACAGTGCCAAACCCGGTCATTAAAATGACCTCAGCTTCCGGTAACGTTTCTTTCGTTGTTTTTAGTATTTGCAAGCCATCTATGTCATGCATAATCAAATCGGAAATTACAATATCCACTCCGCCTGATTCTATAATTTTTAGGCCTTCATTGCCGCTGTGTGCGATTAGACATTTAAACCCAACCTTCTGTAATGCTTCCGCAGTGGCGTTTGCATGCTCTTCCTTATCATCAATAACTAAAATAACTGTTTGGTTTGCCATAGCAAGATTAAAAAATTATTAAGTGTATCGGTAATCGTATTGAGAAGTTCGTGCCCTTTCCCATTTCACTCTGTACAGAAATAGTGCCTTTATGTTCTTCGATAATACGTTTTGTCGTTGGAAGTCCCATACCCGTTCCGGTTTTTTTCGTAGAAAAATATACTTGAAATATTTTATCCGTAAGGTTTTTCGGTATGCCGGTGCCTGTATCCGTTATGTCGATTTGTATAAAATTTTTATCTCGTGATGTCCGAACCATGAGCTCTCCTCCTTGTTCCATAGCCTGTTCGGCATTGATGATTATGTTCAGGAGGGCTTGCTTGATCAGGTTGCCATCTATGCGGCATTTCGGCAAATTTGCATCGTAACTTTTTAATATCAGTATATTTTTTTGTTTTATCTCAGGTGTAACAAAATTAACAACTTCATCTACAATTTCATTGATGTCATTGTCGTTCAATTCGAGCTTTTGTCCCCTGGCGAATCTGAGAAAATCATTTAGTATCTCCTCCAAACGTTGCACTTCTTTTTGTAATGTTTGTATTTTAATGAGCCTGTTTCTGCTATTCTCATCTTTTATTGTTTGCATATCTTCCTTCAGCAGTTGGAGATTAATGCTGAACGTGCTTAACGGGTTTTTAATTTCGTGAGCAAGTCCTCCTGCCAAGGTGCCTACAAAAGCCAATCTTTCTGAGTTCATCGCTCTTTTCTCCAGTTCCCTGGTTTTGGCGACAACCCGTCGTATGTAGAAAAAAAACAACGGCATTAAAACGATAATGGAAATGAATGCACCAATGAAATAGTGAGTCACAATATCTATCAATAAAAAAAAGCCAGGAAGACCGCATTGTTCGCTTTCCTCCTGGCTCTATTGGTTATATTATTATTTAGGAAGTGACGCGGGACACTTTTTGTGCTTGTAAACCCTTTGCCCCTTCTACAATGTCGAATTCCACTTTCTCCCCATCTTCCAGCGTTTTGAATCCATCGCCTGCGATATTTGAATAATGAACAAAAACGTCTCCTCCGCCTTCTTGTTCAATAAAACCAAAACCCTTTTTTGCATCAAACCATTTTACTTTACCTGTTGCCATTATAATGTTCTCCTAATTTAACAAATACATCTCAAAAAACATAAAACATTGACTACTTTTTTATCCTTCCGTCTTCTATATCCTCCCAAAAAACAAAAGATATAAGTATAATGGATAAAATTTTAAAATCTTTTTCTCTTACGCCTCCTTTTATTAATATCCTGAAAATAGCATCTGTGGCCAAATAACAACTGCATAGCCACACATGCTTAGTTACAAAGCGGCAATATGTTATTGCCCTTTCTCTTTTATTGCGGCCTTCCTGCTCAGCTTGATTCTCTTCTGGTCGTCTACGCCGATTACTTTTATCGGAATCTCCTGGCCTACCTGTACGACGTCTTCGACTTTTTCAACATAGCTGTCAGACAATTCCGAAATATGCACCAGGCCGTCATGTCCGGGCAATACTTCAACAAAGGCTCCGTATTCTTTTAAAGAAAGAACTTTTCCAATATATATTTTCCCAATCTCGATTTCTTCCGTCATGCGTGAAATCCAGGTTTTTGCCTTTTGAACGGAATCTGCCACTGTTGATGAAATAATAACAGTTCCGTCGTCTTCTATCTCTATCTTTGCGCCGGTTTCTTCCTGTATTTTTTTGATCATTTTGCCGCCGGGGCCGATCACCATACCGATCTTTTCGGGGTTAATTTTGATATGTGTTACTTTGGGGGCGTATGCAGAGACCTGTTCTCTTGGTTTGTCTATAACTTTGGCAAGTTCCTTAAGTATAAAAAGTCTGCCTTCTTTCGCCTGTGACAGGGCATCTCTCATAATTTTCTCGGTAATTCCGGCAATTTTAATATCCATTTGTAATGCGGTGACACCTTTGTCTGTTCCAGCTACTTTGAAATCCATATCACCCAAATGGTCCTCTGTCCCCAGAATATCAGAGAGGATACATACGTGGCTTCCTTCCTTAACCAGTCCCATAGCGATGCCGGCTACAGAGGCATGTATCGGGATACCGGCATCCATCATCGAAAGTGTACCGCCGCACACAGTAGCCATAGATGATGAGCCGTTGGATTCCATAATATCGGATACAATTCGAATGGTATAGGGGAACGCATTGGCGGGCGGCAACACGGACTCTAACGCCCTTTCTGCCAATGCCCCATGTCCAATTTCCCGTCTGCCTGGTCCGCGTAACGGTTTTACTTCGCCGACACAAAACGGCGGGAAATTGTAGTCCAGCATGAACTTCTTTGAATATTCATCTTCCAGGGCGTCTACCCTTTGTTCATCCATAGTAGTGCCTAATGTGGAAACCACAACCGCCTGTGTTTCTCCCCGAGTAAACAAGGCAGAACCGTGAGTTCTTGGCAGCAGTCCCACTTCGCAGCTAATAGGTCTTATATCTTTTAGTCCGCGACCATCCGGCCTCTTTCCGGTTTTTACAATCTGGTCACGCACGACAATCGTTTCCAGCTTTTCAAAAATCGCCTTGACTATTTTCTTTGTAGGGGCATTTTCCGTCTCTGTACAATATTCGCTTATTATTTGATTGGCTATTTCCTTCATGGCCTTTTTCCTGGCATCTTTTCCCGGCGTTTGATTTTTTTCTGCTATTTGAGAATAGTATTTTGCTTTAATTTTTTCTAATAGGCCTGTATCTGTCTTTTCCGGCGGGATAGGCTGCTTTTCCTTCCCACACTTTGCAATCAATTCTTTTTGGAGTTGCACGATTTCTTTTATAAACGTATGCCCGTACATAATGGCATCCACCATTTGTTCTTCGGGAACCTCTTTGCTGGACGCTTCGACCATGGTAATGGCATCTTCCGTTCCGGAAACCACAATATCTATGCTGCTTGTGGCTAATTCGGCATGGGTAGGATTGATAACAAATTCTCCGTTAATTTGTCCGACTCTGACGGAACCGGTAGGTCCCAAAAAAGGAATGCTCGAAATGGACAAAGCAGCAGACGCTCCGACCATGGCAAGGATGTCGGAATCGTTCTCTTTGTCAGCAGAAAGAACCATGGACATAATTTGAACTTCATTGAAATATGTATCAGGGAAAAGGGGTCTCAGGGGGCGGTCTATCAACCGCATGGTTAATATTTCTTTCGAGGTAGGTCTGCCTTCTCGTTTGTAGAAACCACCGGGGAATTTTCCGGCAGAATACGTTTTTTCTCTATAATCAACGGTAAGAGGGAAAAAATCAGCATCCTCATTTTCTTCAGGGGCTGATACTGCCGTTACAAGAACTATTGTTTCGCCATATTGAACAACTGCAGCTCCATCAGCTTGTTTTGCTATTTTACCCGTTTCTATGCTAAGCGTTCTTTTGCCGATCAATCTTTCTATTTTACAATAAGCCATTTAGTTCCTCCATCTTAGTTTTTTTTGCCTTTGATCAAGCAAAAGGAATAAGTAACTCAAAAATTTTTTATACATTTTGGATAGGGGATCGATCCTCCTAAAAATTTCTGAATTATTTTCGTATGCCGAGCTTATTAATAAGCTTTTTATATCGTGCATTATCTTTATTTGATAAATACTTGAGTAGCGCGGATCTGTTTCCAACCATCTGAAGCAATCCTCTCCGGGAAGAATGGTCTTTTCTGTGCCCTTTCAGATGGTCGCTTAAATGATTGATTCGCTCGGTTAAAAGTCCTATTTGTACTTCCGGTGAACCCGTATCACTTTCATGTATCCGGAGGTCGCAAATTATTTTTTGTTTTCCTTCCTTGTTTGTCATGTATACCAATTCCTTACATAAAAAAATCATCAAAAAACTTACGTACATTTATTGTAAAATCAATATATTTAGTTGTTTAAATATAACAAAGCTTGGCTGTTTAATGCAACAAAAAAATTATCGTTTTTCTGTAATATCCCGAAGGAGAGATTCCGCTTTATCTTTGTCTGAGACGAGAAATGCCATGCCGAGTATGCGTTCCACCTGAAAGCAGGAGGTATAGCGCAGCATTTTATCCTGAAAGGTGGTGATTGCTCCGGATGCAGATTCATTTTCAGACCATGAACGCCACAATTTTATAACTTCTTCTCGGGCGGTTTGTGCCATTTTTATATCTGGATAATTCACGAGCATGAGTTTAAAAGGTTTTGCGTCTGGGTAAGGTTTGTATTCCGCAATGACAGCATCCGTTTTTTCGCTTAAGTGAAACACGTTTTCTTCAATAAAATTATCAGATATATAGATATTATCCAAAATAATTTTTTTATGAAAGAATATCATGCTATCCTTTATCAGGTGCTTTTGTGGGAGATGGTTTGCTATGGCAGGCAGAACGGCTTTCTTGTGGGGCATCATATTTATTATGGATTTGCCGATGGAAACAACCTCTTCTCCTGAAACATTTCCTTCTCTGGGTTCAATTTTTATAAAATAGATATTATTCCACAGGTAGAGATAATTGTTAAACAGGGAGCTTCCGTCTCCCAATCCCATGTCAACTCCAGCCCGGTCTTTGGTAAAAACACCGTAGGCGTCTTCCGTGCAGCCAAACTCCCAAATATCGATACCGACCTTTTTGTCACCTGCTTTTCCATATTCGGCATTGGAAACTCCAATGAATGTATACGACAAGTATGGTTCTGCGCCACCGTCAATGTATTCATAAAGGTTTTCTTTTCCTTCATAAGTATGTGGGCCGGAAATCCTTTTCCATTCGCCGAGTGTTTCCGGAAGGAAGTTGCCGGCTGACAGGGGTGTTTCTTTTCTTCCGGAAGAAACCGTTGAGGACTTTATTTTTATTTGCGGCTGCATCCCTTCCACGACTATTGCAGAGGTTCCTAAAACAGGACATACCTTCTCGCAAAAACCGCAACCCACGCAGATTTCCTCGCGGACAAATGGCCTTCTGATTTCCCGCTGCTGTGAGTCAATGTAAGTATTGAAATGAATGGCCTTGGTCGGCACAGGGCACACCTCCTCGCATACACCGCAGTTAAAGTCCTGCCATTCTTTCTCCAGTTCGGGAAGTCGTGCATATCCCACCCAGGGGATACACCTATTGTGGTCTATTCTTGCCCTTCCCAGGGATATTTGTCGTTTTTCTTCCAAGGGCAAACGTTTGATTGCGCCCGATGGGCAGACACGCGTACAGAGAACGCAGCCATAATCACAATAGCCGATCCTTGGGATGAGTTTGGGCGTCCACAACCCTTCGATGCCGGCTTCCAGCAATACCGGATGCAATCCGTTTGTTTTACAAACCTTCATACATTCACCGCAACGAATACAAAGTGCAAGAAATGCATCCTCATCAACAGCCCCCGGCGGGCGAATAATCGAGACCTTCCCTTTGTTAACGTTTTTCCAATAATTTAATTTCAAAAGAGGCGCTGTTGCAGCGCTAATTAGTCCGGTGACAATAAATGCTCTTTTCGAGAGGTCGATTGCATATTTTTGCTCACCCGGTTGTTTTTTCATAAAATAAATGCTGCCTTCCGGACATATATCCTGACACGTCATACAGAGAATGCATTCACCCTCTTTTGTTCCTTTTCCGTCATTTTCAATAGCGCCCATCCCGCAATTTTCAACACACAAACCGCAACTGGTGCATGAAGAAGAAACAAACCTCTTCGTCAACGACCAGTCCGAAGCAAGTGCAAGGATGGCGCCCATAGGACATATATTTCTGCACCAATAGCGTCTGAATACCACGCCAAAAACAGTTATTGCGACAAATATGCACAATAAAAGCCCGTGTGCCCTGAAAAATGGTGCATGGTAGGCAAACAGTATTTTTTGGAGAGACGTATGAACAAATGAAAAGAAATATCCCAAAAAAGGAACCTCCGCAAAGTAACCGAAGAATATATTAATGAGTTGAACGAGATACGGATGAATGCTTATTCCGTATATGCTGGTTGCAAGGGAAAGCGGGTCAAACCACCCGGCACACTGCAGACCAAACAGCAAAGTGATAAGAAGGAAGGCAAGAAGATAATACTTTAACCTTCGGCCATCGTAAATGTTCTTTACAGACTTTTCCCTGAAACCTGAAAACAGGCGATCCGTTATATCGATGGTTGTTCCGAACGGACATATCCATCCGCAAAAGAAACGTCCCAAAGGAATGGCAAGGGCTAATATAACGATGGCAGGCCAGTATGCCATGATAAAGGTCTTTGCGGACATCATGGCGCTTATGGCGGAAAGCGGGCTCATTCTGAGGAATATATTGCCCGAAGAGTCCCTTTCTGTGAGAGGGTCTATAAAAAGAAGCAGGTAAATGAATGCGGAAAAAGAAAGATATTGAATAACTTTGCGGGCGAAATACGGCCGGGTGTTTTTGTTGTGATTGTGCTGCATACGATTGTTATGCTTCAGGTTAAAAGAGGCATTCAGCTTTAGGATTAGATACTACAGCGAAACAGGTTTCCGGTCAAGAGAAAGTCGTTAGAACAAATAATTGCCTGCCGGAATTAATTATCATCAGTCTGTTTCGCTTGCGAAGGACTGTTTAAGCAGATGAGCCTTAATTGCCTTCAGTTTTTATGGCATTTAAAATTGAAATTTGTTATCATTGCACTCTGACAAAACAAATGTTTGCAAAAAACACCTTGCCGCTTAATCCTCCGTGAACTCACCAGGCATGTACTATGGAATGGTTAATTATCATTATTTTACTTTTTTTTAACGGCGCATTTTCCTGCATGGAGATGGCGTTTGCCTCAACCAACGTTCCTCTTTTACGAAATATGGCTGATAAAGGCAATCTTGCCGCTAAAATATTTCTCAACCTAAAAGCACGGCCGGAAAGAACCTTCGCGGTTATTCAGACAGGAATTACATTGATAGGCATATTATCTGCAACCGTAGGAGGCACAAAAGTCGAAACGACTATCCATCCGTTTCTCATAAAATTTCTTTCTGTTTCCGATGCGATTGCCGAAATGCTGGGGATTGCGTTTTTTGTTATCCCTTTTACTTTTTTTACCGTGGTTGTTGGAGAGTTGATACCTAAGGCAATCGCTATCCGATATCCGGAAGAAATATCTTTGGTCTCCAGCCGATTATTGGTGATTATGACAAAAATAGCGGCTCCGCTTGTCCATATCCTTGAACGGGCTACGATTAAAATCCTTTCTCTTGCAGGTTTCCGAACCAATATTTCTTCTAACGGGGCGGTATCAGAGCTGCCGCTGGAATCATTACATCCGCTGCACAGAGAATATATTTTGAATTTGTTTGGACTGCGTTTTAAGAAGGCGTCGGAAGTTGTGCTTCCATTTTCAAAGGTGGTCACAATCAGTAATTCTATGAGTAAACAAGAAATTTTAAGGGTTATAATTGCTTGCGGGCATACAAGGCTGCCAGTTGTTTCAAGCGAAACGACGTTACAGGTAATCGGCATTCTTCACTCAAAAGAATTTGTGGCAATGATGGATACCCATACGGAATTTTCCTTAGCCAGTTTGCTCAGAGAGCCGTATTTTGTGAATATGAATGAATCTATTCTTAAAATACTCAAGAATTTTCAGGTGAATAAAATTCACATGGCTGTAGTCAGTCAAGGCGAACAAATAATGGGGATTATAACACTGGAAGATATTTTGGAAGAAGTTGTGGGCGAGATTTATGATGAGGATGACGATGGCATAGTGAAGAAAATCTGGAGTCAACGAATAGGCACAAGCATGTATCAGGTAAAAAAATAGTCGGGATATGGTTTACTTTGAAATTTTGTCAGAAATGGTATTTTGAAAAACAATCTCGAATTTCCGGTCAAGAAGCAAATGATTTTTTGGCGTTATCTGTTTGTCGCGTGCGCGAAGCGGATCGATCTCTACAACCCTTTCTTCTTCACGGTCTGCTGAGGCGCGGCAGAGAATTTCCCCCTTTGTTCCGGTAATCTGGCTTGTTCCGATAAAAGTAAGTTCCTCGTCCGAACGTTTTTCCGTCCCAATGCGGTTTGAGGTAACGGCAAAGACCCTGTTTTCAATGCATCGTGTTATCATTGCCTGTGGGCAGTAAGGCAAGACAAGGTTTGCGGGATGACAAATGACATCTGCGCCTTTTAACGCAAGGTATCTTGCCACTTCAGGGAAAAACCAATCGAAGCAGATCATGATGCCGATCCGTGCCTTTCCAATGTCAAAGACAGCCAATTCGGCATTCCCCGCCCCGAACCATTCCTTTTCATTATAAAAGAGATGCATTTTTCGGTACCGGCCTATAAATCCCATCGGACCAACCAGAATGGCAGAGTTATAGCACCTCCCGTTTTCACGTTCTGCAAGTCCGGCAACAATGTATACGTTCTTCTCTTTCGAAACACGTATCAGTTTCCGTGTTGTTTCTCCTTCAGGAATCGGTTCAGATAAGGCGAACGTTTCTTCTTTCGATGTAAACTGATAGCCCGTATTGAACAGTTCTGGCAGGACAACAAGATCTGCATCCATCAGTTTTATTTTTTGAACCGCAGCATCCGTATTTTCTTTTTTTTCCCCAAAAACGGGGAACGTTTGTATAAAGCCGATTCTCATCGTATCATTTTCAAATTTCTGCTCAAGGCCAAAGTGTCCTTGAAATACCTGTTACATTAATCATATAATAAAAATATAATATTACAAAAGAATCAATAAATATACTGCGAAAATAGTATGAAAATAACGTTTCTGGGAACAGGTACTTCTCATGGAATTCCCATGATTGCCTGTGATTGCAGGGTATGCAGTTCAGACAATCCAAAAAACAAGCGGATGCGCACGTCTGTGCTTGTTTGTAAAGACAATTACAATATCCTTATAGACGCCCCGCCGGAACTGCGAATGCAATGTATCAAAAATAAGGTTATGAAACTCGATGCAGTTCTCATTACCCATCCTCATGCCGACCATATTTTCGGCCTGGATGATCTCCGGCGATTTAATATCGTTCAGCGCATGGACATTCCCATTTACGGCACTTCCGGGACGCTCGATACTATTCGAAACGTCTTTTCGTATGTTTTCGATAACCAGCAATCGGATATAGGCGGTTATAAGCCCAGGTTTTCATTGAATATTGTCAAGGACAGTTTTGCAATAGCGGATCTTCCTGCAATTATGCCTATTGATGCACTGCACGGAAACGGCCGGGTGACCGGTTATAGATTTGAAAAATTTGCGTACCTTACAGATGTCAGTGAAATACCGGAAGATTCCCTGAATAAGCTGAGTAATCTCGAAGTTTTAGTGCTGGGTGCACTCCGTTATACTCCGCATTTTAAACATTTTACCATCGAACAGGCATTGCAAATCGTAGAGCGTTTGAAGCCTAAAAGAACGTTCTTTACCCACATGGCTCATGAAATTGAACACGAAGAAGCAAGCCAAAAACTTCCGGCAGGAGTCGAATTCGCCTTTGATGGGCTTGTAGTCGAATTATAATTAAACGTTAAGGATACCACAGGAACAAAGATTTGGTTCAAGCCGTTCAAACAGACCGAGCGGCTTTATGTCTGTAATATCCTCTAATCTTGCAAAAATGGTTTTTGGTTCTCTGTTTCAAAATGACCCCTGCGGGGTAATGGTGTATTTTACGGATTGTTGTGCAGTCAAATCAAAAACATTGATTTCAATCCTGTGATAGTTTCCTTTCGGGAGAAAAATAAATCCATTGATAGTATAGCCGGGAGACATCTGCTGGTCCTGTAAAGCCTTTGAAATTACGTCTCGTTGTATTATATTTTCCATTTTCCCCTTTTCATGTGTTGCGCCATAAGCGCCGCCGCCAATGCCTCCTGCAGCAGCTCCGATCATAGCCCCCTTTCCTGCGTCACCCATTACGGCGCCCAGTGCGGCGCCCAATGCCGCTCCTCCGGCGCCTCCAATCAAGGCGCCCTTTCCTGCGCCCCTCATCAAGTCCTGGCCGACTTCTGAGCCGGAAATTCTGCTAGTTGCCTGTTCCGTTGTCAAAGACTGCCACATGTTATTTTCATAATCAACCGCAAAAACCTGTCCGCGCTGAATGTTAAAAAGATGGTTTCCGTTATTGGTATATACAAGCAAGACGGGCAACACTTCTGCCTTGTTTAAATCTACGCCAAAATACTGTTTGGATCGCTCAGGATCGGAAAGCACGTCGGCGCCTATAGACAACCCTGCCCCGGCATATTGAACCGGTTGGTAGGGAACAGGCTGAACCGGCGCCTGTTGAGGCGGCACTTGTGAGGGGGGCAGTTGCCCTTCTCCCTGAGGAACAGCGGGTAGCGGCTGCCCCTGCGGCGCAACGGGCATCGCCTGCTGTTGCGGAACGGCAGGCGCATATTGTGGCCGTGCCTGCAAAACATACGATGATGCCGGTTTGATTGGAACCGGCTTGGCTTCGTAAGTTGCGCATCCTCCTGCGCATAGAATGGCGGATATAATAGGAATAAACATCTTGCTCTTCATAAATATATCTCCCTTAAGAAAGTCTTTTGTAAAATGTGTTTGATGAGTAGATAAGCAATACATAAATAAGAAGTTTTGTCAAGATACTACATAATAACGTGCACTTTTTTATAAATATACAATTATAATCCGAGAGCGTCAAGGTTGTTTTGCGCAATAGCACTTTCAATAAATTGTCATTGCCATAAATGACAAATTGTATTATCTTAATCGGTACTTATGAAAAAATACCTTATCATTGCCGTGCCCTGCCTCATTGCAATTATTGCAGCATCAATCATTTTCGGCAAAAAGGAACCCGTTCAATATAAAACGGAAAAGGTTGAGAGAGGCAATATCAGTAAATATGTGGTGGCTACCGGCACAATAAATCCTGTGCGAACGGTGATAATAGGCAGCCAGGTCTCAGGCCTTATTACAAAACTGTATGCCGACTTTAATTCGGTCGTCAGCAAGGGGCAGGTTGTGGCGCAGATTGACCCTGTCCCGTTCGAGCACAAGATCAAAATGGCAGAGGCCGCTCTTGCTACTGCCAGGGCAACCCTTGAGAAGGAAACGGTAAATGCAAAAAATACCAGGATGAAATACCGCCGTGCAAGGGAGTTGTTTGCTAAAAAAGTAATTTCCATTGATGAATATGATGAGGTGCGGACAACCTACGAGGTCAAATTGGCTGATGTCAAATTGGCCGAGGCGCAGGTAATGCAGACAAAGGCTGCCCTTGAAATTGCAAAGACGGATCTGGCGCACACCGTGATTGCATCCCCGCTGGACGGCATCGTAATATCGCGAACAGTTGACGTGGGACAAACCGTTGCGGCTACTTTTCAAACACCAACCTTGTTTACCATTGCGAAAGATTTAGTGCACATGCAGGTCAATACCAATGTTGATGAGGCCGACATTGGCATGGTCAAGGTCGGGCAGGATGCAAAATTTACTGTCGACGCCTTTTCTGAAGATATTTTTAACGGAAAAGTCATGGAAATACGTATGTCACCGATTATCTTTCAGAACGTAGTAACCTATGATACGCTGATCAGTGTTGACAATTCATCGCTTAAATTAAAGCCGGGCATGACGGCTAACACATCCATTCTCGTTTCTACAGCGGAAAATGTTCTGAAAATTCCCAACGCAGCACTTCGCTATACACCTTCCGGAGTGCTGAAGGAAGGGATGGAAATGAAAGCGGCTGCCGACAGAAAAATTCCTGAGAAGGGTGGCTTTGCTGTCTGGGTGCTGAATCAGGGAAAAACGGAAAAGGTGATTGTAAAGCCGGGAGTAAGCGACGACCATTTTACTGAGGTTACGGAAGGCACTATTAAGGAAGGGCAGGAAGTGATAGTTGCTGAAATTATGCCAATGGGAACAAGGAAAGATGATACAAAGAGCGTCCCGTGGCGCAAGAGTCGCTATTGATTTAAGGTATGCAAGATATCATAGTGCTGGAATCTGTCTGCAAAATATATGAAATGGGGGAGGTCAATATTGCCGCATTACAAGATATCTCCTTAACCATTAAGAAGGGGGAATTCGTAGCTATAATGGGCGCTTCCGGTTCGGGTAAGTCCACGCTTATGAATATACTCGGCTGTATGGATAAGCCAACACGGGGAAAGTATTATTTGGAAGGAACGGAAGTTTCTCGATTTTCAAAGGATGAATTGGCGGAGATCCGCAATAAAAAGGTAGGCTTTGTATTTCAGAATTTTAATCTCCTGGGTCGCACGACTGTCCTGGAAAACATAGAACTTCCTCTCATTTATGCCCGATCGCCATCCGGCAGGGACAGGGGAAAGATTCCGCAAATTCTGATGACGCTGGGTCTCGAAAATTTCCGTAAACATTATCCCAGCCAGTTATCAGGCGGCCAGCAGCAACGGGTTGCCATCGGACGGGCGATTATCAACGATCCGTCTGTGCTTCTGGCAGACGAACCGACAGGCAATCTCGACAGTGCTACCAGCAGGGAAGTTATGAAAGTGCTTCAGGAACTGAACGAGAAAATGCACATTACCATTGTACTGGTTACCCATGAAAACGATATTGCGAAATATTCGCGAAGGATTATTGTCCTCAAGGACGGGAAGATATTGAGCGACACCCTGTCCTAATTCCAAAAAATTAATGACGTGGTGGCACGGACAAACTTATTTGTCCGTGTTGAAGTTGCAAACATTGTTGATAAATTACAAATTATGAACCTATCGGGTATATCAAAACCAGCTTGAGTAGGGTGGATTAAGGCAAGGCCAAATCCACCAGACATATTCTCCAGAGTTGGTGGATTCACTTCGTTTAATCCACCCTACAAAACTGGAGGTGTTTGTGTGGCGGCAGGAGTTTTCCCCTGCTGCCCCTGCATGTCCACGTTGTGTATTTTCAGGTGATTAGAGGGTTATTTGAATAAAGAAAGTATCGTTTGCGGCGAGAAATTGGCTTGTGCAAGCATTGTACTGGAAGTTTGTTGTAATATCTGGAACTTGGTTGCGTTTACCTGTTCTTCGGCCATATCCGCATCTTCAATCCTGCTTCGTGCCGCTTCTGTATTTACCTTTGCCACAGTCAAGCCGTTTTCCTGATAGCCCAGCCTGTTGACGATGGAACCGATATAGCTCAGGGCGCTGGAGACTGTTGCAATCGCATTGTCTACTTTCTTTAAGAGATCTTGTGCTAATGTCGTTGTTGATACACTGGGACTATTACCGCCGTTTGATACCGTAGAAGAGCTCGTAACAGTAGATGTATACCAACCGGCAGGTATTTTTGCTAAAGAATTCCAACTAGCACCACCTGCATAGTCTCCAAGTCCTATGCTTTTACCAGGATTAACTGTAAGTGTAAATTTATCAGTAGTGGGATCGTAGTCAAGTGAGCCCAGATTACCATAGTTATAAAGGAAATTATTAACATTTGTTAACCACTGAGATACCGATTGTTCATTAGATATATTCGAAGGACCAGCCGTTACATAAAAACCAAGAGATGGATGCACTACTGAATATTGTCCATCAACGAAGTTGTTAAATCCCGCTTCCGCAAAGGGTTTTGATATGTCCAATCCACTACCTAATCCTAATCTGCCGGATGAGAAACCAGTAGTCCCCGTTGCAAAATTCACATTATTCGAGTTGAACAGGTCGAATTTCATGGTATTGTTCGAGTTTCCTTCTGCCCCGATCTGGAGGTTGAAAGCAGAAGTGCTGTTATCCACCGTTCTGGCGCCATTCAGCAATTTCTGGCCATTCCACTGGGCCTGATTTGCTTCCATGTCAATCTGCGCAGTCAGTTTTTTAATCTCCGTATTAATAGCGTTTCGCTCTTCGGTTCCAAGCGAGTCGTCCGCTCCCTGCGTGGCCTTTGTCTTTATCTGTGTGAGGATATCTACAATGTTGTGTAAGAATTTGTATGGTGTCAGGAATTCGCTGCTGAAAAAAGGGGAGAAGGCATATATAATTGCTATTATTCCTTTTGTATTAAGGAAAATATGTAATATAATTTCTCTCGAATGAAGACGGGCAAATGTAAGCGTTTATTATGTGTCCCTTGTGTCCTGGAATCCAGCTCCACCAGAGATTTTCAATTTGAATAGCGATATATTCCCATATATTGGTCATAGTGGGAGTCTGGCAAATGCACGTCTATCCTGCTGATAACAGTCTGCACAACGCTATTGGCTTTGGTTTTTTGATGATGAAGGCAATGGAAGATTGTGGTGCAGATAAGGTTGACATAGCACGCAGCGTCTCTTTATCTGTGGTTGCTGTAAGAAATTGAAAGGAACTTTTTGGCTATGACGGAGCTTTTTAAAATAGCCTTACGGGCAATACTGAGAAACAAGATGCGGTCGTTATTGACGATACTTGGTATTGTTATTGGCGTCGGGGCTGTAATTGCAATGGTGAGTATTGGGCAGGGGGCCAGAGATATTGTCGAAAAACAGCTCGAAAGCCTGGGTACAAACGTTCTCATTATCATTCCTATCAGCACAACGCATACTGCCGCCAGGGGGACTACGGAAACTACCACTCTGACGGCCGAAGACTCCTTTGCTGTGGAAAAAGAATGTAGCGCCGTCAGTTTCATTTCGCCTGGCGTCAGGACGTCCACCCAGATAGTTTCCGGTAATCTGAACTGGACGACTTTTGTATCGGGGGTTGCGCCGGATTACCAGATTGTACGGAACTGGCAGTTGCGGTCGGGAAGATTTTTAAAGCAGAGTGACATCAAGACGCAGGCAAAGGTCTGTATCCTGGGACAAACAGTGGCAGCAAACCTTTTTGGAACATTAGATCCTGTCGGCAAATGGGTTCGGGTGAACAACATTCCTTTTCTGGTTATAGGTGTGTTGACGGCGAAAGGGCAGTCGCCGACAGGTCAGGATCAGGATGATACGGTGCTTATGCCGTTCACCACCGTTCAGAAAAAGATTATGGGGGTAACGTATATAGGATATATGCTTGCTTCGACAGCTACAGCAGAGGCGAGGTTTGAAGCAATCGACCAAATTACCGCACTCCTGAGACAGCGGCACCGGCTGAGGACTGGTGAGGAAAATGACTTTGCGGTAATCAGTCAGGTGGAATTTGCCTCTACAGCCATGGAAACGAGCCGAACGATGACCGTGCTTTTAGGGAGCATTGCATCTGTGTCCCTTGTTGTCGGAGGCATTGGCATTATGAACATTATGCTGGTTTCCACAACGGAAAGAACTCGGGAGATAGGCATCAGAATGGCGGTTGGCGCCAGGGAAAAGGATATTCTGTTGCAATTTCTGATAGAGGCGGTCGTTCTCAGTTCCATTGGCGGAGTCGTGGGGGTGATTTTCGGTATCGTGTTGTCAAAACTGGTTTCTGCTTTTGGCGGATGGCCTTCTTTGCTGTCGCCGTTGTCGGTTGGCGTTGCATTTTTGTTCTCAAATATGGTAGGCATTTTCTTCGGTTATTATCCGGCGCGGAAGGCGTCCCGACTCAATCCTATCGATGCGCTCAGATATGAATAAACGGCACTGTTACTGTTACTGTTACTGATACTGATTGATTATGAAGCAGCCGGAAATATCTTTGTGTTTTTTTATAAATACATTATCATTTAACCTAATGTTAAAGAATTATCCATCTAATGTAAGAAGGGAAGATATACATGAGCAAAATAATCTTAGAGATTAAAGATGAAGATTTATTGCAGTTGGGGGAAGTACGAATAAAAGAAGAAATAGAGCAAACCCTAAAGATGATGAAGATGAAGGGGCTTCTTAAAAACATTTCCGAGTCGTTAAATAGTTTAGCGGTAGACTATGAAAAAGAAGTTGAAATGATTAAAGAAGATGTATGGCAGAAATATAAAAAAGAATTACCTTTATGAAGATTGTTGTTGACTCTAATATCATATTCTCTGCTCTTATCAGTGGAAAAGAAATTTATCTTGATATTTTTAAAATAAACGATATTTACACGCCTGATATAGTATTTCCTGAATTAAATAAGTATGAATCCCACTTGATTAAAAAGACCAAATTAAAGCAAGCCGAATTTAGAATGTTTGTGCAAATGCTTTTTGAGAAAATAGCCGTTATTCCCAAGTTTGCAATCTCTATAGAAAATTGGCAAAATGCTTATAAAATTTGTAAAAACATAGACGAAAAAGATACGCCATTTATAGCCTTAAGTCTCGAACTTGAGGTTCCTTTGTGGACCGGCGATAAGGCATTGTGTGGAGGATCGAAAAAGATGGGTTTTGATAATTTTGTGACGACCGAAAAATTGTTGCAGGAAATTAACAACTAAATTTAAATTACGAAAATTATTGTCAGAAAATATCAATTGGCGAACATCCGTTTGCTCATGCATATCTCAGATTTTAAAAATACCAGAAAAATTGATCTCACCAGACCCTCTACCATCTGAGGCAATGCTTCCTCAAATTTCAGGTTTACTTTGTCGGCAGTAGAAACAATTCGTGTTTGATAACGTTTCCTGTCCATAGTTGTATTCCCAATTGTTTGATTGTTGGACCAATGTCCTGCTGTAAATCAGGTAGAATAGCATGTTCAGTCTTAACTGTAGTTTTTTCCGGAGATCATCATATTGGTAACTATGGTGTACGTGAGAATTTTGACAAGAGCCCCTGCGAAAGGATAATTTTTACTAAGGATGTTACGTATGAAAAATTACACCCCATCAAAAAGCACGTACTTCAGATTGCTTGGCTATCTCAAACCGTATTGGCGCAAATCTATAATTATACTCGTACTCTCGGCCATCAGTGCGTATATAGCTGTTTTGCCGACACAGATATTAGGCATTGCGGTGGACGAAATCAAGGTCGCTGACAAGTACCTGGGAACTATACAAACCAAAGCGGCGGACAAATCGTTCTTATACAATACATATCCCGTTGAGACAGGGACGCCGATTCCGCTTGCAAGACCTCTTATAACCGCTTCTCGCTATATCCACGACTACTGGTTTAAAAACTATAACCTCACGATTGTTACCCTGTCCTTTCTTGCGGTAAGCTTTATTCTTATCCATTCATCTGGCAGTATGGTTACATTGGCGCATGGTTACCTTACCTCCGAATTAGGACAGAGGCTTATTTATGATATGCGGGGACAGCTTTACGGTCATATTCAGCAATTTTCTCAGAACTATTTTGAAAATAATAAAACGGGCGACATTATGAGCCGCATTATGAATGACGTTAATTCTCTTGAGCAGGCAATTGTCGGCCCGGTTATTACTTTCATTACTGATATGTTTAAATTCGGATGGATTTTGTATTTTTGTATGAAACTCGACTGGCAGCTTACCTCTATCGCCCTGATTGTTTGCCCGTTTATCTCGCTTTGCACGTATAATTTTGGCAAAAGAATCAGAAAGGTGTTTCGTTCGCTGCGGGATAAAACGGGCGAATTGAACTCCCTGATTCAGGATAATATTTCGGGCATACGGGTCATAGCGGGATTTGCAAAAGAGGCTGAGGAGATGGAGCGTTTTCAAAAAAAGAACTACGAAAACTACTCGCTCTATGTACGGATACTGAAACTTGTTTCTACCTTGAGGCCTATTGTAGACCTGATGACGGAGACAGGGGCAATGGTTGTTATCTGCCTGGGTGGTTATAAGGTATTGCAGGGCCAACTATCCGCCGGCACTTTTGTAATCTTCTTCCCTTATTTACAGATGATGTACGGCCCGATTACCGGTCTAACGCGTTTTTATAACCAGGTGCAGCGTGCCATAGCTTCTACCGAACGTGTTTTTGAGATATTGGATACGCCAAGCGACCTGAAGGATTCTCCGGATGCAATCGACCTGCCTCCGGTGCGCGGAAATGTGGAATTCAGGCATGTGCATTTTATGTATCATCAAAATACAGAAGTTCTGACGGATATAAATTTGACTGCGCGGCCCGGACAAATGATTGCTTTTGTGGGGCCAAGCGGCAGCGGGAAAACGACCCTCACAAGACTCATCCCAAGATTTTCCGACCCCATAAAAGGGGAAATTCTGGTTGACGGATATGATATCAAGCGCGTCAGGCTGAAATCGCTCAGGAAACAAACGGCTATGGTGCTCCAGGAGCCGTTTCTCTTCAATGATACTATAAAAGCCAACATCGCTTATGCCAGGTCATCTGCATCCGAGAAGGAGGTTGAGGATGCCGCAAGGGCTGCAAATGCGCATGATTTTATCGTAGAGCTGCCGAAAGGGTATGGCTCGGTAATTGGCGAACGGGGAGTAAAGCTCTCCGGCGGCCAGAAACAACGCATTGCAATTGCCCGTGCTATTCTTGCCAATCCGCGTATACTTATTTTGGACGAGGCAACCTCATCTCTGGACACGGAAACGGAGCAGCTTATTCAGAATGCTATTTATCGTCTGGTGAAAGACCGCACGACTTTTGTTATTGCTCACCGGCTGTCAACCATATTGCATGCGGATTTGATTGTGGTATTGGACAAGGGTAGAATCGTGGAAACCGGCCTTCACCATGAACTCCTGGCGAACGGCGGACTGTACAAGAAACTGTTTGAAATGCAGTTCGATACCCGGGAAAAGGGAAAGCCGGAAATTATCGAACAAGGCAGAGAAGAAACCGAGTCGCCGGAACAGGAATCCACCATTGTCTTTCATGAATCACTGCAAAAATCTCCATGGCCATAGAAGGGGGTGTGTCGTTTGAAGTGGAGAAGTCAGGTTTATAAGGGGATATTGTACTTTTTGTTTTCCTGCAGCAGACGTGCAATGTCGTTAGTTGATAAAGGTCTGCTGAAATAAAAACCCTGCACTTCATTGCATTTCATGTTTTTGAGAAAGGCGAGTTGTTCGACCGTCTCTACGCCTTCCGCCACAATTTTCAGCTTCAGGCTTTGGGCAATGGCAATAATTGCCGTAACAATGGCTGCATCGTCCTCGTTTGTGGTAACGTCAAGCACAAACGACTGATCTATTTTTAATTTGTCTATGGGAAAACGTTTCAGATAGTTCAGGGAAGAATACCCTGTGCCAAAATCATCGATTGAAATTTTCACCCCCATAGCTTTTAATTTGTGCAGAGTTTCGATGGTTTTTTCTGCCTGCTGCATAACAACGCTCTCCGTAAGTTCCAGTTCCAGGAAGGCCGGATCAAAGTCAGTTTCTTCGAGAATTGTTTCTATCATTTCCAGCAGACCGTGGTGTTTTAACTGTTTGCCGGACAGATTGATGGCTACGCTCAGCATGGGTAAACCGGCTTTGTGCCATAAACTGCTTTGCATGCAGGCGGTGCGGAGCACCCATTCTCCGATTGAAATGATAAGTCCGGTTTCTTCTGCGATTGGGATAAACTGAGATGGACTTACCATTCCCATTTCTGAATGCTGCCAGCGGAGGAGCACTTCTATTCCACAGATTTTCCAGTTGATCGTATCGATCTTCGGTTGATAGTAGAGGAGGAATTCGTTACGTTCGAGCGCACGGCGCAGATTGTTTTCCACTAACATGTGTTCGAACAGTACGGTATTCATATTTTCTTTAAAAAATTGGTAAGCATTCTTTCCCTGTTCCTTGGCGTGATACATGGCCGTGTCTGCATTTTTCATCAATACCTGAACATTATTGCCGTCATCAGGATGTATGCTGATGCCAATGCTTGCCGTAATGTTCAATTCGTGGTCAAGCACATAAAATGGTTTGGATAACAGTTGGAGGATCTTTTGTGCCACCAGGGCTGCATCTTGTGCTTTTTCCAATTCGGACAAAAGAATGACAAATTCATCTCCGCCCAACCGGGAAACAGTGTCATTATGCCGTACGGTTTCTTTCAGCCGTGAAGAAACCAATTGCAGCAGCATGTCTCCCACATTGTGGCCAAGTGTGTCGTTGATAATCTTAAACCTGTCCAGATCAATAAACATAACCGCAAGGGTTCTTGGATGGCGCTGAGATGCGGACAATGCCTGCTGAAGCCGGTCATGAAACAACAGACGATTGGGAAGGTTCGTAAGGGGGTCATGATATGCTATATGAAGAATACGTTCCTCTTTTTTTCTGATATCAGTGATGTCCCTGAATACAGAAACATAATTACATGGTTTACCGGATGCATCTCTGATCATGACGATAGTCAGCCATTCAAAGTATGCTTCTCCGCTTTTCCGTCTGTTCCATATCTCTCCCTGCCACAGGCCTTTCTCAAACAAAGTGCTCCACATGTTTTTATAGAATGCATCATCGTGATGGTCGGATTTTAAAATGCGGGGGTTCTTGCCTATAACCTCGTTTCCGCTATAGCCGGTAATTGTGGTAAAGGCTGGATTTACCGTGAGAATTACGCCTTCGGCATTTGTAATTGCAATGCCTTCCAGGGTGTTTTTAAAAACGATGTCGGCAAGTTTAAGTTCGGTTTCGGTGTTTATGCTTTCGGTAATATCCTGAATCGAGCCGAATATTCTGGCAGGCGTGCCTGCATTGCTGCAAAAAACTTCCGCTTGCTGACAAACGATTTTCTCCGAACCGTCAGTCAGTGCGATTCGATATTCTATGGAAAAGGATTTCCTTTCCTGAACTGCGGTATGGAAAGCTGCGCCGACATGTTTCTTGTCATCCGGATGCACGAATTTCATGAATGTGTCGTGCGTTCCATCAAATTCATTTGGGCGTAATCCGAATATCTTATATGTTTCTTCTGACCACCAGAAGGTGTTTGTTTCAATGTTCCAATCCCAGATGCCCAATCGCGCGGTACGGTATATCCGTGCGAGACCAACCGCCTTTTCCTTTAACGTTTCCTCTAAATGTTTTCGTTCCGTAATGTCTGTGGAAATTCCGCAGATACCGCATAGAAGACCTTCGGTGTTAAACAGGGGAGACTTTACGGAAATATAGGTATGAAAACCGTCTTCCAGGATGGCGGATTCTTCAAATTCCGCAGGAAGCCTGGATTCGAGTACCTTGAGATCGTTATTTCTTATGGCGTCCGCCAGTTCTCTTGGGAATATTTCATGGTCTGTTTTGCCTATGATATTGCCGTTTGCCGCAGGAAAGAGGGTTTCAAATTGTCGGTTTGCCAGAGTGTAGCGTCCTTCTATGTCCTTTAAATAAATGAGTGTTGCGCTGTTATCCAGAATCTTCCGCAATTGATCTTTGCATTTCTGGAGTTCCTCATGCCTGCCGGTTTGCTTGTTTTTGGACAACTCAGGCACTGCCGCACCCTTTTGCGTTTCTGACGAATCCTTTGAGGGATGTTCCTTCATTTTTTCCTCATCTCTTATGTAACATCTCCATATTTTCAAGACGATGGTTACCGTTTCTGCATTGAAAAGACAGGCGATACATCTATCCTTCTTGATGTGCAAGGAATTTCAAACTATCCAAACCTGAGATACTTCACTCCGTTCAGCATGACAACAAAGCCATTCTGAGCGACAGCAAAGAATCTAACTTGAAAGGACGCCTGAAAATAGTTATTATGATACAGCCAAAGCATTTGTTTTGTAGTCGCCTGACCGTTTCCTCCCTGCTGGCGCTGATATGTGCTATGATTACAAGCTTAAACCAGGTATTATTTTTAATACATCATTAAGGGTAAAAAACAATGCACAATAAAAGACATTTCACTCGTATCAAATTTGAAACCGATGCAAAAGTGGTATTGCATCACACTCCGTATACAGTAGAATTGCTGGATATATCTTTAAAAGGAGCATTGGTGCACACGCAAGCCCCCATTCCTATGAATATCGGAAACAGTTGTATGTTGAGAATTCATCTCCCTTCGTCCAGCATTAACCTTGCATTTAATTCGATGCTGGTTCATATTGATAAAAATAATCTGGGATTTAAGTTTACGGCAGAAGATTCCGACACGATGACTCACCTTAGAAGACTTCTCGAACTTAACGTTGCTGATTATGAAAAAGTATCCCATGAATTATCTTTTTTAGTGAAAGATTATCAGGAAGAATAATTGTCATCCGGAATAGGGGATGGCTTTAGTCGTCAGGACAGAAACATGCAGGCCGTTGCGCTTCAGCAAGAAAATTCATAGTTCCAGAGCCGCAGGTTTTTTGCCATTTTCTCCATTTCCCGGGGACAAAGTATCCTTTGTTGAATAAAATATTTTCCAATGGGCTGCTGAAATTGAAGCTGTCTTCCTCTGAGCGCCAGCAATTCAAAATAGGTGATATAGCCGTTCCGGTAGGCATATTCTCCAAATCTTTCGTTATGGTTCCGCCCCTTCAGAATTCTTTTTACTTCGTACTCGTTTAGTATTCCCCAATCCATGGCTATTTGCCCCATGAGTGGCCGCTGTTTTCTTTGCCAGCAAATTGCGTCAAAAAGGGTGTTCCAGGAAATGATGCCTGAATAGTACAGGTACTGGCCTATGAATAATTTTCTTTTCGGTATATAGCCTTTGTAAAAATAGTCCAGTGTTATGTTCCTGGCATTTTTCCGGCATTCCTGTTTTCTTTGATTTGCATTGTTTTTTTGATTTCTTTGCACGGTCTGTCCGTTACTTACAAGAACAGTTCTTTTGCTGTTTTGGATGAAATAATTCAGTCTTTCATAGGCGAGTATTACCTTTTTAAAGCGGTCATTTAACTTTGACTCGATTTCCCCCAGCGCCATTGCCCTGTCAGGGTGAGTTTCAAATGCCCTTTTTCTGTAAATAGCTTTCAACTCCGATTGCGGAAGGTTTCTGAGAAAATCCATAGAGCTTTCAATATGAGGACCAAATAACAAACGGCAATCATCAAAAAGCATTTCTTTCGTCAGAAGATATGACATATTTCACCCTCAATAGTGTTTATCAAATGATAATTTCTATTTTACAAGTGAATAGCGACTTGTTTTGAGATCTCATAGAAAATATAATTGTAGAGAAGATATACGAAATTTTCTTGTATGTCAAGTTCTAATAAGACATTATAGAAAAAATTATTAAAAATATACAAAATTATAGATTTTGTACACGGTGAACATAACAGGCTATTTTGAAATGAGATATGAGAAGTGCTGCATAAGCTACTATTTATTTGCATGATTTTAGGTGTGAAAAGAGAGGGAAGCAATACTGCAACTCCTTTAAATTTTCGAATTTAAAAGAATTTTTTGCTTTTCCTTGGCTGCGTAAGTGTGCTTGTTTTTTAACAGGTGTGACAGCCTTTTTCGCATGGACAAGGAATTCGGAGTATTATTATTCCGAATCGTCTCGAATCATCAAGTAGTGGCCGATACCGGCCTCCTGAAACAGTTCTCCAACAATCTCGAATCTCATGTTACGGTAAAAATTTACTAGGTGAGCTTGTGCATGCACTTTGTATTTTTTGAAACCTTGTTTTTGTGCGACAGATATCATAAACTCCGACAGCTTATATCCCAGTGCTTTTCCCCGATACCGCTTTCGTATCGCAATACGTTCCAGTTTGGCATACTCGCCTGAAGTGCGAATACGGCCGGTGGCAAAAGGCTCGCCGTTCTCCTCGCCAAGTACGTGAGTCGATATGTAGTCGTATTCGTCATGCTCTATTCTGTACGGAACATTTTGTTCTTCCATAAACACAATACCACGAACAATAAATACCTTCATCAGATCTTCCAGATTTGTCACTATTTTAAACATGGTTTCAATGTCCTGCGCGGGTGTGCAATGACTCTTTTCTATACGATGAGGTTGGTGGTTCAGTCCGAAATTTCAAGTACGTTTCTTATTTCTTCATTCATCTTGATCGTGGCTTCCAGCGTGGCGTCTTTCCAGGCATTTATGCCGTATTTCTCCTTCCAGGGAGAACTATGGTATGCATAGAGAAGGGAACGAGAGGCATTGATAATGGCGCCAAGACCGTCAGAATTAAAACTGTATTTTATATCGTTTGCCGTAGCGCCCTGTGCGCCGTAACCTGGCACAAGAAAAAAAGCCGAAGGCATGATCTTGCGTAGTGTCGACATTTCGTATGAAAAGGTGGCGCCTACAACGGCTCCAACAGCGCTGTATCCCTGCTTGCCAACGGAATCATTTCCCCAGTTATCTGTTTTTTCCGCAATGATTTCGTGAAGTTTTTTGCCGCCGTATGTGAGGTCTTGAAATTCGCCGGAGCCGGGATTTGACGTTTTGACAAGGACAAATATCCCCTTGTTATGTTTTTTTGCCGTCCGGATAAACGGAAGCAAGCTGTCGGTTCCCATGTATGGATTGACGGTTATTGCATCTGCGTCAAATGGGGTTTCGGTGACAGTATCAATATGTACTTCGCCGATATGGGCGTCGGCATACGCTTCCGCCGTACTTGGGACATCCCCTCTTTTGATGTCTCCAATAACGATAAGTCCTTTTTCCTTCGCATATTTGATAGTTTCTATGTAAGCCCAGATACCCCACCAACCGTAAAGTTCATAAAATGCAATCTGCGGTTTAACAATACCGACCTGGGGTGCAATGATGTCAATGACCTGCATATTGAATTCCAGGATGACACGCGCTGCATATTCGAGGCTGGGTTTGTGTGATATTGTGGACTTTTTCTTAACGGTGTCAGGGATGAGCTTGAAATAGGGGTCTAACCCTACGACTACACAACTGTTTTTCTTTTGAATAGCGGCAATGAGCCGATCGGCAAAGTTTTCCATGTATGTCCGGTTAAATACGGTGATTGTTCAGTTACCGTGTCCCATCAGGATGATACAAGAAGCGTAATCTTCGATTCTGATGAAACGTATTAACTACAATGCCAGGAAATTTTTTAGGAGTTTCGGTCCTTCTTCAGTCAAAAAAGATTCCGGATGGAACTGAACTCCTTCTAAGGGGTAATCCTTGTGCCTGATTCCCATAATTTCATCATTGTCAGCCCTGGCGGTAACTTCTAAACAATCAGGCAAGGTGTCTTCTTTGACAATTAGAGAATGGTAGCGCGTTGCCTCGAATGGGTTGGTAAGTCCGTGGAAAATAGTTTTTCCGTCGTGTCTTATAAGAGATGTTTTCCCGTGCATAAGCCTTCGGGCACGAACGACATCTGCGCCGTACGAATAAGCGATGCATTGATGTCCGAGGCATACTCCGAGAATAGCTATTTTGCCGGCAAATCGTTTTATAATGTCGTTGGAAATACCGGCTTCTTTTGGTGTGCAGGGTCCCGGTGATATGATGATGTGGTCGGGATTTTTCCTTTCGACCTCTTCCAGGTTGACTTGGTCATTCCTAAAAATTTCCATTACTGCGCCAAATGCACCGATTTGTTGCACGAGGTTATATGTAAAGGAGTCGTAATTGTCGATAATAATTACCATAATTATTTATTTTACTCTTCAAAATATCCAAATTTTATCAAAATAAAATTTGAATATCAAAGGGATTTTAAGTTGTGATTAAATAAGTTCTTGTGGCACTGTATAGGAGGGGTGTTCCGTAATAAAAATAAGCTTGACAATAGTAATATAATTTATTAATATTTGCGGTTATATATAGATTTTAACCTATAGAGGATGAAGACAGATGCGATATCCTTAGAGGATTTTCAGCAGTTAGCTATAGAGGGGGGAATGCAGGATTATAAAAAGTGGGGAGAACCCACTTTTTTGTTTTAAGGTACGAAAGATATTTATGGACAAAGAAAGTTTATTACGTTTAGTTGATAGTCTGCACAGGGATAAGGAAATTGATAAAGATGTTGTGTTTCAGGGTATAGAGTCGGCATTAACGACTGCTGCACGCAAGCATTTCAAATCTCAATCGGCAGTAACTATTAGGATCGACAGGAATACCGGGGAAATTATAGCCCTTGAAGGCGATCAAAAGATAGACCCTTCAGAATTGGGTAGAATCACGGCGCAAACTGCGAAGCAAGTCATTATTCAAAAGATTCGGGAAGCGGAGCGAGATGTGATTTATGATGATTTCATAAGCCGGAAAGGTACTATTGTCAGCGGTGTAATACAAAGATTTGAAGGGTCGACAATAGTTGTTAATTTAGGTAAAACTGAAGCCATCCTCCATAAATCTGAGCAAATTGCAGAGGAACATTACAGCCCGAATGAGCGAATCAGGGCGATCGTATTTGATGTAAAGAAAGTGGGGTCCCGTGTAAAGATAATGCTTTCGAGAGCGCATCCGGATTTTGTACGCAGACTGTTTGAACTTGAAGTTCCGGAAATTGCAGAGGGTACGATAGAAATAAAAGCATTGGTGCGGGAACCGGGCCAGCGGACGAAGATAGCGGTGGCTTCCGCTGATGAGAATGTGGATTGTGTTGGCGCCTGCGTTGGTGTGAGAGGTTCCCGGATTAAAAATATTGTCGATGAATTGAATGGCGAAAAGATAGATATTATCAGATGGAGTGATGAGCCGGAAACCCTGTTGCCTAACGCTTTAAAACCTGCCGAGGTCTCCGGGATTATCCTGTCTGAGGAAAAACAAGTTGCAACAATTGTCGTGCCGAATAATCAGCTTTCTCTGGCTATTGGCAAGCGAGGTCAAAATGTCCGTCTTGCATCACGTTTAACTTCGTGGGACATAGACATCATAACAGAAGCAGAATTGGAAGAAAGGCAAAAGGCCGGTACGGTTGAGCCTGCGGGAGCGAACAGCGTGCCTTCAGGTAGTTCGAATGATTCAAAAACGACTTCGGCAGAAAGCGTTGAGAGTGGTGAAAAGAAGGCTGATTAGGGAATTATAGTGCATTTCCCAACATAATTATTAGGGGTATAAATGGAAAAAATAAGGATAAGTACACTTGCGAAAGACTTAGGGGTAAAGAGCAGTCTATTGATTGAGAAGTGTCATGAAAAGGGGTTAACTCAGATTACTCATCATGCGAATGTACTGCTTCCAGAACAAGTTGAAATGCTAAAAGGGTTGTTTCGTCCAGCCGCGAAAGAAATTCACAAAGAAAAAAGCGTTAAACCAAAAGAGCCCGTTATGGTTGTGGATGAGGAGCAAAAAAAGGAAGAAAAATGGCAGGCGCAAGCCGGCGGAGCCGTCAAAGTCATTAAGCCAAATAAGGTTGTCAAAATTCAGAAAGGTCCTCAGCCGCGTGTATTACAAGTTACTCCGGTAAAGACATATTGGAAAAAAAAGCAGCCGGGAGGAGTGCCCGTTATCAAAAGGAAAGAGGCGATAGAAACGATTCCGGAACAGAAAAAACCATTAATTAAAGAGAAGGACAAGAAGGTTACAATGGAGGTTCCCATAACCGTCAAGGATCTATCTGCCAAATTGGGGATTCGTGCAAACGAAATTATAACCAAGCTACTCCTCGAACACAATGTCCGCACAACTATCAACCAGATATTGGGTGAAGAAGTTGTGCAGCTCCTGGGTATTGAATACGGTGTAGAGATTGAAATTAAAAAGAAAGAGACGGTAGAAATATATGATTTTAAAAATGAGCAGGTCTCCACAAAGGCCGAAGATTTGGTGTATCGCGCCCCGATAGTCACATTTTTGGGGCATGTAGACCATGGAAAAACCTCGCTGCTTGACTGTATTCGTCAAACAAATGTTGCTGCAGGAGAAGTGGGCGGGATTACACAACACATCGGCGCCTATAAAGTAGAGATGCATGAAAAATCCGTGGTATTTCTGGATACCCCTGGCCACGAGGCTTTTACCTCTATGAGGGCAAGGGGGGCAAATGTTACCGATGTGGTTGTGCTTGTTGTTGCGGCCGATGATGGCGTGATGCCACAAACTGAAGAAGCGTTAAATCATGCCAAAGCTGCCAATGTTCCCATTGTTGTTGCAGTAAATAAAATCGACAAGCCTGGTGCAAATCCGCTGCGGGTTAAACAACAACTTGCGGCCTTAGAATTATCGCCTGAGGAATGGGGCGGTACAACGCAATTTATCGAAACCTCTGCAGTCACAAAAAAGGGGATTGATACTCTGCTTGAGAGGCTTTTGTTGGAATCGGAAATTCTCGAACTGAAGGCAAATCTGAAGAGCCCGGCGCGAGGAGTCGTGTTGGAGGCTCATTTGAGCGAAGGGCGGGGGGTTGTCGCCAATGTCCTGGTACAGGACGGCACATTACGACAAGGAGATATTATCCTTTGCGGCAAGACTTTTGGTCGGGCGCGTCAGATGATAAATGACCGTGGAGTGGAATTGAAATCTGCAATACCATCCACACCAGTGGCCGTTTCTGATTTTTCCGACGTACCTGAGGCCGGAGATAAATTTTATGTGGTCAGTGATATCCAGAAGGCGCGTGATATTGCGCTGGAAAGACAAAAGAAAAACCGCGAATCGTCCCTGATAAGACAGCAGCATGTAACATTGGACAGCCTCTATTCTAAAATCGCAGAGGGAAAAGTTAAAGAGATCAAGCTGATATTAAAGGCCGATTATAAGGGTTCTGTAGAAGTACTCAAAAAGGCGCTGGAAGAGTTGTCAACTGCCGAGATTAAAGTGAAGGTATTGCACAACGGTGTTGGGGGTATTACTGAATCCGATGTCCTTTTGGCGGATGCGTCTGATGCCTTGATAATTGGATTTTACGTAACAACCGAGGATAAAGCGCGTATATTAGCGGAAGAAAAAGGGGTGGATGTCAGGCTTTATAAAATTATTTATGATGCAACGAATGAAGTAAAAGCAGCCATGGAAGGTATGCTGGAACCTGAATCTAAGGAGTCGATAGTAGGTCAGGTTGAGATACGGCAAGTGTATCATATTTCTAAGATAGGCAGTGTGGCCGGTTGTTATGTCAAATCAGGCAAAATTACCAGAAATTCCTCGATTCGTCTGATTCGGAACAACATTATTATTTACGAGGGGACATTGGAATCTTTAAAAATAGCCAAGGACGATGTAAGGGATGTTCGGGCTGGCTTTGAATGTGGTCTGAAAATTGCCAAGTATGATGACATTAAAGTCGGAGATGTTGTAGAAGCGTACGAGGTGCAAAAGATTGCCAGGACACTGACTGTATAGCAGTTGCGGTATGAAATTAGAATTTTCTGAATCTGAAGATACTGTTGTTGGTGTTTTAAATGTTCGGTTAGCTATAAGAAGTTCCTGTTCATTAAAGGACAAACGGCGTATTGTAAAAAGCTTAAAAGACCGGATCAAAAACAATTTTAATGTTTCTATCTCCGAAGTCGGGTCTTTAGACCATTGTCAGTATTCAAAATTAGGTATTGCAATGGTGGGAAATGACAAACAATACGTAAATGGCGCCATGTCTAAATTAGTTAACGTGCTCCGATGTGTAAGTTTGGTCGAACTGGTTGATTTCCATCTGGAGTTTATTTGACGCAGGGTATAAGATAAAATCATTTTTTGACCCCTGGAATCGGTATATTTTCCCGTTTGTTAAGAAATGAGGGGGATCAAAGATTATGTCTTCAAGAAGGATTGAAAGACTCTCCGAGTCTGTTAAACAAGAAGTAAGCAAGATAATATTATACGAACTGAAAGACCCCCGGATAAGTTTTATTACCGTGACGCATGTTGAGATTTCTCCCGATTTGAGAAATGCGAAGGTTCATGTCTCTATATTGGGCGATAATACTACACAGACCAAAACACTCCGCGGATTGGAGCATGCCAAAGGATTTATACAAACAGAACTGGGTTCGCGTTTAAAGATGCGATATACCCCAATTTTAACATTTTATTTGGATGAATCGGTTAAAAAAAGTATGCATATTTCTGAACTTATCGACAGAGCGGTTAAAAGTGATGAAGTACAAGATAGAGAAGGTGAGAAAATAGAATGAGAAAGATTAATTTGGGTTTACCTAAAGGCAGCCTGCAGGAGGCTACCATTGACATGATGAAAAAAGCGGGATATACCGTTAGCGTGAGGTCGCGCTCGTATTATCCTACCATTGATGATGAAGATATCTCCGTAAGGTTGATAAGACCGCAGGATATGTCAAGATATGTCGAGAAAGGCATTATTGATGCGGGTTTGACCGGTGCAGATTGGGTAAAAGAAGCCGGTTCTGATATAAGAATCGTTGTGAGTCTCGTGTATGCAAAACAGCAGTTAACAAAAGTCAGGTGGGTGTTAGCCGTTCCCGAAAATTCCGCAATACGTACCGTGAAAGATTTACAGAATAAGAAAGTTGCAACAGAACTGGTGAATGTAACGCGTCAATATCTTGCCGAACGAGGCGTGGTGGCCGATATCGAATTTTCTCATGGTGCAACAGAAGCGAAAGCTCCCGATCTTGTAGATGCAATTGTAGAGCTTACTGAAACGGGCAGCAGTTTAAAAGCGAACAATCTTCGTATTGTGGAAACCATTATGGAATCAACAACTTTACTCATTGCCAACCATGATGCATGGAGAGATGAGTGGAAGCGTACGAAAATTGAAAACCTGGCTATGCTTTTTGAAGGAGCTATCATTGCCCGTGAAAAAGTTGGATTAAAAATGAATGTCCCAAATGGCGCCCTTGAAGAAGTGTTGAAAAAATTACCGGCATTAAGGAAACCTACGATATCGACATTGTCAGAAGGTGCCGGTTATGCGATTGAAACCGTTGTGGACGAAACAATAGCGCGGAGAATTACGCCTGAGTTGAAACGGGCAGGCGCTGAGGGCATTATTGAGTATCCGCTGAATAAAGTAATTCTTTAAATGGTAGGGGATTTTCCTCCCAGACCGTAAAGAATTAAAAGAAGTTTGAAATGCTATTTAACAGGTTTCTCAATTTAATCCTGGGTTGTGTGCTTTTCCTGTCTGTCGGCATATTGGGATGCAGCAGCACTGCCAACCATGATATATTTTCGGTATTGAAGAAGAGTGACCAGGATTTGGGTGGTCGGGAAAAGGCGTATTCCTATTTTTGTGCCGGTTATCTGTTCATGTTGAATGGAGATTGGGAAAAAGCAGTTAAAAGTTTGGAAGAAGCATACCGGTACGACCGTTCATCCGAGAGGATCACGCGCCATCTGGCAACGTGCTACTTCCGCTTGGGCGATAATGAAAAGGCCATCGGTTTTGTTGAAAAATTGTCAGAAATGAATCCGCAAGAATTTAATGTGCATTACACGTTGGCTACGTTATATGAAAATTCAGGAAGAAATAAGGAGGCGGTTGCCGAATATGAACGTGCAGTTATGTGTAAGACAACGAAGCTGGACACGGTATTTTTGGCTGACTCCTTGTACCGGCTTGCAAATTTATACATGCAGGAAGGAAAGATGGAGAAAGGCACTGATTGTTACGAAAGCTTGTTGGTGAGGAAGCTTGTGAGTGAGCCTGCAAAAATATATTATGAACTCGGCCAGCGGTATTTTGAAAAGAGTGACATAAAAAAAGCCTTGGGTTATTTCCTTAAGGCTAAGGATGCGGATAAGAAATTGAATATGGTCGATTTCTCCCTTGTTCTGTGTTACGAGGCATTGGGCGATTATGAAAATGCGATAAAAGAGGCGGATGTTTTTTTGGAAAAAGACGCGGATAATTGGGTTATGCACCTTGCCCTGTCTGAAATATATGGAAAAATGAAACATGAACAGAAGAGAAGATTGGAAATTGTAAAAACCCAGGAAATTCTCAAAAAAAATATAGCTAGAGGAAGCGATAACCCAAAAGAATATTTCATGCTATCTCAAATTTACATGAGTCAGCAGAAAATGGATGATGCGATTGCAGTTGCTGAAAATTTGAAATTGATTCCTATGGATAAGGAAACCGGGCGGGAAGCCTATTTTCTGCTTGCAAATCTTTATTATGAAAGCCAGAAATTTGATAAAGCAGAAGAAGCGCTCCAGATGACGTTAAAGATAAATCCGGACTTTAGCGAGGCGAATAATTTTCTTGGATACCTGTATGTGGAACATAACAAGAATCTGGATAAAGCCATAGAACTCATTCAGAAGGCATTAAAGGCGGAGCCTAAAAATGGTGCATATCTTGACAGTTTGGGGTGGGCTTATTATAAAAAGGTGCAACTTGAGGGAAGGAATGACTATTTGTTTAAGGCGCTTCAAAAATTGCTGGAAGCTGTCCGCTATTTGGAAGAGCCTGATATATATGAACACATCGGGGATGTCCAGTATAGTATAGGAAACTGGGATGAAGCTGTGAAGTCTTTGGAAA
>Ga0233425_10001483_pt1 | contig 52444 bp, 50 predicted proteins | sample Watercolumn_Towu_2_FD_181712 | JGI IMG/M metagenome (GOLD analysis project Ga0233425, IMG submission 181712) | Freshwater microbial communities from Lake Towuti, South Sulawesi, Indonesia - Watercolumn_Towuti2014_140_MG | ecosystem: Environmental > Aquatic > Freshwater > Lake | place...
GATTCAGGAAGTTACTGGTACGCTATGAAAAGCTTAGCGAGACTTATGAAGCGCTTCTGCACTTGGCCGCAGCTATTATTTGCTGGAGAAAAGTTGGGGTTATTTACGGATAAGCTCTTAGATGGATGACTGAATGGTGATAACCTGTAGGGGCAATTCATGAATTGCCCCTACACGCTGGTTCAGACTTGTAGTCTGAACCGAAACATTTTGGTTCAATCGAGGACGGGTGAACCAGCAAGAGCTTTTAGACGAAAACTGAATACTATAGTAAACGAATTATATAAGTTGACATTGAGTGTCTGTCATTCCGAGCGAAGCGAGAAATCTTAAGATTTCTCAGTCGCGTTGCTCCTTCGAAATGAAAACTTTCTTTTTGCGTTTACTATAATAACTTATATTTTAATTGTATAAGAATTTTTCATTTTATTTAAGTAGGTTATACGATGTATGTCGTAGAGAATCCCCCTTAGAAAAACTAGGGGGCCAGGGGGTTGTAAAATAGCCCCGGGAAAAACACAACCCCCTATTTCCCCCTTTTCTAAGGGGGATTAACTTGAAAGGAACGATTATGATTATTTACTCCGGTAAAAAAATAACTGTAAGAAAAGATGAAATTGTTCTGGATGATGGAAGAAAAGCCATGAGGGAGGTTATCGAACATCCGGGCTCTGCTGCCATTATTCCTTTTATAACAGAAGATGAGATTGTCCTCATTCAACAGTATAGACACGCTGTAAAAGGACTTATTTATGAAATTCCTGCCGGCACACTTGATGAAGGTGAAACATTTATCACATGCGCAGGACGTGAATTGGAAGAAGAGATAGGCTATAAAGCTGGAATACTCGAACCCCTGATAATTCTCTATCCATCACCAGGAATCCTGAGTGAGACGATGCACATCTTTAAGGCTACGAATCTCGCCAAGACACAAACCAATTACCAGGCAGACGAATCAATCAAGGGTGTCGTACAGATGAAACTAAACGAGGCATTTGAGATGGTAAAAAAAGGGCTTATACGAGATGCAAAGACAGTTTGCAGCATTTTAATGTGTCTTACGTCTTAAATAACTAACATTCGGACATCTTACGGTGCGTCAAACGAATATTCTTTGACACGGAAAAGCATGGATTTCTCACGACCTATCTTTCGCGCAAGGATTAACTCAATTGGTAAAGGTTCTGTAATTTTAAGAAGTGCTGTTAAACCATGTTCATCTATAACCAAATAAGATTTAGATTCGGCCTGACGTAATACCATACTGGCAGATGAATCAATGGGGAGCTTGCAGATCCTTTTATGTTGACGCCCAACCCACGCCATTTCTTCCTCGCCCTTCGCACAATAAATTTTTGCATCCTGTTCAACCACACTAAGAACCTTTTTCGCAAAGAGCATGTCCGGATCTTCAGACGGATGTACTATTGGCTGTATGATTGCAAAGTAAATGGGAATTGCAACCACGGAAAGAGGAATAAGCGCCCACGCTGCACGCCGTACCAATTTACTTGTTTTGCTGTGACGAACGATTGAAGCAGCTATCTCAAGCGCAAGGAACGGATACAGAAGCAACAGGTAGTGGCGTCGTTTTTGTGGAATACACGAAATGACGATAAAAATAGCTCCGGCAACTGCAAGCATAGCTGAATAGCCACGCCGCCGCAAATCAACAATTGCAACAGGCAAGAACAATGAAAGTGGCAGCGCAAGTAATAGTACCATCCATACGTAGTAGAAAGGCCCCCCATTTCCACCCTTGCTCACATCAAGGTCGGGTTGAAAAATAACCCTGTGGAGGTATTCGCCATGGTCGCGGAGATATGCAGGAATTGCCCATACAGACGTAGCTGCTAGTACCCCAAATCCAAAGGTAATCCAGCCTATTCTCGGTCGTTTAAGGTCTTGACGACGGAATGGGACAAATATCGCAAAAAAAACGGGGAAAAGAACTCCGAATGGACCTTTTGTTACTACCCCAAGTCCGGCCAGCAGCCCTGCGATTATAAAGAACAATGATCGTGAAACGCCCTTGTGTTTTCTCATTCCCATGCAGAGAAAAAGACATGATACGATGACTGAAAAACACAAGATCATATCGGGCCTGGCCTGGCGCGCCATAAGACTATAACCCGGTATACCGAGCAGCGCAAATGCCCCGACTAATGCTGTATATCGGTCGAGCAGCAAAAGCCCGACTCCATAGGTCGCCAGTATTCCCAAAATGCCGGCTATAGCGGAAGGCATTCGTACAAGTGTCATGCTGGGTTCACCCACAATACGGGTGAGAGCGGCAGCAGCGGCGTGCATTACCGGCGGCTTGTCATAGTATGTTTTACCCAGGAGTTTCGGCACAAGATAATCACCGCTCTCAGCCATTTCGCGAGCGATCTCTGCGTGACGGATTTCACGGCTAGCCCAATGTCTGTTTTGACCGAGAACCGGAAATATGACGAAAGCAGAGACGGCAGCCAGCATCAGCAAATCCAAAAGGTGTGGTCGCCGTTCTCTAAAACTCTTTAACAAGCCAATATTCATTTTGTATTAAGGTGCGAAGAGTAAATGGTATTTATTACCATTCTGCCCGGTCTGTTTTTAGATGGTTTACAATGAGGATTAACTCTATATCCTTATATCGTATATTTTGCAAAACGGTATGTGAGACATTTTGAAATGAATTCTTTTCGTCATACGCCTTCTTGCCGGCAATACAGTAAACGGCATTATTTGTCAAAAATGCCTCAGATAGGTTATTTTCGTTCTTGATCTCCGGAATAAGCCGATTCATATAAAAGTTCATGGGAGAAAGGCACTCATCAGGCACTTTATAGTAATAGAGTTCATTCCTTTTTACGTGCTGAGATACCGTATTGGCAAGATCAAGATCCGGTGAATGGCGATAATTATAGGTAGACAACTCCTTCATGTAAATCAGGGCAATGATCGTAAAAAATGCAATTATAATAGAGAAGGAAATATTATAACCTCGAGACCTTTTAATAAATAATTTACCGGCAATACCGACTGTAAAAAGGATGCCAATGCCCACACCCACAGGGAAAAGTTTTGGATAATGTGAAAAAGAGTAAACAGGAAATCCAACAGAAAGTATCAGGATAATAACCAGAGAAATGGCAAGGGTGTATTTGATCCATTTACCCAAGTAGACATTTTTCCCCTCAGTTCTGGAAATACTTGTCCACATGCCCCCCATCATGAGCGCCAGCGCAGGATACAGGGGAAGGATATAGCGAGCGCTTTTACACCGCGAGATAGACATAATGATAAAGATGGTGATAAACCATATTGTGAGCCACCAACGATCTCCTGCATTTCTCTCTACCTTCTTTGAAAACAAATAAACAAAGGTTGCGGGGAAGAAAATGCTGTAAGGGAGAAATCCTTTGATAAGTTCAGGGAGAAAAAAATAAAAGGGCTGTTTGTGCCCATATTCTTCGGAACTATAACGAACAACCGACTCGCTAAAGGCATTGTTAATCACCGTATTCATCCCAATCTTTTGGCACATGAGTATAACCCATGGACCCACCATTAACCCTAATATACCAAAACCCATAAGCCAGTGTATATGCTTGAAGAATACGAGTTTTTTTTACACAGGAGATATACAAAAATAATTATAAGAGGAAGAATAAACCCTAGTGGTCCCTTTGTCAGGACAGCCAGCGCTATAGAAATGTAAAATAGGACAAAATAAATTCTCCTTTTTTGAGAATCCGACGTATATCCCATATAAAAGGTATATAAGGCCGTAAAGATGAATGTAGCTAACATCATATCCGTTTTGACGGTACGGGAGTAAAGGAAGAACATATAGTTGGATAGAAGAATCAATCCCGCCCAAAATCCAGCCATAGGGTTTTTGTAAAGGTATTTACCAAACAGAAAAACAGTAATGATGCTTAGAAGCGCGCAAAGCGCCGAAGGTATTCGTGCAGTAAACGGGGTGATAGTGCCTGGGAATTGAGAAGACAGGGCAATCGACCACATGAGTAACGGCGATTTTGCAAGATAAATTTTACCTGCATAATGGGGGACAACGTAATCTCCGGTAAACATCATTTCACGGGCTGTTTCAGCAAACCTTAGATAATCCTTGTTCTGAAACCCCCTGCCCCCTAAATCAAAAAACAAGACAAAGCAGCTTATGAATATAAGTATTGCAAGTAAAAGCCTATGATTTCTTGAAATGTCCTTCAATTTCTGGTTCTTTTGATAGAGATATGTCTGCTATTGTTTTCGCAACTCCGCGCCAATGATTCTATAAAGGGCATCAAGGATCGCTTGCTGAGCTACATCAACTTCATCATTTCTTAGTGTCCTGTCCGGGGCTTGAAAACAGAGATTAAATGCGATGCTTTTCTTCCCTGAAGGTATTTGCTTACCTCGGTAAATATCAAAAAATTTGACAGCCATCATAAAAGATATATTTGCAGCAGCAATACATTTTTCAATAGATACCCATGTTACCTCCTCATCAACAATAATCGCAAGATCACGTAAAACAGGAGGATATTGAGACAGCGTTTGAAAATATTTTGAAAAATTCGACATTTTTACCAATAAATCCAGGTCTAACTCAACCATACATGGAGGTGTTTTAAATTCCAATTCTTTGGCTTCTCCTATATAGCCTAAGATATTATTACCCAATTGAATTTTTGCAGATTTATCAGCTTTAAATAGTATTGATCCAGCAAAGGTCATCCATTCACATTTAGAGGTAATGCCAAGACTCATTAGGAGCGACTCGACAATTCCCTTTAAATCCAAAAAATCCATATCAGCCAGGATGGATAAACAGGTCTTTTCTTCCGGTAGTTTTTCACCTGCGAGGTAAACTTTAGCTATCTCAAAGATTCTTACCTGTTCCATACCATGATTCATATTATATATCTTGGTGCGTATCAGGCTGGGCAGCAGACATGTGCGTAAGCGGCTTTCTTCCTGTCTTAGCGGATTAACAATATCGATACCCACCTTATCTGACCACAAATTCACGGACTGCAAGGGAGAAGTATCAACGATGCCGAAGGTTTTGACTTCATAAAAACCAATGCCTATTAAAAATTGGCGAACAGAATCCTCGACAATTTCATATTTACTCTTTACACTGCCCCGTACACTAATAGATGTCTTTGTTGGAATATTATTATATCCATAAATCCTGGCAATCTCTTCGATCAAGTCAATCTCACGATAGACATCGCCCCGATAGCTTGGCACTTCAACGTCAATAAAGGTGTCTACTTCATTTAAGATATTGAATTGCAGTCTTTTTAAAATATCACTCGCAACTGCTCTTTTTATTTCTGTCCCCAATACTTTATTCAGCCTTTCAATTCGGAGTGTAATTTTTTTCCGTTCATATCTCTCTGATCTTATATCAATAGCTCCTTTTGCGATTTCTCCTTCTGCAAGGTCTTTGATAAGCTTTACCGCCCTTTTTGATGCCAGTTCTATACCTTCAGGGTCAATGCCTCTTTCGAAACGATATGACGAATCTGAAGCAATACCTGTTACCTTCGACGTACGTCGTACCTGTCGCGGCTCAAATTGTGCACATTCTAGGAGAATATTTCTGGTTAACTCAGATACTTCAGTATCCTTACCTCCCATAATACCGGCAATGGCAACAGGTCTTTTTCCGTTCACAATGACCAGCATGTCATGGAAAAGCGCCCGCCTGGCTCCATTGATAGCAACTATTTCTTCTCCGCTCTTTGCCCTTCTAACAATTATTTTTTGATCTGACAACTTATCCAAATCGAAGGCATGGAGAGGTTGTCCTGTCTCCATCATTACATAATTAGTGATGTCGACAATGTTATTAACTGGTCGAAGTCCAATACACTTCAATCTTTTTTGCATCCATTCTGGAGATGGCTTTACGGTTATATGCCTTACTACTCGTGCTGTATAATGTGGGCACAATATCGGTTCTTCAACAGCAATACTTATTAATTTTGAGACCTCTATATCTATGCTTATGTAATTTGTTTCTGGCAATTGAACACTCGCCCCTACCACTGCAGCTATTTCACGTGCAATGCCAATGACTCCAAGACAATCAGGGCGATTGGATGTTACTTCTACATCGAGGCAAAAATCATCTTCAACAGGTTGAATATCTGCAACCACAAGCCCTGCATTCGTCAACTTATCTGCCAACTCCTGCGGCGATAAGTAAAAATTGACATATTCCTTTAACCAGTTATAGCTGATCTTCATTTAAAATTGCGATAAAAACCGTACATCATTTTCATAGAAAAGACGAATATCATTGATACCATACTTTAACATCGTAATCCGTTCAACTCCCATCCCAAATGCAAAACCCGTGTATTTTTCAGCGTCATAATGCACGGCCTTGAATACATTGGGGTCAACCATTCCCGCCCCTAATATCTCCACCCATCCACTATAAGAACACACGCTACAACCTCTACCTTGACAGAGAGAACACGAGATATCCACCTCGGCGCTGGGCTCTGTAAATGGGAAAAAGGACGGCCTAAAACGCATTTGAACATCCTGGCCAAAATAGGTTTTAATAAACTGGTTCAGTACCCCCCTCAAATCAGCAAAACTTACCCCTTCATCCACGAGCAATCCTTCCACTTGATGAAACATAAATGAGTGTCTGGCATCCACCGTATCAGGCCTATAAACCCTACCAGGGGCAATAATTCGAATAGGGGGTTTTTGCTTTTCCATGACACGAATTTGAACAGTGGATGTCTGACTTCTGAGGAGTATGTCATTCTTGATATAAAATGTATCAAAATCGGTTCTGGAAGGATGGTCGGCAGGGATATTTAAGGCCTCAAAATTATAATATTCCGACTCCACTTCAGGCCCATAGACCACATCAAAACCCAACCCGACGAATACTTCTTTGATATCATCAATTGTTTGAGTAAGCGGATGCTTTTTCCCTACTAAAGGGCGTTTCCCTGGCAAAGTTACATCAAATATTTCATGCTTAGCTTTTGGAGTCACTTCTCCAGAAAACTTCTTTATTAACTCTTCTACGATATTTGCAACCTCAGTCTTAAGAGAATTAATCCGTAGTCCAGATGCAGCACGTTGTTCCGCTGGTAAGGATGGTATCAATTTCATTAAATCATTAATAATGCCCTTCCTTCCCAGATACTTTATCTTAAGCTGTTCAGCATCTTTCAGTGCAGTAATTGACTTAATTTCGCTTTGTATGTTTTTTTTGACTTCTTCTAATTTCTCTAACATGCAGAGGAGTATCTAAAAAAGCATATAAAAAATGTAGGCACGTTCCTTCATGGTTCAATACCAAGAAGACGTGCCTAAAACCGACAGACAAAGTAATAATCTGTGTTGTTTATAAAATCTTATGAATTCACAACACAATTTTCAAACTACTGCTTTTACCTGCTCAACTAACCTGTCAAAAGCAGGTTTATCATTCACCGCCATCTCAGCCAACATTTTCCGATTTAAATCCACATTGGCCTTGACCAAACCACGAATAAAGCGGCTGTAAGAAATGCCACGCTCTCTGGCTGCCGCACTAATTCTGGAAATCCACAACTCCCTGAATTTCCTCTTCCGCGCCTTTCTGTCTCTGAATGAAAACACCATGGCACGGATGTAAGTTTCCATGGCCTTGCGGTACAAGTTCCCTCTTCCACCCCAGTAGCCTTCCGTCTTGTTTAGTAATCTTTTTCTAGACCTTTTTCTTGCACAACCTTTTGTCGCTCTTGGCATAAAACAACTCTCTTTTTAAAAAAAATTAAAATAAGTATTATTAAGACAAATTCAAAGCCCTTTTCATAATTTTACTAAAAGCCGGAGAAACTCCTGCCTTCTTCCTCAGATGTTCTTTGCGTCTTCCTGATTTTCCCGACAGCAGATGGCCTTTTCCAGCCTTTGGTCTCTTGATCTTACCTTTTGCACCAATCTTTATCCTTTTTTTAAGCCCTTTGTGTGTTTTTAATTTTGGCATCTACAAATCTCCATAAATTATAAGTAATACTACAAATAAATTGAATCATTATGTTTATTTGGGAGACAGGATCATTCCCATCCTGCGCTCATCCGATATCTTGTCCTTCTCCACCTTTGCGACGTCTTCTAACGCAGCAGCAATTTGTTTTAAAATTTCATCGCCCAGTTCAGCATGGGCCCGCTCTCGCCCCTTAAACATCATGTTAATAAGCACGCGGTCTTTATTTTCTAAAAATTTCCTGGCCTGACGTATTTTTGTTTGAATGTCATGTTCGCCGGTCTTTGGCCTTAATCTTAATTCTTTTAACTGAACCACGTGTTGCTTTTGATGCATCTTTTTCTTTTGTTTATACTTGAACTTACCGTAGTTCATAATTCTGCAAACAGGCGGGCTTGCATCGGGAGCTACCTCGACGAGATCCAATTCAACGCCCTTTGCCTTTGTAATAGCCTCTTCTTTGCTAATCACTCCGACCTGCACGCCGTTCTCGTCTATCAGTCGTACCATAGAAGAACGGATACGTTCGTTAATTCTTAATTCTTGTGAAATGTATATTTTCCTCCTATAAAGTGAAAATTACTTTTTTTCTCGGATTTCAGTTTCTACATTTTTTATAAAATTTTCAATCGAAAGCATCCCTTCATCTCCCCTTTTCCTGCTTCTTACGGCAACAGAACCACTCTGCATTTCTTTATCGCCAACAATGAGCAGATAGGGAATTTTTTCCAGAGTGCCTTCGCGTATCTTATAATTGATCTTGGAACTGCCCGTGTCACATTCTACCCTAAAATTCTTTAAAAGCAACTGGGCTTGTAATTTTTTTGCGTAATCAATGTGTGCATCAGTAATGGGTAATATCCTCATTTGAATTGGCGCAATCCACAAAGGGAAATCACCCGCATAGTGTTCTATCAGGCACCCAACAAATCGTTCCATTGCCCCAAGAACCGTACGATGTACCATCACGACACGATGATGATTCCCATCCGGACCGACATACTTAACGTCAAATCTTTCTGGCAGATTAAAGTCTACCTGAATAGTCGGTCCCTGCCATCCACGTCCTATAGCGTCCTTGACCTTGATATCAATAGCTGGACCGTAAAATTTTGCCTCCCCTTCCATCCGTGTGTATCTTAATCCTTTTTTATCGAGGGCAATTCTCAAGGCATTTTCGGCATGATCCCAAACTTCGTCCCGACCTATGTATTTTTCCTTTTCTCCCTTCCCCCGTACGCTTAATTCTATCTCGTATTCATTAAACCCGAAACTCGACAACATAAATTGAGCAAGCTCAATCACGCCTAAGATTTCATTTTCTAATTGATCGGGGGTGCAGAAAATATGGGCATCATCTTGTGTAAATCCTCGCACACGCAATAATCCATGCAGGACACCCGACCTCTCATATCGATACACAGTTCCCAACTCCCCCCACCGCAATGGCAGATCACGATAACTGTGGAGCTTGGTTTTATACATAAGTACCGCAAAGGGGCAGTTCATAGGCTTTAAGATATATTCCTGACCGTCAACCTCAATCGGGGAGTACATGCTCTCGCGATAAAAATTCCAATGACCGCTGGTTTTCCACAAATTGATCTTCGCAATATGTGGGCTGTAAACAATATCGTAACCCCTTTTGAAATGCTCTTCCCGCCAGAAATTCTCTATAATGTTGCGCATTCTGGCGCCCTTCGGATGCCAAAAAGTCAGCCCTGACCCTCCTTCTTCGTGAAAACTGAAAAGGTCAAGATCTTTTCCGATTTTTCGATGGTCACGTTTTTCAGCCTCTTCAAGAAACTTTAAATATTTATCAAGCTCTTTTTGTGTAAAAAATGCCGTGCCGTAAATACGTTGCAGCATGGGATTCGTTTCTTTTCCACGCCAATAAGCGCCAGCCACACTCAGGAGTTTGAATGCCTTGACCTTGCCAGTCTGATAAATGTGCGGGCCACGACACAGGTCTACAAAATCTCCTTGTGTATAAAATGATACGGTATCATCCTCGATATCCTTGATAAGTTCTACCTTGAAAGGCTGACCGATGGCGTCCATCTTCTTTATGGCCAGATCGCGAGGTAATTCCATTCTTTTAAAGGTAATATCCTCCCGGATAATCTTAGCCATTTCTTCTTCGATCTTCTTTAAATCCTCTTCGGACAAACTATGCTGGAGGCCAAAATCGTAATAAAATCCATTTTCGATGGTAGGACCTATGCCGAGTTTTACACCTGGGAAAAGCCTGCTAACCGCCTGTGCCATAATGTGTGCGGTACTGTGGCGAAGGATTTCCAAACCTTCTTCTGTATCTTCCGTGATAACAGACAGAGAAATGTCTTCTTTGATTGGAAAACTGAGGTCTACGAGTACGCCGCTAGCCTTTCCCGCCAGTGCCCTCTCACGCAAACGGTTACCTATATTGCTTGCGACTTCCCCGATAGTTATGTTGTCTTTGTACTCCTTTTTCGTCCCGTCAGGTAACGTAATCTTAACCATAATTTAGAAAACTTTTTCGTTACTCCTTATAACAACTCAAGTAAAATTTCTGATTAATATATTTTGTTTTTAAAGTTACGCGCATCGAAACTCATGGTGGGCGATATAGGACTCGAACCTATGACCTCTTGCTTGTCGAGCAAGCGCTCTAGCCAGCTGAGCTAATCGCCCTAAGTATTTTCTGCAGAGCAATACGTGCACTTCACCCGAAATCATTAAAAATATCATACTTAGGTTAAAAGATGCTATCAAAAACAGTTTTTGTTGTCAAGAGAAAATGACTTTGAAATGTCTATAGTTATTGATTTCTATCTACATTTTAAAAAAAATATTTAAAAACAACAAATGCTCTGTTATGATTAAGTCGTTAAGATTTTACAATTAATGTCCATTACTTTTATAAGGTAAGAAATTAAACACGGTGACTGCAATAATCGAAAAAATAAAGGAATTAAAGACCAAAAGAAACGCTGTAATCCTTGCGCATAACTACCAAAGGGGGGAGATACAGGACATTGCGGACTTTGCGGGCGACTCCTTGGGACTTTCGCAGCAAGCGGCAAAAACAAAGGCAGATGTAATTGTGTTTTGCGGTGTACATTTTATGGCAGAAACTGCTTCAATACTCTGCCCGGACAAGTTGGTATTATTACCCGATGAGCACGCAGGCTGTCCTATGGCAAATATGATAACCCTTAAAGAACTTAAAATAAAGAAAAAAGACCATCCAAATGCCAAAGTCGTTTGTTATGTAAATAGCACGGCTGCCATAAAAGCGGAGAGCGATATATGTTGTACTTCTTCCAATGCAATGAAAATCGTTTCTTCAATTCCCAGAGAGCAAGAAATACTCTTTGTCCCGGACAAAAGCCTTGGAGGTTATGTGTCTTCAAAACTAAACAGACCCATGATACTTTGGGAAGGATATTGTCCTACCCATCATAGGATTCTGTCAGAACATATCATCAAGCTGAAGGCGGCGCATCCGGAAGCCAGAGCCGTGGTTCACCCGGAATGTACATCGGATGTAATTGCACTGGCTGATCATGTTGCCAGTACAACAGGTATTGCCAAGTATTGTAAGGAAACGGATGCCAGAGAATTTATTATCGGCACTGAGATTGGCATACTGCATCGTTTAAGAAAAGAGAATCCACAAAAAATTTTTTATGCAATCACGCAACTTGCCGATTGCTCTAATATGAAACTCATTAGTTTGGAAAAGGTTTTGTGGTCTTTGGAGGACATGGTCTACCAGGTAAAAGTACCGGACGATATCGCAGTAAAGGCACGATTAGCAATTCAAAAAATGCTCGATTTATCGTAATAATTCACCGCTAAGAGCGCGAAGAAAGACTTATGGATACAGAGGAAAAACTAAGAAAATTAAGAGATAATATAAAAGCTTTAAAAAGCGTTGTGGTCGCCTTTTCTGGCGGTGTGGATAGCTCCCTTGTGGCAAAAGTCTGTTATGACGAGCTTGGAGATAAAGCCCTTGCTGTCACGGCACGGTCAGAGACCTACCCTGCCTATGAATATGAAGAGGCAAGAAAGATAGCAAAGGAAATCGGCATTCCTCATATAACCATCGATACCAGTGAACTTGGGATCAAGGGATTTGCCGAAAACCCTCCCAACCGATGCTACTTCTGTAAATCAGAATTGTTTGGAAAACTTAAAGAAATTGCTAAAGAAAAGGGATATAAAAATGTTATAGATGGTGCAAATCTTGACGATGCAGGTGAATACAGACCAGGACTTGATGCCGCCAAAGAACTCGATGTTCGCAGCCCCTTAAAAGAAAGTGGATTGAGAAAAGTAGACATACGTGAAATATCGAAGTACCTCAAGCTTTCCAATTGGGACAAACCTTCATATGCCTGCATGTCATCCAGGTTTCCTTACGGGCAATCCATCACTGAGGAGAAATTGACCGTTGTAGCAGCAGCTGAAAATTATCTGAGAGATATTGGACTGAAACAATTTCGCGTTAGACACCATGACGTCATTGCACGAATTGAGGTTTTACCCGAAGACATCCCCTTGCTCTTACAAGATGGTAAACGTAACGAGCTTGTTAAAAAATTCAAGGGAATCGGCTATAAATACATCACAATCGATCTGGAAGGTTATCGTAGTGGCAGTATGAATGAGGTTCTTCTGTCGCAAAACAACAAAAAAGGGTAATATCTTTAACAGATATTACCCTTTTCAAAATCGCAAAGCAAACGATCTTATTAGTCGTAGATATACGTATCTGTTGATGAACCGAAAGTGGAAATTTCATCAGTATATATATTATTATAGCCCAAAGTACTACTATAATAACCACATGTAGTGGTACCCTTCCATTCCACATGGCCATCAATATACAGCACATTTTGTCCTTTTGATGCATGGTTGTTTGAGAGTGCGGCGGTACCGCCTGTACCACCGTGTGCATCCGCTGAAATGGCAACGCCAGGGTCGTCAGCTGATGTATGGTTATCATCATAACCATAACTGCATCTGGCTGTTGTAAAAGAACTATTCGCAACAGTTGCTGTTCCTGCCGTCAAAGCCAAAACTGCTGTATCGGTAACACCGCTATCACTCGCACATTTAAAAACCTTTCTGTCAGTAATATATGCGTCATACAATTGACCCAATGATTGTATCTCGGCGCTGGCAGCGCTGGCGCTAACTGTAGGAAATGCACCGCTATTATCATTGGCGTACATATTTATAGCAAGGCCAATTTGTTTGAGGTTAGAAGCGCACTGCGTCCTGCGTGCCGATTCACGAGCCCTGCCTAATGTAGGCAATAAAATACCAGCCAATATACCGATAATAGCGATTACAACCAGTAACTCAATTAATGTAAAACCTGCACTACTCCTTTTCTTCATCATAACTAATCCCTCCTTAAGATTGTTAACCCTCTCTTAATTACAGTTTACAAATTACGGTTTCTCTAACCACCTCCTTTTACCAAAAGAAATGCAGCGTTAAGATTTTAATAAAAAATTGCACAATTACTATTCTTAAGTCTGCAAAAACACTTTCTCAAAATACCCTTAAAAACAAAAAAACCTTGCTACAAAAATATTTATCTAAACATTTTTTTAGCAAGGCTGTTCTTTTATTTGTAATTTACACATCATTTTCGGTAGCAAGGCTGTCTTTCTCCCCAATAATCCTTGAGTATTTAAAGACCCTTTACTTTGCGCCCCCTAATCACTCAGGGTTTGCCTTTATCGTAATGTTGCCAATTTTATCACTACAAATATAATAGTCAAACAATTTTAATAATTTGAAAAATAATTGTTTTACGAAGCGCAATCTCTATTTCTGCTTTATAATAATTTAGAAGTTGTGTCAATAGATGTTCCAAATATTCAATTGAATAAACAAAAACTACGTAACTTTACTATAAATATAACTTTAGGTGGACAAAGAAGTTTCTTTTGGATAGATTAGTATAAAGCTTTAATGTTAATTATTTATTATCGGCAGAATTTTTAGAAAAATTAATTAAAAATCGTATCTGAAATTACTTTCCATTAAAACTCTTGATAGAATAAACAAAAAACTGTAATATAAAATTCATGAAAGAAGCAATGTTTTTTGAGAAGCTCGACGACAACAGAGTAAAATGTTATCTGTGCCGTCACCATTGTGTAATTGATGACGGCAAAAAAGGCATTTGTCGGGTTCGTGAAAATCATGATGGCACACTCTATTCATTGGTTTACAGAAAACTCATTTCAGAAAATATTGACCCTATTGAAAAAAAACCCCTTTATCATTTTTATCCTGGCACTACCTCTTTTTCAGTCGCAACGGTGGGATGTAATTTCAGGTGCCTGAACTGTCAAAACTATGAGATATCACAACTGCCGAAGGATCATGACCAGATAGTGGGCAGAGACGTTGCCCCTGAAGAAATCGTTGAGGATGCCTTGAGTTATCAATGTAAGAGTATTGCCTATACTTATACGGAACCTACCATTTTTTTTGAGTACGCCTACGAAATAGCAAAAATGGCCACCCAAAAGTCCCTTAAGAACGTATTTGTAACGAATGGATATACAACACGTGAGGCACTCAGTACTATAAAGCCGTTTCTCCATGCCGCTAATGTGGATTTAAAAAGCTTTTCCAAAGAAACGTACAAAAAGCTATGCGGTGCACGTCTGGAAAACGTACTCGACTGCATTCGCTCTTACAAAGAGATGGGCATCTGGATAGAAATTACCACTCTCATTATTCCGGAAATTAACGATTCAGAGTCTGAGCTGAGACAGATTGCAGAATTTATAAAGAGTGTAGGACCCGAAATCCCCTGGCATGTAAGCCGTTTTTACCCAAAATACCGGTTAATTGAAAAACCACCAACTCCTGTGGATACGCTTAGAATGGCGCGCGAAATAGGCCTTGAGGTAGGTTTACGCTATGTCTATGAAGGTAATGTTCCAGGCGAGGGAGGTGAAAATACGTACTGTTATAAATGCAAGAAAGTCCTTATCAAAAGATATGGATATCAAATTATCGAAAACAACATTGTCAATTTGAAGTGCCAGGAATGCAATACGACCGTAGACGGCATTGGCATTTAACCGTAGAACATAATGATTATGGTTTTGTTTGGATAAACTCAAAATGAACAACTGGAGATTGTATGGTTACACTAAAGAAGATATTATGTCCTGTGGATCACTCTGAATGCTCGTATCTTGCCTTAAAATATGCCATTTCTCTGGCATTAAAGGACGATGCGAAGCTATATCTCATGCACGTAATCGATTCTCGTCTCTACGATGCGGAAATATACAAATTCAGCCCGTATAAACTCAACGAGATTGATGAATCTAAAATCCGCACAGATTTGATGAAAAGCTTACCAGAAGGGACAACGGATGTTTTAGAGGTGGAAACAATTGTAGTAAAAGGCGTACCTTTTAATGAAATTATTAATGCTGCTACTGAAATTAATGTAGACCTTATTGTAATCGGCACACATGGCAGGACAGGACTTTCTCACGTCATGTTGGGTAGTGTAGCTGAAAAAGTCGTCCGCAAAGCCTCATGTCCCGTACTTACGGTTAGAATGCCTCTCCCGGTTCCTGGTTCAAACTAAATTTATAATTAAAAAGAAAGCCATTGCAGCATATTAATACACTGCAATGGCTTATAACAAAGGGGTCCTTGGGAGAAATTTACCTTTGTTTATATTTACCGAACTGAATATCTTCCCATATGTCTATCATGTAATTCGCCGATTTTCGACTTATTCCAGTTGGATACCCTGCTGTAATAACCAACAATTCGGGTGACTCCGTTAAGACGCGTAAAGATTCCTGTTTCAAGGGCATTGATAACCGATTTCAAATCTTGCCGAATCACCGAATCAATATCTATGGCATATGCACTTTCCAATTTATGGTTAATAATCTTTAAACAATCCTCTTTAGGCGTATCCCCGGGAAGATCGCCGTCTATCTCTAAAAACTCATGCCCTTCAATTGCCGCATCAAAGGCGCTCAGCTTTTCTTCAATGAAATACTGTATATCGTCTTTGTTACCCGTCCTCTCCAACATCGAAGGTCTTTCCAGTATTGCTGTTGTCATTTCTTCATATCTCCTTATTATTATGTGTTCTTCCTATTTCTTATCCCTTACTTAACAAAATTTTTTTGAAATATTAAAATCAAGCAGGATAATTTTATGAATACCTACAAATGAATTTGATTTAAAAACTCCTCACTTTACAAACCTCCTTTTCCACCACCCCCTTTCCCTAATAAAATTTAACATACCCTGCTTACAACATATTGTATATCTAACACGGGTCGTAAATATAACACAAAAAAAAACTTTGTCAAGAAAAAATACAATATTTTGTACATATATTTATATTCTATACAACATGTGGAAGAATAAATGTTCTATTTATCAGTACTTATGATTTTATGAAATATAAGGTATTAATCAATCCATTGTATGCATAATATGTTATTCAATTAACAAGTTTTTTATTGAAAAGATATCCCTATACTTAGTAAAATTCACTACGTGAAAAAGGCAGCCATTTTTGACATTGATGGAACAATACTCAGAAATATTTCTTCAGAAAGAGTTTTTTTCCGTTATCTTCTAAATAAAGGAATGGTTACTACGAAAGACTTATTGCGATTCGCAAATGTCTTTATCAGTAATCTTTTGCAGTTAAAAGGATTATATCTTAGAAAAAACAAATATTATCTCAAAGATAAAGAGTACGAACAGGTTGTTTCAGAGATAAAAGAGTGTTTTAAAAGACAAATTTCCTCACATATTTCAGTAACCGCATTACAAGAAATAAGCAGGTTAAAAGACGCAGGTTATTTAATTATTTTACTATCCGGAACGCTAAGTCCTTTGGTAGAATGTTTCAAAAAATACTGTGACGCTGATATAGGCGTGGGTACTTGCCTTGCCATTGACAATGAAGGTAAAATAACAGGGGAAATAGACGGCATACACTCTTACAGTAGCGGAAAAGTAAAGGTCGTAAACCAACTTGCTGCAGAGCATAACATTGACCTTTCATCATCTTATGCCTATGCCAATCAATATTTAGACGTAAAATTTATGCGTATGGTAGGACACCCTATAGCGGTAAATGCTAGTCCCATGCTGCGGATGTATGCAAATATTAAACATTGGAAGATCATGGAATTTTGAGAGGAAAGCACATGAATATCTATGACATTATGAAGCAAAGACGGAGTATTCGTTCTTATAAGTCAGACCCTGTTGAAGAAGAAAAACTCACGAGAATATTGGAGGCTGCGAGGCTCGCCCCAAGCGCTGCCAATAGGCAACCTGTCTACTTTGTTATTATTAAAGATGAAAAAATAAAAAAGCAGTTGAAGAACGCCTACGGTGAAAGATGGTTTTATACGTCACCCGTAATCATTTGTGCCTGCAGTATCCCGGAAAAAGCATGGAAGCGAGGCGACGGGAAAAACTACGCAGATATTGACGCCGCAATTGCGATGGATCATCTCATTCTTGCCGCAACAGAGGAAGGATTGGCTACGTGCTGGATTGCAGCTTTTAAAGTCCCCATCATAAAATCTATTCTAAGCTTACCCCCCGGAATGGAACCTGTAGCAATAACACCTATTGGATACCCTATGGATATTCCGGAATCCACCTATCGTAAACCCCTGGAAGAAATGGTAAAAATCATTTAACGGGATACAGGCATCCTTAACCGTTCCCGTAATTCCTCGGCATTGTTAATAACCTTTTTTTGAATTTCTTCTTTTGGTAACTGCTTTAAAGGTTCTAACTGGTAAGTGAGATAATGTTCATCTTTCAGTTTAGCAGGTATCACGATTTCAGAAAAAAAGTCAAAGGGGAAAATTTGATACAGGGGTGGTTTAATCTTTTCATAGACAATCTTTCTTTCATACAGGAGTCTGCCTTCTGCATCTATTTTCTCGAGTGTGATCTTTCGTGTCCCGTAGTAAGTAAAAGTAGTTGTCACAGGTGTCTCACCAATCGGTTCATCATCCAGGTAAACCATCGCACCCGCAGGGCTGGAATCAACTGTAAGCGATCTCAAGACGCATCCGCAGAGTGCGGCGCAACTGAATAAACACAATACAACAAACAAAAATACCTGTTTTGAAATTTGCCGGTACACTTTTAACCTTTATCTAACAGACACCGTTGAAAGATCAATAATTTCTGGGCGTAATGTTTCGAGATCAAGCACCATTACCGTACTTTTACCATTTAACCACCCACAGCACTCACCGGGATTGATATACAGGGGACTACCTTGTTTAATCTCAGGAACATGGGTGTGAGCGCTAATAATGATATCCGTGTTCATCTTAGATCTTTTTGAAAGACTCTCAAGCATGTGAGTCACAATAATGTGTTTACCATCTAAAATGACATCATACGGTGGTTCATGGATGTCCTTACATACGCTGAGTAAACCCTTCCTTTCGCCATCGTTGTTCCCGAATATCCCCAAAAACCTCGCCTTTAGCTTCATTAATTCTTTTAGTGAAAAAGGAGCGACATAGTCACCCGCATGGATGACATACTTAAGAGCCTGGGTATTAAAAAAACGAACTGCCTTTTGAATCGCTGTAATATTATCGTGTGTGTCCGCAATAATTCCAATCTTCATCGAAGTGGCATAAGTTGATTATTATAATTTCAAAAGGCATTATACCCATAGATTTTGTTTGGTGTCAATATAAGAATATGCGCGCTCTACGAATGAGTTCTAATTTATTTGTTTTGGGTAGGACCATGTATACCATTAGTACATGGCGGAGAGGCCGGGATTCGAACCCGGGGTAGGGATTTTGTCCCTACAACGGTTTAGCAAACCGTCGCTTTCAGCCACTCAGCCACCTCTCCGTTTATTCAGGCTGTTATCGAGAAATGCTTTTTTAAAACAAAAGAACCACGGACGCCATTATTGCCTTTGTGCATGAAATCCGTGGTTTTATCAATTCATCCTGGCTACGCCATACACATTCAAGTATATAGCAGAGTCATAAACCATAGATACTTGGCGGAGGGAGTAGGATTCGAACCCACGGGAGACTTTCGCCTCCAACAGTTTTCAAGACTGCCGCCATAGTCCACTCGGCCATCCCTCCTCGTATTAAAGATTTAAAGATTATTTTCTGCGTTGCAAACCTCTTCCAAAACCTTCTTGGCCACAAAGATTGGGGTATTCCTTTGCATCGCCAATGCAATTGCGTCACTGGGTCTGGAATCGATCTCCACCGTTGAACCGTTCTGCATCAATATAATCTTTGCATAAAACGTATTATTCCTGAGGTCGTTAATAATTATTCTTACAACTCCTGCATTCAAACCTTCGATGACATTGCAAATCAGGTCGTGCGTTAAAGGGCGAGGAGTGGTAACCCCTTTTACTGCCCGATCAATTGCCCATGCCTCATGGAGACCAATCACTATAGGAAAGCTCCGCTGTCCGTCTTTTTCCTTCAGGACAATAATCTGATGATCACTCGTTTCAGTGATCATGATCTTTGAGAGTTCCATATGAATCATACAACACCCTGCTTCATGTAAGCGACGATATAAGATAAAATACCCGTCGTTTGATATTTCGTAAGCGGAGAATCAGCTAAAATTTTAGCACATCGACCCCTTTTGTCAAATGTTTTTTAGTTTAAAGGCTAATATTTCAACACAGGATTTTACTGAATTATGATGAACCATTCACCTGTTACTTCTGTAAGCAACCGTTGCATTGACCGGTGTTTCTCTGATTCCTGAAACTTCATTGACACTCTAAAGATCGACTGCTATACTAACGCTATTTCTGGGCAAATTAATGGAATACGCTTTAGATAATGGTAAACAATTTACGTAAATGAAATCGTATTACCATCGTTCAAAGAGCCTAGCCAACAGTTTTTTATTTATCCTTCCACTGTTGGTCTTATACGAAGTTGGAATTGCGATGCAAGGATCAGGAATCAAGAATACTGCTGATGTTGTCATTAAAATGCCCCTGATTTTATTTGGTAGAAATGGTTCTTTGATATTTAACCTCTTGGTCATTGCATTTCTTTTTGTATCGGTGTTTTATATAGAAAAGGAATATCGCTTTAGTTCCTTGATATTTATCCCTATGCTTATGGAAGGTGCGGTCTATTCACTTTTCGTGGGTTATATACTTGGCTTTGTTGTTTACGAGGCGCTGTTTCCCCTTGCCCTTGCGAAGCCTTTTTCCACGAATATGTGGCAAGGCATTGTTATTTCTGTTGGAGCGGGGGTTTATGAAGAAATAGTATTTCGCCTTCTTTTAATCAGTTTGCTTTATTTTATATTTACAAAGCTATTAAAAATAAAGAAACCCGTTGGCGCAATGGTAAGTGTCATAATAGGCGCATTAATATTCGCCATAGTGCACTATACAGGAACTTTAAAAGATAGTTTTACGTATGCGAGTTTTACGTTCAGATTGTTATCCGGACTGGTTCTGTCCGCTATCTTCATGTTTCGGGGATTAGGCGTCGTTGTTTATACACACGCCATCTATAATGTGCTCACAGTTTTAAAACCCTTTCAGGTTTAAGGAGTTTTGATGGAAAACCTTATCGTTGGCATAACAGGAGCCAGTGGAGTTGTCTATGCCCAACGTCTCTTACAAGTCCTTTGTAGAAAGGAATACAATATCCACTTATCCATATCGGATGCTGCTTTCCTGGTTATTAAGCATGAATTGGGGATCGATTTAAACCGCAGCCAATTAAATATTGGGGAATTTCTGGGTTACTCGACGGACAATATCATCTCTTATAACAACTCAGACATCAGCGCTACTATTGCCAGCAGCCGATATCCCATCAAGGCAATGGTTATCGTTCCGTGCAGTATGAACACCCTGTGCTCCATTGCTCATGGGATTTCAAACAATCTCATTCAGCGTGCTGCGAGTATAACCCTCAAAGAAGGCCGGAAACTCGTGGTGGTGCCCCGTGAAACTCCATTATCCCCTATCCATCTGGAAGCCATGCAGAAATTGTCCTCTGTAGGAACGTGCATCTTGCCGGCAATGCCAGGATTTTACCACAATCCAAAGACCATCGCAGATCAGGTGGATTTTATCGTGGCCAAGGTTTTGGACGTGTTGAATATAACACACACCCTTGTTCCTGAATGGCACGGCAGGGAAATACTTAGTGTTGAAGATTTATAGACCCCTATGGATATTGATAAATTCCAGAAACTCATCGAAGATACGTATTTGAAAAAAGACGCCAACCGGGGCTTATCCAAAACCTTTATGTGGTTTACCGAGGAGGTCGGCGAACTTTCCCGTGCGTTACGGGAAAACAATAAAGCAGAACTGGAAAAAGAGTTTGCTGACGTGCTTGCATGGCTCTTCTCTCTGGCAAGTTTATCAGGCGTCAGGATGGAAGAGACGATTAGCAAGTACACAGCAGGATGTCCCGTTTGTCACGGTATTCCTTGCATTTGTATAGAAAAATAAGGAAAGAATAAAACTATGTCAGATGTACAACCCAATATTACCCCACCAGGCGTCGGATGGCAACCTGTCTATCTTAAAAAGACTAGAGGAGCCGGCTTCTGGGTCTCCGTAGGTTTTGCCGTATTCTTTTTCTTATGCACGTTATTGTTATTTACACTCTTTATTGGCTCTCTTGTACTGAGTAAGGCATTCGTCGCTGGCGACACTGGCAAGAAACAAGTCGCAGAAACCATTATAGAAGGAAGCGGCGAAGATAAAGTGGCCATAATTTCAGTCAAAGGCATATTAAGCAATGAATCGGCAGAAGGTTTATTTATTGAAAAACCCAGCATTGTCGAGGTCGTGAAGCAACAACTTGAACAAGCCACAACTGATACCCATGTCAAGGCCGTTCTGCTGGAGGTAGACAGTCCAGGCGGTGGAATTACGGCAAGCGACATTATCTATAACAACATCATGAAATTTAAAGCCGACACAAAGAAAAAGGTTGTTGTTTACATGCAGGACATAGCCGCTTCTGGCGGTTATTACATATCATCTGCGGCCGATGCCATTGTTGCACATCCCTCAACCATCACAGGAAGCATCGGGGTGATCATGCCACTCATAAATGTGGCTGAACTCATCAATCGGTACGGCATAAAGGACAGTTCCATCGCATCCGGCGACTTGAAAGAAATCGGTTCTCCACTGAAACCTATGACACCGGAAGAAAACACCATCTTAAAAAATATCACTGATGAAATGTACATGCAATTCGTAAATGTGGTATCCACAGGGAGGAGTCTGGATATTGAAACCGTAAAGAAGATTGCTGATGGCAGGATATATACTGGCAAACAAGCCCTTGAAAAGGGACTGATTGATCAATTAGGCTACCTGGAGGACGCCATCAGTTCAGTAAAAAAAATGGCAGGACTTACGGAAGCAACTATCATAAGATACGAAAAACATTACGGCCTGGCAGACATATTTGGCCTGATATCCAGAAAACTTTTCCAAAGCAATACCATCAAGCTGGACATCTCTCAATTTCAAGAACATGGCAGTACCAAACCCATGTATCTTTGGAATGGCTATTCCAACAACAAATCTTGCGACTGAAAGGAGTTATGAAATACGTTTAATCTACTTAATTTTATCCAGCGTTTAAAGTATTATCCTGCAATTATTCCGCCACGGAAATTGAGAAGATCCAAGCGTATAAAAGACTTCATTGAAGACGGGCAATCTCAGTTGCAAAGGTTGATCAGATATGCCAATTTAAACTCAAAAAGCAACATATTGGATATTGGATGTGGTGGTGGGAAGCTGATATCTGCTCTTTTACCTGTTATCAAAGAAGGTACCTATTCGACATTTGAAGTAAACAAGGAATATATCGAATTCTGGAGCAAATCTCTTGCAAAAAAATATCATAATTTCATTTTTAATCACGCTGATTTATGGCATTCTTACTATAATCCAAAGGGAAAGTACAAAACTGCTGAATATATTTTCCCTTACAAGAATAACGTTTTTGACATTGTATATTTAAATTCAATTTTTACTCATTTAATACCATCCGAAATATCACATTATTTAACTGAAATTAGAAGGGTATTAAAGTCAGGTGGAATCGTATTGGCAACATATTTCATTGTAAACAATGAATCCTTATCTTTAGATAGCAAAGGATTGAGTAATAAGTCACTTATCAAGCAATGTCACAAATTACTGAACTACCAATATGGTAATTACTGGGCAAGGGATGAAGATGTTAAGGAACGCCTAGTGGGAATAGATGAGGAATGGGTAAAAGATATGTATGAGCAAAACAATTTTGAAATTGTTAATATTGTATATGGATATTGGTGTGGACGAAAACAAGATACAGATAACACACTCCAAGATATTGTTGTTGCAAGAAAAAGGTATTAATTTAAATTTTACCATTACTAAAGATTAAATATAGATTTATAAATATCGATACATGAATGATAAGATAGTTACACAATTTTTAGAGTTAATTCACCCTTTGATGGAACATATAGAAGAAATCTACCTGTTTGGGTCTCGATGCAGGGACGATTGGCGCCCTGATTCTGATTATGACATTTTGATTGTTCTTGAAAAAAAAGATAGAGTAATCATAGACAGGCTTTATGATGCTGTGATGGACATTCTGCTCTCTACGACAAAGCTAATATCCTTAAAGATATTTACCTCTTCAGAATTCGACCGTTTAAAATCCATCCCGACTCCATTTATGAATAATGTCATAACAAAAGGAATAAAACTTGGAATCCACAACTAAGGCACTAATTATTGGATATATCCAGAAGGCAAATAAAAAGCTTGACGTAGCTGAGAAGTTGTTAAGATCGAGCGATTACGATGACGCTGTATCACGGGCATACTATGCTGTTTTTCATGCAACACAAGCGCTTCTTTTGACTGAGGGTGAACGGGCAGAAACCCATAAAGGCATAGTCACACTATTTGGACTTCTTTTTGTAAAAACCGGTAAATTCAGCAAAAATATTGGGAAGTATCTTGCTAACCTGAAAGATGACAGGGAAAATGGAGATTATGAGGTTTTCTCATATATAGACAAAGATACCGCTGAGACTGCAATTTCTGAATCAAAAGAATTGCTTAAAGAAGCTAATCTCTATTTAGAAGGATTAGGTGTGACATTTTAGCCGAAAGATAAAGTATGGTACGTGTTCGTTTTGCACCTTCGCCTACAGGGCTCTTACATATCGGAAATGCACGCACGGCCGTTTTCAACTGGTTATTTGCAAGACGGCATCAGGGTAACTTTATGTTAAGGATCGAGGATACCGATGTTGCGCGCTCTGAGAAAAAGTACATGACCCAACTCATCGAAGACCTCCACTGGTTAGGGCTAACCTGGCAGGAAGGACCTGATGTGGGCGGTCAGTACGGTCCCTATTTACAATCGGAACGGTTGCATATTTACCATGACATCTGCCAGAGATTTTTAAAAGAAGGTCTTGCATACCGTTGCTATTGTACTCCTGAAGAGTTGGAAGAACGCAGACAGATTGCCAGGCTAACCGGGAAGCCTCCACGATACGACAATCGCTGCCGGGAACTAACCGATACACAAATAAGGGCTTTGGAAACATCTGGTCTAAGAAACACCATTCGCTTTAAAGTACCGGATGAATTGGTTGTATTCGACGATCTGATTCGAGGCGCCTGTCAATTTGATATGAGCCTGACGGGAGATTTTGTAATCATGCGGTCGGACGGAACACCCTCTTTCCACTTCGCCGTTGCTATTGATGACACCATGATGAATATTACACACGTTATTCGTGGAGAAGACCATTTATCAAACACACCGTGTCATATATTACTTTTTCACGCATTAAAACAAAAGCCTCCACAATTTGCCCATCTGTCGCTTACCATGGGCGCCGATCGAACCTTGTTGAGCAAACGGCACGGCGCCTTTTCTATTTCTGAGTACCGCAAATTGGGTTATTTACCAGAAGGTTTATTAAACTATATGATGCTGCTGGGATGGTCGCCAAAGGACAAAAAAGAGAAATTCAAGGTTGACGACGTTGTCGATACATTTGAGATACGATCTATGAGTAAGGCGGCATCTGTATTTGATCAGCAAAAATTGGACTGGCTGAGTGGACAATATATCCGTGAAGCTGATCTGGAAAGACTTGTAACCTCAGCTATACCTTACTTGCAGGGGGCTGGATTCGTTTCTACGGAAGAAACCAAAATCGACCGAAATAAATTAAAATTAATTATAGATGCCGTAAGAGGCAATATGTCCTGCATGTCTCAGATCGTTCATGAATCAGAAATCTTTTTCAAGGATGTTGTAATCAGCGAAAATCATGTTGCGTTTCTTTCATCAGAGACTTCGCAGTCCTTACTCTCTGCTTTTTATAGGGAACTCCAGAAGCTGAACACTTTATCTCCTGATACATTTAAGGATATCTTAAAGACTGTGCAAAAAGAAACAAAGGTAAACGGGAAAGGGCTGTATATGCCCATACGTATTGCCTTGACTGGCAGAGAACACGGACCAGAACTCCACAGCATTGTCAATATCCTTAGCATTAATGCGTGCAAGACGAGGATAGAACGGTTTCTTTAATTATTTGAATTTTAAGAAAGAGAAATATGGCATTAAAATTTTATAATTCCTTAACTAAAAAAAAGGAAGTATTTACACCTTTAAACGAAGGTCGCGTCAATATGTATGTGTGCGGTCCTACGGTCTATGACCATCCTCACATTGGACATGCCAAGAGTTATGTGAGTTTTGATGTAATCGTCCGTTACTTCAGATATCTCGACTACAAAGTGCGCTATGTTCAGAATATCACGGACGTAGGCCATCTGACGGACAACGCAGATGCGGGAGAAGACAAAATACTTAAACGTGCGCAAAGAGAACGTGTAGAGCCGGCGGAACTTGTCGAAATCTACACCCGAAGTTATTTTGAAGACATGGATGCCCTGAACAATCTAAGGCCCGATATTTCGCCGCGTGCCACAGCGCACATCCCCGAACAAATCGAAATGGTAGAAAGTTTAATCGAAAAAGGGTTCGCTTATGCCTCGAATGGTTCTGTTTATTTTGATGTCCAGAAATTTAGTGAATATGGGAAGCTCTCCGGGCGAAAACAGGCGGAACTCGAGGCAGGCGCTCGAGTCGAAATAAATCCTGAAAAAAGAAATCCGGCTGATTTTGCACTCTGGAAAAAGGCAGAGCCTGGCCATATCATGCGGTGGAAAAGCCCCTGGGGAGAAGGATTCCCCGGCTGGCACCTCGAATGCTCTGCTATGTCTATGAAATATCTGGGACAAACACTGGATATTCATGGAGGCGGACTCGAAAATATCTTTCCGCATCACGAGTGCGAGATTGCTCAAAGCGAAGCGGCAAATAAATCACCGTTTGTCAGATACTGGATTCACAACAACATGGTCACCGTAAACGGCCAGAAAATGGGAAAATCCCTTGGCAACTTTGTTACCCTCAAGGATGCCTTTAAGAAATACCATCCCATGACCATACGGTTTTTTATCCTCACAACCCATTATCGTAGTCCGCTTGATTTCAGCAATGAGGCTTTAGATGCTGCAGACAAGGGTCTCGAACGTCTCTATAACACTATTAAAAATTTGCGGGAACAAACAAATAGTGCAAAGGATGGTTCGACACCCCAAGGAATCTATGAAAAATTGGAACAATACAAAAAGACATTCCTTGAGGCTATGGACGAAGACATTAACACACCCGGTGCTATTGCCGTCCTTTTTGACCTGTCAAAAGAGGTTAATTCCTTGCTGAATTCAGGTCGAACGATTAGCAGAAAATGTCTGGAAGACATTGATAAACTTTACCAGGAACTTGCAGGCAATGTCCTGGGTATAATCCCCAAAACCTTTGAATCCAAACAAAAAGGCGAAGCAGACGTGATGGATAATGTTATGCAAGTGCTCATCGATACCCGCAACGAACTACGCAAGGCAAAACAATGGCAGTTGTCAGACTTTATTCGTAACAAACTTTCTGAAATAGGGATTGCTCTCGACGATAAACCGGACAGCACTGCATGGAAAAGGATAAAGAAATGATTACTTTGGAACAGGTAAAAAACCACCCGGATGTCAGAGTATATATAAAAAAGGCAAATGAATTTTTAGGAGTCATCGGCTACACAGAACATGGCGAACGTCACGGAAATTACGTGGCAAAGAACGCCCGAAAGATCCTCCTGGAACTCGGACACGACCCAAATACCTGCGAACTGGCAGCTATTGCCGGATATATTCATGATATTGGAAATGTGGTGAGCCGGCACACCCATCCGGATGCCAGCGCATACCTGGCAAGCCAATTCTTAAAAGAGTTAGGCATGCCGACGGAAGACCGTGTTATGATTATGAGCGCGGTAGGAAACCACGACGAAGGTTCTTTCGATGCGGTAAGCCCGGTGTCAGCAGCGCTCATTATTGCTGATAAATCAGACGTTCACCGTTCGAGGGTACGCAGTGTGAAAGAGATTAAATTCGACATCCACGACCGAGTTAATTATGCAGTGACAAAATCCGAACTCCAGATGGATGCCAAAAAAAAGACCATTCGCCTCATACTCGATATCGACCGGGAAATCTCCGATTTGGTGGAATACTTCGAAATCTTTACTACCCGCATGGTCGCCTGCCGCCGTGCAGCCAGACTCCTCGGATGCACGTTTGACGTGGAGGTTACCAATACTCCGTAGTTAGCAGGAATTACAATTATTGTCAAAATGGGAAATCCATACCTTTGTCACTCCGCCCCTTCTGCACTTGCCATTCCTTCGCCTTATGTCTCTCCCCTACCCCGTGCCATTCTGAGGCGAAGCCGAAGAAACAAAAATACGGAAGACTTTCTATAGATACTTTTAAGATTAAGCGCTCGCCCTTTATTAAATTTTGGACAATCATTCCATCAATCCCTCGTGGTTATTTGGATGTCATGAGCGTAAACTGCTCTTTGCTTTCCGCTGTATAGCCATCAACAGTAATGGTTATATATCCCGTTTGAGCCTCTTTCGGTACTTTAACCTTTAGTTTTGTCCCTTTTTTACTTGCAGAGAGAACCTTTGCCTCTGTTCCCGCAAATGCCACGATGTTTTCGCTTTTCTTCGGCGAGAAATTTTCTCCCATAATTCTGACTATTGTGCCCGGCTTACCCTTATGCGGCTTGAAGTCAGTAATTACCGGCGACACTGCTGGTTTTTCTGTGAACCCTGCGCCAGGTTGCACGGTGACGCTGATTTCCTTATAATCTTTCACCGCACCCCAAACGTCAACCACTTTTACTGTTGTTGTATTTGTGCCCGTATTTTTGAAATCATACCACGACGGGGCGCTAATGGTAAGCAGGCTACCCATCTTGGTGCGATTTTGATTTGGATTAGTCACCGCAATGGCGTCATTTTCCGATTGCGCAGACCAATAAAGGGTGCTTGTGCCGCTGTTGGTAACAGTAACACTCACCTTCGGTTCACTTTCTGTTAATGTAACGGCTACCGTGTCAACGGCTACTTCCGGTTCTCCCGCTGATTCATCTTTTTCGGTCGTACTATCATCCAAAGGCTGACCGTCAGAGCCGTCCGGAGTGCCATCGTCATCTGTGTCCTCTTTCAGGGGGTCTGTATCATACCCTGTCTTGGTGCCATTTACCTCATCACCATCGGAAATGCCATCGCCATCCGTATCGGCCACATTTGGCTTGGTGCCCAGTTCATACTCACGCTCATTGGTAAGTCCGTCTCCATCCAGGTCTTCCTGGGAATCGTCCTTCTCTGTATTCAACCCGTATGACGTCTCCCACTCGTCTGGCATACCGTCCAAATCCTTATCAAGCAAGGTCGGGTCAATTAAAAGGGTCATTTGCGCATTCAAGGTAACAAAGCTGGACGGCGTCTCATCGTTCTCAAGGATATCTACTTCTAAAAGTATTGACTCCTGGCTCAAGTCCCCCTCATATTTAATCGTCCATTCCACATACACTTCGTCATTCCCCGACCCATCCACCCCATCGTCCGCTGCAAGCGTCCCGCTGCCGACCGTAAGTTTTGTGTCAGACGACACCGTTACAGAATCCTTTGGCGACGTAACGGTCAGTTCGGCAGACAGTCCGGAAACAGAGACCGTGCTGATATTCCTCACCTGCACGCGGAGGGTAAATTCCTGCGGAGACTTGGTAATGACACCGTTGGCGCCTTCATCCGAACTGGAGAAGGTTGCCTTAGTAACTACGGCTGGCAGGAAGTCTAAATCCTTTGTGCTATCCGTAAAAGAATCCATTTCTTCAGATAATTCATCCACCTTACTGATCAGGGAGTTGATCACGGAGACGCATTTGTTGCGCTCAGCAACGTAGAGAGGGTCGCTCGTTTTCTTATACTTCCCAGAAAGTATATCGGTGTAAATGTACATGAGTCTCTCGTCCATATCGGCCTCTAATATTTTCGATTCGACATCTTTGGTCATTAAATTTTTCAAAGAAGTACCTACCGTGCCAGAGCCAACGTCGGCGCCTCCGCCTAATGACTGGGCCAGGAAGAGAGAGACCGTCTGATTCCATGCGGCAAGGGCGTCTTTGTAATTCCCGTCGCTATTGCCGCCCGTGGCTTCCATAGCCTGTCCGATCTCGTTATTCTCCAGGTTATTAACCACACTGACAAGGGATTCCTTCAGTTGAGAACCGGTCGAATCAACCGACTTGAAAATCCTTTCGTTCTTCGCTGTGGCATGTACCGGAATAACAGAGGAATCTGTTGCAGCCTTCGAGTCGGAACTACCAGATGAGGGAGATTCCTCACCATAAGCGGCATAAACGCCTTTTCCAATGAGATTATACCCCGTCCAGTAGGTAAAATATGCAGGGTCAATAACAGTAAGTCCATTAGTAATATATTTGACTAATCGATAAAATTTCTCCGCTATTTCTGCGTATCCTCCAATGAAATACTTTAACGCACCTGCTGCTGCTTGAGCATTCTCACTACCTTCAGCACCTCCTTTATACCACGCTGTCCTCGCGGAAGAAGCACTCTGTTTCTGTACTAACTCATCCAGGAGTTGTGACGTATTCTTTCTATCAGTTTGATATACGCTTGTATCCGAACGACTCCATCCCTGCATCTTATCTGCAGAGTATTTGAGGAAATCTTTGGTATACGAGGTATAACAAGGAGCGAAACTATTGTCGAACAGGAGAGGATGTGCCTCTGGCACAGCATACTTAACAAGTTCCGGAACAGCCATTTTTATCCCACCACCTGCCAGTGAATTGTGCTGGAGAGCATACGCCAGAGCCCTTAGCGCCTTTACAAAAATGTCAGCAACTGTATTTGCCAGTGATTCTGACATTCCTCCCCGTTCGAGTGCGCTAAGCAAAAGAGGTTTCATTAATTTGATGACTTTTTCAAATAGTGATCCCTCTTTTTCAGCCCCAAGCAAACTTACGCCGTCTCCTAATGTCTTGGTGAGATACTCTTCGGCGTTCTCGTCTGTTATCCCAAAAAACTTTCTTGTAGCTGCCGGCGCATCTTTCAGGTCTTCGACCTTTTTTTCAACCTTTTTGCGTTGGTAAGGGCCTTACTATCAAAATCTGCAAAATCCTTGTATGCATCTGCCAGTAAACTCGCAACCCCTTCCAGTATAACCTTCAAGAGGTCATTTGCGCCATTCGCCCCAATATTGACTATTCTCTCCGCCAGGATACCGCGGCGAATGCCCTCAATTACCGCATCGGTTTGTTTAACCGTTCCCGATCCGACATTGGTCAGATATGCGCTAAGAGGAGACTCAACTCCTTTGTAATTATTCTCGCTGATCGCGCTGAGGCTGGCTATCAACTTTCTCTTTGTGTCTATATACGAGAGATCGTACAGTTCAAGGGTGTTTTCGCTGTCCACCACTACGTTGTATACCGCCTTTTTCGCAAAGTGAAGCACGGGATAACCGCCATGAGCGTCTGCATCCACGTCCGCCTCTGCGCCGGTGACCTCTATGGTATAATAGGCACGGCACCAATTCCTGGAACCAACAATCTTAAACAGCTTCTTGTAAGGGACATTATTAAATTTGAATGTACTGTCTTTAGATATGCTCGTCGTCTGGACGAGCGTGATCTTTGACTTGACGAATGCCTGGTACTCATCTTCCGTCTCGCTACTCCGCTTTGACCGCAAATGGCTATTTTGCTGGTACAAGGAAACCGTAGCCCTGACAATGGTATCTACCCCTAACTTATCCTTTACCTGCCCCTTAATCGTGCCTTTCTTATCGCCGGGGTCGTCGTAACCCGGCTCCCAATCGATACCAGCATCAGGACCAGGCTCATATTCTTCTCCAATCTCTCGGTACCCCGAACCATCGGCTTTAAACGCACGCAGGTATCCAGCGTAGCTTGACGCGGCTATCTCAGTGCCATCGGGCGACCAGGCACGACCTGCTGCACTCGAACTCGAACTTTCTCCTATCAACTGCGGGGTTCCTCCATACTCGCTGACGGTCCAAATCCCCATTCGCGTCCCCCCCCGTCTCCCGCGCCCAGAAGGCGATCATTGTTCCATCCGGCGACCATTTCGGTGTTGGCGCGTAGTTACCAAAACCAAACCAGGGATAACTGTTGCCGTAGGCATCGGTCTTGGTAGAAATAGCCACAATGGTGGCCCCCCTTCCGTCGGCGTCAACAATATAGAGGCCTAAGCCATCGCACCCTGACCCATACACCACGAATCGAGAACCATCGGGTGACCAATCTGGGCTATAAACGGAGTAGAAGCCCCCATCCTGACATGGGTCGGTGACTTTCGTTATTGCGCGCGTTTCCCCGGTACCGTCGGGTTTGATGGTCCAGACTTCCCCGTTACGCTCGAAGGCAATTTTACTTCCGTCTGGTGACCAGTCAGGATATTTGCCGTTATCTACCAGCTTGTTCACTGTTTTCCCATCGGCCGTCGCAACGTAGATAACGCCATTGTAGACGTAGGCAAACTTATTGCCGTCAGGAGACCACGATGGATACCATCCCGCAAGGTACACTCCATTATTTCTTAAGTACTCTTTCTCAGTGCCATCGGCATTGATCGTCTTTAATGTTCCAGAATTGGAATAAACGATCCGCCCCACAGGATCCAAACCCGACGAGGTCGTGGAAGTGCCCGAAGCGCAGGCCGTCTTGTCAACGCCCCGCAGTAAAATACCCAAACCCCCTATTACAACTACTGCAACGAATATTTTTGACATCTTTTTTACTTCGCCCATAATCGCACTCCTTATTTATTTGGTTTGGTAAGGAATTCCAAAGTATTTAAAGGCAAGATACTTCACTCTGTTCAGCATGACAATAAAGTCATTCTGAGCGACAGCGAAGAATCTAATTTAATGCATAGGAATTTCAAAGTAGGGGTTGAAAATCTAAAGTGGCAGTTGAAAAAAGACCAGGACATAGATCAACTCAAATTATGGAAAAAGTAATTTTACCCTTTTAGGGTCGCCTTTCAAGCCACCCCATTTAAGGGTGGTTGTTGACATGAACTGCCAGAAATTTTGTGATTTTGTAACAGTTTTACTCACCGCAAAGGTCCCTTGGGTCTCTTGGGTTATAGGGTTTGTTGAGTTAACCCGACAAACCCAATTAACACAACAAACTCAATAAACCTGCATTCCGACATTTTTGTTTTCTCAGTATTTTTTATACCCTGCGGCAAACAATTTGCGCTTTCTACCAAAAACGATGTAACCTGTCAAGCTTTATTTTTGTCGGATTATTTATCTGCTGATTGATACTTTGCCTTCATTATATTTATGAATCAGCATCGAGATAAGAGATTGATACGGAATACCCTCTTCAATTGCTTTAGCCCGAATTTTCTTTAAATCTCGCTCTGTCATTCGGATATTGATTCGTCTTTGTTTGTTCAGGCTATATCGAGCATATTTCTCATATTCTTTTTTCCCTTTTTTAGTAAGGTCGGAAACCCACTCTTCACTTTCAAGCGATTTTGCTAATTCCAACTCGTCTTTATCCAAATAAGTTGTTTTTCTCATTCTTTGCCTCCCAGATATTTCTTTGTTGCTTTACTGTTTGGTATTATTGTTTTCAAAAATATTTTTTCGCTATCCTCAACATACGGCACCGAGTAGATATAATCTTCAATCCTTACCAAAAAAACTTTCTGATTCGGATATCTTGCCGGATTTGGATGTTTTACTCGGTCGATCAAATCTCCTGTTGCGATTGCCAATTCAACTTGTTCAAATGATACACCTCGCTCTTTTTTGAGCATCTCATTTTTATCATCATTCCAGTCAAAATATTTCATAGATGTGTGCCTATTGTATTCTTGTCATATAGTAGCAACGGTCTCATGCTTCTGTCAAATAATTTCCTTATCAAGCCCAACTACCGAAACCAATATTTTCTGTAAGGAAGATTAACTGATCGATGGTTAAAACCTCTCCCCTTACCCGATCATCCAGTTGCATGCTTTCGATAACTTTCCTCAGACATTCTCTCGATACATTTGGCAATTTCAACTGTTCGAGGCTGTTGAGCAGGGTCTTACGTCGTGAAGTAAATATGGCATGAACAACCTTTCTGAAAAAGGGGTAGTCCGTTATCATGCCTGCATATTTCTCTCTGTGGACAGATATCTTTACAAGCGCCGAATAAACGTCCGGCCTCGGCCAGAACACCTCAGGAGGCAGGGTTTTAACGACCGCCACTTCCGAGAACAACCGAGTGATTATAGACAAAATTCCGTATTCCCTTGTGCCTGGCATTGCGGCCATGCGTTCCGTAATTTCCTTCTGAAGCATCAGCACCATTAACTCAATAGGTAAATTGCCCTCCAGAAGATTTACAATCACGGGCGTACTGATATTGTACGGTAAATTGGAAACCACTTTTATGCCGGCTTGATTGTGATCCTTGAGCCAGTTGAGTATTATCGAGGGAACATCGGGATTCAGTTCATGCTTTGTTTTTAAAATGTCTGCATTAATAAGGGTAACATTTTTATACAATTTGAGAATGTCGGATGCCATTTCAAATAACTTCCTATCCACCTCGACCGTAAACACATGCCGACTTCTCTCCGCCAATAACCTCGTCAGTCCACCAGTCCCCGCCCCGATCTCCAGGACAACGTCATCTTCCGTTAGTTCCGCAATATCGGGAATGGACAACAAGGTATTTTGATCGATGAGGAAATTTTGGCCAAACCGTTTATTAGGGGTAATCCCTCTCTGGCTAAAAATCTGCTTTAATACGGCAGGTGTGTGTGGAATGAAGTTTATTTCTTTTTGAGACATGAGTCATTAAACAATATAAGTGTATTTGCTTACCGCAGAGACGCAGAGACCGCAGAGAAATTTACTCTTCTAAACCCAGCACCAATCTTCTAATTCCCTGTTTTAGCACTGGAACATTGAAATTTATAAGTAACCCTTCGTTTACGTTCATACTCATACTCTGCGTCCTCTGCGCCTCTGCGGTGTATTAAAATACTTCTTCGTCTTCCTTACGCCAGGCTGGATCAACGATACATAAAAATTTTAAATCGGTCTGTCCTATATTTTTTATATATTGTACCGAATCTGGAGGAATATAAATGACTTGCCCCGGAAGAACCCTCGCTGATTCATTATCAATATGCATTAATCCTTCGCCTTCCAGGATATAATATATCTCAGAGGTCTTTAACTTGTGCCGGTATGAAGTGTGGCCTGGCTTGAGCATTGCATGAGCCAGACTATACCGAAGTTTTATAGCTTCCTTGTCGGGATGCAGAAGTTCACGGAGGATGGCGTTGTCTCCCGCAACAAATTCCTTACACGTCTTCAGGTCTTTTATAAACATAATTTATATGCGGTTCCAAGACTTTACCTCAACCAGATAAAACTTACCCACGTCTCAGAGGTTGGCTACGCCTTTGCCATCTTCACAGCCGTTTTTATGGCTTCTATCATGGAACGCGGGTCGGAAATGCCCTTGCCGGCTATATCGTATGCTGTACCGTGGTCGGGCGATGTGCGAACAAACGGGATTCCCAGGGTAATGTTCACCCCGGTTTCAAAGACGTGTAATTTCAGGGGAATAGCACCCTGGTCATGATAGATGGCAACGACCACGTCATAAGCGCCTTTCAATGCCTTGTAAAATACCGTATCTGCAGAGACCGGACCATCGCAGTAAATCCCCTTCTTCCTCGCTTTTTCAATAGCGGGAACAATAAACTTTCTTTCTTCGTCCCCGAAAATTCCTTCCTCACCTGCATGCGGGTTTAAACCACAAACGGCAATCCTGGGCTTTTTAAATCCAAAATGTCGTTTGAGTCCCTCATTACAGATAATGATTGTCCACAAAATACCCTCCGGGGTAATTGATTGCGGAACGTCTTTTATGGCAATGTGTGTGGTTGCAAAGGCCACCCTTAGTTTTCCACCGACCATGAGCATAACAACGCGCTCTACACCTGAAAAGGTGTGGAGCATTTCTGTATGCCCGGGATAACCATATCCGCCCAGGTTGATGGCCTCCTTGCAAATCGGAGCCGTTACAAGGGCATCAATGTGCTTGTTCATTGCAAGATTGATTCCCTTAATAACACACTGAACTGATAATTCCCCCCCCTCAGCAGTAGCCCTTTTCAGTTTCATAAGACCTGACTTGAATTCACCTGTGGGTAACAAGAAAATAGATGATTTTGAGTCGTCAACATCTGAAATATGGGATATCGTTGAATACTTCACAGGGATATTCAATGACCTTGCAGTCCTGCCAAGTACTTCTTTATTGCCGATAATTACATACCTGGCAATCTTTCTGATTGCAGGAGATTTTAAAGCCTTCAAGATAATCTCCGGCCCAATCCCGCAGGGATCACCCATCGTAATCCCGATGAGCAATTTGGATTTTTTATTCCTTTTTTGCATACTATTTCTCGAAAAACCAGGAAGTATCATTTCTACTTCTTGCCAACAATTATAGTCGAATTGGATTCCAGGTCAATCTTTCTTATGTGCTTAAAACCAGCGTCTTCAAGCCATGCCCTATATTCGGACTCGCTGTATGATGCGCCTTCCTGTGTACCGATGAGCATATTTAAGCTGAAAAGGGCGGCAAATTGCGGCTTTGTTTTGGTCTCGTCCAGGACAAATTCATGAATAATAACCTGACCGTTATCCATTAAGGCATCCCGGCATTTCCTGAGTATCTTCGTGTTGTTAGCTGGATTGTAAATATGCAGGAGATTTGATACGAGGATGGCATCGTACAGGTTTTTCCCGAAAGAATCCTCAAGGCAATTACCGGACTGGGTCGTAATGCGTCCTTCCATGCCTGCTGCCTTAATAAACTCACGGGTAAGCTTGATTGTATGCTCCAGATCAAAGACAACGGCATTCATTTGCGGATTGGCCTTTGCAAGGGCAATGGCGTACGTGCCGGGGCCGCCTGCTAGGTCTAATAATTTCTTTGCCCCCTTGAGAGTAATTTTACTGCAAAGATCCTCTGCCTTTACCGAGGCAATGTTATGCATGGCGGTAATAAAATCTCTGAGGTCATGGGGGTCTACCTCTTCCGGTAAATCTTTCAATGAAACGGCCTTTCCTGTTTCAATGGTCTCGCGGAGCATTGACCAGTTATCCATCATATTATGGAAATGGTGAATGAGGTCCCCAATGTAGTGAGGTTTCCCCTTGATTAAATAAAGATCCGAAACCGGAGAATTGTTGTACCGGTCGGCTTGTTTGGTGAGTAAATCAAGCGATACAAGGGCATTTAAAAGCATTTCTGTTGCGCGTTCGTTGGTATGGATGGATTGTGAAATGTCTTTCGCAGTAACCTTGCCTTTACTGATAAGGGTGAATATATCGAATTCAGTTGCTGTAAAAAGGATACAGGATTTCCAGTATCCACAACTGAGCTGGTATATAAAGTCAACGCTCAATGGACTTGTATTGGTCATTATTTTATTACCTTAAGTCTATGGAAAATTATTTTTGCGTCAATATTCTAAACGATCGTCTCCGGGTTTATATCCGATTGCTGACAACTGATTGCTTGTAAAAAACCGTTTTCAGCTCATGTGCCAGCTTCAGGCTGGTTTCTCTTACTGCATCCGGGTTATCAAGGTTTACGTTAGTTTCAAAATTCAAAAGGGTTTTCTCAAATATTGCAATCAGTGTATTGTTTAGCATATTTAATGAATTTGATTCATTGCCTGCGCTGGAAGTATTGTTTTCACAGGTAAATGTTTTTGGGAGTAAGGATAAGGCAGTTTTGCAAACATACGAAATGATTTCCGAAAATGCCTCAACCTTTGGGTCTTTTATCTTGTAAAATATTTCGTAATTTGAGAATGAAGTATCTGTGCAGGCTGATTCATCCATCATCAATTGGTAGTCTGGCGTCCCTGCAAAGATGGTCTGCCTGTGGTGAAGCAGGTGGGCTGTCACGGCAGGAGTTGTCATGATACCCATCTCCTGTAAGAATTCGAAATTATTTCGGACGCTTTCCAGCGTGGAATTGGGTTCGAACATAATAAAACCGAAGGTGGGTTCGATACCATAGTCCCGCAGCAATTGAATGGCATTTTTATTCTCATCAACGGTAGTGTGTTTTTTGAATCGTTTTAACGACGCAGCATCTCCGCTTTCTAATCCCAGGAAGACGTTGGAAAGACCAGCCATAACAAGTCTTGCGAGTGAGTGTTCTTCGATATCGTTTGCACGGCACTCAAAACCAAAATGGATATCCAGATCGTGGGCAAGGATAAGTTCTGCCAGGGTAACAGCCCGTTCCTTTCCGGCTTTTCCCGGACCGAAGAAATTGGCGTCGGAAAAATAGAAGCTCTCTATTGAGTGTTCAGTGTGTAATTTCATGATTTCATCGAATATGTTTTTTGCGCTCCTGCCACGCCACAGGTTCGTTTGTCCGTAAAAGGGATTTAAATAGCAAAAGGTACAATGCCCATAACACCCCCGGCTTCCCTGGATATACGTTACAATGCCTTTTTTCTGATAGAGATCAATATCCTGCCGGTCGGGATAGGGTAGCTGATCTAAATTTTCAATAGGAGGACGCTGATTAAAAATAATTTTTCCATTTGTATCCCTGAAAACCAGCCCAGGAATATTCGTTTCATTCAAAAATTCCCCTTTCCCCACGGATTCCTTCTCTTCCTTTTTATCAAAAGGGGAATTTTTGGATAAAATATATCTTGCGAGGTCAAGGGTAGTGAACTCAGGCTCACCGACGGTTACAGAATCGATGAACGGAAAATCAGCAAGGATTCTTTTATAGGCAAAGGTGGGATAATAGCCGTAGAGGTTTATATTCACGGCAGGATTCGTCGTTTTCAGTACAGACAGCATATCAAATATGTCCTGCGTCCTTTCCCACAGATATACTATATGAACACACAGAAGTGTGCATTTCCTTTTTGATACTTCTGTGATTGTTTGCTCTTTCGACCAGTCATGGAGATTGGCATTGATGATTTCTGTCTCTATGCTATTTTTCCGTAATACAGATGCAATATAGCCGGTAAACAGACAGGCGGAGAGCGGGGCATTGACTACGTCCTCAAACTGCTCAGGATTCAAAGGGCGTGGAGGTTCGAGTAATACGATTGACAAGACAACAAATCCTTTTAAAAATTACGATAATTCCTGCGATTCTTTCGATCCATACATGTAATGAATAATAATCCACTATAATACCTCAACCGGCTATTTAAAAGAAAAATATTTTGATGATTTAAGAGCAACTAACGGAAGATACTAATGTCTCCGCTCACTTGCACTCTGGCGTATGGCTTGCTGCTCTTTGCAAGACGCATGATAGTAAAGCGTCAATGTGAAGCGGCTTGTTAGGCTTTTTTAGTTTTTGTTTTAAGTTTGTTACGAAAGATTCAAAACCAACAATTTAGGTTCTGTCATCTCTTCCATGGCATAGCGGACCCCCTCACGGCCAACACCCGAATCCTTGACGCCTCCATACGGCATATTATCGGCACGGAATGAGGGCACATCGTTTACAATCACCCCCCCTACTTCCAGATGCTCATAGGCATAAAAAACATGCCTTATGTTGTTGGTAAACACGCTTGCCTGCAATCCGTAGGAGGAATCGTTTATCCGTTTTACGGCCTCCTCGAAGGTATCGTGCTTTGAAACTGTTACAGCCGGTGCGAACAGCTCGTTTGTGTTGACCTTCATCTGCGGTGTTGTTTTGGTAATCACCGTCGGTTCGTAGAGCGTGCCCCTACGTCCTCCCCCATACGACAGGACTGCCCCCTCCTTCACTGCCTCATTGACCCATGATTCTATCCGTTGGGCAGATTGTTCATCAATCATAGGCCCAAGCCTCGTCTCTTCACTGAGGGGATCGCCCATTTTTAATGTTTTTATCTCATCCAGAAATTTCGGCACAAAGTCATCATATATCTTTTTATTGACAAACAATCTTTGGAGGGATATGCATACCTGCCCGCTGAATGAAAATGCGCTTACAATGCACCGTTTTACGGCATAGTCAAGATTGTCACTGCTGTCAATAATAGCGCCCGCATTCCCGCCCAGTTCCAGGGTCACCCTTTTCTTACCTGCAATTTGCCTGAGCCGCCATCCTACCGCTGCGCTGCCGGTAAAGGTAAACATCCTGATGCGTTCATCTGCAACCATCCTCTCTGCCAGATTCGACCCACACGGGAATACACTAAACCCTCCGGCTGGCCAGCCTGATTCAGAAACAACTTCGCCAAGCATCAGGGCAATCAAAGGAGTCTTTGAGGCCGGTTTAATGATAATCGGGTTTCCCGATGCAATGGCCGGAGCTACCTTATGAACGACAAGGTTCAACGGAAAATTGAAGGGTGAAATGCCCAATATAGGACCGATAGGAAATCTCTTATTAATCGCTGTTCTATTCTTTGACCGCTCCGAGATGTCTAAGGGAATGTATTCACCCAGCATCCTCTTGGATTCTTCTTCCGCTATCTGAAATGTTCCAATCGCCCTTTCGACCTCTGCCCTTGCATCTATGATAGGTTTCCCTGCCTCCAGTGCAATCGTCCGGGCGAATTCCTCGCTTCTCCTCTGAATCCCGTCCCTGATATTACTTAGGATTTCAGCCCTTTTATAACTGGCCAGTTTTCTGGTTTCTTCGAAGGCATGGACGGCAACCTGGACAGCATCATTCACATCCTTTTCCGTTGCCAGGAAAGTAATACCTACCATCTCATTATTGTACGGGTTCCTCACCTCCAGCACATCCTTACTTTCCCGCCATTCGCCGCCAATGAGGTATTTATATTTGCTTTGCATTTTTAATCCTCTAACCCATTTTGATCATTAATTGTAAAATATTGAAGATTCATTTCAGGAATTATTGCTAACTATTTACCATATATCACTTCGTTACTCGCTCTTTCTACTGCAATATAAAATCATTAATAAGTTTCAAACGTAATTACATCTACAAATGGAGCAATAATCTCACTTGGCAATGCGTATGTCATCGGCTGTGGAATACCATTTAAGTCAACACCAGAAGTCACCATCCCCAGCACTTTCCCTGTCTTAGGATCAAGCAATGCACCTCCACTCATACCACCTAAACATGGAATACTAATTTGAATTATACGAGTTTCATAAGATTTAGTAACAGGAATTATAGCACTAACGATTCCACTGTAAAACGTAGGTTGAACTATGCCACGGTTTGACGCAGTAAACAAAAACATTTCTTTACCACACGGGTAACCACCTATAATAACTTGATTACCAACACCCAGTTTACTTGAGTCACCCCAATTAACATTTGGTGTTTCATAAGGAATTTCTTTAGTGCTTTTAGCAGAAACAATAAGGGTTGCTAGATCTACATTTAAATTTACTTCGTCAGTACGCGGATCTACGTATCTAAGGGAACATTGAATTGGATAAGGAATATAAGCTATAGTACCGGCTCTTATAATTCTAGCAAGAATATACCCTTGACCTTTTTGTTCTATGAGTCCTCCAACAACGTGCGCACAAGTTACCAACTTTCCAGTACCTGCTTGAATTGCAGTCCCAACAATATTCATCAAATATTTTTCAATATTTGAATCATCCATGTGAATTAAGGGAGGAAAACCATTAGGATATGGAGGTTTAATTGGTTGAAAAGGAAGGATGCCAACAGGTACAAGACTAAGTCCAACCCTTGAAGTAACCGTCTTCTTGCCAAATGAAGTCCAAGGAATTTTCTTTGTAATTTTCTGGTATCTACCCATTTAATTTATTTCTCCATAATAAACCAGTTTCAATTATTATCCCGGAAATCCAAGTTACATCTGATTTATCTATCTCTAGGTTGTTCTCTCATCTTTTATAATCAATCATTTTCAAACCCAAACACATGCTCGAAATAGGCGCGAAGAATCTCTGCCACGCTCCAGGCCTGCGAGATGCACCCGCGCGGCGTATGGGGCTGGTCTCCATCAAATATCTCAGAAACCGTCCCTAATCCGGCCTCATACAGGTGTCCATAAAACGGGATAAACAGCCCTTTGATATAGTCCAGGGTATCCTTATTACCGGCGTAAGCCTTTGCATAAGCCGAAATGTATGGGCCTATCAGCCATGCCCATACCGTGCCCTGGTGATACGCCCCGTCCCTTTCGTAAACATTCCCGCAATACCGGCCAATATAATCCCTATCCTTTGGTGAAAGGCTTCTCAAACCGTACGGTGTCAACAGGTGTTCCTTTACTATCTCAACAACATTTCTCTGTCTCGTTTTTGGCAGCATTGAATAGGGCAGGCTCACGGCTAATATTTGATTAGGACGAATAGCCGCATTCTTAGTTTCACCGTTGATATAGTCGTAAAGATACTGTCCTTCTTCGATCCAAAAGGCGCCATTAAATGACTTTCTTACTTTTTGCGCTAAAATGTCATAGTCCCTGCTCTCATTGTTAAAATCCATTTCGCGGGCAAGAAACGACATGATTTTTAATGCATTATACCATAACGCATTAATTTCCACAGCCTTTCCCATACGCGGTGTCACCACCCAGTCGCCTATCTTCGCATCCATCCACGTCAGTTGCACACCCGCGGCGCCTGCATAAATTAATCCATCAGCATCCGCATGGATATTGTACCGAGTCCCCTTCCGGTAATACTCAATAATTTCTTTTAATACGCCATAAAAATCTTCACGAATAGTCTTTACATCCTTTGCAAAGCGCAGGTACTGGTACACCGCCTGAATATACCACAGCGATGCGTCAACGGTATTGTATTCAGGCATCTCACCGTAATCGGGGAACCGGTTGGGTATCATCCCTTTGCTTATATACTGTGCAAACGATAGCAGTATCTCCCGCGCATCTTCAAATCTGCCCTGGACGAGGGTAAGCCCCGGTAATGAAATCATGGTGTCCCGTCCCCAATCACCAAACCAGTGATACCCTGCGATAATACTCTTCTTATCGTTTTCTCGTTTCACGATAAAACTGCTGGAAACAGTCAACAATGATTTACATAATTTGGCAATATTTTTTGCTTCTCCCTGTTGAGACCCGGGAACCTGGAACTGGGGTTGTAAGCCAGTATCGCTTACCTCTAACATCAAACTCCTGTCTTCTTTTTTACGCAGTGAGATTTCTTTCTTTAGCAACTCATACGCATCTAATTTACTGTATTCATTTGTAGAGGCAACGACATGACAATCCTTCCCTTTATTCAAGTCGAAATGCAGGGCAAATGGACTAAAGTGGTCTTCGTGGTACTCCAGGCCGCGCTCTTTCTCCATCGGATATTCCATATTCTTATACCAGAATGAGGCATTATCCATCGCTTCTGCATTATGAAAAAGGTACATGGGTGTAAACCCTTCATATGGCTGTAAACATATCCCTCCGTTAGCAAGAATTTTATAATCGGTCCTAAAAGCCGGATTCTCATGGGTAAGCCAGTGATAGTCACGAAATGCAACCATGACCCTTGCCTTCAATGTAAGGTTAAACGTCCGTTCGTCCCTACAATTCATCTGATACAAAATTACCGTTGTATTTTCGCCATGAACCATAAACACTGTTTTTTTTATGTCTATCCCGTTAAAGGAATATTCGAAGGTGGGAAATGGGTTTAAACTGAATTGAACAAGATTTTTATACCCTTCTGGATAGACTGTATTCGGATAGATGTTTGTAGACAGGGGATACTCCTTCCCGTTAATACACAGAAATTCTTCCAGTTTGGAGAGCAACAGGGTGCGTCCCAGAGGCGGCTTTGTTGCCGCCATAAGCAGGCCGTGATAGCGCCTTGTATTCGCCCCGATTATCGTAGAAGAGACGTAGCCACCAATCCTGTTGGTCTCCAACCATTCCTTTTCTGTGGCCTTAGAAAGGTCATGACAGACATTTTTATTGAATACTATCGTCATATTCAAATCGCTTTTAATAAGGCGTGTTTACTTTCATAAATTTCCTCCATTTTATCAGTATTTTTAAGGGTTTCAAATTGATTATTTTTTACTTTAATCCCAATATATATTCCTTTATACTTAAAAGAAAGTTTTTAAAAGGTATAATATAACAGGAATATTTAACCATGAAATGTCCGCACTGTCTGGAATCATTTCACGATTTCTACGAGGTGATACCCGTTGGTAACGACGCAGACGGCAATTGGGGTGTTGTCAGCAGGAAGTGTCCGTCCTGTGAGCGAGTGGTGCTCGTTTTGGTGAATGGCAAAATCGGCAGCATTGGAGGCCGGTCCATGCTGGAGTCCGTCAAAGGCGAGCGTTTGATTTATCCGAGAACTACAAGCCGTGTGCCACTCCCAAAGGAAGTGCCTGAAGAATTCGCCGAGGTTTACAGAGAGGCATGTGTCGTTCTTTCTGATAGTCCAAAGGCGAGCGCAGCATTAAGCCGACGCTGCATGCAGCATCTGTTAAGGGAAATGGCTAATGTTAAACCCTCCAAACTCGCAGATGAAATCCAGGAAGTGATAGACGGCGGAAGTTTACCGCCATACATCGTGGAGGCCATCGATGCCGTACGAAAGATCGGCAATTATACAGCCCATCCAATCAAGAGCGAAAGGCCTAGCGAGGTTGTGGACGTTGAGCCAGGCGAGGCAGATTGGAACCTCGATGTGTTAGAGACCCTCTTTAATTATTATTTTGTCCAGCCTGCTACAATAAAAAAGAAGCGGGAGATACTTAATCTCAAGCTGAAGGAATCTGATAAAAAAGGTACGAAAAAAGCTTAAATTAATACGGCGTTTTTAGAATTGATTACACAACCTTTAGCCATTACAATAGGACACATAATCGACCTGATATTGTGAGGCGCTAAAAAAAGACATTAGTATTTTTGTTGCTTCTTTGTAGACAATTTTTGAAGGGATTAAATGTGAAAAAGTTATTAATAGAATATCCAGAGTCTATACCAGCCGTACTCAATTTGAGCCCTGATAATTTTGAGCAAGAGGCAAAGATGGCGCTAGCAGTGAAACTTTATGAAATGGGTCGTCTAACCTCAGGACAGGCCGCATCACTTGCCTGTATCTCTCGTGTGGCCTTCTTATTAAGCTGTAAACGCTATGGTTCTGCAAGCGTGGAATGGGATCAGGAAGAACTGGAAGCAGAGTTCTCAGAGGCTAGACGATGAATGGTTCGCTGATATCTAATACGGGTCCCATTATCGCCATTATGCTTATTGAACAGTTAGACATTCTCCGAAATTTTTTTCAAAAAGTATTCGTTCCGGAAACTGTGCACAAAGAACTGCTTCTGGGAGAGAATATAGGCATTGGACGCGCATCATACAAACAGGCATCTTGGATTCAAGTTACGTCTCTCCAGAACGCACTTGACCCCCTGATTAAAACCGTTTTGGATATTGGAGAAGCATCAGTAATTCAACTTGCCCGTGAAATCAAAGCGGATTATGTTCTTATTGACGAACGTAAGGCACGGAAAGTAGCTCGTAATATTTACGGATTGCGAGTTATTGGAACTGCTCGTATTCTCATCGAAGCTAAAAAGAAAGAGATGATCGACAATGTTGGTAGTGCACTAAAGAAAATACCCGATCCTCATTCCTGACTCCCACTAATTATTACAGGTTAATCAAGGCGCTATAAAAATCATGGTTTTTGAGTATTATGACAAATAAAACAAGTGTCTCTATTATCCGCTGTGATAGCTACGATAGGGATAAAGTCATTACAGCTATCGGCCAGACCTTTGACTTTTTTGGTGGTATTCAAAATATCATAAAAAAGGGAACAAAGGTACTCTTAAAACCGAACTTCATCCGGGAAAGCGTTCCCGAAGATTGCACCATTACCCATCCAACGGTCATCGAGGCAGTTGCTAAAAAGGTATTGGAAATGGGCGCAACGCCGGTTATAGGCGACAGTCCTGCCTTTGGCGCTATATCAAAGATTGCCAGACGGGCGGGTCTTGATCGTTTTGCCGGAGAGCATGGTATCGAGATCATTGAACTTGACTCACCACGCCGGGTGAAAACAAAGTGTGGAGCAAAACCATTTACCCTCACGGTCTCCGGCAAGGCGCTGGATGTTGACGCCATCATAAACATCCCAAAACTCAAGGCGCATGGACAACTGTTATATACCGCCGGAGTGAAGAATATGTACGGGTGCGTCAGCGGCAAGAGGAAGGCTTGGCGACATTTTCAATCAAGAGACGATATTGAATGGTACACAGAGATGCTGCTGGCCAATTATCACGCCGTTAAACCCACGTTTACCATTGTGGATGCCATTATGGCTATGGAAAAACACGGACCCTCAGGGGGAATACCGAAACAGGTTTCCTTAATTTTTGGAGGCATTGATTGTATAGCTATTGACCGGGTCATAGCGGAGGTTATTAACGCGCAGCCTTCCCAGTCGCCTCTTTTGAAAACAGCTAAGACTCATAACATAGGAGAACAAAATTTGAATAATATAACAATCTTTGGAGAATCGTTATCTTCCGCAAAAATACCCGATTTTATCCTTCCTAAGCCGGTTCCCATTGGATTTACCACCTTCAGGGTTATGAAGAGTCTTGCCAAACATCTCTGGTTGAAGAACTTTGGCAAGGCGGTTTTATTTCTTTTGACACTTTTCCTTTTCTTACCAATGAATGCCTTTTCAGATTCGGAACCAAACAGATTAACAAATTTTCCATCACAGGTAGCCATTGACGATATTATCCATGTCCCGACAGGCCAAAAGGTACAGTTCTCTGATCTGACCCATTTTTTTAATTGTGCCAGCGTCCTCTATGTCGGCGAAACCCACGCCAATAAGGCTGCTCACCAGGTACAATTAAAAATACTCAAGGCGTATTATGAGAAATTCGGGAACAACGTAGCCATTGGCATGGAGATGTTCACAAGACCCTATCAACCTTTTTTGGATCAATGGATTGCCGGTGAAATTGACGAGAATAAATTTCTGGAAGAGACACGCTGGAATTCAGAATGGGGATATGATTATGATTTGTATAAAGACATCCTGGATTTTGCCCGTGAAAAGAAAATCCCGGTGATCGCCTTGAATGCCCCAAAGGCAGTGGTAAAAATGGTAAGTAAAAACGGACTGAAAGGGTTAAGTGAGGAAGAGAAAAAACAATTGCCTGAAATTGATACAACAGATAATTTTCACCGGGCTTATCTCGAAAGGGCTATTCGGGAGCACATGGTGGACCGCACAGCCGATTTGGAAAAATATAATGATGTTCAGAATTTATGGGAAGAGTACATGGCCCAAACGATTGCAGACTACTTATCATCCTGGGAAGGTAAAGATAAGAAGTTTCTGGCCTTTGCTGGAAACGGTCATATTATTTATGATTTCGGTATTCCAGAAAAAGTGTTTCGACGCTCGCATTTACCCTACTACACAATTTATCCGGCTGAGTTTCATGGAGATAAACCTCAGCCAGAACACGACCTATTTTTACCAGATATTCCATTAGAACCGGCTGATTTTGTCTGGGTAATCTCTCCTTTGGTAGAACAAAAAAGGATATATTTGGGCGTCCAACTGAAAAAAACACCCGATAACAAACTGGTCATACAAGAAATAACCCCAAAAAGCCCAGCCGAAAAGGCGGGTTTTATGGTAGGTGATATTATTTCGTCGATTGACGGAAACGCCGTAAAAGGTGTCCCAGACCTGGTTCATTACCTCCAGACAAAGAAGTTTGGAGATACCTGTATCGTAGAGATTGAACGCGATGGTACGAAGATTTCTTATTCAGTCACCCTTTTTGAAATTGAAGAGGAGTAATAATCCACCGCAAATTTGTACTACTATCCATCAACTTCTTGTTTTTTATGCTCTATTTTCAAACTGCATAACCGTAAAGTATTGATTGGATGAGGCTTACGCAAAGTTTGGAGCATTGAGTTTTTTGTCATTTGTCATTTGAAATTGTTTCGTATTTCGATATTCGTATTTCGAATTTGGTTGCGGCCAAAGGCCTCGCCAAGTTTATTCGTGGCTACATTATTATAAATATAAACTATGCAGACAATACTATCAACGCAATATAATCCTAAAGAAATAGAAGATACATGGTATCGCTTTTGGGAAGAAACAGGGGTTTTCCACAGTACACCGGATTCCTCAAAGAGACCGTATGCCATTGTCATCCCACCCCCGAACGTAACAGGGGTGCTGCATATGGGGCATGCCCTGAATAACATTATCCAGGATATTGTAATCCGCTGGAGACGCATGCAGGGATACAATGCCCTCTGGATGCCCGGCACAGACCATGCAGGCATTGCCACCCAGAATGTGGTCGAACGAGAACTGGCCACAAAACATATCAAACGTGAACATCTGGGCCGTGAACGCTTTGTTGAAGAGGTCTGGAAATGGAAGAACCAGTACGGCTCAACTATTATCAATCAGTTGAAAAAACTGGGGAGTTCCTGCGACTGGGCGCGGGAACGCTTCACCATGGATGAAGGTCTCTCCGCAGCAGTGAAGGAGACTTTTGTCCGCCTCTTCGAGAGGGGTTTAATATACAAGGGCAAATACATGATCAACTGGTGTCCACGATGCTGCACCGCCCTTGCCGATGACGAGGTAGAGCATGAAGAACACGAGGGACACCTGTGGCACATAAAATACCCCTTCAAGGATGCACCACATCTTTACATCGTTGTAGCCACAACCCGCCCTGAAACTATGCTGGGTGACGTGGCTGTAGCCGTTAATCCGAAGGATGAGCGATATAAGGACATGATCGGTGAGATACTCACGCTTCCCATTGTTGGACGGGAAATGCCAATAATTGCCGACGATTTTGTTGATTCATCCTTTGGGACAGGGGCAGTAAAGGTTACTCCTGCTCACGACCCCAACGATTTCGAAATGGGCAAACGCCACAACTTAACCCCGATCGTCGTTATGCAGGAAAATGGGATCATGAATGAAGATGCCGGGGAATATGAGGGGCTGGATCGATTTGAATGCAGAAATGCCCTTGTAGAAGAGCTAAAATTAAAGAAATATATCGAAATGGTCACTCCTCACAAACATTCTGTCGGGCATTGCTATCGATGCCATACCGTTATTGAGCCGTATATTTCAAATCAGTGGTTTGTAAAGATGCGCCCTCTTGCAGATGCGGCAATCCGGGCTTCCAAAAATAAATCAGTGACATTCTTTCCTGAGCGATGGGAAAAGATATATTTAAGCTGGTTGGAAAACGTGCGTGACTGGTGCATTTCAAGGCAGATATGGTGGGGACATCGTATTCCTGCATGGTATTGCCAGGAATGCAATGCAATTACCGTATCAAGCAGCGCACCCGGGAAGTGCTCAAAATGCAACAGTACGGCTCTAAAACAGGACGAGGACGTGCTGGACACATGGTTCAGTTCTGCATTATGGCCATTTTCTACGATGGGCTGGCCGAAAGAGACATCTGAGTTGAAATACTATTATCCAACGTCTACCCTGGTTACCGACCGGGGGATCATCTATTTCTGGGTAGCGCGAATGGTCATGATGGGTCTCGAAATCATGCGTCAGGTCCCCTTCTCTAATGTTTATATCCATGGAACTATCCTTGATGAAATTGGAAGAAAAATGAGCAAGTCGCTGGGTAATGGCATAGATCCCCTTGTCATGATTGACCAGTATGGCGCCGATGCCGTGCGATTTTCGATTACCGTGCTCACCACAGAAGGCCAGGATTTAAAACTATCTGAAAGCAAATTCGAGATGGGACGCAATTTCACCAACAAGTTGTGGAATGCGGCACGGTTTATCATGATGAATTTGAAGGATGAGCATCCGAAAGAAATTAAACTCGAATCTGCGGACTACCAATTTGAAGACAGATGGATTCTCAGCCGTTTAAACTTAACCATAATGGTGTGTACCACATCTCTGGAACAATTCAAATTTAATGATGCAGCCATGCATGTATATGATTTTACCTGGCACTCTTTCTGCGATTGGTATCTGGAAATCGTAAAGGCGCGTTTATACGAACCTGTGAGTTCCCGGGATAAGAAGGTGGCGCAAACAGTCCTTGCACAGGTTTTTGATCAAATATTACACCTCTTGCATCCTTTTGTGCCTTTTATTACGGAGGAATTGTGGCATAATCTAAAAAAGATTGTTCTTGAAAACAAAATCGACATACAGAAAGACATGAGCTGCGAGAGTCTTGCCCGGAGTGTCTGGCCAACGATAGACAAGCGATATGAAGACCGAATCGCAGAGGAGACTATGACAATCCTGCAAAATATTATTCGTGCAATTCGGAATATACGCAGTAAGATGAATATCAAGGAAAAACAAAAATTGGACGCATTCATTTCCATTTCGGCAGACGGTGAATATAATTTACAGGAACATGCCGGTATGCTCAGGCGTATGGCCAACCTTGAACGTTTGGAAATTGGCAAAAATCTTGCGAAGCCCGATAATGCAGCCTCTGAAGTTATCGGACAGATACAGGCATTCGTGCCTCTTGAGGATATTATTGATCCTGTTGCGGAAAAGGAACGTCAGTTGAAACACCTGAACCAGCTTGAAAATCATTTAGCGGTAGTAAGACGGAAGCTGGGAAACAAAGATTTTGTTGCACGGGCGCCTGCCCATGTAGTAACAATGGAACAAAATCGTAAAAAAGAATTGTTAGAACAGATGCAAAAAATAAAACTCATTTTAAACGATCTCGGATAAGGAACTATGAAAAAAATATACTGGATTTCTCTCATGTGTGTAATCGTGTTATGTCTCCCTTTGATTCCAATCCTCCATGCCGAGGAATCTGCATCAAAGGCAATGACTAAAAAATGTCCCACTTGTAACAAGGTATATTCAGACGATACGAAATTTTGCAGCGAAGATGGAGCCAAGTTGGTGGAAAGCCCTGTGAAAATGATATGTCCTGACTGTAAAAAAGAAGGCGCTCCGGGAGAAAAATTTTGTAAAGAGCACGGGAAAAAACTTATTCCACTTACAGAAACACCACCTGTCCGGGAAGCAGACGCTATAAAACAAAAAGTGGAACTCGCCAAAAAATATTATCAGGAAGGCTGTAATTACTGCGACGCTGAGTCATACGATCTTGCATTGGAATCATACAAAAAAGCGGAAGAGTCATTCCCTGATTTCCCGGCGCTCCATTACAATATGGGCTGGCTTTACGGTAAACTGGGAGACGCCCAACAGGCTATCAACCATTTACAAAAATATATCGTCCTGTCCCCAAACGCAAAAGACATTACGGAAGTACAGAGTTATGTTATTGTCCTAAAACAGGCGTTGGAAAAGCAAAATACCGTTCAAAGTACCTTAAAAAGCCGTGATGAAATTATGAAAAAGGCATCCCTTGAGCAAAAACAAAAATACGGAAGCGTCGTGGTGCCGGCGGGTGAATTTATTATGGGAACCGACCAGGCACGGGAAGATGCATATCCTGAGCACAAAGTCTATCTCGACGCATTTGAAATTGATCGCTATGAGGTAACGAACGCCCAGTACTGGGAATTTTTGGAATATATAAAGAAAACAAACGACCACAGCAAATGTTTTAAAGGAGAACCCAGCAATAAGGATCATACCCCACGGTTCTGGGACAATGAATATTATAACGTGCCTGATTATCCCGTGGCGCGCATTGACTGGTATGACGCCTATGCGTATGCCACATGGGCTGGCAAACGACTGCCTACCGAAGCTGAATGGGAAAAAGCAGCGCGAGGGTTAGACGGCAGAAATTTTCCCTGGGGTAATGAATGGGACACTGCCCGATGCAATCTCAGTGGTGAACCCAAGCCTGTGGGCAGCGGAGAAGCCGGAAAAAGCGTCTACGGCTGTTATGACATGGCAGGTAGTGTTTATGAATGGTGCGCCGATTGGTATGTGGACACCTATTATACAGAATCCCCATACAAAAACCCCAAAGGCCCGGATAAAAGCGCAAGGCGCGTAATTCGGGGCGGCTCCCGATTCTCTAAACCATTCCAGGTGCGAGCACACACAAGAAAATCCGAACAGCCGGACCTGTTCAATTTAGCCTTAGGATTCCGCTGTGCAAAGGATGTAAAGGGAAAATAACCGATTGAACCTGCGAGAATCTTTACCATCGGAAAGAGTTAATGATAAACGATTTTTCCAAGACTATCTTAGAAAACCTTTACGAAGGTGTATACCTTGTCGATAATGACAGGAAGATTCTCTATTGGAATAAGGGCGCTGAGAATATTTCCGGTTACACGAGTTCTGAAGTACTGGGGAAACGATGTTCCGATAATATCAGTCATATTAACGAACATGGTATTCAATTATGCATGACTGAATGCCCACTGGCAAAAACAGTGACCGATTCCATTTCACGAGAAATGCACTTGTATATCCGTCACAAAACAGGACACCGCATACCTGTCCTTGCACGCACAACCCCACTTCGAGATTCACTTGGACAGGTTATAGGGGCAATTGAAGTATTCACCGACAACTCCCCAAAACTTGCGATCACCCAGAAAATTAAAGAACTTGAGAAAATGGCATTGCTTGATCATCTTACAGAATTAGCAAACAGGCGGTATACGGAGTTAAACATACAGACTAGGTTGGATGAATTGCGCAGATACGGCAGGCCTTTTGGGATACTCTATATGGATATAGATCACTTTAAAAATGTAAACGATTCCTACGGACATGATATCGGAGACAAGGTATTAATAATGGTAGCAAACACGTTCGTAAAAAATGTAAGGGCATCCGATATCGTAGGGCGCTGGGGCGGGGAAGAATTTCTCGCAATTGTTCCAAACATCAACGAAGAACAGTTATATGTC
>Ga0233425_10001484_pt1 | contig 52429 bp, 49 predicted proteins | sample Watercolumn_Towu_2_FD_181712 | JGI IMG/M metagenome (GOLD analysis project Ga0233425, IMG submission 181712) | Freshwater microbial communities from Lake Towuti, South Sulawesi, Indonesia - Watercolumn_Towuti2014_140_MG | ecosystem: Environmental > Aquatic > Freshwater > Lake | place...
ACGATGTCTTTACCGGGCATCACTATAAATCAATAGGATAGACATGACCCAATGCCCGTCAGGGGCGGTTTTTCAGGGGTGGACGTTAAAGATGGGTTAGAGGTTCTGCTCGCCGGCCTGGCCGGGGAAGATAAGACATTCGACTGTGCTATTGCAGATCAGCTTTTTCCGGTAATCGTTCACGCCGATCATTGCGGCTCTCCACCCAACTCTCTTTCAATTTGCTCGATGCTGGGCAAACTGGTTTGCAGTTCCTCGGGCAGCGATTCGATGAGTTGGTACTCAGCGACGCCCATGGGCCGGGTCGAATCGCGTAGCGCGTACTCTGCCACCACCTTGTTCTTGCTCTTGCATAGCAACAGGCCGATGGTCGGGGCGTCCTGATCGGTTTTGATCTGGGCGTCGATGGCCGTGAGGTAGAAACCCAGTTGGCCCAAGTGCTCGGGTTTGAACGCGCCGGCCTTCAGTTCGATGACCACGTAACACCGCAGTTTGAGGTGATAAAACAGCAGATCGACGAAAAAGTCGTCGCCGCCGACTTCCAGATGGAATTGCCGGCCCACATAGGCGAAACCGGCGCCTAACTCGATCAAGAAGCGCGTGATGTGGTGGACAAGCGCTGTTTCGATTTCGCGTTCTTCGGCCTCGTCGGTCAGTCCGAGAAAGTCGAAGCGATAGGGATCTTTCAGGGATTCGCGGGCCAGATCCGATTGAGGTTTCGGCAAACGTGCTTCGAAGTTGGTTACGGCCGTGCCACTGCGTCCTCGCGCATTCACTTCGATCTGCATCACGAGAACATTGCGCGACCAGTTGTATTCCACGGCTTTGGCCAAGTACCAATCGCGCTCTTCACGTGTCTTTAATTTGTCGATCAGGGTGCAAAGATGGAACCAGGGCAATTGTGCAGCAGCTTGCTGCACAAATTCCGCCTCGGGCCAGACCTCGGCAAAGGCACGCATGTACTTGAGATTGCGGCCGGAAAACCCTTTCATCTGGGGAAAGGCGACGCGCAAATCATGCGCCAGCCGCTCGATCACCTTGGCACCCCAGCCCTCGTGGGCCTGTCGCGCCAGGATATCTCGCCCAATCTGCCAGTAAAGCAGGATCAGCTCGCGATTGACCGCCAGTGCGGCGCGCTGCTGGGCTCTGTGAATGCGGGTTTTCAGCTCGGTCAGCCAATCAGCGTAACCGACGGGAACGTCCATGAGGGAAACGGGGCGGGAATCAGCCATGGTCGATACCCTTCAGATAGGCCGGCGCGGCGGTTTCGTGGAGTTGGGAGTCGCGTTGTATGGCTAGGCGATCTGCGAAGAGCGACTTTTCGATGGTCTGTTTGCTGATATCGAACAGCTCCGCCATGAGCTTTTGCGTCAGCCAGTCGGTTTCGCCCTCGTAGCGGGCTTCGATGCTCTGCTCGCCGGCGTGGCCAGTGAAGATCAGGAATTCGGCGGTGCTGTTGCGGATCAGCTGGCCTCGGCGGTCGCTCATATCGCGGTCTCCCCGGATGCTGTGAAAAGGGCGGATTCGAAGGCAGCCCAGGCGGATTAGCGTAAGCTGGCAGCCTCTTGCCATGTTTCCCGTGCCAGCATCTGTTTGGCGGACAGTTCCTCAATAACTTTCTGCTGAACCGAGATGGAGGGGAGGGGGATCGGCGCCGCTCGAATCACCGTCGAATTGATCGTACCCAACCCACTTGTCGTTTTGCCATATTTGAAAAAGTGGTCTCGCCCAGCATCACTGTTAAACCAAGCCATGGCGAACTCAGGTAATAGCCGATCGCGTTGGGGGCGAGCCTTGATAATGTGGTTTTGATGGACGCACCCTGGAATTTCGCCACTCCAAAGTGCTACGCGGCCGAGTTCCGCTCGACTCCCGTTGCCCTCAACGAAAAGGATGTCGCCAACCTCCAGCCTGAGCGATGTCATATCCGCATCGGGTACATTGATAGTCTTGATTTCGTCCAAGACAAGGCGCCCCCGCTGCACGTTGGCAACACGGAGATATGGCCTTGCGTGCGTACTTGGCCTGTTGGCGGGTGACTTCTGCAATCCGTAACTCACCGCCGCGACATTGCCAAGTTCAAAGATCGGGCAATCGGCGACTTGAACTCCGGGGCCGCCAACAGCCGTGCGGAGCATTCCCTCGTGGCTCCATAGTTCCACTTCCTTGAACCGCGCCACGAACACCGGCCGATCCGGCAGGGGCGGCGGCGCGGCCACACTCAAGGCTGCCTCGAAGGCCTGCCAGCCGGCGCGTTCGATGGCGTCGGCCTCCTGCTCCAGTTGCGCGGCGCGGGCCAGGGCTTCGGTATAAGCCGAGATCAGCGCATCTTGCTCGTCCAGCGTCGGTACGGGGACTTCAAGGCACAGGAATCCTTCCGGCGTCACCCGCTTGCGACCACTGGTGCCCGATGCCCTGCTCTGCAGATCTACCCTGAAGTGCTCGGCGCGCAAGAGATGGTTCAGGTAGGACGAACGCAGTTTGTCTGCCTGCGGCGTGAACACCGGGTATTCGCTGGTCACCACGGCCTTGGGGATGCTGTCGGGGATCAGCCCGACCGCGCCGTTGCGAGCGTCGATCTTCGAAAACACGAGGTCGCCGGGATAGGCGGCGAACATCGCCCCTTTGAACGCCTCGGCACGTTCGCGCGGCAAGACTTCGCCCGAGAACTTGATGGTGATCGCCTGCCAGTCCCCAAGTGGGCCGTCCATTCGCACAGGCTCGCGCCGCTCTTGCAGAACCTCACGCAAAGGCAATAGTGGAAAACCACTGGCCCTGCTCTCTGCCTCACCATTTTCGATCCATCGCTCAATCTCCCTCCACCACCGGATCAGGCAGCGGAGGGCAGCGGAAAATTTGGCGTGGCCTCCGGCTGGGCGCCCGCTCCCAACCAGGTTTCGAATTCGCGGTAAGCGCGCAGCAGGTCGGGCAATTCGCTCGGCACGCCTTCGCCGGTCTCGCCGGTCGAGGTGATGCCCACGGTCTTAGGCGCGGCCACGAACACCGGGTAGTCGAACAGTTCGCGCACCCTGGCCCACAGCGCGCCGCTGTGGGCCTCGTCGACGGCGCGGTACTTGGCCTTGAGTTCGGCCAACAGCCCGTCGGCGGTGGGCTGTGCCGCTTTCAACAGCGTCTGGCACTCACGTTTCAGCGCCGCGGCGGTTTTCTTGTGGGCAGGGTCGGTTTCCCCCTCCCATTTGGGCTTGGCTTGCTGGGTCGGGCCGATACCGCGCGGATAGGGCGGTGGCTCGCCCCGTTCCCAGGCCGGGAGGTAGCGTTCCACGCCCAGCGCATAGAGTTCGGCGATCAGCCGGGCGGCCTCGCCGTCGTCGCCGGAGACGATGCGGGAGGCGTAGTCGTCGTGCAGCAGGTTGCGCCGTTCGTCGAAACCGGGGTCGAGTTCGCCATGGGCCTGCGCCCAGCAGCTTTCCCACTGGGCAGCCTCGTCTTCGGTGAATTTGCGCAGGAATACCAGGGAGGCTTTCACCGTCGCGTTGCTGGATCGGAAGGTTTCTTCCGGCAGGCTGACCACAGCCAGTAGCTTGGCCTTGCCCTCGGCCCAACGGCGCAGCCAGGCCAGCGAAGGGTTGTTGAGGTTGCCGTCGGGCAACACGATGCCCATACGCCCGCCGGGCCTGAGCAAATTCAGGCAGCGCTCGACAAAAATCAGCTCGGTGGGACGGTTGTTCTTGTCCTTGCCGATCTGGAACAGGTCGAGGATGGGCAGCCCCCGTTTGCCGTGGCGGTCGGTTTCGCCGGCGGCGCGCTGCAGACGGTCATGGCTGCGCTCCCAGTCCTCGCCGTAGCGTGCCCGGCAGCGATAGAGGTAATCCGGGTCGTTGGGCACTCGGGTCTCTTCGCTGGAGCCGACCTTCTGGTCGGCGCCGACGTTGGAGCCGAAAGGCGGGTTGGTGAGCACCAGATCGAAGCGGCCGTCGAAAATGCCGTTGATGTCCAGCAGACCGTCGTGATAATGGATGCCGCCGTGGCCGTCGCCGTGCATGATCATGTTCATCTTGGCGGTGCGGGCCGCGCGCGGTTCGGCGTCAGTGCCGTAGACGCACTGCCAGGCCAGTCGGCCGACCCGGGTGTCGATAGGTTGGTTGTCGTCGCCACTGGGCAGCAGCTGCCGGTTCAGGCGGGCGAAGGCCTGCTCGATTTGCCGTTCCTCTTCTTCCGGCGGCAAGCCCAGGGCTTCGATCCGGGCACGTTCCTCGTCCTTCTGCTGCTGTATGTCGGCGACGATCCTGTCGCGCACATGCTCGAAGGCGCGGATCAGGAAGCCGCCGGACCCGGAGGCCGGATCGCAGATCAGCTGCCCCTCCCCGGGGTCGAGCAGGTCGACCATGAACTCGACCACCGGACGCGGGGTGAAGAACTGGCCGAGCTCGCCGCGGAAGGTGGTGCCGAGGAAACGCTCGAAGGCCAGACCCTTGATGTCGTCGCCGGTCTTGGACAGGTCGAATCGCTCCAACTGCTTGACGATGCGGCGGAAGGTGGCTTCGGAAATGTCCAGCTTGTCGGTGGCGGTGAACAGTTCGTCGGCCTTGTAATAGTCCTTGGTCAGGTCGAAAAGACCGTCGTGCACCAGCGGATCGTTGGGCATCCGCGATGCCGCGCGGCGGTCCAGATAGTCCGTGGTGAACGTGCCGTGCAGCCCGGAACGCTCCAAATACATCTTGATGAAGAGCACTTTCGAGATGGTGTCGAAGGCGCGGCCCGGGTCCATCTTGTGGACGTCGCGCAGGATGCAGTGGCAGTCGAACAGCAGGTCCTGGAATTCCTTGCGGTTGAAGGCACGAAGAGACTCGCGAATCTGCTTCAGGCGCTTGGCATCGCCCCAATCGCTTGCCTTGGGGATTTCGTTGATGGCGACGAACTCGCCGGGCAGGCCCGGCACCAGCTTGAAAACCGCCGTGTGTCGGGCGTTGGTGGCGATGAAGAATTCGCAGCCGGCCGCACGGGTGTAGGACTCGCCCTGGTAGAAGTCCCGTTCCTGAATCTCGATGCTGTCGGCCTTGCATTCGACCACAAGGACGGGTGTGCGATTGGCTTCTTTATCGGTGGCCGATTGCCAGATCACGATGTCTGCGCGGGGACTCCGGGTACCATGCTGGGTGCGGCGCTCCTGGTCCATCTGCTCCAACGCATAGCCGTAGTGCTCGACCAGGGTACGGATGAACTGCTGGCGAACGATCTCCTCCGGCTTGGCGGCGATGTCCCGCCATTCCTTGCGCAGCGGGATCCATAGCCAATTGCCCTCCACGTGGAGGGTGTCCGCCGCAGGTGGAAACGGGGGACTGGGTTGGTGGGCGGGTTTCTTGGGTTTGGCCATGGCAGTCTTCTCGGTCAGTCCTATCGGGGCGCTATTTCGCTTGCGCCCTCGAAAATTAAGTCGGTCGCCCCCATCCAGTAACAAAGCAGCGGTGCGGGAATTCGCATAATCTGGGTGGCCGACTGGCCTTCCGCTTCGAACTTCGGCAAGCCGGACAAGAGGCCGAAATCATCCAGCGACTTGGTAACCACGTAACCGCGCGAGATGCGCTTTTGCTCGCACAACTCGATCAAACCTTTCAATTCGCGGGCGCCGGTGTGTTGGGCGCGATATTTCACCTCGAAGGGAGTGACTTCGCCGTTGACTTCGGCGACCAGATCCACCTCGCGATCTTTCTTGCCGCGCCAGTAGGTGAATCGCACGTTTTGTGAGTAATAGCGGGCGAACAGGTGCTTGAACACCGCCGTCTCGGTGGCTACGCCAAGGGCTGTGGCATCTTCCAGTATGGCCTTGCCTTTAAGCATCACCGCCGGGGCGATGGCGGCATCGGCCAGGTAGATTTTGAAACGGGCGCGCAGGATGTCCTGGCCATAGCCGAACGGTGGCAGTCGGTAGATCAGGTGAATCGCCTCCAGCAGTTCGATGAAGTTCTGTGCGGTGGGACGTTTCACTTCCAGGTTGGCACACAGGTCGATCATATCCAGCAGACCGCCATCGTGCAGACACAGGTACAGAAAGGTGTGCTCCAGATCGAGCACGCGGCGCACGCCGAACAGAGCGGTCATGTCGCGCTTGAGCACCTTGTCTATGATGTCTTCTCGCAGCAGCCGTTGCGCCTGGGTAATGCTGTCCATCTGCGCGGTCTGGGGAAAACCGCCCCGCACCAGATATTCGTGGAAGTGACCCACATAGGCGCCGGCGATTTCAGTGGTGCGGTAGAAATCCGCCTGTGGCCAGTCGAACAGTTCACGCAGGCTGCGCAGTGGCGGCAGCGCGGGGAGCGACAAATTCTTGATCTGCAGGTATTCGTAGAAAGACAGCGTGGTCAGCCGGATGGTGTGCCAACGGCCAACGCCGGATTCCTGGCCTGCCTCCACCAGTGGCATCGCGGAACCAGTAAAGACGATTCTTCTTTCTTTCCGGAAATCCACCTGATGCTTGACCCACGTTCCCCAGTCGCGGATGAATTGGGCTTCGTCTAGCAGCAGGTATTCCAGCCCATCGGCTTTAGGCTCGCGCTCTCGCCAAGCGTCGAGGACATCATCAATGCCTGCCAGTTTCAGGATGGGGTGATCGAAAGTGGCGTAAAGAATGTTGGCCGCCGGTACGCCGTCGCGGAGCAGTTTATCCGCGGCCTGCAACATCAATGTGGTCTTGCCGATCTGGCGAGCACCAGATAGCAGAACCGCCCGTGGTGCCGGCGGCGTTGACATCCACTCATTCAATTCTCGAAACGCAGCCCGCCGCCACTTGGGCACGTCCGCAATGGCTTCGTCCCGCCACCAGGGGTTGAATTGGGCAAGAACCGCGACGAGTTCTTCTTTGGATACCTTCATGCCGAATATTCTAACTGAGCGCATTGCATAGTTAAACTACAAATTAACAAAGGCGCGAGCACAAGAAGTATTTTGCGAAATATGGGCCGGTTTTCGCTTGGCATTCTGATTGAACAGAGCATGAATGAGGTGCCGTTAATCGACCGATAAGCCTCACGATGGAAAGCAAGCCCACTCCCATCGACGCCTACCTGATCCGCACTGCGGCAGTACCCGTCAAACTGGCCCGCCTCCAACAAATCGCCGACGACCATTTCGGCCACGACCCCGATGCCATTCATTGGGGCCACGTCGGCGACCTCGGTCGGATCGAGCATGCGCTCGACGATCTGCTGGCAATCTTTGACGGTGAGAAGGTGTGAGGGAGCGAAGACGGCTGTTTTTTCATCGTGCCTTCCTGCACCCAGATCGCAGCGCCCGTCTCGCTGCTGGTACCTCTGCAAGTTTGCAAACCTGCGAACCAGGTACGCACTCAGGTTCGCATCCATTACTGTTGCTCCATCGGCAGCAAAACCAGTAGCGGTGAGGGTTTCGTCTGCCAACCAGCATCAAGTATGTGCGAACCGGCACCCGCGAACTGCGAACCCGGATTTTCAGGGTGACGCTAGCGAAACGCTGCGCTGCTCCCCCCCGCATGGGCCTATGGGAAGGAAGGACCCCTCGCTGGCATACCTCTCTTCTGGCGGCAATAACAATAGAAGCTGATCGTCACCATCATCACAAGCATCACCGCCACACGTGATGATCGTGACGGTCCTGATGGTGGATCGGCCCTGCCAATTGGGATGATTCCTGAGCCCCCGTAATAGCTCTGGACACGTCGGTACATCACTGGATATTTCTGACCGTTCGAGGACGCCGGTCGGTAAACTGGGGCGATGAACCCTCAACTGCTCATGCTGGGCCTCGAAACGCCCTTGGAAAATCTCCTGGAATTGCCACAAGCCGTCCAGATCGCCTTCGCCATCCGCGAGGAGTTGACGGCGTATTCACCTCGGCAACTGCAGGAATTGTTGGGGTGCATCAACGGCTGATCGAGCACGTCGTGCTGGGAGCATCACGACTTCCAGATTGGGCTCAGCGGGTTGGTCATGCGACCGCTGCATTTGACCGACGGCCTGGCCATTCCCCCCGGTACCGAACTGACGGCGCAAACCCATTTGTTGCATACCCTGGTGCCGGCGGTCATCGAGCTGGCGGCCGTATTCGCCTGGCCTGTTACCCGCTTGCCGGAACGGCTTGTCGGGATCCTTCTCGGCCTGATCACGGCCATTGCGGTCATCGCCTTGACCGCACCGTTCGTGTTGATAGGTACCATCGAGATCTCTCTCCAGGAATGGGTCGCGAATTCCGGGGGCCAGCGACCCGAACCCTGGCCGCTGACCTGGATGCTCTTCTGCGAAATGGGTGGACGGTGGCTCCTGGCTGTCCTTGCAGCCGCAGCGTCTATCCAGTTGGCACGAACGTTCATTCCACACAGGGAAAGCAAACTCTTGTAAAAAGACAAGCGAAAGACCTTGGACGCAAAAGTTCCACAATGCCGCTTAACTGCTTCGTACTCGATGGTTTTGGAAGAATAATCGGGAACAAGGGCAAATCGAACTTCAATTTCCGGTGCCCGTAAGCAGACTTCCATGAACACATCATCTTGCCTGCCCACGAAACTCTAAGGATGTTCCAGTTAGCTGCCTGTCATGGGAATATCGAATCGTAACCGAATGGCGGCAAAGGCCGAAGAGATGGCGCTCATCGAACCTATCCGCATGTCAGCAATACGGCGTTGACTTGCCTGTTCACGGAACCGGTCTTGCTCTTAGTTGAACAGAACAACAGGGTGCCGGGGCCACACATCTTGTTGATATCACATTCCACCAGCAACCCCGATTCACGGACATCACCTGGCGAAGCAGCAGACCAAGCCGCACCGGCCGCCGCTTAGGGCAAGGCCAGACCTTATCATTCGAGATCTCGCGGCTTCGGCGCCCCCGCCGCTTCGAGCAGGCGCAAGAATCGCTCGCGGTCCCGCAATGGCGCTGGGAAGTAACCGGGCGAGTAGTTGTCGTGAAACAACTTTATAAGTTTCATAATCGCCCCGAGTTTGCGTCGCACCTGTTGCGCTCCTGCGGTTTCCCTGCCGTGTTTCCAACCCGCCCTCGCGGATTTCCGTTTGCCCTCCGCCGTCTTGGCTCCCGTCGACCGGCCGCCGTGGAGTTTGCAGCGCCCGTTTTTGAGGTTGCCGTAACGCTGGCAAGGTTGTCCGGTACTCCGAGCCAGTGCACCGCACCGGGGAAGACTGGTCAGATCAAAACGCCGTCGCTTCATGGGGTAGGTCTCAAAATATCGTTTGCCCTCGGAGGCGGAGGGATAGCCCCCGTCCTTTCCTTGATTTTGCCATTAAGCGTCTCGTGACTGGTAGGTGAAATTGTGCGAAGCGCATCGGTGGCAATTTTTCCAAGCTGGAATTCTTGCAATTCGATTGCGGCGATTTCTTCGCGCCCGGTGCCTGGCAACTGACAGGCAAGGGGGTGTACACATCACCCCCTTTCTACGATTGCAATCGTGGGTTGTTCGAATTAGCCATCATTGCACCCGGCTACTGCCAGGTGCAAAGAAGCCCATTCGGAGGCGCTCCCTGAAACGAGCACCGGGCTCAATTTGGGTCACGCGCACGTGCGTTGTCCCCTGGCTCCGTTCCCCGCCGCCGAACTCGCCTTCAATGACAGGCCTGATGCGTTCGGTGGCGCCGGGGTTTGCCTCGAACCATTGCCGGTCCATTTCCGATGCTTCACGGACTGCCTCGTGGTCCGTCTCGACCACGGCGTCCGGTGTCAGCAGCCAATGCACTGGCGCAGACTTGGCCGATTGCCGATTCTGGGGCTTGCTGCGCTTCTTGCGACGTTTTGCCATGATGACTGCTTCGAAAAAATTACATGTTCGGTTGCCGATGCGGGGTGTTTGGCATCGCGAACAGGGATGACCGCCAACACTGTGAAATTTGGCGGTCTTCCTTGAAACCCGCGCCACGACTGGGTTTCGACTCCGCCAAGGGGTTGGCGGTCTTGGCGGGATACCTTGGCGGTGTTCCCATTTTTCGATGCCGGGGGTGTTTGTGACCCGAAAGGGAAGACCGCCAAAAATGGAAGACCGCCAGGAAGACCGCCAACCCCTTGGCGGAGTTAAAACCCCTATAAATACTGGTCGAGAGAGAAGACCGCCAAAAAACCCAGAGTTGGCGGCCTTCCTCATAAGGCCTCATCGCCCGACATCGATAAGTCGTCAAAATCCCCGGCATCGGTTCCCGGCAGCCGCCAGACCCATCCGTTCGCGCCGTCCCGCTTCGCGAGGGCATGGACCTTCTTTTTTGCGCGTTCGATCGTGCGCCACGAAATACCCGCAGCAGCAGCATCGGCCTTGATCGACTTGTGGGGCTTCGGGCCATCGCTCAGAAGTTCCCGGAGGAAAGCCACGGCCTCGCCCAAAGCTCCCCCCGATGCCCCTGCATCGTCATCAGCCTCGCCCAGCAGTTCCCGCGCCGCGCCGTTGACCGCCTCGCCCCAGCGCACCCGGTAGGCCGACAGGCCGGGATAGCCCCGTACGGGCGCATCCTCGACCTCGTATCGAAAGCCCCCGCCGTCAGGCCCGATGTTGGACTTCGCGCGGGCGAACAGCCGCCCTCCGCCCTCCGTGTCAGGCAGCTTTGCGGCGACCATCACGATGCGGGCCACGGCGCCGAACGCAAGGGAACCGCTCACGCGCTCCAGAGGATCGCGCCCGCTGGTGCCCTTACTAAAGTGGGTGAGTCCCACCACAGCCGCCCCGAGCCTCTGCCCCAAGTCCACAAGCGGTTGCAACCCGCGCCGGGTCTCGGCGTTTTTGTGCGAGTCACCGGACACAGCCGTTACCACCGGATCGACGATCACGAGCCCGACATTGCCCACGCCTGCCGCCGTCCGGGCCAAGTGCTCCATGTCCCGCGCAGGGTCGAACAGCCTTGGCCCGTTGTCATCCGCTACCTGGTCCACGAAATACACCCGGCGCATGTCGGCGCCCGCCGCCAGCAGTCGCGGGGTCAGAGTGTCGTCGATGCTGTCTTCGCCGCTCCAGATCAACACGTTTGCGGGTTCTGCCCCTGACCCATCGGGCCAGCGTCCGCCGGCCGTCACCGTCGCCGCCAATCCCAGCAACAGCATCGTTTTGCCCGTGCCCGGCGGCCCGGCCAAAATGTGGAGCTTGCCGCGGGCCAGGAAGCCGGGCCACAACCATTCGATGGGCTGGGGCTGTACAGCGCTCCCCCGGATCAATGCGACTTTGCCACCCGCCGGGGCCGACTCATCGTCAAACATTTCGCTGATACCGCCTTTCAAGAAGTACCGCAGCCCCCCGCCGTGGGCGAAGCTGTGGATGCAGGGCTTGCCGTCGTTGTTCGCGTAGAACTTCGCCGTGGTGGCGCCGTAATCCGGTCCTTCGATGGGGTCGGCCAACGCTTGCCCGTTGAACTGGGCAGGATCGGCCAGAACCGCGCCCACGCTCACGATGCCCAGGTCGGCCCGTGCGAACTTGAGCCTGAATACCGGCGGCAAATCCATCGTCGGCCGGTCGTGGCGGATCGCCTCGATGTGCCGCCGGGCCTCGCTCTCGGCCACGCCACGCCCCACCAGCGCCCGGATGCGAGCCTCGACCCATTCGCCCCGCATGCGCTCCGACTCGGGCCGTGCGCGGTCCCTGGCATCGGCTACGGCGGCCTGGTAGTGCTCCTCCTCCGCCGGGCTCAGATCGGCAAGCGCCCGCGTATCGAGACAGCCGCCCTCCCAATTAAGGGTGATTTTCGGCGGTGTCCAGGCCAATCCCGGCCCCAAGATCGGAGCTCCGACGAAATCGAGCCGCTCGGGCGAGAAGACGGCAGCGTCGATCAACGTTCGCGGCAGCATTGCGCCGTTCCGGGCGAATGCGATGTAACCGGAACCCGCTAACCAAAGCCGCTTAACCAGCACGGCACCGCACCGGGGGATGTCGCTGGCGTTCTGGACGGGAAGGTACAGCCGAACGCCCCCGCCGGCAGAAGGCGGAAAGCCGCGTCGATGCACGCCGGCCGAAATCGAGCCGCGACCGATGGCGGCAGCCTCGTCGATCTCCGGAAGGATTTTAGCCAGCGCATCCAGCAAACTCGCCGCACCCTCGGGAAGACTGGGACCGCGGGGATGCGGGTCGTGGTCGAGCATCAGAATGCCCGGAGCGGCGGGATAGTGGAAAAAGTCCCCGTTGCGCGCGATGGCGCCGGGCTCCGACGGCTGGCGGGCAGTCGTGACGATGGGGACGGGATTGCCATGTTGCCCCGCACGGAAGCCCCCATACGCAAAGGCGGTCTTGGCGTCGGCGGCGGCCAGGTGGGCGGGGAAATCCTCGAAAGCGCACGTGACCAGCTCCGCCGTGCCTTCGGTCATTCGCCCCATGGCTGCCTTGGCGATGCCGCCGCGGTCGTCCAGCGAGAAACGTTTGCTGAGGGGCTGGGTGCTGACAAATTGGGTGAAGGTAACGGCGGTCATCCGATCCCCCCGGCCAGCCGACCCAGCCACAGCAGCGCCCGTTTCGCGGTAACCACGATGCGAGTATGATGCTGTTTTACAAGTGAGTTTATGGCCGCTCCCCGGTGCCAGCCGGGGGCGGCTTTTGTTTGCCCAGGCATCGGTGCTTCCTCCCTCAGCCGTTGAGCGCTTGGCGTAGCTCGCCGACATTCCAAACGGTCGTTCCATCGAACTTCCGCGGTGGGGGGATTTGCCCCTTTTTGACGCGACGCCAAACTGTGGCCCGACTGCAGGCATAGAGCAGGCAAACCGTTGGCTCCCGGACGTTGGCAACGTCCGGGAGCTGGTCGAAGTTCGCCAATGCGAGGGGGATCGTGGACGATTTAGGGATCATTGAGTCACCTTTCGACGTATTGAAACTAGGTGACGGCTAGTATCGCGGGGCGTTAAACGCCCGCAAGGTGTTTGCAAAATGCCAGAAAAGCCTTGTCGAATATGGGTTTCAGGGGATTTGTCGCGGGGCATTCGCGAATGCCCTGGGCATTGCCCTATCTTTTTTTCGCATTCAAACCGGTCAGCGCGTGGCGCTTGATCGACCCGGCCGACGGGACTTCCTTCCCACCACGCTTGAAGATGTGAGGGCGCTCAGATTCGGGTTTCTCCTTTGCGCCCGCCGCTTGCGCAACCCATTTGTTATGAATTCGCTGCGCAATTCTTGCCAATTTCGTCTCTAGATTGCGCTTGATCATCTGCCGCCCTTCCTCCCTGGCTGGCTTGTGCCATGGCTGGGAGCCGAAGCCTTTGGGCAACGGTTCGCTAGACTCGGGTGTGTATCCGGCAACAACATCGGCGGCTAGTGGTCTGTGCTCTGCGTCCGAGTTACCTTGTAACCGACACATTTCTGTCGGAGAAATCCACAAGTCGTTGCGCGTGATACGGCGCCAAGGCTGAATCATGGAAACCTGATTCGGCATTTTGGGATGATAAATGGTCGCAATTAGGCAGGAATCAGCGCTCAGCAGTGGTTCAAGGCAACCGGGGAAGATATCGACGAATCCGGACAAGGTACCCCACTCCGGGTCATCAAACTTGTCGGCCCAAACCCCGTCGACGGATTCGCCGTCGTCGTCGATGAACGAGATCAGTGGTGGGTCCCGGTTGTCGAGGAACGTTTTCCATTCTTCTTGGCGGGCGTTGGCTCCTTCGGGATCGTCGAATTTGTAAACTTCGCCGAGCTGGATAGCAAAATGGGCAGACAGGCGAACCTTCTCGGCGATAGCGGCTTGCAGTAACGCATCCTCGGTTAGGCTTAATTCCTCGGCCGCCTTCGCAAGGCGAATGTAGGATGATTTGAACATAAGCCCCCTTCATCGGCTCAGCCCTTCAAGGTGGGAACCACGCCAGCGGGTGAAGGAATCCCGCTTGTCGCCTGGCCAGGCTAGGCGTGGTTGTTCATGAAATCTATCAAGCCGGCCGGCGGAACGGGATTACCTCAGCACCAGTTTTCAATCCTTCCAGATAGTGGGCCCAGGTCTGCATCATGCGTCGTCGTTCGTCCAAGAACTTCGTCCGGTTGTAGCTGCGTCCCAAGGCATCCGGAACTCGGTGGGCAAGCTGGTGTTCAATCGGCTCGGGAGCAAAACCCAACGTCTCGTGCAAAATTGTCCTTGCCATTGCACGGAAACCATGCCCGCACATTTCCTCTTTGGCGAATCCCATCCGCCGGAGTGCCGCCAGCACGGCGTTCTCACTCAGGCAGCGGTCGCCATTGGGTGTCCTGGCCGAAGGGAAGACGTACCGGCCAGCACCAGTTAGCGGTTGCAGTTCCCGCAGGATGGAAATCGCTTGGTTCGACAGCGGAACAATGTGCTCCGTCTGGGTCTTGGTGACGAGAAAAGCCCATTCGCCCCGCTCCAAGTCGATGTCCCTCCATTCCGCTTGGCGCAGTTCGCCGGGGCGAACGAATACCAGCGGCGCCAATTGCATCGCCGACTTCACGACGAAACTTCCCTGGTAACTGTCGATGTCTCGTAGTAGGGCGCCAATAGCTTTGGGTTCCAACAGGGCGGCGAAGTGGCTGCCTTTGACAGGCGGGAGAGCCCCGCGTAGATCGGCGGACGGGTCGCGGTCGCAACGCCCGGTCGCCACGGCATAGCGAAAGACTTGGCTACAGTTCTGGTGCGCTCGGTGAGCGGTGTCCAGTGCCCCGCGGCCTTCGATCCGGCGCAGGACGGCGAGCAGATCCGGCGCGTTGATTTCACGGATAGGTCGACTGCCGAGCCAGGGGAATAGATCTTTCTCCAAGCGCTGGATGATTTTTTGGGCGTGGGAGTCCGCCCAGGTCGGCTGGTACTTTGCGAACCATTCACGAGCGATGACCTCGAACGTCTCGGCGTCCGCGATTCTGGAAGCCTTCAACGCCGCACGTTTCGCCATGGGGTCGATGCCCGCAGCAAGTTGCTTCCGAGCTTCGTCGCGCTTGGCTCGTGCATCGGCTAGGGATACCTCGGGATAGATTCCGAACGAAAGGGTCTTCTGCTTCCCCTCGTGGCGGTAGTTCATGCGCCACAGCTTCCCGCCGTTTTTGTCTGCTTTGGGGGTGACCAGCAGGTAGAGACCTTTCTCGTCCGTCAACTTGTATGGCTTGTCCGCAGGCTTGGCCTTTCGAACCTCAACGTCTTGAAGCATCAGTGTTTCTCCGCTTTGATGGTATCGGCCTTGTCGGTATGGCCCGTACCAGCGGATATACCAGCAAGACTGCTGGTATTTGATGCTAGTCGGTGAGACAGTATGAGGCAACAAAAAACCCGCAAAGCCTTGCGGCTAGCGGGTTTTGAGATGACGTGAGACGACTTGAAATTGGTAAGTGGTGGACCGGAAGGGGATCGAACCCTCGACCTCCGCATTGCGAACGCGGCGCTCTCCCAGCTGAGCTACCGGCCCAGTAGGGCGAATTATAGAGGCATTGGGGCGCAGGTTTGCAAGCCCCGGGACTCCGTGAAATGCTGTGCCGAACGTGTGGCTTGCACGTGGCGGTGCTTTCCTATCAGGATGCGCCGGGGACGCGACCAACCATCAGACTGGGGACACAGGATGGCGCCAACGCCGTTTTCCAAAAAATTGTTCCGTCACGGCAGCAGTGACCAGACGACGGTTGGCCCGAAGTCGAAAAAGGGGGTGGCGGCCTTCGTCCGCAGCGCGGGGCGTAAGCGCTTCCGCCGGAATCCCCCCTGCTCCGGCCCATGATATCAGCCGCCATCCTTTCCGAACTGCCGGGACCTCGCGGGTTGCCGCTCCTCGGCAATGCGCTCCAGCTCGACCCGGCCCGGCTGCATCTCGATCTGGAGGCCTGGGCCGATCGCTACGGCCCCTGCTACCGCTTCCGTCTCGGCCGCCAGACCTTCGTTGCGCTGGCCGCACCGGATCGGATCCTGGAGGTGCTGCGCGACCGTCCAGACGGTTTTCGCCGGCTCCGCGCCATCGAGACGGTAAACGGCGAACTGGGGGTGCACGGCGTCTTCTCCGCCGAGGGCGAGCGCTGGTACCGCCACCGCCAGTTGGTGATGAAGGGCTTCGACCGCACCCAGTTGCAGGCCTTTTTTCCGCGACTGGCGGCGATCGCCCGGCGCCTGGTGCGCCGCTGGGAACCCGCCGCCCGCACCGGCCTCTCCTTCGACGCCCACACCGACCTGACCCGCTACACGGTGGACGTGACCACGGATTTCGTGTTCGGTTGCGACCTGAATACCCTGGAACAGGGCAGCGACGAGTTGCAGCGGCATCTGGAGCTGATTCTGCCGATGATCAACCGCCGGGTGAACGCACCTTTTCCTTACTGGCGTTACTGGAAGGGCGGCGCCGACCGGGACCTGGAGCAGGCGGTGGCGGCGCTGAAGGAGTTGTGCGGGGACTTCCTGGTGGCGAACGAAACTGCCGCCGGACCGCCGGCCAATCTGCTGCAGGGCTTCGTCGCGGCCCGCAACGAGGGCGGCGCCTTCGGCGCCGAGGATCTCGTCGGCAACGCCATCACCATGCTGTTGGCCGGCGAAGACACCTCCGCCCACACTCTGGCCTGGGCGATCCTCTACCTGGCGGTCGAAGCCGCCGCGCAGCGGCGTGCCCAGGCCGAGGCGGACGTGGTGGGACCGATCTCGGAGCCCCGGGATTTGGAGCGGCTGACCTTTCTCGATGCGGTGCTGATGGAAACCATGCGGCTGAAGTCGGTCGCCCCGGTCCTGTTCCTGGAAGCCAGGCGGGATAGGTCAATCGGTACCCTGCGGATCCCGCAGGGTACCGGGGTGATAGCCCTGCTGCGGCATCCCTGCCTGCTGGAAGGCCAGTTCAGCGGGGCCCGCTCGTTCGCGCCGGAACGCTGGGAGCAGCCGCGTGATACGCGACGCTACCCGATCCACCACAAACCGGCACTGATGCCCTTCGGCGCCGGACCGAGGTTCTGTCCCGGACGCCAGCTGGCTTGGTTCGAGATGAAGCTGGCCTTGGCTGCCCTCGTCCGGAGTTTCCGTCTGGAACTCGCCCCCGGCGCCCCGCCGCCGGCGGAACGCTTCGGCTTTACCATGACGCCGAGCCACGTCCAGATCCGCCTCGGGATGCGTCGCTAGGGAACCGCTGATTGAGTCGGCGGTTCCCGCGGTGCAGGGATGCATCGCCAACATCGGAGGCTGCAAGCCGCTGATTTTGTGAGCCACCGGGAAACCATGTGTGCCGCTGGCGCGTGCCGAGAAATCCAGGATGGATTTCTTCAGCGCGTCTCTCAGGAGCGGCTCACAATTGCACCACCCCGTTGGGTGCATAGCCGGGAAGAATGGTTTCCTGCAACCAGTTCCGGGCTAGCGGCGTATTCAAGACATTGATCGTCGTCGACTCGCCGTTTGGCATCTAGATTGCAAATTCTTTGTCAAACGGGATGAACCGTTGCGGCACGAGGCGGACACCCGGCGCGCGGGGAAGGCTTACGATCCCGCCGAATCGCTGATTTCTCCAGCGTTTCCTTTCCTGGGCTGACGCGCCGGAAAAATTCGGGGGCGCGGGTCCGTTGTGCGCCGGCGACAATCGACCGGGAACCAGCGGAATTCGGAGCGCGCGGGACTTCGCCCTGGCCGCGATCGAAGAACTCATTTTTTGGAGATGGATGCAATGAAGCGATTTGCCAACCGATACACCTACGGCGTTGCCCTGCTGTTCAGTCTGGGCTGTCTGGCGGCGGCTCCGGCGGCGGCCCACCAAGCGCCGCGGGGCAAGAATGGCGGCCTCGTTCAGGTGAAAGCCAGCTGTGTGCGAGCCGACCTGGAGCGGGCGCAGGAGATCGACCGCCTGCGGACGGAAAACCTGCGGCTGCAGGCGCTGATCAAGAAGCGTGAGGCGCAATTGCAGGAAATCCGCACGGAACTGCAAAAGGCACTGGCGGACAACCTGTCTGCCTCCTGGGGCGACGGCTACGTCCCGTTCATCATCAACCCCTGATGACAGCGCGGAAGGACTGATCCGCGTCCGATGAAGGCGGGCCGGTTCCGTCTGGCGGCAGCGACAGCCCTGCCGGGGAGCGACCCCATCGATCGCCGCCGCGGTCGGTTCCAGAGTCATCAGGTTCCCTGCGAGTCAGTTGGCCTCACCCGGCGGCCGCCAACCCCGCGCCGGCAGGTGCTGGCCGCGGCCGAGCCGGCGTCCGGCCGCCAGCGCCTGCCAGGTATAGGCCTGGGCTTCGATGGCGGCGGCCTCGACGCCGTGGCCCAGCGCCAGAAACCCTGCGAGGGCGGCCGCCAGGGTACAGCCGGAACCGTGGTAGCTGTGGGGGAGGCGTGGCCAGGTCCAGCGGCGGGAACCGTTGCGGTGGTAGAGCCGATTGACTACCTCCGCTCCCTCCGCTTCGTGGGTACCGGTTATGAGCACGTGGCCGCAGCCCGCTGCCAGCAGCACCTCGGCACAACGGTCGAGGGGGCCGTCGAGCCCGGCCAGGCGCCTCGCCTCCGGCGCGTTGGGGGTCAGCACCGTGGCGAGCGGCAGCAACTCACAGCGGAGCCGTTCCAGCAATTCGGCGCTCGCCAGCTCGCCACCGCCACCGGCGGCCAGCACCGGATCCAGCACCACCGGCACCGGCGCGAGGGAAGCCAGCAGCCGGGCTACGGCCGACGCCAGTTCGGCGCTCCCCAGGAGGCCGATCTTCACCGCCGCGACGGGCAGGTCTTCCACCACCGCGGCCGCCTGTTCCAGCAGGCATGCGGCTTGCTGCGGCAGGACCCGGCGCACGTCGCGGGTGTCCTGCACGGTCAGCGCTGTGATGACGGTGCAGGGGTGGCATCCGATGGCGTGCAGGCTCTCGATGTCGGCCTGGATGCCGGCTCCGCCACTGGGGTCGTGGCCGGAGAGGCACAGCACCACCGGCGGAGTTTGGGGAGACGGGGACGGGACCATGTGAGGAATGCCGCGAATCGGGCAGATGGGTTGCAGCGCTCGGAAGGAGTTCGACTAGACTAGGAGTCTGTCGGACTTAGGCGAACGAGGCGCTCGTTCGCGAATAATCGGTGCTTCATCGACATCGAATGGCCCCAGAATTCACGCAGAAACGCCGATATCGACCAAGATGTGCTCATCCCGGCACATTTTTCGGAAAGTCCGACAGACTGCTCGGAACAAAATCGACGGGGGTGGGGCAAGGTGTTCAATCATAACGCGCCGGAACTGGAATTCGTTGCCGCCGCCAACGACTATTGTCTGCTGGTCGAGCAGATCGACGGCTATCCGCGGAGCCACTGGCTGGACGTGATGGCTCCCACCCTGCTGCGGCTCGAGGCCTCCATCACCCGCATCCGGGTGGAGCGGGGCTATCCGGTTCCCTCCCTCAGTCTGGCGGATCTGGACGACCGCTTCGAACTCTTCACCCACCTCAAGCACATCCTCGGCGACCGCGACGGCTACTGGTCGGAAGGCGACCTGCTGGTCTCTGACGGCCACATGACCGGCAGCCTGGCGGAGGATTTCGCCGAGATCTATGCCGAACTGGTGCGCGGCATGATGATCTACGAACCCCACGGCAGCTACCGCTCCCTGGCCATGCGGCTGTGGGTCGACGGCTACCGCCGCCATTGGGGCCAGCACCTGCAGGACGCCCGCAAGCAGTTGGTCGACCTGCGCCGGCCCAACGCCTAGGAGTCTGTCGGACTTTCCGAAAAAAGTGCAGGGATGAGCACATCTTGCTCCATATCGGCGTTTCTACGTGAATTCTGGGGCCATTCGATGTCGATGAAGCACCGATTATTCGCGTACGAGCGCCTCGTTCGGCTAAGTCCGACAAGCTCCTAGCCCTCCCATCAGTCGAGCCGGTGCACCACCGCGCCGGCCACGATGGTCATCGTCACCCTGCCTTTGAGATCGGCACTCCAGAACGGAGTATTGCGGCCGCTGCTGTACCAGGCTTCCGGCTCCGCCCGCCATCGGGTGTCGGGGTCGAACAGGCAGAGGTCGGCGGCGGCGCCGGCGGCCAGGCGTCCCACCGGCATGGAAAACACCCCGGCAGGGCCGCAAGTGAGCCGCGCCAGTGCCGTACTCAGATCCAGCACGCCGTCGTCGACCAGCTGCAAAGTGAGCGGCAACAGCAATTCCATGGCCGCCACCCCCGATTCGGTGGACGGAAACGCGTCCAGCTTGGCGTCGACTTCGTGGGGCTGGTGATCGGAACAGACGGCGCTGACCACCCCCGCGGCGACGCCGCGCCGCAGCGCCAGCCGGTCGGCGCCGGTGCGGAACGGCGGCAGCACGTGGGCGCGGCCGTCGAAACCCGCCACCGCCTCTTCGGTGAGGTGGAGATGGTGGACCGCGACATCGGCGCTGACCGGGAAACCGCGCGTGCGCGCCTCCCCCACCATTTCCACTGCGCGGGCGCTGCTGAGCTGGCCAAAATGCACCGGTGCCCCGGTCTCTTCCACCAGGGCCAGGGCCACGGCCACCGCCACCGTTTCCGCCGTCACCGGAATTCCCGGCAGTCCCAGGCGCGCGCCGATCACGCCATCGTGCACGCAGCCCGTGCCGCGCAGGGCTGCATCGTCGGGCCGGATCACCACCACCAGTCCGCAGGTCGCGGCGTACTCCATGGCGCGCTTCAGCACCAGGGTATTGGCGAGGGGGAACCGGGCGTTGGTGACCGACCGGCAGCCGGCGTCGCGCAAGGCGTACATCTCGCTGAGTTCCTTGCCGGCTAGGCCGCGGGTGAGCGCGCCCATGATTTCCACCTTGGTGAAACCGGCACGCTGCGCGCGGGAACGGATCAGCCGGGCGACGGCGGGGGTGTCCGCCACCGGCTCGGTGTCCGGCGGGCAGATCAGGGTGGTGATGCCGGCGGCGGCGGCGGCGCGGGTCTCGCTGGCAATGGTGCCCTTGTGTTCACTGCCCGGTTCCCGCAGGCGCGCGCACAAATCCACCAAGCCGGGACAGACCACCAGCCCGGCGGCGTCGATTTCGCGATCGGCGGTGAAGCCGTCAGGCCGGGTGCCGACCGCGGCGATCAAACCGTCCGTGAGGTACAGGGGCAGCCGCGCGTCGAGCCGGGCCGCCGGGTCGATGACGCGGCCGTTGACGATGGCGATGCGCTCCGCGCTCATATGGCAAATCCCGGATGGGCTTCTTCGCTGCCCCGCAACACCAGGGACATGATCGCCATGCGCACGGCGATGCCGTTGCTCACCTGCTGCAGGATGACCGATTGGGGACCGTCGGCGACGCGGGAATCGATTTCCACGCCGCGGTTGATCGGTCCCGGGTGCATGACGATGGCGTCGGGCGCGGCCTTGGCCAGCCTCGCCTCGGTCAGTCCGAAGCGTTCGAAATACTCGTGCTCGCTGGGCAGAAAGGCGCCGCTCATGCGTTCCCGCTGGAGCCGCAGCATCATCACCACGTCCACTCCGGCCAGGCCTTGATCGATGTCGTGGTAGACCTGCACCCCCAGGCTCTCCGCCGGGGATGCCGGCAGCAGGGTGCGCGGCGCCACCACCCGCACTTCGCGGGCGCCGAGCAGGTTCAGGGCGAGGATCTCGGAACGGGCGACGCGGGAATGCAGAATGTCGCCGACGATGGCCACCTTGAGGCGGGCGAAGTCGCCCTTGTGACGGCGAATGGTGAACAGGTCCAGCAGTGCCTGGGTGGGATGGGAATGGCGGCCGTCGCCGGCGTTGAGCACGCTGATGTGGGGCTGCACGTGGGCCGCGATGAAATGGGCGGCGCCGCTCTCGGTGTGGCGCACCACGAACATGTCGACGTGCATGGCCTCGATGTTGCGGATGGTGTCCAGCAGGCTCTCGCCCTTGGCCGTCGCCGAGGTCGCGATGTTGACGTTGAGCACGTCGGCGGAGAGCCGCTTGGCGGCCAGCTCGAAGGTGATGCGCGTGCGCGTGCTGTTCTCGAAGAACAGATTGACCACGGTTTTGCCGCGCAGCAGCGGCACCTTCTTGACCTGCTGTTCGGTGACGCTGGTGAAGGACTCGGCGGTGTCCATGATGCGCACCAGCAGGTCTCGCGACAGACCCTCCAGGGTGAGGAAATGGCGCAGGCGGCCGGCACCGTCGAATTGCAGCGACCGGCTCACGCACTCCCCCCGGCGGCCGGGGACTGGACGCTGATCTCCAGGGGCTCGGGGCCGGTCAGCTTGATGCGCTGGCCGGGAGCGAGGGTGACGAAACCTCCGCGGCAGTCGGCCTGGATCGGGATCTGGCGGCCGTCCCGGACCAGCAGCACCCCCAGTACCACCTGCGCCGGCCGGCCGTAGTCGAAGATCTCGTTGAGGGCGGCGCGGATGGTGCGGCCGGTGTACAGCACGTCGTCGATGAGGATGATGTCGCGCCCTTCGACCCGGAACGGCAGGCTGCTGGGCTTCACCTGCGGATGCATGCCGATCTGGGAAAAGTCGTCGCGGTAGAAGCTGATGTTCAGATAGCCTAGGGCTTCGCTCAGTCCCAGCCGCTGCCGCAGCCGCTCGGCGACCCAGGCGCCGCCACTGTGGATGCCGATCATGGCCGGATTCCTGATCGCGCGCCGCTGCAATTGGCCGCGCAGGGACTCCTCGAGCCGGTCCAGCAGGACTGCGGGGGCGATGTCGCGGTCGGTCACGGAACGTCTCCCCGCTGCTGCTCCGCCAGCCAGGTCTCCAGGATCAGCCGGGCCGCGAGCTGGTCCTTGTGGTCGACGAATTCCGCCGACTTGCGCGGCCGCTGCTGCGCGAACAAATGGCGCGATTCCATGGTGGTCAGGGTCTCGTCGACGGTGTGGACCGGCCGCCGGAAGCGGCCTTCCAGCTGGCGGCAGAAGCGGCGCGTCAATGGGGTGATGGGGTTCTCGTCACCATTTTCCTGGTGCGACAGGCCGACCACGAAGGCGGCCGGCTGCCATTCGGCGACCAGACGGCCGACCGACCGCCACAGCTGTTCCTTGCTGGTGACGCGGATGGTCTCGAGGGCGGTGGCGGTTCCGGTGACGGCCTGGCCTACGGCGACCCCCACCCGCCGTTCGCCAAAGTCGAAGCCGAGGAACACCCCGGCCGCCAGCGCCACCCGGGCGGGCTCGGCCCAGCACCGCACCTCAGCCATGGCCGGCCTGACCGATCAGCAGCGAGATGTCGATGCCCACGAGCTCCGCCGCCGCCTTCCAGCGCTGCGAAGACGGCTGGCGGAAGATGATGGAGGTCTCCGCCGGGGCGTTGAGCCAGGAATTCTCCGCAATTTCCCGCTCCAGCTGGCCGCCGCCCCAGCCGGCATAGCCCAGCGCCACCAGGATTTTCTGCGGCCCCTCGCCGCGGCCGATGGCTTCCAGGATATCGCGGGAAGTGGTGAGCGAGATGTGCTCGGAAACCTCCATGGTCGAATCCCAGCGCCCGCGCGGCTCGTGCAGCACGAAGCCGCGCTCCGGCTGCACCGGCCCGCCGAAGTAGATGGGCATGCTGGCCAACTGGGCCTGGCCGCGGATGTCGATGCTCATCTGTTCCATGATGTCGCTGAGCATCAGCTCCGAAGGCCGGTTGACGATGATCCCCAGCGCGCCATCCGGGCCATGCTGGCAGAGATAGGTGACGGTGCGGGCGAAAAACGGGTCGTTCAGCGCCGGCATGGCGATCAGGAAGTGGTCGGCGAGGCTGGGGGGCTGTTCGATCATGGTCAGATGGTAGCGATTTCACGCCGTCGACGGCAAGCTGCGGCGCAGACCGCCGCGGGCGGCATCGACCAGGCACAGGGTGAGACCCCGGCTGTGCCGATTTGCTCCCGCACCGGGAGCGGCCGTAGTGAGCCGGCCGACCGCCAGAGCCGTCAATGGGTGGACGCGACCTCCCGGCGCTCGCGCTGGTATTCGTCGTAACTGACCTGGTCGAGGCAGCGGATGCTGTGACTGGACGGCGAATTGTCCAGGCAGCGCTGCTGGCCGGCGCTCTGTACCGCACCGTAGGCCAGGCGCTGCAGGGATTCGGTGCTGCAGGCGGCGAGCAGAAGGGAGACGCCGGCGCAGGCGGGAATGAGCTGGAAATGGGCGGACATGGATCGCACCTCCACCTTCCTCGGAATGAGTAGCTAGCAGTCTAGCGCCGATCCTCGCAATCCGCACCTGCCATCCGGGTTTTCCCGGCCGATCGGACCTTCACCAAGCCCCGATCGGCAGCCGGCGCAGGGCCAGGAGGGTGATGTCGTCGCTCTGCGGAGCGCCCCCGCGGAATCCAGCCGCCGCCTCCAGCACCGCCTGGCACAAGGCATCGGCCGGCAGCCCTGCCGCCCGCCGCAGCGCCCGCTGCAGGCGCACCTGGTCGAAATAGTCGCCGCCGCCGTCGGTGCCATCGGTGATGCCGTCGCTGTAACACAGCAGCAGGTCGCCGGGGCTCAGTTCGACCCAGTTCTCGTCGAGCACCGGCTCCGCCTCTATGCCCAGCGGCATCCCTTCCTGCATCGGCAACGGCCGCACGGCACCGGCGGCGTCCATTAGCAGCGGCAGCTCGTGGCCGGCGCGGGCGTACTCGCAGCGGCCGCCGGCGTGCAGCACGGCGTAGATGACGGTGGCGAACAGGCCGCTGTCGCTGATGTCCAGCAGCAGCCGGTTGACGCGCCGCAGTACTTCCCCGGGTGCGGCGTCGGCAGCGGCGCTGGCGCGCAGCAGGGCATAGGTCTGGGCCATGAAGATCGCCGCCGGGACCCCCTTGCCCATGATGTCGCCCAGTACCAGGGCGAGACGCTCCGGAGCGAGCCGGAACCAGCCGAAGAAGTCACCGCCGACGGCGCTGGCCGGGCTGGTCAGGCCGCCCGCCTGGTAACCGGGAAACTGCGGCGGGCCGGAGGGCAGAATGCTGCGCTGGATGTCGCGGGCGAGCAGGAGCTCGCGCTCCAGTGCCCGCTTTTCCACTAGTTCTTCCTGGGCCGCCTGGAGTTCGTCGTAGGCCCGCTGCAACTGGCGGTTCTTCTCCGACAGGGTGGCCACCAGGCCGTCGCGCGCCGTGGTCAGGCGGCTGCTCAGCAGGTTGGCCAACTGCCGGGAAAAATCGGGATTCTGGGAAACCAGGGTACGGAACTCCGCCACCGGAATGCGCAGCAGCCGTGACGGCGCGACCGCCCGCACCGTGGCCGTGCGCTTGCCGTTGGGGTTGAGGAGGCCCATCTCGCCGATGACCTCGCCCGCCTCGGAATAGCCGACGGTGGATTCCTCCGGCGTATCCAGCGCCTTCAGCACTTCGAGCCGGCCGCCAAGCACCAGGTAGCAATCGCCGCTGGGATCGCCTTCCCGGAACAGCTCCGCGCCGGCCGCCAGATCCACCGCACCGGCGCTGGCGGCCAGCCGTTCCCGGGCGGCACGGGGCAGGCAGGCCAGCAGCGGGGTGTCGATCGATTCGCCCATGCAGAACTCGGTCATGGTGGGTAGCCTCAGCCCGGGAAATCGCCGCTTCCGCGCCCCGCCGTTCCCTCCGCGAGAGGAGCAGCAACCGGCAAGTCCGCAGTCGCGTCGGCGGCGGCCGGGTGATAGCTTACTCCCTGCGGAAAGGGAAGGGTGAAATGGAAGCCGACGGATCTTTGGGCGGGAGGAGAGGATCGCCTGTTGTTTCTTGGCTTGTGGTTGGGAACGGCAGGACGTAACCTTCCGGTCAATTGCTGGCTTGTCCTGGCGGAGCCCCCAGCGCCCCAACTCATCTTCAAAGGCAAGGAATCCGTCTACAACCACCATCTGGCCATCCCCTAGCGGCCGCTGATCCCGCACCCGGAGAAGTCCGTCGGCGAGCCGCGTTTGGACGGGAATCTCATCATCCACGGCGACAACCTGTTGGCCTTGAAGTCGCTGTTGCCCCTGTATGCCGGCAAGGTGGACTGCATCTTCATCGCCCCGCCCTACAACACTGGCAACGAAGGCTGGTGCTACAACGACAACGTCAACAGCCCCATGATCAAGGAATGGCTGTCGTCCAGTCCGGTGGGCATCGAAGACGGTACCAGGGCGGCGAGACGATCCAAAAACTCCAGGGGCGTCAGGGTCAGCGCTGCTTTCCCGTCCGGCCCGGGCCTGGGCAGGTGGTAGACCAGCCGCTGATCCGGTTCGAGCCAGGCCAGCCGTTCGCTGGCAAAGACTGGACGGGCGCAGTAGCGCAGAGGCGTTCCAGTTCCGCTCGATCCCACGAAGGAACCCAGACCTCGGCGTTGAGGGAGAATCCGCCACTATGGCCCCACCCGAGCATGAGTTCCGTGACGTCTTCCGACAGCACCGCACGACGCTGGAATAGCTTCATGACCCGTCGGCGCGTCCGCTGCTGCACGCGAGCGATGGTCATGTCGGTCAAAAACGCCGGGTGAAACCGAATCGCCTCATCGCCCGCGCTGAACACTCCGTCGACCACGCAGCAGTGGAAATGCAGATGGGCGTTAAGCGCCGAGCCGAAGCGATGGACGAAGCTCACCGCCCCGAAACGGGCCTCGCCGGGTGCGTCCAAACTACACAAGCGCAGCGCCGCTTCCACTTCGGCCAGGAAAATCCGAAGGACCGCATTGACCAGCCGGGCATCCTGGTGGAGGAAATACCTCAGCCGTTTCGGAAACGATAATTCCCACTGCCGCACCGGTACTTGGGGAAACACATGATCCACGAGATGGGCAGCTGTTTCGTCCATACGACGGGTATTGCACGAGGGGCAGACGCCGCGCCCCTTGCAGGAGAAAGCCACCAGAAAAGCGTGGCCGCAGTGGGCACAACGGGCTCTGGCAAAGCCGTTCGCCAGGATGCCGCAGGTCAGGTATTGCCGGAAATCGTGCTCGATGTACGCCGGCACCGGGTCTTCGCCGCCGTCACCGGCGCGGGCCATTTCCAGCCAGGTCTCCAGATGCTTTTGCACCACCTGATAGACCACACTCCGCTCGGGCCGGCGCGGTTGGTAAACCGCTGGGCGTCGGGCAGGTTCGGTTGGATCGTGGGCGCAGGCAGCAACGGCCATGGGTTCCGGGGACGGATACTTCGGTCGCGGGATGGTCGGCCGACAACCGCCGAACTTGAGCTTGGCTTGGCCGTCATGTGACGGCCCTCGCGAGATTCTCGCTTTGACGATCAAAGCGCTGCGGTCCTTACCCCGCTGCGCTCTTTGCAGAACCCTCCCTACGCTGGCTCATCCCCAATCAAATCCGCGGAAGTCCCACCGAGCCCTATTCATGGGAATGGCCGTGTCGGCAAACGCCCGGACGAGAGGCGGCGATGTCCACTCTGGGCCGTTCGCCGATGGGCCCGCCAACTCGTGCGGCTGGAAGCGGAGGCCATCGAACCCTCCCGGATTCCGCTTCGCTTCATCCGGGCTACGCTGGCTGCGATTTGACGCCGGGTCGGGAGCATCATAAAGCCGGCAGAACCCTCCCGGATTCCGCTCCGCTTCATCCAGGATACGCTGGCTACAGGTTGTCACAAAACCGTGGGGATGAGATAATGAATCCCGTCCTGCTCATAGGGGCTTATTCTTCGTTAATGGATAATGCTTCTTCCAAGGAAAACTCATTTCCGTTGTCATGCGGGCCCAGAATCCTGATTTCATCAACTAATACTTCAACACTGTTATTTTCGTATATAGTCGCTGGGCCGGGGGAGTACATTAAATATTGTGGATAAGGGTTAAGTAGATCTGGCGGTACTGTACTTAACATATCTTTGCCGACAGCGCCGCCGCCGCGGTGCTGGAAGCGAAGCAGGTGACGGAGAAGATCCTCGGGGAAATCCGGCGGCCGTTCGAACTGGAGGGACAGCTTTACCATCTCGGCGCCAGCATCGGCGTCGCCATCTTTCCGGAAGGCTGCCGCGACGACTCGGACGTGCTCAAGCAGGCCGATACCGCCATGTACCGGGCCAAGGAGGGCTCACGCAACACCATTCGTTTCTTCGAGTCGAGCATGCAGGCGGCGGCGGAGAAGCGGCTGGAGCTGGAGCAGGCGCTGCGCACGGCGCTGGGGGCGGACCATTTGTGCATCTATTTGCAGCCTCAGGTGGACGCCGACGGACGGCTGGCGGCGGCCGAAGTATTGACCCGCTGGTACCGGCCTGGCCACGGTTGGATTTCGCCGGGAATCTTCATCCCGATCGCCGAAGAGTCCGGTCTCATCACGGTACTGGGAAGCTGGGTTCTGGCCCGGACCTGTCGCGCCATTCATCAGATGGAGGTGGAGGGCTGCGGCTGCGATGTGGCGGTCAACGTCAGTCCGCGCCAGTTCCGCCAGGCGGATTTCGTCGACCAGGTACGGCTGGCCCTGAATGAAAGCGGTGCGCCACCCGGCCGGCTGTTGCTGGAGCTGACCGAGAACGCGGTCATCGACGACCTCGTCGATGCGGTCGCCAAGATGACGGCGCTGCGGGAGATGGGCGTCCGCTTCTCCATCGACGATTTCGGTACCGGTTATTCGTCGTTGGCCTATCTGCGCCAGTTGCCGGTCAGCGAGATCAAGATCGACCGCAGTTTCGTCGCCGACGTGATTGCCGATCCCGGCGATGCGGCCATCGTCGACGCCATCCTCGCCATGGCCCAGCGTCTGGGGCTGAAGGCGGTCGCCGAGGGGGTCGAGACCGAAGAGCAGATGCGCTTTCTGGACGAGCGCGGCTGCCGCTTCTTTCAGGGCTACTACTTCAGTGCGGCGGTACCGTGGGAGGATTTCCTGCAGCTGGAGGTGGTCCGCAATCACCGTCAGCTGGCCGGCCACCCCGGCCCGGCCAGCCTGCTCCGTCCGCGCGAGGCGGCGGATACTGCAGCGCTGCCCCGCAGTGCCGGTAGGTACAAGCGCTGAATCCGGTGCGGCGGGATCCGTCCGGTCTGCGCCGGGACGGGACCGTCGTGGGGGTCAGAGCCTGCCGGTTCCGCCGGCACTGCCGGACGGGGTGTTCCAGTATTGCGCCAGGCTCCAGCCGGCCAGCCCCAGGAAGCAGATCAGCACCCACGCCGGCATGCTGAGGCCCAGCAAAGTCCAGTCGACCTTGGCACATTCGCCGGTACCGGTCAGCATCGCCTTGAGGGTAGCGCTCAGCGGCAGGTGGCTGAACATGTACTCCAGCCCCGGCCCGCAGGCCGGGACCTGATCCGCCGGCAGGTGCTGCAACCAGACATGGCGGCCGGAAACCGAGGCGCCGGCGAGGGCGACGAGGGCGCCGGCGATGGCGTAGACCCGGGTGCCGAGGCGGCCGGGGTTGTGCAGCACGGCCGCCAGCATCACCAGCGTCACCGCCAGCACCATGATGCGCTGGGAAATGCACAAGGGGCAGGGCTCCAGGCCGCCGACGAACTGGAAATAGAGGGCCGATGCCAGCAGACCGAGGCAGAACAGCAAGGCCAGGCCAAAGCAGAAGCGAGCGGATGGGATGGTCATTGCGGCTTGAATCCGGATGTTGGCGGGTCCGACGGCCGAAAAGCCCGACAGAGAACTCTGCTCGCGGCCGCGGTCGGCTGATGAACCCGGGAGTTCGGGGGAATTGGGCTACCCGCCGGTCCTCAGTCTTCCAGGCGGAAGCCCACCTTCAGCACCACCTGGAAGTGTGCCACCTTGCCGTCCGCGATGTGGCCGCGGCTCTCCACCACCTGGAACCAGTTCAGGTGGCGGACCGTCTCCGCGGCCTTGGCGATGGCGCTGCGAATGGCGTCGTCGCTGCTGATCGCGGAGGATCCGACGATTTCGATGACCTTGTAAGTATGATCGGGCATGGGAGGGCTCCGCAAGTATCGGACGATTCTGATGGGCGGCACCGTCGCCGGGCCGAGCCGGACGCGGACCGATCCAGCCTGGATTGGCCAGCGCATTCCTTCTAGCAGCAGCGTTTCACACCATCCCACTTTCTTGCCTGCTGCTGGCGGAAGAACTCTTTCCGCGATAGCGCTTCACCCAGGGTTTTCCCATGCTGTTGCTGCCAGTGGCGCAGATAGCGGTCGTAGGCGGCGTCGCCGTTCCATTCCCGCAATGCCTTGAGAAGGGTTTGCCGCAGATCGGACCAACGCATGAAGATTCGCCCCGGATTCGACGCGAAGATTCTACCCCGTTTTCGGCGCCGGGCTGAGTCGGTGCGATAATGCCCGCTTTGGATCGAACGACGCCGGCAGCGCTGCCGGCCACCGCTGCGAGAGAGACCGTCCAATGGGGAATGGAAAGAACAAGAATCCGGCACTGGCGGCGCTCCCGTGGGTCCTGGTGGCGCTGTTGGGCGCCACGGTGCTGGGCAGTATCGCCCTGCACCGGGGGGAGTCCATCAACAGCTTCTGGATCCTGGTCGCGGCCGCCTGCGTCTATGCGCTGGGCTACCGCTTCTACGGCGCCTTCGTGGCGGCACGGCTGCTGGTGCTGGACGCGGGCCGGGCGACGCCGGCGCGGCGCCTCAACGACGGGCGCGACTTCGTTCCCACCCACAGCTGGGTGGTGTTCGGACACCATTTCGCCGCCATCGCCGGCCCCGGTCCGCTGATCGGTCCGACTCTGGCCGCACAGTTCGGCTATCTGCCGGGAACCCTGTGGATCCTGATCGGCGCGGTGCTGGGCGGCTGCGTCCAGGATTTCGTGATCCTGGTCTGTTCGCTGCGGCGCGACGCCCGCTCCCTCGGCCAGATGGCGCGGGACGAGCTGGGGGTGCTGGGGGGCAGCGCAGCCCTGTTCGGGGTCATGACGATCATGATCATCCTGATCGCGGTGCTGGGCCTGGTGGTGGTCAATGCCATGAAGCACAGCCCGTGGGCGACCTCGACGGTGGCCGCCACCATCCCCATCGCGGTGGTGGTGGGGCTGTACATGCGCTACGGGCTGCCGGGCCGCGTCGCCGGGGCGACGCTGCTGGGGGTGCTGCTGCTGCTGGTGGCGGTGGCCGGGGGCGGCTGGCTCGACCATCAACCCGAACTGCGCATCCGTTTCGATTACGACGGACCAGCGCTGGCGCTGATGGTCATCGGCTACGGCTTCGCCGCCGCGGTGCTGCCGGTGTGGCTGCTGCTGGCGCCGCGGGACTATCTGTCCACCTTCATGAAGCTCGGCACCATCGCCGCCCTGGCGGTGGCCATCGCCATCCTCCATCCGGAACTGAAGATGCCGGCCGTCACCCGTTTCACCGACGGCACCGGCCCCATCTTCGGCGGCAAGCTGTTTCCCTTCGTCTTCATCACCATCGCCTGCGGGGCGATCTCCGGTTTCCATTCCCTCATCGCCTCCGGCACCACCCCCAAGCTCCTGGCCAATGAGGCGGATGCCCGCTTCATCGGCTACGGCGCGATGATGATGGAGTCCGCTGTCGCCATCATGGCCATGGTGGCGGCGACGGTGCTGGAACCGGGCGTGTTTTTCGCCATCAACAGTCCGGCCGGCGTGGTCGGCAAGGAGGCCGCCGCCGCCGTGGCCAAGATCACCGGCTGGGGCTTCCCGGTGTCGGTGGAACAGATGGCCGATCTGGCCAAGGCCATGGGCGAGGCCACCCTGTTCGCCCGCACCGGCGGCGCGCCGTCCCTAGCGGTGGGCATGGCCAGCTTGTTCGCCAGCGCCTTCGGCCAGGGGCTGCTGTCCCTGTGGTACCACTTCGCCATCATGTTCGAGGCGTTGTTCATCCTCACCACCCTGGATGCCGGCACCCGTGTCGCCCGCTTCATGCTGCAGGATCTGCTGGGCAACTGGATTCCCGCGCTGGGCCGCAGCGGCTGGTACCCGGGGGTGCTGCTGACCTCGGCGCTGGTGGTGGCGGGTTGGGGCTATTTCCTTTACACCGGCACCATCGATCCCCTGGGCGGCATCAACAGCCTGTGGCCGCTGTTCGGCATCGCCAACCAGATGCTGGCGACCATCGCCCTCTGCGTGGCGACCGCCATCGTCCTGAAGACGCCGCAGGCGCGCTACGCCTGGATCACCGCAGTGCCCCTCGGCTGGCTGGTGGTGATCACCTCCTGCGCCGCCTGGGAAAAGCTCTTCAGCGCCGAGCTGCGGATCGGTTTCCTGGCCCACGCCAGGGATCTGGGGGAGAAGCTTGCGGCCGGCCTGCTGCCCGGCGAGATGGCGGCCCAGGCGCCCCGCCTGATCTTCAACGATTACCTGGATGCCGTGCTTACGGCGGCTTTCCTGGTGGTCACCTGGGTCCTGGTGCTCGATACCCTGCGGCTGGCCTTCTGCATCCGGACCGGGCGGTCCTATCCTCCCAGTACGGAGTCGCCCCCGCTGCCGGCCGAGCCGATCAGCCAGTGGGTGCGGGACTAGCGGGGGCGGGGCGGCCGCCACCCCCTATTCCAGCGGTACCGTCACCACTTCCGGATAGCCGTCCAGTTCCAGGCCCAAACGCAGGCTGCGGGCGCTCCTCGCCTCGTCCCGGCCGGGGAAGAAGAGCACGCCGTATACCAGGTCGCCGGGCTGGACCCGTTGGTTCTTCAAGGTCTTGGCGGCCAGATCCTTGCGGATCGCGGTTTCCACGCCGTAACCGGAATCCGCCACGCCATCCATGACGGCGAAGCCGGCACCGACGCCGACGCCTTGCAGCACCGGATCGATGAAACCCTTGCCCAGCAGGGTGCCGAGGGCGAAGCCGGTGGCCGCCCCGGCGGCGCTGAACAGCTTGATGCCTTCCACGGTGTGGCGGGCGATGTCGCCGCGGCTGACCGCGGTGCTGACGCGGTTGTAGGCCTGTTCCGAGGTGAGCACCGGCCACGCCTGGCTGTCGCGGTCGATCAGGAAAGTCTGCTCGGGACGGATGTGGACCACAGCCCGGCTCTTGTTGTCGAGGGTAAACCGCACCGGAAACAGGCCGGCGCCGCGGATATCGAAGCCGAAGGCGGTTTCCGCCTGGTCACGGTCGGCGTAGGGGGAGGCTTGCACTTGCGCGCCCTGCACGTTGACCCCCCGGGACTTCGCCGATGGCAGCGCGATGGGGGTGACCCTGGGGCCATGGGCATGGCCGCAGGAGGCGAGCAGCAGCGCCAGCGCCAGCAGACCGCTCAGGCCCAGGGTGGTCCGCGGGAAGTTGGGTGATGGCTGCTTTGCGGGATTCATCGCTGGCCTCGCTGGTGGGAGATGCCAACCTCGCCGGGGCGGGATGGTCATCAATTATAATGGCGAATTTCGACTGCCTTTTTTCCTGCCCCATTGAATGGACCAGCCATGAGTGAGACCGACACCGGACCGGAACCCAATCTGTCTCCCGCCCAGAAGACCTTGAAACGGTTACGGGACTTCGTCTCCAGCCGGGTGATCGGACAGGACGTACTGGTGGAGCGCATGCTCATCGCCCTGCTGGCGGACGGACACATCCTGGTGGAGGGGGCGCCGGGGCTCGCCAAGACCCGTGCCATCAGCGTGCTCAGCCGCGGGGTCGAGGGCGATTTTCACCGCATCCAGTTCACCCCCGACCTGCTGCCGGCGGATTTGACCGGAACCGAAATTTATCGCCCCCAGGACGCGTCCTTTCATTTCCAGCAGGGACCGCTGTTTCACAACCTGGTGCTGGCCGACGAGATCAACCGTTCCCCCGCCAAGGTGCAGTCGGCCCTGCTGGAAGCCATGGCGGAACGGCAGATCACCGTGGGGCGCACCACCTATCCGCTGCCGAGATTATTCCTGGTGATGGCGACCCAGAACCCGATCGAGCAGGAAGGGACTTACCCGTTGCCGGAAGCCCAGCTGGACCGGTTTCTGCTTTACGTGCGGATCGGCTATCCGGCGGCCAGCCACGAGCGGGAAATCCTGCGGCTGGTTCGGGCCGAGGCGCGCCAGCAGGACAGTAGCGCGGAGGCCCCGGTGGAAATGGTCGCCCAGGAGGACTTGTTTCAGGCGCGGCGCGAGGTGCTCGACTTGTACATGGCCAAGCCCCTGGAGGACTACCTGGTGCAACTGGTGCTGGCGACCCGCGAACCGGCAGCCTATGGTGCCGATCTGGCGCGCTGGCTGCAGTACGGGGCGAGTCCCCGCGCCACCATCGCCCTCGATCGCTGTGCCCGGGCGCGGGCCTGGCTGGACGGGCGCGACTACGTGACGCCGGCGGACATCCAGGCCATCGCCTACGATGTGCTGCGCCATCGCCTCATCATGTCCTACGAGGCGGAGGCGGAAGGCATCGGCTCCGACCGCTTCATCGCCGAACTGTTGCAGCGGGTGGCGGTGCCCTGAGCAGCGACCGCCAGGCCGAAGCGAAGGAGTGGATCGGGAAAGTCTGGCCCCGGTGGGCTAGGTCTTGAACCGGCTGACCGTGTCCTTCAGGGTCTCGGCCACCGCCAGCAGGTTGGTGCTGGCCTGCGACGCCTCGTGGGCCAAGTCCACGGTGGCCTGGGATCCTTCGCTGATGCTGGCCACGTTGTGGTTGATCTCGTCGGAGACGGCGCTTTGCTGCTCGGCGGCGCTGGCGATTTGCGAGTTCTGATCGGTGATGGTGCCGATCATGTGGGTGATGTCGGCCAGCGCCTGGCCCGCCGTCAGGGCCTGGATCACACCATTCTGGGCCTTGTCCCGGCTTTCCTGCATGACCGCGACGGCCTGTCTCGACTTGTCCTGCAACTGTTCGATGGTGCGCTGAATCTCCACGGTAGCCTGCTGGGTCCTTCCCGACAGCGACCGCACCTCGTCGGCCACGACGGCGAAGCCGCGGCCCTGCTCGCCGGCCCGCGCCGCCTCGATCGCCGCGTTGAGGGCCAGCAGATTGGTCTGATCGGCGATGCCCTTGATCACTTGCAGGATCTTGCCGATGTTCTCGCTGTCGGTTTCCAGTTCATGGATGACCGTTCCCGCCCGGTCGACCTCGGCTGCCAGGTCGGTGATGGCCCCCACCGTGTCCTCGACCACCTGCTGGCCTTTGCCGGCGCGTTCGCCGACGTCGCGGGTGGTGTCCGCCGCCTGGGCCGCACTGCGCGCCACATCCTGAACGCTGTCCGCCATTTCGCTCATGGCACGGGCGACTTCCTCGGTTTCCGACTGCTGGCGGCGCGCCCCGGACTCGGTCTGCTGCACGATGGCGTTCAATTGGTCGGAAGCCGCCGACACCTTGTCGCCGTGTTCGCGGACCTCCTTGAGGATGGCCTGGATTTTCTTCACGAACTGGTTGACGCTGGAGGAAAGCCAGGCCAGCTCGGTGCGGCCCTTGACGGCCAGGCGACCGGTCAGATCGCCGTCGGCGATGTTTTGCAGATGCAGGATGATGTCCGTCAAGGGACGCACCAGCAGCAGGTTCATCACGCTGTAGATGACCAGGGCGATGACGACGAATCCGGCCGCGGCGAAGAGTCCGAAGCGGCTCACCGCACGCTCGATGGAGGCGTTGGAATCCTTCAGCGAGGTGACGATTTCCAATGCTCCGTAGAGGTCGCCGACCTTGAGGTTTTCCATGGGGTAGCCGAGGACGTCGACGCCCTCCTTGTTTCCCCACAGCGGCTCGGAGGTGGCGGGGTCGCCGTGGCACAGCAGGCATTGCTGTTCCATGCGCACCGGACGGAAATAGCGGACCTGCTGGCTGGCTTCGTCGACTTCGGCGACCTCGGTGAGCGTGGTGTCGGCGATGAAGCGGTCGAGGACCCGGTGCTCCAGCTCGTCCGGCTGGTTGGCGGGATTGCGCGGATTCAGTCGTGGAATCTTCAGGAAGAACTTGCTGTGCTCCGAGGAGTCGCGCACCACGTGCCAGGCGGTGAACATCGGCACCAGGTTGTTGAGCCGTTCCGTGCGTTCCTTGGAATCCTTCAGTCGCGCCGCCTGCTGCAGCATTTCCGGGGTGTAGACGCCGGCCTTCCACATCTCCACCACATGGGAACGGATCGATTCCGCCACCAGGGTGAGGTTGCGCGCGGAGCGGATCTCGGCCGCGACCACTTCGGCTCGCTGGGTATGGGCATAGACAAACAGGGAAACCGCGGTGACTCCCAACATGAGTAGCAGCAGCGCCAGATTGATGCGCATGCCGACGGAGGTCCACTTCATCATTCTGCCCGTCTCCTCGCAGGGGGCCGGCTGGTCCTGAGGATCCTGCCGGGGTTTGTGGAATTCTTTCGGATCGATCGGATTGCCCGTCCCCCGAACCGGCAGGCGGTAGCCACGGCAACCGCATCAGGCGGCGGGGCGCCTTGACAGTGGCTGGGGACGTTGTAAAAGCGTAGCCGAGGTGCCGGAATTTCCCACTGGTGGGCGCTCTCGGGCAGCCTTGCCGTGGTCGGGAGGCATGGGCGCAGGGAAGTGAAGAGGAGCGGGTGAGCCAACTGGCGCTTGGCTCGCGCCACCGAGCTCGCTCAACCAATTGAAAATTCAGTGGTCTGGCAGGAATCCGGCGCCGCCGGGCGTACTACCGGAGCCGCTGGCGGCAGCAAAAGAGCCAGCGCTTTGCTAGGTTGCTGGTGCCGGCCGTTCTAGCGCGAAGCCGCCTGTGTTGCGTCAGCCGCCGAACAGTTCCCTCACCCAGGCACTGCGCCGTTCCCGCTCCAGCACCTCGGCGCGGGCGCGCATCAGCACCACGGCCAGGTAATAGAGCTTGAAGGAAACCGCCATCAGCAGCAGCGGCATGAGCATGCTGGCATGGATGGAGGGCTTGCCGATCTTGGACACGGTCGCGCCCTGGTGGAGCGTGTTCCACCATTCCACCGAGTAATGAATGATGGGGATGTTGACGACACCGACCAGGACCAGCACGCCGCCGGCACGGGCGGCGGTACGGACGTCCTCGATGGCGGAGACCAGTGCGATGTAGCCCAGGTAGAGGAACAGCAGGATTAGTTCCGAGGTCAAGCGCGCGTCCCACACCCAGTAGGTGCCCCACATCGGCTTGCCCCACAGGGATCCGGTCACCAGCGCGACGAAGGTGAAGGAGGCCCCCAGGGCGGCGGAGCTGCGCGCCATGACGTCGGCCAGCTTGATGTTCCAGATCAGATTGATCCCGCTCAACAGCGCCATCACCACGTAGATGAACATGGACATCCAGGCTGCCGGCACGTGGACGAACATGATGCGGTAGCTCTGGCCCTGCTGATAGTCCGGGGGTGCCACCCACAGACCCTGGTACAGGCCATAGACCAGGGTGAGCAGGAACAGGCCGACCAGCCAGGGGATGAACTTGCCGGAAATGTCGTAGAAATACTTGGGAGACGCCAGCTTATGGAAGAACAGCCACATGGGATTAACTCACACTGATGCGAAGGGCGGCGGCGATCGCCAGCGGCGCCAGCGAGAGCGCCAGAACCAGCAGCGATGCCAGGAAATAGAGCTGGCCGGCGATCGGCATGCCAGCGGCGGCGGCGGTCACCGCGTTGGTGGCGAAGATCAGGACGGGGATGTAGAGCGGCATGATCAGCAGGGTCAGCAGCACCCCGCCTCGCCGCAGTCCCACGGTCAGAGCGACGCCGATGGCACCGATCAGACTCAGCAACGGAGTGCCTATCGCCAGCGTGGTCTCCAGCGCGGCGATGGATGCGGCCGGCATCGCCAGCAGCAGCCCCAACAGCGGTGCCAGCAGCAGCATCGGCAAGCCGCTCACCAGCCAGTGTGCCAGCACCTTGGCCAGCACCAGCACCGGCAGCGGGAAGGGGCTCAGCAGCATCTGTTCCAGGGCGCCGTCGTCGAAATCGCTGCGGAACAGGCTTTCCAGGGAGAACAGCGCGGCCAGCAGGGCGGCGATCCAGATCACCCCCGGCGCAATGCGGCTCAACAGTTCCGGAGCCGGACTCACACCCAGGGGGAACAGGGTGACGATCATCAGAAAGAACAGCAGCGGATTGGCCAACTCGCCGCGGTGGCGGAAGGCCAGCAGCAAATCCCGCTTCAGCAGCACCCAGAAGGCTCCCAACAAGCCGGTCATGACAGCGACAACTTCACCATGTCACCGCGCACATCCACCGCCTGGTGCGAGGTCAGTACCGTCATGGCGCCGCTGGCCACATGCTCTTCCAGCAGCCGGCACATCAGGGCGATGCCGCTGCTGTCGAGGGCGGTGAAAGGCTCGTCGACGATCCAGACGGCGCAGGGGCAGACCAGCATCCGGGCGAGGGCGATGCGTTGCCGCTGGCCGGCGGACAGGGTGCGGGCCGGGAGGTCTTCGCGCCCGCGCAGTCCGGTCCGTTCCAGCACGTCGTAGAGCAGGTCCAGGTTGGCCGGAACGCCGGCCAGAGCCAAGGAAATCTTGAGGTTTTCGATGGCCGACAGCTCGCCCTTGATGCCCAGCGCATGGCCCAGATAGACCATTTCCGCGAAATAGCTCGCCCGCTGCCTGTGGATGTCGACGCCGCGCCACCGCACCTCGCCGTTACTGGGCAGGGCCAGTCCCGCCAGTATCCGCAGGAGGCTGGTCTTGCCGCTGCCATTGGCACCCTCGACCTGCGCCAGCTGGCCGCCGTGGATCTCGAAGCTGAGTCCGGAAAACAACAGGTTGTCGCCGCGGATGCATTCGAGATCAACCGCCGCCAGGCAAGGCGGGGCAGTGCTGGGGTTGGACATGGCGAACTGTCAGAGCAAGCGGACGGGCGTTGGCGGAGCAGTGGCGCGAGGAGTCGAGCGCAGGGGCAACTCGTCACCGGAGGTGGTGCGCGACCGCCGCATGATACCCGCTCCGGCTGCACGGGGAAACCTCATCCGCCGGCAAATCGGAGCTGCAGGCCAGCTCCGGAGGAGCCGGAGGAGACGGAGGTTCCCGGCGAGATGGGACAGACCACCGCATTGCGGCTGTGGTCAGAACAACCTTCCCGGCGTATAGTTCGGGACGGGTAACCACCCGGTTGCCCTTGTTTTTTTTCGAATTTGGTAAATGGAGGTTCGTTATGAAAGTTCGTGATAGCAATGTTCTCGTCCTGGCCTTGGCGGCCGCAATGGCGGCTTTGGCGGCGGGGCCGGCGCAGGCCTTGTCGATGAAGGAATGCAGTGCGAAATACAAGGCGGCACAGGCCGCCGGAACGTTGAACGGCCAGAAGTGGAACGATTTCCGCAAGGCCCAATGCGGTTCCGATGCGGCGCCCGCGTCCGCGCCGGCAGCGGCAGCCCCGGCGGCAATCGCCCCGGCCCCCGCGGCGGCGGCTCCAGCCGCTCCGGCAACGCCACCACCGCCACCAGTGGCCGCGGCGGCCCCGGTGGCGGCCGGGGATGTGGTCTATCCCAGCGCGGTCGCAGAAAAGTATGCCGGGGAAGCGCCGGGCAAGGCGCGCATGCACACCTGCCTGGACCAGTACAATGCGAACAAGGCCTCCGGGGGGAATGGCAGCCTGAAATGGATTCAGAAAGGGGGTGGCTATTTCAGCGAATGCAGCAAGCGCCTGAAGGGATCGTGACCGCCCTGCAGGAATGAACCTCTGGGATCAGCGGCCGGCGGCCGCTGATCCCGCGAGCCGCCGGCAAGCCGAGTCTTCCGCCGGTGGCTACGGGGCGATGCAGGATGGCGGGGCGACCTTATAAAGTCTTCAGGAACTCGATCAGGTCGCGGCGCTCGCCCTCGCTGAGGTCCGTGCCGTAATTGTGCCCGCTGTTCTGATTGCCGGGCAACGATGTATCGAATTCGAAGGCGTGGTCGGAGTGTTTGCTGCGATAGCCCACGTCCTCCGCGTCGAAACGGTGGTTGCCCAGATAAAAACGCGGAAGTCGCTCCGCCGGCGGCAGCAGGAGCTGATAGAGGTTGGCGACCGAGCCGTTGTGGAGGAAGGGGGCCGTGGCCCAGACGCCGTCCAGGGGACGCGCCCGGTAGGCGAGCAGGTTGCGCGGCCGGTAGGGCGGAAAGCCCGGAGCCTTGATCCGATAGCCGATCAGTTCGGCCTTCTGTTCTGGCGAGAACGCAGGCTTCGTTGTGGCGATCGCCTTGCCCATCGCCATTCCCACGAGGGTGGAGAGCAGTTCCGGGGCGCGCATTTCTGCGGCGCCCAATAGCCCTGCCAGATTGCCGGTCTGGACCCTGCGTCCGGCAAAATTGAGGGCCATGAGCGGGTCGGTGCCGATGTCGGTGAGGCCGGTCATGGTGGTCTCGATGAAACGGGCCCCGAAGTCGTTCTCTTCAGGCGGGGTCATTGGGTAGTGTCCATCGCCGTCGGGCAGGGCGTGACAGCGGGCGCAACTGGGTTCGTCGCCGCGCTGCGTCAGGTACAGCTCGCGGCCGCGCGCCGCCTTGGCTTGATCGATGGGGCCGAGCAGCGCTTCCGGCCATTGCGGCGGCGTCAGCTTGGCCACCAACTGTTCGAGGCGGAAGAGTTCCCGTGCCCGCGCCGTGCTCTGACCCAGATTCGGGCTCTGCGGGTCCTTCAACTCGACCCGGCCGAAGACCCCGAGCACCTCGCCCAGGTTGCGGCCGAAGGGATTGTTGGCGGAACCGTTCCATTGCACCCAGTCGTGCTGGGGCGTGCTCCAGAGGAACGGGTAGCTCACCGGTGCGCCGGGGTTCGCCACGTTCTCCGGAACCTGCATTTCCCGTCCGAACACTTCGTTCATGATGATGCCAAAGGCATCGACCCGGCCGTAGCCGTAAGCATGGGTCGGGGTGCTGCGGGCGTGGAACCGTTCCAGCCACTCCAACTGGGTGCGGACCCGCAACCGCAGGTCGCCCCGTTCCAGGGACGTGGCGTGGTCCAGCACCCGGCGGGCGAATCGACCGAACTTGAGCGGTTGGTCGAGGGTTGCCCGCAGGGCGTCGATGAGGTCGCCGCAGAAGCCGGTGAAATCCCCGAGGGTGGGGGCGCCGTCGATGCGCACGGTCTGGTCCTCGAAGCGGATCTCGCCGGTATGGCAGGCGGCGCAGGTCATGCCGACCCAGGTTTCGCCGCCGGCGACCGGTTCCTTGGCGAAACCGACCGGCAACCCTTCCGGATTGTTGGCGCCGTAGGCATTCTCGTCATTGAGAAAGCCAAGGCGGGCGATGTGGGACGGATGGATGAACGGCTGTGCCGAGCGCCCCTGCTCCAGCGCCAGGAACCAGGCCAGCGGCAGCAGCTGGGAGCCCTGCGGGGTGAAATAGAATTCCGTTCGTTCAGCCGCGGTCCAGTTCTGATTCAGATAGATCGGTGGCTCCGGAGCATCGGCCCGCACCGGCAAGGACAAGGCCAGCGACGCCGTGACGGCGATCGTGCCGCACCGCAACAATTCAGTCAGTCTCATCATGGCTCTCTCTTCTTCGGGTTGTGCGTAGGTTTCGTTCCGCCGCTTGCGGAGCGGCCCATTGTGATTCAACCCGTAGATCGGGCACCATCATCCCTGGCTGAATCCCCTGTAAGCTTCGGCTTACGTCGCACCGCGCCGATGGCGCCCAATCCCAGCCGTTCCGGAACCGGAGAACGAGGCCGGCATGAATCTGAACGACATCATCCCCATACTGCAGATCGCGATCGGTCCGACCATTCTGATCTCGGCGGTGGGCTTGCTGTTGCTGACCCTCAACAATCGCCTCATGCACGCCATCGATCGTGCGCGTTCCCTGCACGAGCGGCGCACGCAAACCCGATGCCGGCAGGACCGGCTGAATCAGGAAATCGAGGTGATTTGGCGGCGCACCGGCCTGATCCGGAAGAGCATGGTGCTGGCGGCGCTCAGCGCCCTGCTGGCGGCCATCCTGATCATGACGCTGTTCGTCACCGCCCTCGAACGCCTGCCCGGCTCCGGGACGGTGACGGCGCTGTTCATCTCTTCCCTGTCGGCACTCGCCGCGTCGCTGTGCTATTTGATGCTGGATGTCCACCAGTCGCTGGTGGCCTTGAAACTGGAGCTGGAGGAAAGCGGGCCCAGGGCAGATTCCACGGCGGGCCCGCCTCTCGATTAGAGCATGAATCCCAGGTCCGGCGTCGAGAAGTTCTTCAGATTGGGAAACAGCGTCGCCATATCCGAGTCCGCCACACCGAACCAGCGGGCCAGGGTGGCAGCATATTGGTCGACCGAGGTGGTGGGAATCCAGCGCCCGCGGGCGTCACTGCCGGAGTCGGCGTCATCGCCGTCGCCGAGCAGCATGCGCGGGAAGCTGCCATACAATTCGCGGCCCCTGACCGCGTCCCCCAGGATGAAATGGTGGCCGCCCCAGGCATGGTCGGTGCCGGCTGCGCCCCATTCCCCGTTGGGTTTGAGGGTACGGCCGAAGTCGGACATGGTGAAGGTGGTGATGCGGTCGGCCAGTTCCAATTCCTGGGTCGCCAGGTAGAACTCCGCCAAGGCGGTGCCGAGTTCCTGCATGAGGCCGGCATGGGGGCCCCAGGTGGTGCCCTGGCTGGTGTGGGTGTCGAAGCCGCCCAGGGAGCAGAGGAAGACCTGGCGGCGGATCCCGGCTTCCCTGGAGAAATTGATCAGCTTGGCCACCTGCAGCAGCTGGTTGCCCAGGTTGGACCCGCTGAAGGGCTGGGTGATGGTGGGATTGACCGACAGTTCCATGGTCGTTTCCAGCGCCTGCGCCATGATGCGGGAAACCGCCCGGACCAGGGTCGGCGCGTCGCGGCCGCCGGCATTCTCGATCATGCGCCGGTAGGTGCTGTTGGGTACCTGGTCGTCGGGGTGATTGAGGGTCAGCGCGCGGCTGATGTCGGACGGTGCGGAAGGGATCACCAGTGGCGACAGGCCGGCGCCGGTTCCGAACAGATCGCTGTCGTTGATGCCGATGCTGTTGGGAAGGCGGTCGCCAGGGCTGCGGGAATAGACCGCCAACCGCCCCCCCCAGCCGGTCGTGGCGGAACCGGTCGCTTGCGAGCTCTGCCAGGCGGCCTGCTGGTCGGAATGGGAAAACAGCTGGTACGGAGCGGGAATGCTGCGGTCGACGAATTCCTCTCGGCTGGAGAAAGGTCGCACCAGGGGCCCGACGTTGGCCAGGATGGCCAGCTTGCCGTCGCCCCAGAGGGACTGCAGACCGGTTAGCGCGGGGTGGAGGGAATAGTCGGGGGCGCCGCTGGAGGGGGAAAGCGGCAGCAGCGCCTCGCGGCCGAAGGCGAGACTCTCGCGGGCAACCCGGTAGGCTTCATATTCGCCATCGGCGTAAGGAATGACGGTGTTGTTGGCGTCGTTCCCACCGTAAAGAAACACGCAGACCAGCGCCTTGTAGTCCCCTTCGGAAACTGCGTCGGCGCGGGCGTTCATCTGAAACAGCCGGTCGGCTCCGGCCAGGAAGGAGGCGGCGCCGACGGCACCGCTGCCCAGACCCTTCAGGAAGTTGCGGCGTGAAATGGCCATGTTGCTACCTCTCGATCAGATATTCCGGTGAGACGGCCAGCGAATAGACCGCATAACGCACCCGCTCCGCGCGATCCTGGCGGGAGATTTGGGCGATCGTGTTTTCCAGCAAGGTCCGGGTGGCAGGCATCATGGCGCCGTTGAGCATCCGCAGGTTGAGCTCTTCCGCCAGCGCCTTGGGGTCGTCCGCCAGCGGTTCGAGCGGCTCGAGGTTGAGCCAGGTCCCGGTGGGCCGGTAGTGTCCCCATGGCTCCAGCTTGTGGTAGATCAGGGCGTAGGCCATATTGGCCCGGTTCACCACGTCGGTGCTTTGATACAAGGCGAATTCTGGACCGTAGAGCTTTTCGCCGGGGACCTTGAAGTCCGGCGGGAAGTAATTGAATACGGTAGGGGAGCGATAGACATCCTGGCCCATCCGCAGATTGCTGGAAAGGTAGGTTTCGCCGAGGACGAAGTCGGTGGTGGCCGGACCGGTGTCGAAGGCGCGCAGCAAGTGGGTCAGCCACAGCACCGGTTCCCGCAGATGCCCGGCGTTCTTGCCTGGCGGGCGGAGTGCCTCGCGGTCCAGCAGGATGGCCTTGACGACCCGTCTCAGGTCGCCTTGGGACTTGCGGAAGACCGCTGCCACCCGCGCCACGTAGGCCGGCGAGGGATTGGCGGTGACCAGGCGCTGGATCATCCGGAAGCTGATGAAGGGTGCCACGTTCGGGTGCGAAGCGACGTTGTCGAGAGCCGCCTTGAGGTCGTCAGCGGGGAACTGGTTCTGGGGCGCGGTGAATCCTCGCAGCAGGTGCTTGTCGTAGATGTCGTGATACTTGCCGTTGGCGACCAGGACCATCGGACTCTTGAAATTCTCGGTTTCCGGGCCGATTTCTTCGCCCAGATCCCAGCCCGTGAAGGCACGGGCGAACTCGGTGATGGTGTTCTGGTTGTAGGTCGGTTTCGGTTTTCCCTTAAGCGTCCGGACCTTGCCGCCCGGCGTGAGCTCGTAGAGACCGACCGAGAAGAGCTGGAGCAGTTCACGGGCGTAGTTCTCGTTCGGTGCCCCGCTGCGGTTGCCGGCCATGTCCAGATAGCGTCCCATCGCGGGGCTGAGCGTCACCGCTTCGATCAGGTCCCGATATTTCCCGAACGCATTCTGTTCGAGCATCTCGATGTACGGCAGCAGGCTGGTCGGCATCCACAAGTCGCTGTCGCGGCCAGAAACCACGAAGATCTGGCTCAGCGCGAACGCCACCCGCTGCCGCAGCTGATCCTGGCCCTGCAGGGCATTTCGGTAGAAGCGCAGCTGCAGGGGGTAGATCGAGTAGTTGTCGCGCCAGCAGATGTCCTTGCAGTCGGACGGTACCCGGTAGGGCATGTCCGGCAAGCTGGCCGTTGCAACCCAGGGCAGATCGAACTGGTCGTTGAGATAGCCTTCGTAGCCGCGTCGTACCACTTCAGCAATGCTTTCCTGGGTGGGGCCGAAACTGGCGTGGTTGAGAAAGCGGGCGGCCTCCGCCGGGGTGGTCCTTTGCGCGGCGGCCGGGTTCACGATCGCGAACAGAAGCCAGATCACGGTCCCCAACCCTAGGAGACGGCGGTGCGGACGGCTGCGATCCCGGACAGGCTTGGCAGTTGCAGAACTCATACTTAGGCCTCCTGGATAGATGGGAGCGGGCGGCACGCGCCGGAAAATCCGGGCGTCGTCCGCTGCAAGACGACAAAGAAGTGTATCGGTGTTTGCGCTGCGTGTTGTGAGATCACTCAAGAATCCACCAGCCCGGCGGGGATTGCGGCGGTCTCCCGGCGGATGACATTTGGCCATAACCTGCCATACTTTCCGCGGCTTTTTACTACCGGATGCGCGATCATGATTGAGGACCTCAAGGGCGACGAATCCTGGCGCATGTTCAGGATCATCAGCGAATTCACGGAGGGCTTCGACAAACTGGCGGATACCCAATTTGCCGTATCGGTTTTCGGCTCGTCGAGGATCAAGCCGGGAACGCCTTTCTATCAAGCGGCGGAGACCATCGCCGAGGTCCTGGCCAGCAATGGGTATTCCATCATCAGCGGGGGCGGTCCCGGGGTGATGGAGGCGGCGAACAAGGGCGCCTGGCTCAAGAATGCGCCTTCCATCGGACTCAATATTCAGCTCCCCAACGAACAAAAGCCCAATAGTTACCAGAGCATGGCGCTGGAATTTCGCTATTTCTTCGCCCGCAAGGTCATGTTCGTGAAGTATTCCATCGGTTATATCTGTCTTCCCGGGGGCTTCGGCACCCTCGATGAATTTTTCGAGGCGCTGACCCTGATGCAGACGCACAAGATCCATCCCATGCCGCTCATTCTCTTTGGCTCCGACTATTGGGCGGGTCTGCTGGACTGGATCAAGAGCACCGTTTTGGCAAACAATCTCATCGATGAAGCCGATCTCCACTACATTTCCGTGACCGACGACCCCATGGAGGTGGTCGACATCATGAACCGACACCGCGAGTGGAAGCTGAAGAAGATCGTCGAAGCCAAGGCGGGCGGCGGTGCAGCCTGACCCCGGCGGAGAACCGATCCATGGCACCCCATGACCCCTTAGCCTATCTGCAGGCGATTCTTGCGAAAGACTACGAAGCGCGCCGTTACAAGGATGCCAAGGGCAAGCCGCGCGAGCGCCAGCCCTTCATCATCACCCTGTCGCGGGATTACGGCGCACTAGGTGAATGGATCGCCCAGGAACTGTCCGCCTGTCTCGGCGTGCCGGTATACGATCAGGAAATCCTGGACCGTATCGCGAAACAGACCCGGACCGACAAGTTCCAGGTCCAGCGCCATGACGAGCAGAATCACGCAACCCTCAGCACCCTGGTTCACAGCCTTCTCAGCGGCACCACCGCAACCCAGCAAAGTTACCGCCGGGCCTTGTACGACGTGGTACTGGACCTGGCCCGGAGCGACTGCATCCTGGTTGGACGCGGCGCCCATCTAATCCTCAAGGACCGCCAGGTCTTTCGCGTGCGCATCGTCGGTACGACCGCGGTCTGTGCCGGCCGCGTGGCAGCCGAACTGGGGGTGTCCCAGCAGGAGGCGGAGGAAAAGGTGCGCGACGTCAACCTCACCCGCCACAATTCGATCCAGGCCCTGTTCGGTGAGCACTTTCCGTCCAGCACCCTGGAGCACGCGGCCCATTTCGATCTGGTGATCAACACCGACCGCATCGGGGTGCAGGGCGCCGTCATGGTGATCCTCATGGCGCTCGAGAAGGCCGGCTTCGACTTTCCCGCAAAGGTGAAGCCATGATCCGGGAGCGCTTGTATCTGCAGGTGGAAATCGCCGACGTCAGCCAGCAATTGTTTTCCGGGCGCTGCTGCAGCGTGGTGGCGCCGGCGGCGTTGGGAGAGGTCTGCATCCTGCCGCGTCACACGCCCTTCCTCTCCAAACTGCTGCCCGGCGAAGTCAAGTTACTGACCGAACAGGAAGAAGCTCGGCACTTCTACGTATCCGGCGGATACCTGGAAGTGCAGCAGAGCACGGTCACGATTCTGGCGGACCAGATGCTTCGTTCCGACGAGATCAACCGGGAAGCCGCGGAGGAAGCCAAGCGCCAGGCGGAGACGGTCCTCAAGAAAAGCCATTTGTTCAGTGAGCGGGACGAGGCCAAACTGAAACTGGTGAAGGCTCTGGCCCAGCTGAAGGTGTTGGAGCACGTCGAACTGGTCAAATTCCACAAGACTCGCAAATAGCTTGCCGGCAGCCGCCGCGCGCGGTGCCAATTCTCACTTTTCCCGGAGTCCGCTATGAGCACACGTTACGTCTACGCCTTCGAGGAAGGCGACGGCAAGAACAAGCATTTGTTGGGAGGCAAGGGGGCCAACCTCTGCGAGATGACCCAATTCGGCCTCAACGTCCCGCCCGGTTTCGTCATCACCACGTCGACCTGCCTGGAGTATCTGGAACGGCATCTGTTGCCGGACGGTTTGATGGCCGATGTCCGCGGGCATATCGAAAAGCTTGAAAAGAGAACCGGCCGCCGTTTCGGCGGCGGCCAGAACCCGTTGCTGGTATCGGTACGCTCCGGTTCTGCCATGTCCATGCCTGGCATGATGGATACCATCCTCAACCTGGGACTCAATGCCCAGACCCTGTTCGGGCTTATCCAGCAGACCGGCAACGAGCGCTTCGGCTACGATGCCTACCGGCGCTTCATTCAGTTGTTCGGCAAGGTGGCCCTGGGGGTTCCGGACGAGTTGTTCGACGAGCAGTTCGACGAAGTCAAGCGGCAGGCCGGGGTCAAGGCCGACGTGGGGCTGGATGCGATGCATCTGAAGGACGTCAGCGAGCGCTTCCTCAACGTGGTCCGTAAACACACCGGACGGCCCTTCCCGGAAGACGTTTACGAGCAGCTGGAGATCGCCATCAAGGCGGTGTTCAACTCGTGGATGGGCAAGCGCGCGGTCGATTACCGGCGCGAGTTCCACATCACCCCGGAGATGGCCAACGGCACGGCGGTCAACGTCGTCACCATGGTCTTCGGCAACATGGGGAACGACTGCGCCACGGGGGTCGGTTTCACCCGCAATCCCGGCACCGGCGAGAACGAAATGTACGGCGAGTATCTGGTCAACGCCCAGGGCGAGGACGTGGTGGCCGGCATCCGCACCCCGAAGCCGGTGCAGGAGATGGAGAAGGAGATGCCGGACCTGTACCGGCAGTTGGTCGATCTCCGCGACAAGCTGGAGGAGCACTACGGCGAGGTGCAGGACTACGAGTACACCATCGAAAGGGGGACGCTCTATTGCCTGCAGACCCGCAATGGCAAGATGAACGCCACCGCTATGGTGCGCACCTCGGTGGAAATGGTCAGGGAAGGCCTCATCAGCAAGGAGCGGGCGCTGCTGCGGGTCAATCCCGCGCACCTAGAGCAGCTGCTGCATCCCTGCCTTGACCCCAAGCATGGCCAGAAGCCCTTGGCACAGGGCTTGCCCGCCTCTCCCGGCGCCGCCAGCGGCAAGTGCGTGTTCCATGCGGACCAGGCGGAGGCCATGGGACGGGCCGGTGAAAAAGTCATCCTGGTGCGGGAGGAAACCAAGCCCGAAGACATCCACGGCTTCTTCGCCTCCCAGGGTATCCTGACCAGCCGCGGCGGCAAGACTTCCCACGCGGCGGTGGTGGCCCGCGGCATGGGCAAAGCCTGCGTCGCCGGGGCCGAGGGCATCAAGGTGGATGACCGTGCCCGCCAGGCGCGGATCGGCGACTTGACCCTGCGCGAAGGCGACATCATCACCATCGACGGCACTTCCGGCAACGTCTACCTGGGCGAGATCCCCACCATCGAGCCGACCTTCTCGGAGGAATTGAAAACCTTGCTGGGCTGGGCCGACCAGGAGGCGCGCCTGAAAGTCATGGCCAACGCCGATACGCCCGAGGCCTCCAAGCTGGCGGTGAGTTACGGAGCCATGGGCATCGGACTGTGCCGTACCGAGCGCATGTTCAATGCCACCGAGCGGCTGCCGCTGGTGGTGGAAATGATCCTGGCGCGCAACCTGGAGGAGCGCAAGGCGGCGCTGGATCTCCTGTTGCCCATCCAGCGGCAGGACTTCAAGGACATCTTCCGCACCATGTCGCCCCGCCCGGTGACGGTCCGGCTGCTGGACCCGCCCATGCACGAGTTCCTGCCGGGCGAGCTGCAGCTGGTGGAAGACGTCGAAGCGATCGATCAGTACCGCCGCATCGTCAAGGGGCACAATGCCGCGGCGAGCATCCTCAACCTGTCTGCGGTGACCGGCGAAATCGGCCTGGACGAACTGGATGCCGCTCTCGCCAAGAAGGAACGGATGCTGCGCAAGGTGCGGGAGCTGTATGAAGTCAATCCCATGCTGGGCCACCGCGGCGTGCGCCTGGGGATCACCTATCCGGAGATCTACGAGATGCAGATCCGGGCGATCCTGGAAGCTGCCGCCGAGTGCGTCCAGGACGGCATCGAGGTTCACCCGGAAATCATGGTGCCGCAGGTCATCACTTCGCAGGAGCTGTTGCGGGTCAAGACTTCGGTGGACGCCATCCAGGCCGAAATCGAGAGCCGGATGGGGGTCAAGCTGAGCTTCAAGTTCGGGACCATGGTGGAAACCGTCCGAGCCTGCATGCGTGCCGGCGAGCTGGCCCGGATCGCCGAGTTCTTCTCGTTCGGCACCAACGACCTGACCCAGGCGACTTTCTCCTTCTCCCGGGAAGATGCCGAGAACAAGTTCCTGCCGCTGTACACGGAGTTCGGCATCCTCCAGGACAACCCCTTCGAGGTGCTGGACATCAACGGGGTCGGGGTGCTGATGCAGATGACGGTGCAACGGGGGCGGGACACCAAGCCCGATCTCAAGGTAGGCATTTGCGGCGAGGCCGGTGGACATCCGGAATCCATCCGCTTCTGCCACACCATCGGGCTCAGCTACGTTTCCTGTTCCGCGCCGCGAGTGCCCATCGCCCGGCTGGCGGCGGCGCATGCCAAGCTGCTGGAAGCCCAAAGCTGACGCGGAAGCGAAGGGCAGTGCCGTAGCCGCGATTGCCCGCCGTCGGGCCTGCCGACGTCCCCAACCTCCACGCCGGGTCGAACGCCGTGCCGATCATTGCACCCGGCGCCGCCATCCGATAGCCTCAGCGTCCTATGATCGCGACCGATTCCTCGATTCCCCCTCGGGAAGGTGGGGGCACGGCCGGATTGTGCGCCTGTCCCGAATGCGGCCTGGTGCAACGCCGGGCCTCCCTGCTTCCCCGCCAGATCGCCTGCTGTGGCCGCTGCGGCGCCGAGTTGTACGGCTTCTCCGCGGGCGGTCTGGACCGTCCTCTGGCGCTGGCATCGGCCGCAGCGATCCTGTTCCTCCTGGCCAACTGCTTCCCGGTGCTGGGACTGGACATCAAGGGCCGTCACGCCGAGGCGACGCTGGTGGAGGCCGCCCTGCAGCTGCGCAGCCACGACATGAGCCTGGTCGCCGGCCTGGTCCTGTTCACCACCGTCGTGATTCCGGCTCTGGAACTGCTGGGGCTGCTCTATGTGCTGGCGCCGCTGCGGCTTCAGCTGAGGATGCCGGGGCAAGTGGCGGTTTACAAACTGATCCATCGGCTCCAGCCCTGGAGCATGATCGAAGTGTTTCTGCTGGGAGCGCTGGTGGCGCTGGTGAAGCTGGCGCACACCGCCGTCATCACCCCCGGCTGGTCCTTGTGGCTGCTGGGGGGGTTCGTGGTGTTGTCGGCCGCCACCGCAGCGTCTCTGCATCCGGAGGAGATCTGGACGGGCCTGGCGGACGGCACGCGATCGGTGCCCGCCGCCGGAGCGCTGTGCCGCTGCCATGATTGCGGCTGGCTGGCGCCGGGCCGCCGCTGCCCGCGCTGCGGCAGCGAACTGCACGGCCGCAAGCCCGACAGCATCGCGCGTAGTTGGGCCTTCCTGATCGCCGCGGCGCTGCTATATCTGCCCGCCAACCTGCTGCCGGTGATGTATACCGGCTCGCTGGGAGGCATCCAGTCCGATACCATCCTGAGCGGGGTGGTATTCCTGTGGCTGTCCGGGTCCTGGCCACTGGCCCTGGTGGTGTTCGTCGCCAGCATCATGGTGCCCATGCTGAAACTGGCTTCCCTGGCCCTGCTCCTGATCAGCGTGCAGTTGCGCTCGCGCTGGCGTCCCCGTGACCGCACCCGTTTGTACCGGGTCACCGAGCTGATCGGACGCTGGTCCATGGTGGACATTTTTGCCGTGACCATGCTGGTGTCCCTGGTCAACCTCAGGCCCTTGGCCTCGGTGGATGCCGGTGCCGGCGCGATCGCCTTCGGTGCCGTGGTAGTGCTGACCATGCTGGCGGCGGAGACCTTCGATCCGCGCCTGATTTGGGATGCGATGGCGGAAGAAGAACATGGAAGCTGACCAGTTGCCGCCGGTTTCCGTGCGTCCGGCCGGACGTCTGGCCTTTTCCGTGGTGTGGGTGATCCCGCTGGTGGCGGCGCTGATCGGCCTCTGGCTGGTGTGGAAATCCGTGGCGGAGCGGGGCCCCACCGTCACCATCGTGTTCAAGAGCGCCGAGGGGCTGGAACCCGGCAAGACCGCCATCAAGTATCGGGACGTCGAGGTGGGAAAACTCACCGACCTGGAGCTGAGCCCGGACCGTCAGAGCGTGATCGCCACCGCCGAACTGCGCAGCGGCACCGATGCCTGGCTGTTCGAAGACACCCGCTTCTGGGTGGTGCGGCCGCGGGTGGTGGCGGGCAACGTTTCCGGGCTGAGCACCCTGCTGTCGGGCGTCTATGTGGGCATGGACGTGGGATCGAGCGGTGCCCGCAAGTATCACTTCCAGGGCCTCGACACGGCACCGCTGCTGACCTCGGACCGGGTCGGCAGGCGCTACGTGCTGAAAGCCGAGGAGCTGGGATCGCTGGATGTGGGAGCGCCCATCTACTTCCGCCACATCAAGGTCGGTCAGATCCTCGCCTATGACCTGGATGCCAACGGCGGCGGCATCACCCTCCAGGTCTTCGTCGAATCCCCCTACGACCGCTACGTCACCGGCGACACCCGTTTCTGGCAGGCCAGCGGCATGGACGTCTCGCTGGACGCCAATGGCATCAAGGTGGAGACGGAATCCTTGTTGAGCCTGGTGATCGGCGGTCTCGCCTTCGGCTCCCGCATCGGCGGCGGCGAGACCGAGGCGGCGCCCCAGGACAGCGTGTTCACGCTGTTCGACAGCCGCGTCAAGGCGCTGGCTCCGCCCAAGGCGGAGAGCCGCAGCTTCATCCTCTATTTCAATGAATCCCTGCGCGGACTCGCCCCTGGCGCGCCGGTGGATTTCCGCGGTCTGCAGCTGGGCGAGGTCACCGGCGTGCGCGGCGAGTACGACCCGGAGCGGCGCACCCTGCGGGCGGTGGTGGACATCGCTCTGCTGTGGGACATCGTGGTGCGCAAGAAGCACGGCGAGGAGATGCATCTGAAGGACGAGGCGTTGCAGAAGCAGATCCAGCACATGATCGACCGAGGCCTGCGCGCCCAGCTGCGGTCCGGCAATCTGCTGTCGGGTCAGATGTATGTGGCGCTGGACTTCTTTCCCGACGCCAAGCCCGCCAACGTCGAATGGTCCGCGGAGGCCCCGGAATTTCCCACAATTCCAGGAGCCCTGGTATCCCTTACGGAGAGCGTCAGCGGGCTGCTGAAGAAGGTCGACAAGCTGCCGCTGGACGCGATGACCGCCGAGATGCGCCAGACCGTCCGTTCCCTGGGACAGATGCTTAGCAGCGCCGACCGCCTGGTCGCGGGCCTGGATCGGGACCTGCTGCCGGAGGCGCGCGCCGGCCTCGGCCAGTTGCGGCGGACCCTGGAGGAGGCGCAGAAGACCCTGGCCAAGGACGGTCCGCTCCAGCGCGACGCCCGCGACGCTCTCAACGAGGTGGCGCGGGCCGCCCAATCCCTGCGGGTGCTGATGGACTATCTGGACCGTCACCCCGAATCCTTGCTGCTCGGAAAGGAGAAACGTCCGTGACGCCGCGCATCTTCACCGTCTT
>Ga0233425_10001485_pt1 | contig 52405 bp, 50 predicted proteins | sample Watercolumn_Towu_2_FD_181712 | JGI IMG/M metagenome (GOLD analysis project Ga0233425, IMG submission 181712) | Freshwater microbial communities from Lake Towuti, South Sulawesi, Indonesia - Watercolumn_Towuti2014_140_MG | ecosystem: Environmental > Aquatic > Freshwater > Lake | place...
CCCGATGGTGTGTTTTGTGAACGTGCAGAGCGTGGAGCGGATTGTCTTCTCCATCTTCAACCGGTTTAACCTGGAGTGGTCCCAGCGCACCCGTCATACTTTTACACAAGCAGCGTGACATCACCTGAATCAGTCCCTTCCTTGACCCTCTTCCACGCTTGACGCTATAATGACAAGCTTTATGGGATGAATTTTCTCAGTGAAGTTGAGAGGATAGGGCGATGCCGGCCACATTTTTTATCGCGACGATCGTCTTGTATTTTGCAGGCACAGGTTTTTTTCTGGCCTACCTGCTGCGCCGATCGGAAGCCCTGTCACAGGTCTCCCTGAGCGTCACGGCTGTCGGATTCCTGACCCATACTCTAGCCTTGTTGACGCGCATGCTGGAGGCGGGACAGGTGACGCTGGCCAGCTTTCACGAAGCCATGTCGTTTTTTTCCTGGGCACTCGTGTTGGTGTTCCTGTTTGTGGAGATTCGTCATCGTATCCATGTCCTCGGCTCGTTCATTCTTCCCCTGGCCTTGATTTCCCTTCTGTCCGCTGCAGCCCTGCCCAAAGAGGTCCCGACGCTGGAGCCGGTGCTCAAGACCGTCTGGGTCCACGTGACGCTCAGCATGCTGGGCACGGTCGGATTTGCCGTGGCGTTCGTGGCCGGGATCATGTACCTGATCCAGGACGGCCTGCTCAAATCCAAGCGATTCAACGTCCTCTACAGCAAATTGCCGCCGCTGGACTTCCTGGACCGGTTGAACCAGCAGTCCATCGTGATGGGATTCCCGCTCCTGACCATGGGCATTATCACGGGCGCCATCTCCGCCGAGTTCGCGCGAGGCTCGTACCTCAGTTGGAATCCCGAACAACTCTGGGCGCTGGCCACCTGGCTGTTTTATTTCGTGGTGCTGATGGGACGTCTGACCGTCGGCTGGCGGGCCAAACGCGCTGCCTACCTGACGATCATCGGGTTTGCCGGAGTGGTCTTGACCTTCATCGGCGTGGTGCTGAAAGCCCATGGAGCCGTCGCATGAGCGCTTCCGTGAGGTCCGAAGCATGAACATCATCGCCGTCGGCTTGAGCCATAAGACGGCTCCCGTGGAGGTACGCGAGCGGCTGGCCGTCCCGGAAAGCCGATTGGGCGAAGCGCTGCACCGGTTATGCGGCTATCAGGGGATCAAAGAAGGCGTGCTCCTCTCCACGTGCAACCGCGTCGAGGTATATGCCGTCGTGGACGATGTGGACGCCGGCTTTGCGCGGGTGCAGGAGTTCCTGGCCGACACACATCTCTCCCTCTCTTCCGAGCAACTGACGCCGCACCTCTACTGGCACACCGACGGCCGCGCGATCAGTCACTTGTTCCGGGTGGCGGCCAGCCTGGATTCGATGGTCGTCGGCGAACCGCAGATCCTGGGCCAGCTTAAAGACGCCTTCGAGGCATCGTTGACCCACAAGGCCAGCGGCGTCGTGCTCAACAAGCTGCTCCAAAAAACGATCTCGGCTGCCAAGCGGGTCCGGACGGAAACCAAGATCGCCGAAACCGCGGTGTCCGTCAGCTATGCCGCCGTGGAACTCGCAAAAAAAATCTTCTCGAACCTCAACGAAAAGACGGTCCTGCTGGTCGGAGCCGGGGAGATGGCCAAGCTGGCCGCCAAGCACCTGATCAACAACGGCGTGCAGCGGGTGATGATCACCACCCGGAATCCCCAGGGCGCAATCGAGCTGGCGCAACGCTTCAACGGCACCTCGATTCCTTTCGATGAATTCCGCCGGGCCATGGCGGAAGCCGATATCGTCCTCTGCTCGACCGGCGCCTCGCACTACCTGATCCGGGCCGTTGATGTAGAAGAAGCCGTCCGGCGGCGCATGAACCGCCCCATTTTCCTGATCGACATCTCCGTGCCGCGCAACATCGAGCCGGCCGTCAAGGACATCGACAACGCCTTTCTGTTCGACATCGACGACCTGGAAATGCGGGTCGAGCAGAACCGAGAAGAACGTCGGCGCGAGGCGGTCAAAGCGGAAGGCATGATCGAAGAAGAAGTCGCCGCGAGCCTCCACTGGCTCAAGTCCCTGGATGTCACCCCGACAATCGTCGCCCTGCGCAAACGGGCCGAAGACATCAAACAAGCGGAAATCGACAAAGTCATGGCCCGGCTCGGGCACCTGTCGGCGCAAGAACGAAGCGCCATCGAGGGATTGGCCTCCGCCATTGTCAACAAGCTGCTGCACGGTCCCTTGGTGACGCTGAAAGCAGAAGCCAATTCCTCCGGCAGCTCCATGTACGTCGAGGCCGCCAAGCGATTTTTCGGCCTGGATGCGACCCAGTTGCCGCCCGCCATCCCCGCGGAGCCCACCCAGGTCAGGGGCGCAGGAGGAGGTGCGGCACCGGCAACGGCCTTGAAACAGAGCGATCCAAGCGGAGAACCGGAGCCGAAGCGGGCGTGACGGTTTACAGGCAAGACGATGGCACAGGGCCCTCAATTGTTTACATGCCCCAAGTGCCGGAGTACGTATCTGGGTCATGAACCGCTTCCCGACTGTCCCCGGTGCGGATATGATTACCGGGAACAAGAAGGGTTTCGTTGGGACGTGTGGATGTATCTGTTGGCCATCATGGGACTACTGAGCTTCCTGCTCGTGGCCTCATATTACCGAGGCAACTTGGGCATCGCACCACGCCAGCCGGCAGCATCCCCGAGCGAGGGACTTGAGAAACTGCCAGGAGACCGTTCTCCGGCAGATTCGTCGCAAGCTCCGTTCCCAAGTCCCTATCGCGAACCGGGCCGGTAAGTCGGCTCGGCAAGGCAGACACACAGACGGACATGATGGCACGCACCACCACAAGACGCTCATCGCTGGTTATCGGCACGCGGGGAAGCAAACTGGCCCTCTGGCAGGCCGAATGGGTCCAGGCCAGCCTGCAAGCCGTCGCCCCGGACCTGTCGGTCACCCTCCGGACCATCAAAACCTCCGGGGATAAGATTCTGGATGTGCCCTTGGCGGCCATCGGCGGCAAGGGTCTCTTCGTGAAAGAAATTGAAGAAGCCCTGTTGCGGGAAGAGATCGACCTGGCCGTGCACAGCATGAAAGATGTCCCGACCCAGCTTCCCGAACGGCTCGCGATCCTCTCTGTCCCCAAACGGGAAAACCCGCACGATGCGCTCATCAGCCGGGACGGATGCATGTTGGCGGACCTGCCGGCCAAGGCTCGCATCGGCACCAGCAGCCTGCGCCGGCAAGCCCAGCTCCTCCATCACCGGCCTGATCTGCGCATTCAGATGCTGCGTGGCAACCTGGACACCCGCCTGCGCAAGGTTCGGGATGGGGACTATGAGGCGATCGTGCTGGCGGCGGCAGGACTCACCCGCTTGGGGTGGCTGAACGAGGTGACGGAATATTTGCCATTCACCATCAGCCTGCCGGCCATCGGGCAGGGCGCCATCGGGATCGAAGGCCGCCGTGACGACGCCTTTATACGGGCCCTCGTTCAGAAGCTGGACCATCCGGAAACCCGCACAGCCGTGTCGGCGGAGCGAGCCTTGCTGGAACGGCTGGAAGGAGGCTGTCAGGTCCCCATCGCCGCCCATGCGACACTGCAAGGCGGAACCCTGTTGATGGAAGGGCTGGTTGCCAGTGTGGACGGTCGGCAGGTCCTCAGAGAGTCGTGCCAGGGACCGTCCGCCGAAGCCGAACAGGTGGGACGCCAACTGGCTGAGCGGCTGCTGGCGCGAGGAGGCCGGGCCATTCTGAGCCAGATTTACGGGAAGGCCTAGACCGTGACGAAGAAAACCGGCACCGTCTATCTCGTCGGGGCAGGACCCGGCGACCCCATGCTCCTGACGTTGCGCGGACAGGAATGCCTGCAACAGGCCGAGGTCGTCCTCTACGACTACCTGGCCAACCCGCTGCTCCTCAATCATGTCCCGGCACAGGCCGAGCGCATTTACGTGGGACGACGGGGCCGAGGACGGTACCAGGACCAGGAAGCCATCATCCGCCTCATGATCGAGAAGGCTCGCGCAGGACACGTCGTGGTCAGGCTGAAAGGGGGAGATCCCTTCGTATTCGGCAGGGGCGGGGAGGAAGCGGAAGCCGTGGCGGCAGCCGGTCTACCGTTCGAGGTCGTGCCAGGCGTCACCTCCGCCGTGGCCGCACCGGCGTACGCCGGCATTCCGGTGACCCACCGTACGCTGGCCTCGACCGTGACCTTCGTGACCGGGCACGAAGACCCGGCGAAAGGCGCGGCAACCCTGAAATGGCCGCGCCTGGCCGCAAGCCACGGGACGCTGGTCTTTCTCATGGGGATGAAAAACCTACCGGTCATCGTCGAACACCTGCTGACGGAAGGCAAGTCGGGTGACACGCCGGTGGCCCTGATCCGATGGGGGACCAGGCCCGATCAGCGGACCCTCGTGGGCACGCTGAAGACGATCGTCGGCCAAGCCCAAACGGCAGCGCTGGAGCCCCCCACCGTCATCGTGGTCGGCGAGGTGGTGCGGCTCCGGGACCAGTTGAATTGGTTTGAAACCAGGCCCCTGTTCGGCAAGCGTATTCTCGTGACCAGGGCCAAGGAACAAGCAGGCGAACTGACCCAGCTTCTCCGATCCTACGGCGCAGACCCGGTCGAATGCCCGACCATTCAGATCGTCCCGCCTGAGTCCTGGGATGAACTCGACGGAGCGGTGGCCCGCCTCTCCCGCTACCACTGGCTGGTATTTACCAGCGTCAACGGCATCCGGCCTTTCATGGAGCGGCTGCGCCAGCATAATCTGGATAGCCGTGCCCTGGCCTCTTTGCGGATTGCTTGCATCGGGCCTCGGACCTCCCAGGAATTGGCCCATTATGGTCTGCGCGCAGACCTGCTCCCCGCTGAATTCCAGGCCGAAGGACTGCTGGAGGCCATGAAAGCCGCAGGAGTCGCAGGCAAACAGGTCCTGATCCCCCGGGCGGCGGTGGCACGCGAGCTCCTTCCGGAGCAGTTGTGCACGCTCGGCGCGGAGGTGTCGGTGGTCACCGCTTACCGGACCATCTGCCCCCCGGCGGACCAAGCCTGGTTGAAAGAGCTCCTCCGACAGGGCGCGATCCACCTGATCACGTTTGCCAGCTCTTCGACGGTCCGAAACTTTGCTCAGTTCTTCGACAGTCAACACGAGATGAAGACATTGACCGCCGGGACCGCTATCGCCTGCATCGGCCCCATCACGGCCCAAACGGCGGCGGACGTCGGGCTGCCGGCGACGATCACGGCAGCCCAAAACACCATCCCGGCTCTGGTGGAGGCGATCATCAGACATTCGGCAAGTCCGACCATGGCCGCCCATTGAACGGGGCGGCCGCACAGTGCAACATTGTCAACGCGCCCTTACTTAACCGCAGTCATCACTAGCGAACGGAGGACAGTATGGTTCCTGTGAAGTCGTTTATGGTGCCGAAGGAAAAGTTCATTACGGTGGATCGGGACACGGACGTGCGGAAGGCGGCCCAGGTCATGCGCGATCGCAATATCGGCAGCGTCTTCATCACGCGAGATCAGGAAATCATCGGCATCCTCACCGACACCGATCTGGTGCGGCGCGTCGTCGCCGTGGGCGCCGACGCCGCCAAGACCCCCGTCGAGCAGATCATGTCGGCGCCGATCCTGACCATCGAGGAAAACAAGACCATCCTCGACGCCAACGACATGATGGCCGTCCACCATTTGCGGCATCTCGGGGTGACCAGGGACGGTGCGCTCGTGGGTATGATCTCGGTGCGCGACCTGGTGGTGTTCCTGACCAACTTGCCGAGAAAATAGGAGCGAGGATGGCTTTTCCATATCAACGACTGAGGCGCTTGCGGCAGAGCGAACCCCTGCGCCGGATGGTCAGAGAGACGAGCCTCAGGCCCGCCGACCTGATCTACCCCCTGTTCGTGGTGAACGGCCGCGACCAGCGGCAACCGATTACCTCCATGCCTGGCCTGTTCCGCCTGTCTGTGGATCTCTTGGTGAAGGAGGCGGCCGAAGCCAGGCAACTCGGCATTCCGGCCGTCATTCTCTTCGGCATTCCGGACAAGAAGGATGAGCGGGGATCAGGCGCCTACGATCCGGACGGTATCGTTCAACGGGCCGTCACAACGTTGAAGGAGCAGGTGCCGGAACTCGTCGTCATCACGGACGTCTGCATCGACGAGTACACGTCCCACGGCCACTGCGGCATCGTGCAAAATGGACGCATCCTGAACGACGAAACCCTGGACTGTCTGCGGGCCATGGCCCTGACCCACGCCAAAGCCGGGGCGGACATGTTGGCGCCCTCCGACATGATGGACGGGCGAGTCGGCGCTATCCGTGAAGAACTGGATCGCGGGGGATTCAGCGAACTGCCCATCATGGCCTATAGCGCCAAGTTTGCCTCCTGTTTCTATGCCCCCTTCCGGGAAGCGGCCGATTCCAGCCCCAAGTTCGGCGACCGTCAGTCCTACCAGATGGATCCGGCCAACGCGCGCGAAGCCCTCAGGGAAATCGATTTGGATATCGAGGAAGGGGCGGACATCGTGATGGTCAAGCCGGCGCTGCCGTTCTTGGACATCATTGCCGCCGCACGGACCAGGATCAACCATCCCATCGCCGCCTACCAGGTCAGCGGGGAATACAGCATGATCAAGGCGGCGGCACAAGCCGGCTGGCTGGACGAGACCTGCACCATGCTGGAATCCCTCCTCTCGATCAAGCGGGCCGGCGCCGATCTGATTTTGACCTACTTCGCAAAAGACGCAGCCCGGCTGCTTCACGGCTGATGCGATGAAGATCACCAGAGGCCTGGGCGAACACAAGCGGTCTCCCTATCCCGTCCTGACGATCGGGAATTTCGACGGCCAGCATCGGGGCCACCAAGCCTTGCTTCAGACCGTCGCACGGACCGCCGCCAAAGCCGGCGGCACTCCGATGGTGCTGACCTTCGACCCGCATCCGATTACCGTCCTGAGGCCCGGCATTGACCTGTTGCTCCTGACCCCCCTTGAAGAAAAGCTCGCACGCTTCCAAGACGCCGGCATCGAAGAGGTTCTCTTTCTCACATTCAACGCCGCCTTGTCGGCGTTGACACCGGAGGAATTCGTGCGCCATGTGCTCGGGGAGGGGATCAGGGTCAAGGAACTCTTTGTCGGCCGGCATTTTGCGTTCGGGAAAGGCCGAGCGGGTCACATGGACGATCTGCTCCGCCTCAGCGCCCAGACAGGCTTTCGCGTCCATGCGGTCGCCCCGGTGCTGGTGGACGGGGAGGTGGTCAGTTCCACCAGGGTCCGGCAGCTGGTGCAAGCCGGGGAACTGCGCGCAGCCGCTCGCTGCCTGGGCCGTCCTTATGGATTCAACGGCACCGTGATCGCGGGCGCACAGCGGGGCCAGACCCTCGGTTGGCCGACCGCCAACCTCCGTCTGCCACGGGGCCTTGCGCTCCCGCCGGATGGAGTGTATGCCACGATGGCGCACTGGAGAGGGAACCGGCTCGCCTCGGCCTCTTACATCGGAACGCGCCCGACGTTTGATGCGGGCGAACGGCTTTTGGAGGTGCATCTTCTGGATCAACAGGTTCAGCTGTACGGACAGGAGATCCGGGTCGAGTTCATCGAACGCATCAGGGGCGATCTGCGCTTTGACTCGGCGCAGGAGCTGTCCGCCCGCATTGAGCTGGACGTGCGACTGGCCAGGGAAGCGCTGGCCAGCCCGCCGCAGACCATGGCCGAAGCCTAGCAGGAGGCCATCACCTCGTGCACCGCATCGCCCGGACACAGAGAGAATCCACGCAACTGGCTCAGCTCGTCGCCAGGAAAGCGAAGGCCACCGGCCTCATTGAGCCAGGCCAGAGGCTCCTGATTGCGGTCTCCGGGGGGCCGGATTCCGTGGCGCTCCTCTCGGTCCTGAACGAGCTGGCGCCGGCCTGGAGGCTGACACTCCATGCGGCCCACATTAACTATGGACTGCGCGGGGAGGAATCGGAGGAAGACGCCCGGTTCGTGGCCCGGCTCTGCGACCGCATTGGGATCGCGCTGCACAGCGAACGAGTCACCGTGGCGCGCAGGGGAAGCGCCGGCGAGCGTTCGTCGCTCCAAGAGCGCGCCCGGGAAGCTCGGTATCGGATTCTGACGGAACTGGGCCGAACGTTGACGGCGGACAGGATCGCCCTGGGCCATCAAGCAGACGATCAAGCCGAGACTGTGCTCATGTGGATGCTGCGCGGGGCCGGCGTCGCCGGGCTGGCCGGCATCCCGCCGATCCGCGAATCCCTCTTTATCCGCCCGCTCCTTGGCATTGCTCGCGACGCGATCCTGGAGTACCTGTGGAGTCGCGAGTTGCCGTTCCGGCTCGACTCGAGCAATGCCAAGCCCCTCTATTTGCGGAACCGAATCCGTCACGAATTGCTGCCCGCCATGAAGCGGTTCAACCCGTCGATTGTCGAGGGCTTGGCGCGCCAGGCGGATATTCTCCGCGAAGACGATGCCTACTTGCACCGGTTGGCGCATGAAGCGATGGGCCCGCTGGTGCATACAAGCAATCAAGGGGTCATGGTCGACAGGACCGGCTTTCTGGCCCTTCCCGTAACGCTCCAACGGCGGATTCTCCGTATCCTCCTCCAAGATCTGCATCCGCGCCGCAAAGGGCCTGGATTCAGGAGCATCGCTCCGATCCTGGAGACCGTGTTCCGGGGAAGGGCCGGAGCAAGCGCCACCATCCAAGGCGTACGAGTCACCCGCGAGTATGCAGCCGTCCGACTCCAGTTGGATCCGCCCTCATGTGTGACCGTCACCGCAGCCGGTGATGCGACGATCCTCGCCGCCAACGGCCTGGCCTTGCCGGTCCCCTCATCAATCCATTGGCCCCTTACCGGCCAGTTGATTCAAGCCGGCCTGGGCCCCCAATTCCTTCCATCGAGCCGAACCGTTTCGCGCAACCAGGCCTGCCTTGACCTCGATCGCGTGTCCACGCCGCTGACCGTAAGGTCCTGGAAACCAGGCGATGCGTTTCAGCCGGCGGGGATGGGAGGGCGGACGAAGAAATTGCAGGATTATTTTTCGGACATCAAGCTGCCGCGCCACGCGCGTGCACGCGTCCCCATTGTCTTGGCCCAAGAGGGTATCCTCTGGGTGGCGGGCCATCGGACCGATCATCGGTTTTACGCTCGGCTTGGCACGCGGCGGACCCTGCTGCTTGAACTACTGGAGCCCAGGTCAGAAGGAGGAACAGGTTGAATGGAACGTATCTTCGGGCGTCCGATCGTCACGCAGGAGCAGATGCGCACCCGCATCAAGGACCTTGGCCGACAAATTGCCTCAGACTATGCCGACAAAGACCTCATTCTGGTCGGCATTCTCAAAGGCGCTTTTGCCTTTTACGCGGACCTGGCCCGCGCTATCCGTATCCCGCTGCGGGTGGATTTTTTGGTGGTCTCCAGCTACGGCTCCCGGACCAAGACATCGGGCAAGGTTAAGATGGTGACGGATTTGACGGAGAACATTGCCGGTCGGGACGTGCTGCTGGTGGAGGACATCGTCGACTCGGGGCTGACCGTGCAGCACCTGACCAAGACTCTTTCCAAACGGAACCCCAAATCGATCAAGGTCTGCGCCTTGCTGAACAAACCGGACCGCCGCCAGGTGACGGTGCATGTGGATTATGTGGGCTTTGAGATTCCCGACAAATATGTGGTCGGCTACGGCTTGGACTACCAGCAGAAATATCGCAATCTTCCTTATTTGGCCGTCCTGGACCAGGTCGACGAAGAAGGAGAAGCGACCTAGCAATCGGTTGTCAGCATTCGGACAACTATGTTAGTATTCGCAGTCGGTTCGATTCCTTGCCAGGCTGGTGTGAAGGCTGAGGAGGAGTGATGAATTCTCGGGTGAAAAATTTGCTGTTCTGGGTCGTGGTGGGTCTGTTCATGATCCTGCTGTTCAACTTGTTCAGCGTACCCACCCATGTGCCGGAAGAGGACGTGATTTTTAGCGATTTCATGGCCCAACTCGATAAAGGCGAGATCACAAAGGTGATCATCAAGGCGAATCATATCAGCGCCATTCTCAAGGACGGCACGCGGATTCGCACCTACTCGGCCGACTACCCGGACATGGTGAAGGTCCTGCGGGAACGGAACGTGCAGATCGAGGTCAAGCCGCCGGACGAAAACCCCTGGTACATCACGTTTCTCGTCACCTGGGGACCGTTCATCCTGTTTCTGGGACTCTGGTTCTTCCTCATGCGGCAGATGCAGATCGGGGGCAACAAGGCCCTGTCCTTCGGCAAAAGCCGGGCCCGGATACTGACCGAAGAACGCAAGAAGATTACCTTCTCGGACGTAGCCGGCATCGATGAGGCCAAGGAGGAGGTGGCGGAGATCATCGAGTTCCTCAGGGATCCGCGCAAGTTTCAGAAACTGGGGGGACGCATTCCCAAAGGCGTCCTAATCGTCGGCCCTCCCGGCACGGGCAAGACACTCCTGGCCAAGGCCATTGCCGGAGAAGCCGGGGTGCCCTTCTTCAGCATCAGCGGGTCCGACTTTGTGGAGATGTTCGTGGGCGTCGGCGCATCGCGGGTTCGCGATCTCTTCGAACAGGGGAAGAAACACGCGCCGTGCATCATCTTCATCGACGAAATCGACGCCGTGGGCCGGCTGCGCGGAGCGGGCCTGGGCGGAGGCCATGACGAACGCGAGCAGACCCTGAACCAACTGCTCGTGGAAATGGACGGATTCGACACCACCGAAGGGGTCATCCTGATTGCCGCCACGAACCGGCCGGATGTCCTGGACCCGGCGCTGCTGCGGCCCGGCCGTTTCGACCGCCAGATCGTGGTCAATCGCCCGGATTTGCGCGGGCGGACCGAAATCCTCAAGGTTCACACCAAGAAGGTACCGGTGGCCCCGGACGTGGAACTGGAGAAAATTGCGCGCGGCACGCCCGGCTTCTCGGGAGCGGATCTCGAAAACCTCGTCAACGAAGCTGCTTTGTGGGCGGCCCGCCAGAACAAGAAAGTCGTGGAACTGGTGGACTTTGAAACGGCCAAAGACAAGGTGTTGATGGGTGCCGAACGCAAGAGCATGGTCTTGAGCGATGAAGAGAAGCGGGTGACCGCGTATCACGAGGCCGGCCATGCGCTCATGGCCAAGCTGCTCCCGGGCACGGACCCCGTGCACAAAGTGACGATCATTCCCCGAGGCCGGGCGCTCGGCATGACCATGCAATTGCCGACCGACGACCGGCACAACTACTCCAAAGAGTTCCTCTACAACAACCTCGCTATTTTGCTGGGCGGACGGGTCGCCGAAGAGTTGGTGTTACATCATATTACGACCGGCGCCGGGAACGATATCGAGCGGGCCACAGACCTGGCGCGCAAGATGGTGTGCGAGTGGGGCATGAGCGAGAAATTGGGCCCGCTGACCTTCGGCAAGAAGGAAGAGGAAATTTTCCTTGGCCGAGAAATCGCAACCCGCCGCGACTTCAGCGAACAGGTCGCCCTCGAGATCGATCATGAAGTGAAACGCCTGGTCACCGAGAACTACGAGCGGACGAAACGGATGCTGACCGAGCACATGGGAACCCTCAAAGCCCTGGCCGAGGCGCTTCTCGAAAAGGAAGTGCTCGATGCGCCGGAAATCGATCAGATCATTCAACAAGGCTCGTTGCCACAGACCATGCCAGCCTGACCCATATCGTGCATACCTCGGGGGCGATCGAGCAGCTTCTCCCTTCTTCCATCTGCTTCATAGAACGATCCTGATCAGGCCCTTCTCAGAGGACAGGCGATGACCGCTCCATTTGTTGCCAAACCATATTCCCCACCGGCTCCGTTGAAGGCCTGTGCTTACTCTCTGCCCCTTCACAGCCGGGTCCACTTGATGGGCATCTTAAACGTCACGCCCGATTCGTTCTCGGACGGCGGCCGATTCCTCGCTCCCGATGCCGCCGTCGCCCATGCACTCGCCATGGTCGAGGCAGGGGCCGACATTATTGACATCGGCGCTGAATCCACAAGGCCCGGCGCAACACCGGTGAACGAACAGGAAGAAATCCGTCGACTCATCCCTGTCATCAAAGAGGTGTGCCGCCGAGTCACTGTACCAATTTCCGTCGATACGACGAAAGCATCTGTCGCAAAATTAGCCCTTGAAGCCGGAGCCGCCATCATCAACGACATCAGCGCCTTGCGCAACGACGGCAAGATGGGGACGGTCGTCGCCGAAGCCGGCGCCGGTCTCGTGCTCATGCACGCACAAGGCACCCCTCAGACCATGCAACAGGCTCCGGCCTATCATGATGTGGTGGCGGAAGTTCGCCAGTTTTTGGCGGAGCGGGTCCGGACCGCTCTGAAGTTCCACATCCGCCCTGCCCAGATCCTGCTTGACCCGGGCATCGGATTCGGCAAGAATTTGGACCACAACCTGACGTTACTGGCCCATATACCCGAACTGGCCTCCTTGGGCTATCCCTTGCTGGTCGGGGTGTCGCGGAAAGCCTTCATCGGGCAAGTCCTCGGACGTCCGGTTGAGCAACGCATGATGGGGACGGCAGCCGCATCCGCAATGGCGATCTTGGGGGGCGCACGAGTGATCCGGGTCCATGATGTCGGCGCAATCCGAGACGTCGTCACCATGATAGAAGCGATCCGTCGATTGCAACAACACCCAATTCCCGCCTATCAATAGCCATCGCGGGCGGGACGGGCGAATCAAGGGGAACGGCTGCATGAGGAAGTTATTCGGCACCGACGGGATCCGGGGGGTGGCAAACCTCGAACCGATGACGAGCGAAACGGCGATGAAGCTCGGACGAGCCGCCGCGTACCTGTTCAAACGCCGCTCCGGACGGCATCAGATCGTGATCGGCAAGGATACCCGGCTCTCCGGTTATATGCTCGAATCGGCCCTGACGTCGGGGATCTGTTCGATGGGGGTGGATGTGCTGCTGGTCGGACCCATGCCGACGCCGGCGATTGCATTTCTGACGCGAAGCTTGCGGGCGGACGCCGGCGTGGGGATCTCCGCCTCTCACAATCCTTACCAGGACAACGGCATCAAATTTTTCTCCAGCGACGGCTTCAAACTCCCCGACGAACTGGAAGCGCGGATGGAAGCCCTGATCACCTCCGATGAAATCCAGCACCTGCGCCCGACGGAGGATGAAGTTGGGAAAGCCTACCGGATCGATGACGCCGAGGGGCGGTATATCGAATTTGTGAAACGTTCCTTGCCGCGCGATCTCGATTTCCAAGGATTTCGGATCGTCGTCGACTGCGCCCATGGCGCCGCCTACAAAGTGTCCCCAAAAGTCCTGCGGGAACTGGGCGCCACCGTCTGGGTCATCGGGGACGAACCGGACGGCACCAACATCAACGACGGGTGCGGCACAGTCCATCCCGAACGGCTCCAGCACGCGGTGCGCGAGCACCAAGCGCAGATCGGCATCGCCCATGACGGAGACGCAGACCGGGCCATCTTTGTGTGCGAGCAGGGACGCATTATCGACGGTGATCACGTCACGGCCATGATGGCGCTGGATCTGCAGGAACGGGAACTTTTGAAACGACGGACCGTCGTCGGAACGGTCATGAGCAATTTCGGCCTGGAGCTGGCGCTGGCCAAAGCCGGAATCGCTTTGGTGAGAACCGCCGTCGGTGACCGCTATCTCCTCGAGCGCATGATCGCGGATGGCTACAATTTTGGCGGCGAACAGTCCGGCCATTTCATCTTTTTGGACCATAACACCACGGGCGACGGCTTGATTTCTGCTCTGCAGGTCCTGGCTCTGATGAAGCGGACCGGGCGGTCCCTGTCGGATCTGGCCCAATGCATGACGGCTGTGCCGCAGATTTTATTGAACATCCGCGTCAACGGGAAACCGGACCTCGACCGGGTTCCGGAGCTGACGCAGGCAATCCGGACAGGGGAAGCCACGTTGAACGGGACCGGACGTATCCTTGTGCGTTATTCCGGCACGGAACCGGTGCTCCGCATCATGGTCGAAGGAGCGGAGGCGTCGCTCATCCGCACGGTTGCCGACAATCTCTCTGCGGTTGTCCACCGCCACCTCGGATAGCATTCCTGATCAGTCGGCTGCCCCCGAGGAAGCGGCGTCATTCGACTCAGCCTGCCGGCAACATCGTGCGACACTACCATGCTTGCCCACTTCACGGTCGCCTTCCTGGTCGGTCTGGTCGTCGGCTCCTGTTTTCCTTTCACGCCGCTCCTGTGTATCGGATTCCTCTTGCTCACAGCCCTTGCGCTGATGGGGCTTGAACGGGTCGGTCGGCTCCATTCTCCCCATGGCGCCATACTCTACGGCAGTCTGCTGATCGGACTCCTGTATTGGACCGTCTTTTCCTGGTTCAGCGCCCCCGCACCCCTGCACCTTCCGACTGGCGACACCCCGATTCCTATCACTGGGCGGATTACGGAACCCGTCCACTACGCGCCGGGGCGGGCTACGTTTCATCTGACGGTCAGCCGATTGGGCGATGCGACGACCGAGCATCGCGGGGATGGAATCCTTCGCGTCACATGGCGGGAGCTCGGTCGTGACCTGACGCAAGGCGATCTGGTCATGCTCACCGCCAGGATCCATCCGCCTTCCGGACACGTCAACCCGGGAGGATTCGACTATGCCACGTATCTGATCAGGCACGGAGTGGATGCCACGGCTTCCGTCTCCGGCCCTGACGCTGTCAGATGGCTGGGCTCAACGAGCGGCCTGACGCGATGGACCCTGTGGCGCATGATCGACGAATGGCAGGATCGCATACGGAACGCAGCGGTGCCATCCTTACGCGACCCGGCGCGTGGAATCTATCTGGGTATCATTGTCGGCCAGCCGGGCTACCTCAGCGCCGAGGTGCGGAATGCCTTCATGGCCACCGGCACCGTGCACATTCTGTCGATCTCCGGCTCCAATCTCGGGCTGATCGGACTCCTGTCCTTCTTCCTGATCAGACACACCTGCCGCCGCCTGCCCGCACAATGGCTCTTGGGCCTCTCCCGCTACATCACAGCGACGAGAGTCGCAGCGTTGGGCACGGTGGTTCCCGTCACCGTCTATGCGCTATTGGCCGGAGCGGAAGTGGCGACCATTCGCTCCTGGATCATGATCGTGGTATTCCTGCTGTCCGTCTGGCTGGGTCGGCAGGAACGCCTCCTCCTGTCCCTGGCCTGCGCCGCCCTACTGATTACACTTCACGACCCCCGTGCGCTCTACGACATTTCCTTTCAGCTGTCCTATTGCTCTGTGCTGGCCATCGCCCTGGTACTCCGCAGACCGCCGGAAGAGAGCGGGGATGGCCTCCCTCCGCCACGTCGCATCCTGGAGCGAATCGGAGATTGGTTCACAACCTATGCCTGGATCACCGGTGGAATCACGATCGCGACGCTGCCCTTGGTTGCCTACCATTTCAATCAAGTGGCTTGGCTGGGCCTCGTCGCAAACCTTGTCGTGGTACCTCTGGCTGGACTGCTGCTCGTCCCGCTGGGTCTTGGATCGGCTTTGTGGATCGCGGCAACCGGAAGCACGACGCTTCCGGCCGCCTCCCTCAATCAGACCGGCTTTGACTTCCTCTCCGACATCGTTCACATGCTGGCTCGCCTGCCGCACGCCGAATGGCACGTTGCGTCGCCGACGCTGCTCTCGATCGTTCTCTTCTATGGGCTACTCGTCATGGCCATCAGCCTGCGAGCGCATCACCGGACCCGGCTCATCTGCCTTGCAGGCGTACTCCTTCTGGCCGGCTGGTGGATCTGGTCTCCGCGCCTGTGGGGGCAGGATGGATCCTTGCGCGTGACATTTCTCGATGTGGGGCAGGGTGACGCCACGGTCATCGAACTTCCGGACGGCGAGACCGTCCTCATCGACGCGGGGACCAGGCACGAGACATTGGACATAGGGCGATCCGTCGTCGCTCCATACCTCTGGGACCGGGGCATCTTCCGCCTCGACCACGTGATCGCCACCACCCGCAACTCGACCATGTCGGCGGCCTGCCGGCCGTCCTTCGACACTTTCCCATCGGCCGCTACTGGAGCAATGGGCTGACCAGGCCGGAACCGTTCTATCAAGAGCTTCAACGCGCCATACGGCAACATGGCCTGTCCGAGTCTATCGCACTCGAAGGGCAAACCATCCTATCCACCGGGACATGTCGACTGTCTGTGCTCAACCCGGCGGCGGGGAAGCAGGCGCAGCTTCCGGCGTCGACGAATATCGGCACCTGCTGAATAATCAATCGGTCGTGACGAAGCTGGTTTGTGGCCCTCATTCCTTACTCTTCACCGCCGACGCGGAAGCACAGACCTTGGCGCGCCTGGCCACGACGGACACCTCGGCCGGTACGCGCGTGTTGAAAGTTCCGCACCACGGAGCCAACAGTTCCCTAAACGAGCCATGGATCGGCCTCGTCGCGCCGGAGATCGCGGTGATTTCCGTCGGAAGCCGCAATCCGTACGGGCATCCGACGCAGAAAGTCTTGCAGGTTTATCAACAACAGGGGAGCCGGATCTTCAGGACCGACCGGGACGGAGCCGTGACGATCACGGCCAGACTGTCTTCGCCCATACTTGCGATCTCTCGCGCTCGTGACGCCAGGCTCCGCCCTGTCCGGACTGGCACCTTGATATTCCATGACGAATGGCTGAACTGGGGACGTTTGCGGCGCCAGATGGACCGTGCTTAAGGCGTCAGGTGGTCAGACAGCGAGCCCCCCGTAAGACTTGCCACACTCCCACGGCATTGACAAATCCGCAGAGCTGACCTATAAAGAATTCATGCCGACACCCATTCCACGTGCGCAGCGCCGACGCCCTTCCGGTGGATTGATCAGGCAAAATTGGAAGTTTGCCTGCGGGATGGTCGGACTGTGCGCGCCAGTCGCTCTGGGCACGGCCATTGCCACACAGGGCATCGAGAGCATGATGTCAAAAGCGTCGCTGGCCATGAAAGCGATGGATGATCCGGGGAAATTGTCAAAAGAGGAAAAAGACAAGCTCAAAAGCTTGCTGACCAAAGACAAAGGTTCTGCCAAGAAAGCCTTTGAAAACTTGCCGGACGATCAAAAGCAGCGGGCTAAGGAAATGTTCGGCGGAATGGGGGAAAAAGAAAAGGAACATTATTAAGGCGCTCTTCAAGCAATAGCCGTCAGGTCTTGACGCCTCCGGAATGAATCCTTCGGATTGCCGCCAACCTGCCTTCACTCTCGCCAGCCAAGCAAAGCTGCACGTGCCGACGCACCTTTTACGACAGGGTTCATCTTTGACATTTTTGCGACTCCTATGCTAAAGTCCGCGAAAATTTATGGACTTCCGGACGAAAACGGAACCGGACCGGGCACATAACAGAGCGACATACAAGATATACGGAGTAATAGGATGGGGTCGATGGAGTCATCGCCAGCACATCTGATTATCATCATCGGCGCGGGGCCGGCAGGCATGTCGGTCGCGAATTTGATGTCCAAGGCCGGACATGAAGTGGTCATCCTCAACCGCGACGTCAAGTTCGGGGGCTTGGCCGAATATGGCATCTTCCCGAATAAGCTGAAACTGAGGGGCGGGCTGCGGAAGACCTACTGGGAGATTCTCGATCGGCCCAACATCCATTATTTCGGCAATGTGACCGTAGGCCTCGGCAAAGACCTGACGCTCGAGGACCTCAAAAGCTTCGGCGCAAGCGCCATGATCTTTGCCAGCGGCGCTCAGGGCACCAAGACCATCGGGGTCGAGGGCGATTCGGCCCTCGGTGTGTACCATGCCAAGGACGTCGTCTTTCATTTCAACCGCCTGCCCGGATTTGGCGACAAACCGTTCGAGATGGGCCGTCGAGTCGCCGTGATCGGCGTGGGCGACGTCATGGTCGACATCGCCCATTGGCTCGTGCGGTACAAGCAGGTTGAGCAAGTGACGGCGATCGCCCGCCGCGGTCCGGCTGAGCGCAAGTACAATCCCAAAGAAATTCGCGCCGTCTGCGCCAATATCGACCAGGCGGCCCTGGCGCAGGAGTTTGAACGGATCACGCCCCGGCTGCAGGCAGCCGGCCAGGATCCCGGCGAACTCCTCAAGGGCATGAGCGCCGAATTCACCAAATGCGAGCCGCTCAAGAGCAAGACCAAGATGGGCTTCCGTTTTCTGGCGTCGCCCCGTCGAGTCCTGACGGACGCGCAGAATCGGGTGCGCGGTCTTGAAATCGAGGAAACGAAGCTCGAACCGAAGGGAAGGGACTTCTCCGCCGTCGGCCTGAAGCAGTACTATGAGTTTCCCTGTGACAGTGTCGTGTTCGCCGTAGGAGACCGCGTGGACGACACGGTCGGCCTCCCATACAAGAACGGAGTGTTTCTCACCAACCCTACCTCAACTGGAAACGAGCCGGACGATGCCCTCTTTCAGGCCTACGACGAAGCATCCGGAAAGGTTCTTGATGGAGTGTTCCTGACCGGCTGGGCACGCAAGGCGAGTGAAGGACTGGTGGGGGTGGCAAAACGGGACGGGGAGTGGTGCGCCGAAGTGGTGACCCGGTACTTGGTCGCGCGGTCCCCGCAAGCACGACCCGCGGTCGACAAGGCCCTCGACCGTATCAACACCACGCTCAAGGACCGGAAAGTGGAGGCGATCGACTTGGCCGGCCTCCGCGCCCTGGAAGCGGCCGAGCGGGAACACGGCTCCTACAACGACTGCATCGGCGAGTTCAAGTTTGGATCCAACCAGGAGATGCTGGCGCAGATCCAGCGCCGGCGCGAGCGGATCGGATGCTCAGCCCGATCCTAGCCGTCCCCCCACTTCAGCTTCCTTCGCAAGACATCGTAATACGTCCGGTCCGAAAACCGAATGAGGCGCGTGGCGTGCTTCGAGGCGCCGACGGCAACGGTGTCCCCCTGCGTGATGGCCACCCCGACTTGTCCGTCGAAGGTGGTCATGGCCCCTTCATCCTTGCTGGTGAGCGTGATTTCCAGCATCGCGTTACTGGGGATCAAGAGCGGGCGATGGGTCAAGGTGTGCGGACAGATGGGGGTCAGAATCAGGGCTTGGACCGAGGGGGCAATGATAGGCCCACCGGCAGACAGCGAGTAGGCGGTGGACCCTGTCGGCGTCGAGAGGATCACGCCATCCCCCCGCAAGCTGGTCACAAACCGACCGTCGATGGCGATTTGCACCTCAATCATGCGCGCCAAAGTCCCCTTGCTCACCACCACATCGTTAAGAACCGTGGCCTGCGCCACATGCTCTTCATGGCGATGGATCTCGGCCCGCAGCATGAGCCGATCTTCCAGTGTGAACTCGCCGGCGAACACGCGTTCGAGCGTCGGAAACAGTTGGTCGAGCGTCACCTCGGTCAGAAAGCCAAGCCCGCCCATATTGACGCCAAGGATCGGCACCCCCTGCTCCTCAACCAAACGAGCGGCATTCAACATCGTCCCGTCGCCCCCCAACACCAACACCATATCGGCCCTGGCGGCAATTTGGGTTTTCTTGGCGGTGCTGTGCTCGCCGATCAAGGACGCAGTCTTGCCGTCAAGCACGACGTCCTTGTCCCGTTCTCTCAGCCAAGCCACCAGATCCTTGAGAATGTGCCTGACATCGGGGAACTTCGGTTTGGTGAGAATGCCGATCGTTTTCATGGATCTCCGGGCGCTATGGACAATGCACCCTTCTTCAGCAGCGGCAGGTGAGCATATACCGAGGAGCGGCCAGGATTGTATCGGGAGCCCTAACGGTTGTCAACGCACCTCAACGGCTCCTAAAAAAGCCGGGGCAGACTCTCCATTCCGAAATCGCACCGCCAATTCGCACCGACGCCTCTCACAATCGCATCTGGTTCCCGCGTCAGGGCTTGACAGGACAGCCACCTGCTTATAGAATTACAGCAGATTTCTAAAGGGTTCCCGCGTTTCACCGCCCGCTCCGGATCGACAACCTCTGTCGACAACCAGAAGGAGGAAGGATGTTCGAACGATTCACGGACAAGGGTCGCAAGATCATCATCCTGGCCAGGGAAGAAGCTGAGCGCCACCAGAACGACTATCTCGGCACCGAGCACCTGGTCTTGGCCATCCTCCGTGAGTCCGATGGGATCGCCCTCATGATCATCAAGAAGATGGGGCTATCCACGGAACAAATCCGCCTTGAGATTGAGCGGAATCTTCCCGGGGGCGGTACGACCATGACCTTCGGAGAAATTCCCTTCAGCCCGCGCGTCAAGAAAGTCATCGAGTACGGAGTCGAAGAGGCCCGCCTGCTCGGCCACAACCACATCGGCAGCGAGCATCTCCTGCTCGGCCTGCTCCGTGAAGAGGAGGGGATCGGCGGCAAGATCCTTCGGAGTCTCGGCGCAAACCTCCTGACCGCCAGACAACTGACGGTCACTTTCCTCCGGAAGTCCGCTCCGCGCGAGCGGGATCGCAAGAGCAACACGCCGGCGCTGGACGAATTCGGCCGGGACCTCACCCAGTTGGCCCAGGACGGCCAACTCGATCCCGTGATCGGCCGCGCCGACGAGATCGAACGGGTCCTTCAAATCCTGAGCCGCCGCACCAAGAATAATCCGGTTCTGATCGGGGAGTCGGGCGTGGGCAAGACCGCCATCGTGGAAGGTCTCGCTCAGCGGATTGTGATGTCGGAAGTGCCGGACAATTTATTGTCGCGGCGCGTCATCGCCTTGGATCTTGGCTCCCTGGTTGCCGGCACCAAGTACCGAGGCCAGTTCGAAGAGCGCTTGAAGGTGGTCATGAAGGAGATCGTCCAGGCCGGCAACATCATCATCTTCATCGATGAGTTGCACACCCTGGTTGGCGCGGGCGCCGCGGAAGGTTCGATCGACGCCTCCAACATGCTGAAGCCGGCCCTCTCACGCGGGGAAATTCAATGCATCGGCGCCACCACGTTGGATGAATACCGCAAGCATATTGAAAAAGACGGCGCCCTGAAACGGCGCTTTCAGCCGATCTATGTGCAGCCTCCTTCGATCGACGAAACCATCCGCATCATCCAGGGGCTGCGTGACCGGTATGAAGAGCACCATGGCGTGGAAATCACCAAAGAAGCCATCACCGAGGCGGTCAAACTGTCCGACCGATACATCACGGACCGTTTCCTGCCGGACAAGGCGATCGACCTGATCGACGAGACCGGCTCGCGCGCAAAGCTCCAAACCTACGCTCTGCCAGGAGAACTCAAGGCCCTGGAGCAAGAGCTGAAAAAGGTTTCGCGCGAGAAAGAGCTGGCGATTTCACTTCAGAACTTCGAAGAAGCCGTCAAGTTCCGGGAGGAAGAAGAGCGGCTCCGCAAGCTGCTGGAGGAATCCAAGCGCGAGTGGAAGAAAAACCAGGAGAAGAACAAACCCGTCATCACCAAAGACGACGTCGCCTACGTCGTGTCGAAGATGACCGGCATCCCTCTGTTCAAACTGGAAGAGGAAGAGTCCAGCAAACTGCTCCACATGGAGGACTACCTCCACAAGCGCATCGTGGGACAGGAAGAGGCCATTTCCGCCGTATGCCGCGCCATCCGCCGGTCGCGTGCCGGCCTGAAGGAAACCAAGAAGCCCATCGGCTCATTCATCTTCCTGGGCCCGACCGGCGTGGGCAAGACGGAGCTCGCGCGGGCCCTGGCGGAATTTCTGTTCAATTCCGAGGACGCTCTGGTCCGTATCGACATGTCGGAGTACCAGGAAAAGTTCACCAGTTCACGGCTCTTCGGCGCCCCTCCGGGCTATGTCGGTTATGAAGAAGGGGGCCAGTTGACCGAGCGTGTGCGCCGACGGCCCTATTCGGTCGTGCTGTTCGACGAAATCGAAAAAGCGCATCCCGATATCTTCAACCTGCTGCTGCAGGTCCTCGACGACGGCGTTCTGACCGACAGTTTGGGCCGCAAAGTGGATTTCAAGAATACCGTCGTGATCATGACGTCGAACCTCGGGACCAAGCTGATCCAAAAAGGGGTATCGCTCGGCTTCCAACGAGCCGAAGCGGAGCAGAATCGGCGCATCAAGGACGAGGTTCTGGCCGAGTTGCGCCGCTCATTCAGCCCGGAGTTCCTGAACCGCATCGACGAAGTCGTCGTCTTCCACCAGCTCGAGAAGGAACACTTGGTCACCATCGTGGATATCCTGATCAAGGAGCTCAACGGCCGTCTCCTGGAACGCGGCGTCCAGTTGGAAGTCGGCGACGACGTCAAGCATTGGCTCATCCAGGAAGGGTACCAACCCCTCTACGGAGCCAGGCCGATGCGGCGCGCCATCCAGAAAAATATCGGCGATCCGCTGTCGGAAGAGCTGATCAAGGGCCGCTTCAAGGACGTCCGGAAGATCAAGGTCCTTCTGCGGGACGGCCTGCCCACGTTTACGGAGGAAGAAGCGATGGCGGAGGTGTGATTTCATCCACCACTGCGCATCACCGTCGCGTGACACAAGCATTCTCGTCAGCCATGGCTCAATGGACGTTACGACCCTCGTGGGAGTTCCCCCGGGGGTCGTCTCGTTTGGAACTGCCGTCTGGGGGTTCCCCGATCCGCGACTCATCGCGCCGTTCTCAAGCTTCCCCAGGCAGCCTGCACTGATGCCTCATCATTGGCAGCCGCGCTCCCGATGACCATGACATCCTCGACACCCGTCATTCTCGGCATCGAAACATCATGCGACGAAACCGCTGCGGCTGTCGTTGCAGGAACGGGTCAAATTCTCTCGTCGATCTTGACCTCGCAACATGATGTCCATGCCAAGTATGGCGGCGTGGTTCCAGAGTTGGCCGCCAGGCGCCATATCGAAACCATCGAAGCCCTCGTCAAGACCGCCATGGAGCAAGCCCGCCTCGGCTGGACGGACATTCATGCCGTTGCCGCCACGCGCGGACCCGGCCTCGCCGGGGCGCTCTTAGTGGGGGTGAGCTACGGCAAAGCCTTGGCCTATGCCTTGCGGATTCCCCTGATCGGCGTCCACCATCTGGAAGGCCACGTGGCCTCCGCATGGATCAATCGTCCTGACTTTCCCTTTCCCTGCGTGGTCCTGGTCGTTTCGGGTGGCCACACCCACCTGTACCTGGCTGAATCGGACGACCGGTTTGAATTATTGGGGCACACATTGGATGATGCCGCAGGCGAGGCCTTCGATAAGGCCGCCGCCATGTTGGCTCTCGGATTTCCTGGCGGCCCGGCCATCGATCGGGTGGCTCGTTCCGGCAATCCAGCGGCCGTGCGGTTTCCGAGGCCGTACGCAAAGCCCGGCAACCTGGATTTCAGCTTCAGCGGCCTCAAGACTTCGCTCCGGTATTACCTCAGGGACCTCGATCGAGCCGGCCGTCCCAGGCCCGTCGCGGATATTGCGGCGGGGTTCCAGGAGGCCATCGTGGATGTGCTCGTGACCAAAACCTTCGACGCCGCTCACCGGTGCGGCGTCAAGACCGTCGCGGTGGTTGGAGGGGTCTCCGCAAACAGCCGGCTGCGGACTCGGCTGGCCCAGCGAGCCCAAACAGAAGGGGTTCTTCTGGCGCTGCCCGATCCGGTCTATTGCACCGATAACGCGGCGATGATCGCCGCCGCCGGCTTGCGGGCCTATCGCCGGGGCCATGTCGCATCATGGGAAATGGAAGCGGAGGCCGGGCTGGCTTTTCCCGCCGTATCCCGTCTCCGGACCCGTGGCGCATCCGGCAAGCGCCGCAAACCCCTCACGCAACCGGCCTGATCGGGAGGTTTCAGATTCCCACCGTTCTCGGCAACATCAACGGTCTCAAGGCCAGCCAGCTCCTGCAGCTGGAACACCTGTACCGCCGGCGCGTCCCGGTTGACAAGCTCATCAGCAACGAATTGGCGCGGGCCTGCACCGAGCTGTCCCAAGAGCTTCGCTGCCAACTCGGCCTGCTGATCAACCGGCGCGGGCTGATCGAGCAAGTGATCGTCGGGAACGGGCACGAGCTGGTGCTCAACGACCTCTCCCGCCTGCGCCTGGGCAACCGGCTGCTCCGCGGCGTGCGGCTGATCCACACCCACCTGCACAACGAACCGCTCAGCCAGGACGATGTCACCGACCTGGCCTTGCTGCGCTTGGACCTGATCGCCGCGATCGGCGTGGGCGCCAACGGACTGCCGGCCGACGTGCAGGTCGCGCACCTCCTGCCCCCGAATCCCCAAGGCCGAGTCTTCGACGTCATGCCGGTCAAGCCCTTTTATGATTTCGACCTGGACTGCCAAAAATTCGTGGAAGCCCTGGAGGCCGAGTTGGCCCGCGGGAAAGCCAGCCATGAGGTCAAAGCCGGTCATGAAAGCGCCATTCTGATCAGCGCGTCAAAACAGTCGCGGGCCGACCAGGAGGAGCGGTTGGACGAACTCGCCGAATTGGTCCGTTCCGACGGGATCACCGTGCTGGGCACCGTCGTCCAGCGAACCCCGGAGATTCATCCGAAATACTTGTTGGGCAGCGGCAAGCTCAAAGATGTCGTGATCATGGCGCTCCACAAGAGCGCGGACTTGCTGATTTTCGATCAAGACCTCGCCCCGGCCCAGGTGCGGGCCATCGCGGACCTGACGGAAATGAAAGTCATCGACCGCACCCAGCTCATCCTGGACATCTTCGCCCGTCGCGCCCACAGCCGTGAGGGCAAAGTGCAAGTGGAACTGGCGCAGCTCCGGTATCTGTTGCCGCGCCTCTCCGGGAAAAGCACGGCGCTGTCGCGCCTCGGGGGAGGCATCGGGGGAAGGGGGCCCGGCGAGACCAAACTGGAGACGGATCGACGCCGAGTCCGGGATCGCATCGGCCACCTGGAGCGGGAGCTTGCCCATCTGACCCGCCATCGGGACCAGCGCCGGGCGCGCCGAGTCCGTCACATGGTTCCCATCATCTCCATCGTGGGCTACACCAACGCCGGCAAATCGACCTTGCTGAACGCGCTCACCGACAGCACCGTGCCGGCCCAGGACCGCCCGTTTGAAACGCTGGACACGTCCAGCCGCCGCCTCCGCTTCCCCCATGAACAGGAGGTCATCATCACCGATACGGTGGGCTTCATCCGCGATCTTCCCCAGGCCCTGGTCGGCGCATTCCGCACCACACTGGAAGAGCTCCGTGACGCGGACCTCCTCCTACATCTCGTGGATGCCAGCGCCAAGGATCCGTCCGCTCAGATCAAAGCGGTCGAAGACATCCTCGCTCAGCTCGACCTCGATCACATTCCACACATACTGGTCTTCAATAAATGCGACCGGCTGCCCGGCCAAGAGGCGGACGTCTTATGCCGACGGTACGGGGCAATCGGCATCTCAGCCCTGCAGCCGTCAAGCCTGACACCACTGGTCGACCGCCTGGCCCAGACCATGCGCGCACGGCTCACGCCACTGCATTCGGCACCACAGACGGCGCCTTCCTTGGCGGCCCTGGGCGCAAGCCTGGAGCACCGCCCATGATTTCCGCTGCCTCCGACCGCCGGAAGAGAGGCGGACAAGCGGCCCGGCGCATAACGCCCGGGATCAATGGCGGACCGACTCCGACAGCCAAACGGCGCGCCACGCGCATTCTCGATCGACTCGAAGACACGCTGCCCGAGGCGCGGGTGGAACTGGCCCACCGAAATCCGCTGGAGTTGCTCATCGCGACCATCCTGTCGGCTCAGTGCACGGATCGGCTAATCAATCAAGTCACGCCGCAGTTGTTCGCCCGCTATCGGCAAGCAGAAGACTATGCCCGGGCCGACCGAACGGAGCTGGAAACGCTCATCCGGCCCACAGGCTTCTTCAAGAGCAAAGCCCGCAACATCGTCGCCTGCGCAAAGGCGCTCACGGCCCGTTTTGGCGGCCAGGTCCCCGCCAGCATGGAGGAACTGACCGGCCTGGCCGGCGTCGGCAGAAAAACCGCCAACGTCATTCTTGGCGCCTGCTTCGGCAGACCGGCCGTCGTCGTAGACACCCACGTCAAACGCGTCGCGAACCGCCTCGGCTTGGCATTCAGCGACGATCCCGTCAAAATTGAAGCCGCCCTGCAGCAACTCATACCCCAGCCGCGCTGGACGGAAGGCTCCCAACGGCTCCTGTTGCACGGACGCTATGTGTGCCTGGCAAGGGCCCCCCGCTGCGCGCATTGCGCGATCTACAGCCTCTGCGACTGGACCGGAAAGGCCGCACGATGATCAAAAGCATGACGGGATACGGCCGACGCGAAGCCGCCTGGCCCGGAGGATCGGTGGCCGTGGAGATCCGCTCCGTCAACCATCGCCATTGTGAAATTTTCATCCGTTTGCCGAAGGGCCTGTCGGCCTTGGAAGAGGGTTTGAAACGGACCATTCAGTCCCGATGCCAGCGAGGACGGATCGAAGCGACCGTGTCCCTCTTCGGCAGGGTGGAAGGGGAGAAGCGGGTGAGCCTTGACCGCTCTCTCGCCAAGCAGTACTATGCAGGGTTGCAAGCCCTCAAGACAGGCCTCCGCGTAAGCGGCCAGGTGGATCTGGCCTTGCTGGCCGGCTTCCGTGAGATCTTCGTGCTCTCCGAAGCGCCCCTGGACGACCGGCGTCTGGGGAAAAAGGTATCCCGGCTGATGACGGGAGCCCTGACTGATCTTGACGGCATGCGCCGACGAGAAGGGCGTACGCTGGCGCAGGATATCGCGCAGCGGCTGAAGCTGGTCCGCAGGACCGCCCAGGCCATCGAAGCCCGCGCCCCCGACTCGGTGCGCGAGCACTTCGAGCGCATGCAGGCCAGAATTGCGCAACTGAGCGGGACAGAACAACTTGATCCGAACCGTATGGCCCAGGAACTGGCCCTCTACGCCGACCGCTGCGATGTCACCGAAGAGTTGACCAGGCTCGGATCACATGTTGCGCAGTTTGAAGCGACCCTCACCAGCCGGGAGCCCGTGGGCCGAACACTGGACTTTCTCCTTCAGGAGATGGGCCGGGAAGTGAACACCGTCGGATCCAAGGCCAATGACGCCGAGATTGCCGGGCACGTGGTTCGGCTGAAGAGCGAGATGGAAAAGATCCGGGAGCAGGTCCAGAACATCGAGTAGCCTCACTGAGGCGCCGGTCGACAACCAATACACATGCCGCAAGATCCAGGACAACGCAAAGGGTGGCTGTTCGTGGTGTCCGCGCCGTCAGGCGCCGGCAAGACCACGCTCTGCAAGCAATTGGTCGCCACGGTACCGGGACTGCGGCACTCCATCTCCTACACCACGCGGAAGCCCCGGCCGGGCGAAGTGCACGGTCGGGAATATTTTTTCGTGGAGGACCAACTGTTTCAGGACATGATCCAGCGGAACGAGTTCGCCGAATGGGCGCCGGTGTACGGCCACTTCTACGGAACGCCGCGCAGCGCGCTGACCGGCATGATGAACCAGGGCCTGGATGTCCTGCTCGAAATCGACACCCAAGGCGCCACCCAGATCAAGAAACGTTTCGAGGACGCGGTCTATATCTACATTCTGCCGCCGTCGCTGGAGACGTTGCGTATCAGACTGGAGAACCGCGGCGGGGATGCGCCGGAGGAAATCCAACGACGGCTCCAAAAAGCGCGGGAGGAAGTCTGGAGCTATCGGAATTACGACTACATCGTGCGGAACGACGATATGAAACAGGCGTTGCAGGAACTCGAAGCCGTTATTCTGGCCGAACGCATCAAGACCAAGCGGCTGGACATCGGCTGGCTCGAAGAAAACTTCATCCGCGAAAAGGACGATACGTCCGCGGTCCGAGACGGATCCACCCTCACCCCACAACAGGAGAACAGACGCCCATGATCGACATGCTATCGTTGTTGCCGGAGCCCAACCAGGACCGGTTCGATTCGCGCCATCGCCTCGTGCTCGCAGCCTCCCAGCGGGCAAAGCACTTGATGCAGGGCGCGCCGCACGCAGGACCGGTCCGGTTCACGAAGGAGACCACCCAGGCGCTCGAGGAGGTCTTGCAGGGATGGATCAAATTCCTCACGGGAAAAGAGGCCCGACAGGCCCTCAAGGAAGCCAAAAAGGGCCGGAAGGGCGAACTGGAGCGAGCCGTCGCGGTCGAATCGGCGGAGGACGCCCGGGAGATCAAGAAGGAGCTGAGCGTTTACGTGGATGACTCTCCCAAAGCGGCGGAATTGGACAGCGAAGAGTAACGGGACATCCCGATGAGACCCGAGCCGCCCATGAAGCTGACAGGGAAACGTCTCGTGCTCGGCGTGACCGGCAGCATCGCGGCCTACAAGGCGGTCGGGTTGGTGCGGACGCTCCTGCGTGAGGGGGCCGACGTCTCGGTCGTCATGACCCAGGCCGCCGGCCGCTTCGTGACGCCGCTCACCTTCGAAACCCTCTCCAAGCATCCGGTTGCGACCGACCTCTTCGCCGCCCAGCAGGACATGCCGCATCTGACTCTGCCCGAGCGCGCCGATGCGGTGATCGTGGCCCCGGCCACCGCCAATCTGCTGGCCAAGTGCGCGCTGGGCCTGGCGGACGATCTGCTCAGCACCATGCTGCTGAACGTGACCTGTCCGTTGATCGTCGCACCGGCGATGGATGGCGGAATGTGGCACCACCAGGCCGTTCAGGTCCATGTCGCCACGCTTCGGGCTCGGGGCGTGACGGTCTTGGACCCGGAAGAGGGCCCGCTCGCTTCGGGCCGGATCGGACCCGGCCGCCTGGCGGAAGAATCGCGGATCATGGCCGCGCTGGAGCAGGCCCTCGCGCCGAGACAGGATTGGGCCGGCCAACGGCTGCTTGTGTCCGCCGGTCCGACGCAAGAAGCCATCGATCCGGTGCGATACCTCTCCAACCGGTCGTCCGGCAAGATGGGGTATGCCGTCGCACAGGCGGCCCGCGGACGCGGCGCCGCCGTTTCGCTGGTCAGCGGCCCCACGGCACTCACCGCCCCTCCCGGCGTCGACCTGATTCACGTCGTCACGGCGGAAGAGATGCAGAAGGCCCTGTTGACCCGCTTGCCCTGGTCCACCGTCGTCGTCATGGCGGCCGCGGTGGCGGACTTTCGACCCTTGCGGCCCTCTTCCGCCAAATTGAAAAAGGACGACGGGTACTGGAAGACGCTGGACCTCGTCCCGACCGACGATATCCTGCACCAGCTCTCGCAACAACGCCGCGACCAGGTTCTCGTCGGTTTCGCCGCCGAAACCGAATCCGTGCTGGCCCACGCGACGGCCAAACTGAAACGGAAAGGTCTGGATCTCATCGTGGGCAACAACGTCGCCGCCGAAGGCTCCGGATTCGGTTCCGACACCAACGCCGCCACACTGATCGACCGCAACGGCCAGGTCAGGGAGTTGGGACTCCTGCCGAAACGAGAGTTGGCCGATCACATTCTGGATGCCGTCCTGACATTGATCCGCCCGCGCCGGAAACCGGGGTCTTCGAAAGGCGGCGCCTGATCGTCACCGACTCGCCGGCATTGCGGCCGAGCGCGAGCACTCCCGCTCGCATCGCCGGCTTCGCGCCCATGTTCTTTTATTTACTACCTACTTGAAGGCTGCTACAATAAGCAACTTCGGCAAGCGAAACCCGAGTAGGCCATGGCGACGCGCACGCACAGCACGAAAACCCGGTCGACGCTCCGCATCCTGGTGCTGCATGGGCCCAATTTGAATCTGCTGGGAATGCGCGAGCGATCGCTCTATGGCCGCACGACGCTCAAAGCCATCGAGGCGCAAATGGCCAAGCTGGCCAAGCAAGAGCGCATCCGCGTGGAAAGCCGGCAATCGAACCAGGAAGGGGAGCTGGTCACCTGGATACAGGACGCCCGCGACCGCTTCGACGCCATCGTCATCAATCCGGCCGGCTACACCCATACCAGTGTCGCCATCAGAGACGCCATTGCCGCCGTGGAGGTCCCGACCGTCGAGGTGCATCTCACCAACATCCATGCGCGGGAAAAGTTCCGCCGGAGGTCGTACATCGCCGGGGTAGCCGTGGGACAAATTTCCGGCTTCGGGCCTGCTGGCTATCTCTTGGGCATCAAGGCGGCCGTCGATCACGTGCGGCACGCGCGTTCATCCGCCGCCAACTGAGGCGCCTACGCTAAGGAAGAAAGGGTTTCTGACTCGTGATTTCAACCGCAGATTTTCGCAATGGGACCAGGCTGATGGTGGAGGGCGACCCGTACTACATCGTCGAGTTCCAGCACGTGAAGCCGGGCAAAGGGGGCGCGTTTGTCCGCACCAAGCTGAAAAGCTACAAGACCAACAACATTCTTGATCGGACCTTCCGCTCGGGCGAACGGTTCGAGGAGCCGGACCTGGAAGAGCGGGAAATGCAGTTTTTGTACGCCGCCGGCGATTCATACACCTTCATGGACACCGAGTCCTTCGAGCAGTTTACCTATGAGAAGAAGCAACTCGGCGAGAACGCGGACCTGCTCAAAGAGAACATGATCGCCAAGATCCTGGTATACGAGCACCGGCCGATCGCCGTGGAACTGCCCATCTTCATTGAACTTAAAGTGGTGGACGGCGAGCCGGGCGTGCGCGGCGATACCGCCTCCGGCGGAAACAAACCCGTCATCGTGGAGACCGGTGCCGTCATCAAAGTGCCCCTGTATCTGGAAATCGGCGAGGTGATCAAGATCGACACCAGAACCAGGGAATACGTGGAGCGCGTCAGGTGAAGAAGACACAACCGCACCGCCAGCCGAAACGAAACCAGCCCCGCACCAAGGTTGCGCAGCCGGAGACCCGCGCGCCGCGCGCCGCCGGCTCGCAGGATATTTCCAGGGCGCAGCGGAACCACATCGCGCAACTGGTCGAGCTGCTGAAGGAACATAACCTGACCGAACTGGAGTTGGAACGGGACGGCGTCAGAGTCCGGGTGCGCCGGGATTTCTTTCCGTCCGCCGGCCAGCCGATCTCCTGGGAGAACGCCCCGGCCGGCCAAGTCGCGCAACCGGAGTCCAGCGCCGAGCCGACTCCGACGGCGGAGGTCCCCGGGGGCATCACGGTCACCTCGCCGATCGTCGGCACCTTTTACCGGTCGCCGTCCCCGGACGCCGACCCCTATGTGAGCGAGGGGGACCTGGTCAAGAAGGGCCAGGTGCTCTGCATCGTGGAAGCCATGAAACTCATGAACGAGATCGAATCGGAGCTGGACGGCCGGATCGTCAAGATCCTGGCTGAGAGCACGAAGCCCGTCGAATACGGGCAGCCGCTGTTCCTGATCGCACCCGCGTCCGCGTCATAAGAATAACCAACCCCTCAGGAGTCTCCGTGTTTAAGAAAGTGCTCGTCGCCAATCGAGGGGAAATCGCCCTCCGGGTCATTCGGGCCTGCAAAGAGCTCGGAATCCGGACCGTCGCGATCCATTCCGAGGCGGATGCGGCCTCGGTGTACGTGCGGGCGGCGGACGAACATGTCTGCGTCGGGCCGGCCGAGAGCGCGCTCAGCTACCGGAACATCCCCAACGTGCTCAGCGCCGCCGAGATTACCGGGGCCGACGCGATCCATCCCGGATACGGATTTCTGGCCGAAAACGCGCATTTTGCGGAAGTCTGCGAGTCCATCGGCGTGAAATTCATCGGGCCCACGTCCGAAAACATCGCCATGATGGGGGACAAGGCCAAGGCGCGGGAGCTCATGATCCGCCGCGGTATTCCGGTCCTTCCCGGCAGCCCGGGCGAACTTCGCAGCGAAAGCGACGCGCTGGAAGCCGCCCGCAAGATCGGGTTTCCGGTCATCATCAAGGCCTCCGCCGGCGGGGGCGGCCGCGGCATGCGCGTGGTCAACAAGGAAGAGGAAGTGGTCCGGGCCTTTCAGACGGCGCAAGCCGAAGCCAAGTCCACCTTCGGCAACGAGGGCGTCTATCTCGAACGGTACTTTCTGGAGCCCCGCCACATCGAAGTCCAGATCCTGGCCGACGAGCGGGGCCGCGTGGTGTTCCTGGGGGAACGGGACTGCTCGATCCAGCGCCGCTACCAGAAGCTGGTCGAAGAAACCCCGTCCCCGGCCGTGGACGACCGGTTGCGCCGGGAGATGGGCCGCGTCGCCGTCGAAGCCATCAAGGCCGCCCACTACCGCAACGCCGGCACCGTCGAGTTCCTGCTGGACAAGGACCAGAACTTCTACTTCATGGAGGTCAACGCCAGAATCCAGGTCGAACATCCGGTGACGGAAATGGTCACGGGCATCGACCTGATCAAGGAGCAGATCCGGATTGCGGCGGGATTGCCCTTGGCCTTCCGGCAGCAGGACATCAAGCTGTCCGGCCACAGCTTCGAATGCCGGATCAACGCGGAAGATCCGGAGAAGTTCACCCCCTGTCCCGGCCCGATCTTCCGCTACCATCAGCCCGGCGGGATCGGCGTCAGGGTGGATTCGGCCATGGAAGCCAACAGTACCGTGGTGCCTCACTATGATTCGTTGATCGCCAAACTGATCACCCACGGACAGGATCGCGATGAAGCCTTGGCGCGCATGCGCCGGGCGCTGGACGAGTTCGTGATCGAGGGGATCAAGACCACGATCCCGTTGCACCGCCGGATTTTCAGCGACGCGGAATTCCAGAAAGGCCGGGTTTCGACCAGTTACCTCGAACGCTTCCTGGCCAACCATCCGGTCAACCCTGCGCACTGACCCAGGTGGCTGCGCATCCAACCCGTTCGTCTCCGCTCAAGGGCCTCTACGTCATCCTGGACCCCCTGGCATCAGGCCCCAAACCCTTGGGCGAACTCCTGCGCGAGGCGGCCGCATCCGGCGTGCGCTTGTTTCAATACCGCAACAAGACGGATTCCGCCCTGACCGTCTATCGCCAGGCCCTGCCCCTCCGCCAAGTGGCCGCCGACGTGCAGGCGCTCTTCATCGTCAACGATCGCTGCGATCTGGCCCTGGCGGTCGAGGCGGACGGCGTCCACCTGGGCCAGGATGACCTCCCATTGCCCCTCGCCAGATCCCTCATGGGGCCGGACAAGTTGATCGGCCTCTCCACCCACCGAGAGGCGGACGTTCAATCAGCCATAGCCGGAGACGCCGACTATCTGGGATTCGGCCCGATCTTTCCCACGGCCAGCAAACAGGACCATGAACCGGTGGTCAGCCTTGAAGGGTTGCGCCGAATCAGAACCCTGACCCGACTGCCCATCTTTGCCATCGGGGGGATCACGGCAGACAACGTCGCGGCCGTCGTCGAGGCGGGAGCCGATGGGGTTGCGGTGATTTCAGCCCTGGCACAGGCTTCCGACGTGCCCGCGGCCGTCCGAGCCTTCAAGGCCCATCTCGGCTGATCAGGCCAGCCAGCGTTTCGATGCCCGGATCGCGGGACAGCTCCGACACACCCGCATCCCCCCCACCGGCCAGGCTCACCAGGTAGGGGAGGGGCCCAATCACAGGGACGCCGCTCCGCTCCTTCAGCAAGCCGACCGTCGAAACCATTTGCAGCTCTTCCTCCGAGGCTGCCTGATGCGGAACCGGTCGGTTCAGCACGAGGGCCAGCACGGGAATCTTGCGCGTCTGCAGCGCCTCGAGCGTCAGCAGCGCGTGGTTGACGCCGCCGAGCGCGCAGCGGCCCACGAGCACGACCGGCAAGGCCAATCGCTCGATCAGATCCCTCATGTCCTCACGGTCGGTGAGCGGTACACACAAGCCGCCCGCCCCTTCGACCAACACGGAACGATAGCGAGCCGCCAACCGTCCGTAGGCTTCCACGATGCGGTCCAGACTGATGACCGCTCCGACTTGTCGAGCGGCGGCCAGCGGCGCAAGGGGGGCGGCGAACTGATAGGGGCTCAGGAAAGCGCCGAGATCGTCGCCGGCCAGGCAGGCGCGAAGCCGTTCCGCGTCGGATGGTCCTGCCGAGCCAGCACCGCAACCGGTCTCAACCGGCTTCATGCCGCCGACGGACACTCCTCGTCGCCTCAGACAGACGGCCAACGCGGCCGTGACCACCGTCTTGCCGACGCCCGTATCCGTCCCGGTCACGAAGCAACCGCCGGACGATAGGGGAGAGGCGCTGCGGGGAAGACCCGTCATGGGCTGCACCCTGCCATCAGAGAATGCGACTGTCCAGATTCCAAATCTGACCCGAGGCGGCTGGCAGCAGGGCCAGATGATGGATGGAGCGTGCGACCGACTCCACGTCCGTCAACCGACCCAGAACATGTTGGTTCACGCCCATCGTCTCGGTAAGCTCCGATTCCGCCGGCATGGCCGAGCCGGCCAGATCTGACCGATGCCAACCGGGGCAGACGGCATTGACCCGGACGTTGTCGGCGCCCCATTCGCGCGCCGCGCTTTTCACGAGACCCAACAGACCTGCCTTGGCCGCCGCATAGGCGGCCTGCCCCGTCGTCCCTTGCAAGGCCGAAAAGGAGGCGACGACCAGCACGGAGCCTCCCCCTTGGCCGACCATGACGGGACCCGCCGCCCGAAGACAGTGAAACGTCCCGGTGAGGTTGGTCTCGATCGCGCTCGTCCATTGCTCCCTGCCGGTCTTCACGACCAGCCCGCTCGCTGCCTGCCCCGCATTGCAAATGAGCACGTCCAGGCGCCCCCAACGGGCGAGGAACGCATCGACCATGGCCTGCACCGGCTTGGCCTCGCGAATGTCGGCTTGCAGGCAGCAGGCAGCCCCTCCGCTCTCGATGACCGCAGCCGCGGCACGTTCCGCCTCTTCCCGTCTTGTTCGGTAGTGCACCCCGACGTTCCACCCGGCGCGGCCGAACTCCACACAGAGGGCCCTGCCGATGACGCCGGAGCCGCCGGTGATCAGCACGGAGGAGGGCACAGAGGCCTCGTTTCCCATCAGATCATTCCCTGCAGTGAATCTTCGCCACGCATCACCCAAGACGGCATTATCATGAATTGGCCCGAGAAAACACAAGGAGGCCGCTCCGGTGGCGCGCGCTTCAGCCTTGCTCGATTTCCCGCACTTGTGCTACCGTGTCGCGCCAAAGTATCCAACAGGAGTTGCCATGTCCCCTGCTCCCTTCAAACCGGCCCTCATAACCATGGCTGCCGTGGGACTTCTGTTTCTGGGCCATCCGGCCCTCCTCCCCGCTGCCGGCGCCGAGCCTGAAACCATCGCCCATGCCGAGGAATACTTCCCCGACGCACCGGGCAGCCGCTGGAAATACCGGGGCTATGTGGAGGAGGGGCCGCTCCAAAAAATCGCCGGCAAGGGATTTGTCAACGTCTCGACCGTCAAGGGAATCGAAACCCTGAAAGGCGTCACCGTCAAGGCCTTCCACGATACCAATCCCGGCGACCACGGCCCCAGCGACAGTTACTACCGACGGGACGCCGTCGGGATCGTCTACTACGGGTCCCAGCCGGGCACCCCGCTCGAAAAGCAATTGGTGCCCTATCAGATTGTCCGCTTCCCGCTGGTCATCCCTTCCTCGTTTCAGCAATTCGATCGGAAAGGCGTGACGCTCGGCGCGGATCTGGACGGGGACGAGCAGGAAGAGAAGGGGGACGCCGAGGCCAGCGTACACGTGCTCGGCAAGGACACCATCTCCGTCCCGGCCGGCACGTATCAGGACGCCATCCGCATCGAGGCCCGGATGCGGATGCAAATCACCCTTTCAGGCAGCGGGAGGAAGGTCTACGGCACCGACGTGATGACCGCCTGGTTTGCCAGGGGAGTGGGGCTGGTCAAGTATGTGGAGCGGCAGGAACTCCCGCCGGTCAAGACGGACCAGGGCTTCATCACCGAGATTACGGAAGAACTCGAAGAAGTGGTGATCGGCTCTCGGTAGGTCAGTCCGCGGGAGCAAACCCGCGGCGCAGGGTGTTTTCACTGGTCACCCGCACGACCATGAATTGATTCACGTAGCCTTGCCATCCCGCCTTCGCCCCCACGCCGGACAAACGGTGCCCTCCGAAGGGCTGGCGGCCAACCAGCGCCCCAGTAATCGGACGGTTGATGTAGAGATTGCCGACATCGAACGACTCCTCCGCCAGACGGATATTGACGGGGCTTCGCGAATAGACGCCGCCGGTCAGGGCATAGGGCGAATCATTGGCCAGGGTCAGCGCGTCGCTGAAATCGCGAGCCTTCAACACGGCCAGAACCGGACCGAAAATCTCCTCCTGTGCCAGCCGTCCACCGGGGGGCACATCGGCGAACACGGCCGGCCCGACAAACCACCCCTCCCGGTCGACCTGTCGTTCCAGCACCAGCCGCCCTTCGCGCTTCCCGATCTGAATGTACTCACGCACCTTGGCGCAGGCCCGCTCGTCGATCAGCGGCCCCATCCTGGTCCCCGGGTCTTCCGGATCGCCGATCGGCAGGCTGTGGACCGCATCCGCCAGCCGTTGCAGGAAAGGCTCGTAGACGGCTTCGTGGACGACGGCCCGCGAACAGGCCGAGCACTTCTGCCCCTGGTAGCCGGTAAAGGAGGCCACGACCCCCGTCACCGCCTCGTCAAGGTCCGCCGTCTCGTCCACGATGATCGCGTTCTTGCCGCCCATCTCCGCGATGACGTGCTTGAGGCCCTGCCGTCCTGGCTCGACGGAGACCGCCCGGGCCAGGATCGAGAGTCCGACATCCTTCGACCCGGTAAACGCAATCATCCGCACCTCCGGATGGCCGACCAAGGCCCGCCCGACCTCCGGCCCGCCGGGCACGAATTGCAAGACGCCGTTCGGCAGCCCGGCTTCGGCCAGCACCTCCACCAACAGGTGTCCGACCCGAGGCGACCGTTCCGACGGTTTGAACAAAACGGGATTACCCGTCACCAACGCGGCGCCGACCATGCCGGTCGGGATCGCCAGCGGGAAATTCCAGGGAGCCAGGACGGCGGTCACCCCGCGCGGCGCATAGAGCGCCTGGTTCTGCTCGCCCGGCGCCTGCCCCAAGCATTGGGACTCGACGAGTCGCCGTATGTCCCGCGCATAAAACTCCAGGAAGTCGATCGCCTCGGCCACATCCGCATCCGCTTCACGCCAGGGCTTGCCGGTTTCAAGAATTTCCCAGGCTGCCAGCTCCATGCGCCGCCGGCGCATGATCGCGGCAGCCTTGACCAGATACGCCGCCCGTTCCGAGGGCGACACGGTCCGCCACGAAGGCAACCGTTCCTGCGCAACGCGGACCAATGACGCAACGTCGCCGGGCGCGATCGTCGGCGTCCGGCACACGATTTCCTGCGGCCTGGCCGGATTCCGAGAAACCAAGTCGGGACCGGAGAGAGGCGGGCCGGCGCCAGCCTGCGGCCGGAGTGGCGCGCCGAGACGAGCCCTCACTGCCTGGAGCGCCTGAACCATCGCCGTACGCGAGGAGGCCAAAGAGAAATCCGTATGGGATTCGTTCACAAATTGGTCTTGGCTGGACGCTTGCCGCACGGCAGGCGGCGGGGATGGGGGAGCCAGCAGCAAATCCACCGAGGCGGCCTCGGCATACTCCTTGCGCAGGAACGACTCGTTGGAGGTATTTTCCAGCAGGCGGCGCACCAGGTAGGCCATGCCGGGAAGAAACTCTCCGACCGGGGTGTAGAGCCGGACGCGACGCCCTTCCGCCACCACGGCATTCTGGAGCGGTTCCGCCATGCCGAAGATCATCTGGTACTCGCAGGCCTCGGGAGGCAGCCCGGTTGCGTCCGCCAGGGCCTGCGCATAAGCCAGACTGCGGAGGTTATGCGTCCCAAACGAAGGCCGGATATGATCCGCATGGTGGACCAACAACCGGCTCATCGCCTCGTAATTGGCATCCGTCTCGGCCTTGTGCCGGAACAGGGGGACCGGCCAGCCCCGCTGTCGGTAACGGACCATGTCGGAATCCCAATAAGCGCCCTTGACCAATCGCACCCCCACCGGCGCCGTACGCTCGCCGGCCCACTGAATCAGGGTCTCCAAGTCATGGACTGACTCGGTCAGGTAGGCTTGCAGGGCGATCGTGGCATAGGGATATTGCCGGTAGGGCGCTTCGGAGAGCAGGCGCATAAAGATCATGAGGGTGAAGTCCTTCAGCTCCGCCTGCTCCATGTCGAACGTGAGACCGGCCGGCAGCTTCACCGCCAGGTCCAGAATCGGACGCAGCCGCGAGGCAACGGCGACAAAACTTCCCTCCGGGTCGATGGGGTCCAACTGGGAGTAGAGCGCGGAGAGTTTCACTGAGAGATTGACGCGCGGCAGGGGGCCCAAGTGATCCTGTTCGAGGCGTGAAGAGGAAGGCCAGTCACCGGTGGCTCGGCCCAGCCATGTCAACGCATCGAGGCAGCGGTCCCGATATTGATCCGCCTCCTTCTCGCTGACCGTGGCTTCTCCCAGGAGGTCCACGGAAAACCCCCGTCCGTCCTTCCATAGATCGGCCAGCACGGGCAGCGCATCCCTGACCGACGAACCGGCAATGAAGGTTTGGGCCATCTGCTCGATCCGTTTGCGGAGCGAGCGGGCGCTGAGCCTGGCCCCCAGCTTGCTCGCCGACATGGCCTGCAATCCCCACTGCAGGGGCAAGGGATTGGCGCCGTCGCGCAGATCGGAGAAATACTCCTCCGCCAGTCTCGCCACCTGGGCATCGCTGGTCAACGAAGGCAACACATCGACGAATCGGAACAGCCGCACCTTGAACGTCTCATTGCGCATGCACCAATCCAGCAGACTGCTCGACCACCAACGGCGGTCGAACAGCGACGGCACATGGCCGGCCGATTGTGCTGCCAGCATCCGGCCGATGCGCGTGGTCGCCGCCTCGATCGCCTGGGTGTTCGCGCCCATCCAATGCCTCTCGTGCCGATGTCTCTCGTGGGGACGATTCTTCCTGAGGATTACCTAGCCCCAGTATACACCCGAAAAAGTTTTACTTGAAAACCATGAATGATTCCGATAGGATGCGCCAACTTTCAGCTCGTACCGGCCGAGAAGAAACTTCAGCCGCCGATCAGGCCGAAAGCGAGGAGGGAGCTAGTGGACAAACCCATGCCGAAAACCGATTACCCCTGCATCATCCTCTTCAGCGTCATCACCGTCGCCACCCTCGTCGGCGTTCCGCTCTTCGCCTGGACCTACGGCTTCACGAAACTGGACTGGATCATGTTTGCCATTCTCTACACGGCCAGCGGCCTGGGCATCACGGTCGGCTACCATCGGTTGATCTCGCACCGGAGCTTCGACTGCCCCAATTGGGTCAAGGCCTGCTTGCTGATCGCCGGCGGCTGGGCCTTGGAAAACTCCGCGCTGCGCTGGTGCTCGGACCATATCCGCCACCATGCGCGCTGCGACCAGGAAGAAGACCCCTATAACGCCCTGAAAGGGTTCTGGCACAGTCACTGCGGCTGGATTTTCATCAAGTCCCCCTGCCGGGACGAAAAATACGAGACCAAGCTGCGCAAAGACCCGTTGATCATGTGGCAACACCGGTACTATCTGCCGATCATGCTCTCCGGCCTGCTGCTGCCCTTCGTCGTCGGGCTTGCGCATGGGGGCTGGATCGGCGGGCTGAGCTGCTTTCTGCTGGCCGGAGTCTGCCGGACCTTCCTGGTCCTGAACTCCACCTTCTGCATCAATTCGATCTGCCACATGTGGGGCTCCCAGCCGCACGGGACGGACGATAGCAGCAGGGACAGTTGGTGGATTTCATTGCTCACCTTCGGCGAGGGCTATCACAACTACCACCACGCCCACCTCCGGGATTATCGCAACGGACCCAAGTGGTACAATTTCGACCCCTCCAAATGGCTCATCTTCACCTTGTCCAAACTCGGGCTGGCGTCCAACCTGCAACGCTACCAAACCTAGCCACATTCTTCATGCGGGCTAGGTCTTTTCCCCTCATCGCCTCAGGCCGATAGCCCCTTGTCTGAAGCGGACAGGGGAGCGTATCATGACCCAGGATACAGGCTCGTCCGCGGTTTCATGGGACGCGGCGGCCGTGCAACAGCCGGTCGCGCAGCTCACTCGACCGACAGACGATCGGGACTCATCCGACAAGGACCGCAGGAGGCTGACTCAATGGCAGATACAAGCGCGGGACAGACAGCGCAAGCAGGGGGGCCGAGCAAGCAGGACTTGACCCCCGACGTGAAACACGTCATTGCCGTCAGCAGCGGCAAGGGCGGGGTGGGCAAGTCCACGGTCGCCGCCAATCTGGCCGTGGCCCTGGCCCAATCGGGGGCGAAGGTCGGGCTGATGGATGCGGATATCTACGGCCCCAACATTCCGATGATGATGGGGGTGCCGAAGCCGCCCGAGCAGCAAGACGGCAAGATCAAGCCGGCCGAGAGTCACGGCGTCAAAATCATCTCGATGGGCTTCTTCGTGCCGGAAGAGACGGCCGTCGTCTGGCGGGGCCCCATGATTCACACGGCCATCCAGCAGTTCTTCAGGGACGTGACCTGGGGCGCCCTGGACTACCTGTTGGTGGACCTGCCGCCCGGCACGGGAGACGCCCAGCTCACCATCTCGCAGTTGGTGCCCCTCTGCGGCGCAATCACGGTGACGACCCCCCAGGAGGTGGCGCTGCACGACGTACGGAAGGGCATGATGATGTTCCAGAAGGTGAATGTGCCTTTGCTGGGCATCATCGAGAACATGAGCTTTTTCGTCTGCGGCCACTGCGGGGAACGGACCGAAATCTTTTCCACCGGCGGGGGAGAGCGGGCGGCCCAAAAGCTGGGCATTCCCTTTCTCGGACGGGTCCCGATCGATCCGGCGATCCGCGCCGGCGGCGACTCAGGTATGCCGATCGTCGTGGCCGATCCGGCTTCGCCGCAGGCGGCGGCCTTCCGCGAGATCGCGGCCAAACTGGCGGCCCAGTTCCCGGAAAAGACGGCCGAGGACCAGCCGTCCAGCCCGATCGAACGGATGTTGAATAAGCTTAAGCGACCGGCCGGGTCGAATTAGGCCCGCAACGATAGAGGAGGAGACCATGGCGGAATTCGTGCGAGTGGCGGGAGCGGGAGATGTCAAAGCCGGCACCGGCATCACGGTTGAAGCAAACGGCCAGGCCATCGCCCTGTTCAACGTGGACGGGACCTTTTATGCGATCGACAACACCTGCGTGCATCGGGGCGGGCCCTTGGGCGAGGGCGAGTTGACCGGCGACACCGTCGCCTGTCCCTGGCATGGCTGGGAATACAACGTCAAAGGCGGCAAGTGCTCCACCAGCCCTTCGGCTTGCGTCAAGACATACGAAGTGAAAGTCGAAGGACAGGACGTGAAGGTCCTCTTGTAGCAAGAAACAATCGGTCATCAGCCCTCGGTTGTCGGTTCTGGAACCTGAACGACCGGATACCGATAAGAGCCGACTCTCGACGCAGGACATGAGGGCGAAGCAGGCGGATATCCCACAGCCTGCTGGAAAGGGACAGTGCCATGGCCACTCCAGCCCATATCGAGACGACGGAAACCTTCGTGCGGCTCTACGTCTTCCTGAGCCAATATCTGGACCGGTGCCGTGACGAAGCGGCCCGCCGGTCGTTTCCCGAGGCGGAGCTGCAAGCTCATCTGTCCGCCACCAAGGCCAAGATGCTTGACATCATGGCGGTCAACCGAGTGGTCAAAGAGAAAGTGTCGCAGGAATGCGCCCGCATCCTGGCCCTGGGCGAAACCTGCCTGAAACAGGGGAGCACCAACGCCTCGGTCGTGGAAGAGGTGAAGCGGGAGCGGGCGATTCTCCAAAACAAGACCATCGCCCTGAGCGATCTCCTGGCCGTGTTCCGCGCCGCAGAGTAATCCCACGGCTGGATCTTCGATGCCTGACCGGATCGTCGAGAAGCACCAACTGGCCGGGGTGGACGAGCGGGACCGGGGCTTTAACCGGCTGGTCGAGATCGAACCGACTGACGGGGGTCCTCGCGCTATCCTCCGGTATGAGGCGACCCTGATCGTGACCCCTCCCTGCCAAACCGAATCAGCGTCGCTCGACCATCTGATCGGCCTCTTGCACGATCGGGGCTATCGGCAGCTCCGCTCCCGGCTCAGCTTCCAAGGAGCCGCCTATCTGGGCACGCAGAAGGACTGGATCGAATATCAGGACCCGGAACAGTCAGGACTCGTCACGGTCCTCTTGCAGCGGTTGCGGCAAATACTGGGGTTCGACCGGAAGGGAACCGTATGACGTTCGTCCCGCTACAGCAGATAGGAAAACCGGAGGGAACGTCCCTGCCCAGCCAGGAACGGCAGAGGCTCCCGCCCTGGTTCAAGGTCCGGCTCAGCCAGGGGCCGGACTACCGGGAGATCCGTCAGACGATGGACCGGCTTGGGCTGCATACGATCTGCGAAGAAGCCCGCTGTCCGAACGTCTGGGAATGTTGGAACAACCGCACCGCCACCTTCCTGATCCTGGGGGACATCTGCACCCGCCGTTGTCACTATTGCGCCGTGACGACCGGCAGGCCGTTGGAGCTGGACCGGGAGGAACCGTTACGAGTCGCGGAAGCGGTCCAAGCCCTGGGATTGCGCCATGCCGTTATCACCTCCGTGAACCGCGACGAACTGCCGGATGGGGGCGCGGCGATCTTTGCGGAAACCATCAGGCACATTCGCCGGTTGATTCCGACCTGTGCCGTGGAAGTGTTGATTCCCGACTTCGAGGGCAACGAGGAAGCCTTGGCTTCTGTGGTGGCCGAACGGCCGGACGTCTTGAACCACAATATCGAAACCGTCGCTCGCCTCTTTCCCTCCATCCGCCCGCAAGGCAAGTATGCAAGATCAATCGAGTTACTGGCTCAGGCCAAGAAGCTCGGCACGCGCACCAAGTCAGGCCTGATCGTCGGCATGGGCGAGACTACCGAGGAAATCCGAGAGGTGATGCGGGACCTGCGGGCCGTCCATTGCGACATCCTGACCATCGGGCAATATCTCCAGCCGAGCAAGGAACATCTGTCCGTAGCTCGCTTCTATCACCCGGACGAGTTTGCTGCTTTGAAGACTGAAGGAATGACGATGGGGTTCAGCCACGTCGAATCCGGACCGCTAGTCCGTAGCTCCTACCACGCAGAGAAACAAGTATCCACGTAAGCAAGACAAACTGCCTCGGCTGACGCAGGGAGGGCAGAGGCATCCGTCCTCTCGCTCCCACAGAAGCTCGGGCAGGAGATGTCGCACACATTGTCGGAGGACGGGACAAGTTCCGCAGCCAAGCAGAGGTGAGGCTTACGGCGGACCAACAGGACTCTGCTCTCAAACGACAGTGGCCCGACCGGCACACACCTGAATTGACTCTCTTCCGACCCCTCCCTATAATGCCGTCATCGCTGAATTTTCTGGATTTTCTTCCCCATGAACCCACAAGTCAAAGCGCATCTGACCCAGAGGATTGACGGGTTGAAAGCCGGCTTCAGGCATGTCTTTGCCCTCGGCTCGCCCGGCAAACAACTCACCGCCGAGGAAACGGCGCTCCTGGAGAAAGTCGCCACGACGATCGTCCACCGACGGATGGCGGGACCGGCCCTGCTGTTTCTCGAATCGGCCAGCCCGATGAACTTCCTCGGCAGCCAGGCCTTGCACTTCCTGGCCCCCATCCTCGACCTGGCCTGCGACGCGCGCGAGGTTGCACTGGCGGCTCATCTCTTGGAACGGCGCGACGCCATCTCTCACCTCATCTCCATGATTGACGCTTTGGACAGTCCCGGGACGACCGTTCCTCGATGACGCCCGCACCCGCCTCGCCGACAAGCCAGCAGGGAGATCATCCGCTCTCGGTGATCATCGCCACCGACTGCGGCAGCACCACGACCAAGGCCATCCTGATCGAGAAAGTCGGGAACGAATACAGACAGACCTACCGGGGCGAGGCGCCCACCACCGTGGAAGCTCCGTTCGAGGATGTCACCCGCGGGGTCCTGAACGCCTTCGCCGAAGTCGAAGAGCTCTCCGGACGCAAGATTCTGGACGGGGAGCGGATCATTACGCCGGCACGTGAAGAGCAGGGCAAGAAAGTCGGCGTGGACATCTATGTCTCCACCAGCAGCGCCGGGGGCGGCTTGCAGATGATGGTGGCCGGAGTCGTCCAAAACATCAGCGGGGAGAGCGCGCAACGCTGCGCCCTGGGAGCCGGCGCCATCGTCATGGACGTCCTGGCCAGCAACGACGGCCGCTTGCCGCACGAGAAGATCGAACGGATCAGGAGGCTGAGACCGGACATGATCCTCCTCTCCGGCGGAACCGACGGAGGCACCGTCACCCACGTGGTGGAGATGGCCGAGTACATCGCGGCGGCCGAGCCGCGGCCAAGGCTCGGCATGAGCTATTCGCTCCCGCTCATCTATGCTGGCAACAAGGACGCGCAGCCGCGCATCAAGGACATTTTGGAGCAGAAGACCGCCCTGACCCTCACCGAGAATCTCCGCCCCACGACGGAGCGGGAAAACCTGGCTCCGGCCCGGAACAAAATCCACGATCTGTTCCTGGAGCACGTCATGGCCCAGGCGCCTGGCTACAAGAAATTGATCGACTGGGCCGTGGCCCCGATCATGCCGACCCCCGCAGCGGTGGGGCTCATCATGCAGACCATCGCCAAGCGGGAGAACCTGAACCTGATCGGCGTGGACATCGGCGGCGCGACCACCGACGTCTTCTCCGTCTTCGGGGAGACCTTCAACCGCACCGTCAGCGCCAACCTGGGCATGTCCTACAGCATCTCCAACGTCCTGGCCGAGGCGGGCCTGGCGAACATCATGCGCTGGGTGCCCTTTACGCTCGAGGAGCAGACCCTGCGGAACCGGATCAAGAACAAGATGATCCGGCCGACGACGATTCCCCAGACCCTGGACGAGCTCCAGATCGAGCAGGCCATCTCGCGGGAAGCCTTGCGGCTGGCCCTCATCCATCACAAGTCCCTGGCCACAGGATTGAAAGGTGTCCAGCAGGAACGCACGATCTCGGACATCTTCGAACAGCAGGCCTCGGGCAAGACCCTGATCGACATGTTGAAGCTGGACCTGATCGTCGGGAGCGGCGGCATCCTGTCCCACGCGCCGCGCCGCATCCAATCCATGCTGATGATGGTGGACGCCTATGAGCCGCTCGGCTTCACGGTCCTTTCCGTGGACAGCATCTTCATGATGCCGCACCTGGGCGTCCTCTCCACGGTCAACGAACGGGCGGCGACGGATGTGTTCGTCCGCGATTGCATGGTCTACCTGGGAACCTGCGTCGCGCCGATCGGGCAGGGGAAAGACGGGGAGCGGTGCGCCGACTATACGATCACCTTCGGCGGGAACCGATCTTCCGAGACCGGAACCCTGGCCTTCGGCGATTTGAAACTCCTGCCCCTCGGCACGGAGGAACGGGCGACGGTCGAGTTGCGCCCGGCCAAGACTGTGGACTTGGGTTCAGGCAAAGGCACCACGGTCACCCGTCAAGTCAGGGGAGGAGCGGTGGGGTTGCTGCTCGACGGCCGGGGACGCCCTCTCCAGTTGCCTGGCGACAACCAGGCCAGGCTCAAGGCGCTCACGAAGTGGTACCAGGCAGTCAATCTCTATCCGAAATGAGTCTATCAAGTCGGAAAGTGTGAAAGTCTTTCAAGTACCGATCTTATAACTTTTAGACTTTTCGACTTTTCAACTTTAAGACGCTGACTTATGGCTCACTCCTACACACCAGGCCTGACGGTCACAGAGACGGCGACGCTGCGGAAACGCCGGCTCCTGCCCATTCCCGGCACAGTCACGGTGAAGACCGGCAGCCAGGTCCAGGCCGATACGGTGGTCGCGCGAACCGAACTGGCCGGCAAGGTCCACGTGGTGAATGTGGCCAACCTGCTCGGCGCGGCGCCGGACGAAATCAGGGACTATCTGACCAAGAAAGAAGGGGAGACGATCACCCGCGACGAAGTGATCGCCGAGAGCAAGCCTCTGATCAAGTGGTTCAGGACCGAGATCCGGTCGCCCATTGCAGGCAAGCTGGAATCTGTTTCGCTGATCACGGGACAAGTCCTCCTGCGCGAACCTCCCAAGGCACTGGAACTCCTGGCCTATGTGGACGGGGTCGTCGTCGAGGAATTGCCCAACCAGGGCATCACGGTGGAATGCACCGCCAGCCTCGTGCAGGGCATCTTCGGCATCGGGGGAGAGACTTGGGGGGAACTGGCCATGGCGGTCCGGTCGCCGGATGAGCGGCTCGCGCCGGGCCATCTGCAGCCCTCGATGAAAGGCAACATCGTGGTCGGCGGCTCGTTCCTGGGGGCCGACACGATGGCCAAGGCCAGGGAGATCGGCGTGGCGGCCCTGGTCGTCGGGGGCATCCACGATAAGGACTTGCGCGAGCTGTTGGGCTATGATCTGGGCGTGGCGATCACCGGAACGGAACGGGTGGGGTTCACCCTGGTCATCACGGAAGGGTTCGGCGTGATTCCCATGGCGGCCAAAACCTTCGCCTTGCTGGCCGCCCATGAAGGCCAAAAGGCGTCGATTTCTGGCGCCACGCAAATCAGAGCCGGCGTCATCCGGCCGGAGATCATCATCCCGAAGCCTGCCAAGTCCGCCACGGCTCAGCCGTCGGGCACAGGAGCGGAGGAACGGGCCGGCATCCAGGCAGGCGATCAGGTCCGGGTCATCCGCGACCCACTGTTTGGACGGATCGGCAACGTGAAGTCGCTGCCGCCTGATCTGCGGTTGATTGAAACAGAAAGCCATGTCCGGGTGCTCGAAGTCGGATTTCCAGACGGAAGCTCGACCGTGATTCCCAGAGCCAACGTGGAACTCATCGAAGGCCAGTCGTGAAAGGAGGCCATCATGTTTGACCGCATTACGTTCGATCCAAAGATCATGGGGGGCAGAGCCTGCATTCGCGGAATGCGCATCCCGGTCTCTGTGATCGTCGGTCAGATTGCGCATGGCGCCCCCTTTGAGGAAATCCTGGACGGCTATCCTGACTTGCAGCGCGAGGATATTCAGCAAGCGATCGAGTATGCTGCCTGGCTGGCCCAGGAAGAAGTCCACATCTCGTAGGCACTCGTCACATGCGGTTTCTCGCAGACATGGGCGTGAGTGTTCGTCTTGTGCAGTGGCTTCGAGAGCAAGGGCACGATGCCGTCCATTTACAGGAGCAAGGACTCCAACGTCTTCCGAATGGAACGATTTTCGAGAAGGCGGCGACGGAAAACCGCATCGTGCTCACGTTTGATCTGGACTTCGGTGAGATTGTCGCCTTGTCTGGTGGGCGGTCCGCCAGTGTCATCTTGTTTCGGCTGCATAACACGCGACTGCAGCATGTCCGCGAAAGGCTTCAAGCAGTACTTGCAGAGTCCAAAGGCAGCTTGGAGCAAAGAGTGATCATTACAGTTGAGGAATCGCGCCATCGGGTGCGTCGGCTCCCGATAGGACAATAGGAAGGACTTTCATTTCTTGCGTCAACGTGGAACTCATCGAAGGCTGATGATGATCGAAGCACGTGACCTGACAGGCCTGACAGGATGGGCGCGCTTGCTGGTTCTGGCGAGCGCCCTTATCGTCGCCTGGCCTGCATCCCTCTTGGCGTCCGGCGTGTCGGCCCCGCGCGAAGTGCAAGTCTTCGACACCCCCAACGACGGAGGCGGCGGCCTTACGGTGACTTGGGCGCCCGAGCCGGGGGAGGGGCCGTCGGTTCACTACCACATCATGCTGGCCGCAGCCGCGAATGGGGCTGCGGCCAAACAACTGGCCGAGTTTCCCGCCAACAGCCACTATGCGAAGGAGCTCAAGAATCCCTGGTGGACCAGCCCGGTCCCCAAGACCTACCACCAATACGACATCAAGACCGGCAAGGGCGTCGAACTCAAGGACGGGACTGCCTACGTCGTGACCCTCGTCATGACCAACGGGGAGGAGCGAGCCGAGACAAGGGCGGCGCCGGCTACGCCGGGGCCGAATTGGATCAACTGGAACCAAGCCAACAACCTGCTTCTTGTATTGCTGTTCGGCACGGTGCTCTTCGCCTCGATCCAGGCGGCCAAGAAACGGGAGATCTTCCTCCGGCGGATCGCCGGGCTGGATGCGGTGGACGAGGCGATCGGGCGGGCCACGGAGCTGGGCAAGCCGATCCTCTACCTGACCGGCGCCGGCGACATGAGCGAACCCTCCACGATCGCCGCCGCCGTGATCCTCGGCCGCGTGGCCAAACGCGTCGCCGCCTATGAAACGGACCTCATGGTGCCGCACCGGGACCCGATCGTCATGGCCGTCTGCCAGGAGATCACCAAGCAATCCTATCTGGAGGCCGGCAAACCGGATGCCTTCAAGGAGGACTCCAACTTCTTCATCACGACCGACCAGTTCAGCTATACGGCCGCCGTGGACGGGATCATGTTGCGCCGCAAGCCGGCCGCCAACTTCTTCATGGGTTCCTACTTCGCCGAGTCGCTGCTGCTGACCGAGACCGGCGCCAGCACCGGCGCCATCCAGATCGCCGGCACCGACTCCGACCATCAGTTGCCCTTCTTCGTGACGACCTGCGACTATACGCTGATCGGGGAGGAGCTCTACGCGGCCAGCGCCTACCTGTCGCGCGAACCGGTCCAGGTGGGCACGTTGCGCGGGCAGGACATCGGCAAGGGCATCATCCTCTGCGTGCTGGGGATCGGAACGATCCTGGCGACCAGCGGCATCCTGTTCGGCACGGAGTTTCAAACGCTCTTCCTGGATTTCTTCAAGGACGTGAAATGATTTTCTTCCGCCGCCAACTGCCCCTGCTCATCACGCTCGTGACTGGCATCGTCTTCGCGGCCCAGTACTACGTGCCGCATCCGGCCTCCGAGGAGATGCTGACCACCGTCACCAAGTGGCTCCAGATCATCGGCGGCTTCGCGCTCGTGCTGGGCGTGACCAGCCTCTTCCACATCCATGCGGTCAAGATCCGCCGCAAGGAACCGGGCTGGGGCTACAGCTTCGTCCTCTACGCGGCCATGCTCGGCACCATCGCGGTCGGGCTCTGGCGGGAGGGGAAGGAAACGGTCAACGGCGGCATGACCGCCTTCGGCTGGATCTACAACTTCATGATGGTTCCGCTCCAGGGCACCATGTTCGCCATCCTGGCCTTCTTCATCGCCTCGGCCGCCTACCGGTCGTTCCGGGCCAGGAGCCGCGAAGCGGCGGTCCTCCTGATCGCCGCCATCATCGTGATGATGGGGCGGGTGCCGCTGGGGGAGTATCTGGTGCCGATCAGCGGAGACATTACGCAATGGATTTTGAACGTGCTCAACGCCTCGGTAAGGCGCGCGATCCTGATCGGGGTCAGCCTGGGCGCCGTGGCCCTGTCGCTCAAGATCATCTTCGGGGTCGAGCGGGCATACCTGGGCGGGGGCAAAGAGTAATGCAAAATGAAAAAGGTAAAATAAAAACCCCGGTCGCTCATTTTGCACTTAGCATTTTTCATTGCGAGATCACGCAGTGACCTTCGCTGAACGCATGTTGAAAATCGACCGCCGGATCATCTTCGCCGTGATCGGGCTCTGCACGCTCCTGCCCTTGCTCTACCCGGTGGGGCTGGCCATCCGGATTTCCCCGGAAGTGAAGGCCGTGCACGACTACATCGAATCCCTGCCGGAAGGCTCGGTCTTCCTCCTGTCGCTGGACTTCGACCCGGCTTCCAAACCGGAGCTCTACCCGCAGGCCGTGGCTCTGCTCCGCCATGCCTTCAAACACAACCTGCGCGTGATCGGGATGACCCTCTGGCTGCCCGGCACGGGCATGGCCAACGAGGTCATTACGAGGATCGCGGAGGAACAGGGCAAGGTCAACGGCAAGGACTATGTGTTCCTCGGCTGGAGCCCCGGCGGCAGCTCCGTCATCATCAACATGGGGCAGGACCTCTACAAAGCGTTTCCGACCGATTACGGCAACCAGCCGACCAAAGGCCTGGCGGTCCTGAACGGCGTCCAGAATCTCCGCGACGTGAGCTATGTGGTGAGCCTGGCGGCAGGCACGACGGGGATCGAAACCTGGTACGTGTTCGGCAAAGACAAGTACAAGTTCGAGCTGGGTGGAGGGTGCACCGGCGTGATCGCGCCGGGGCTCTATCCGCTCCTGCGCAGCGGCCAGATCAACGGCCTGATCGGCGGCCTGCGCGGCGCGGCAGAGTACGAAGTCCTGATCGGCCAGAAGGGCCGGGCCGTCGCCGGCATGGATGCCCAGTCCGTCACGCACTTTGCGATCATCGTCCTGGTGATCCTCTGCAACGTCTTCTATCTGTCCATCCGGAAGGCCAGGCAGGCCCAGGGGCAGGGGGGTCATTCCTGATGTCGTTTGAACTGCTATTGGGTGCCTGGGTCGCCACTGGACTGACCCTCTTCATCTTCACCTTCCTCTACGAGGACAACCCGCTCTTCAAGCTGGCGGAGCACCTCTACGTGGGCATCTCCGTCGGTTATGCCATCGTCAAGACCTACGACACGGTGGTCATCCGCCTGATCTACGAACCGATGGTCAAACAGGGGGACTGGTCGCTGTTGATCCCCCTGGCTATCGGCATGCTCATGCTGGCCCGGTACGTGCCCAAGGCCACCTGGATGTCCCGCATCGCCTTCGCCTTCATCGTCGGAGTCGGGTCCGGCCTGGCCATTCCCCGGGTCGTCTCCTCCTTCATCCTCAAGCAGGTCGAGGATACGGTGCGCCCTCTGGCCTCCATGGTCCAGGGAAACCCGACCTTCTCGTTCAGCCTGGCCGACCCGGCCAGCAACCTGAACGCCATCATCCTGCTGGTCGGGGTGGTCTCCGTGCTCTTCTATTTCTTCTTTTCGATCGAGCACAAGGGCCCGGTGCAAGTCGCGGCCAGAACCGGCATCCTCTTTCTGATGATCGCCTTCGGCGCCGCCTTCGGCTATACGGTCATGGCCCGCATGTCCTTGCTCATCGGCCGGCTGACCGACCTCATCGAATATGCAGGGCCCAGCTATGGCCGACCCTCTCTCTGGCTGGCCGCCGTCACGGTCGTCGGCCTGGTCCTGTGGAGCATGAAGCGCAGGCCGCAGACGGAGCCCACGGAGGAATAGGCACCCCCTAAACGGTTGCAGAGGGCGCCCAGCCTCAGGTACCATCCATCCACGCGATCGTTCCATAAAAGGATACCCGCAGCATGACCGAGGCCATACAAAACGCCCCCAAAGACCCAGCCAAGTTCCCGCTCTTGCGGAACCTCCAGTTTTCGCCGATCAAGGAGAAGGAAGAGCAGTACATGGTCCTCTGGGACCCGACCGGCCTCAGCCAGGAAAAGCTGGTCCTGCCGGTCCATTACTTTTTCATCATCCAGCACCTCGACGGAGAACATTCCCTCGAACAGATCGGCGCCGCCTACCTCAAGCGCTTCGGCGAATTCTTCATGCCGGACCGGCTGCAGCGGCTCATAGGGGACCTGGATGAGAAGCTCTTTCTGGAAGGGGAGAGGGTCGAGGCGGCCAAGCGCGCCGCCCAGGCGGACTATCGCAAGGCGCCGGTCAGGCAGGCCAGGTTTTCAGGCAAGAGTTACGAGGCTGATGGAGCTAAACTCAAAGTTCAACTTGATGGATTTTTCACGTCCAAAGAGGGGCCGGACTTCAAGCCGTCCGAGAACAAGGGCAAGAAGATCAAGGGTCTGGTGGTCCCCCATTATGAAGTCAAACAGGCAGGCCCGATATACGCCTGGGCCTACAAGGAGCTACAGGAGGCGGAGGCGCCCAGCCTCTTCGTCATTCTGGGAACCAACACCGCAGGCCTGCACCGTCCCTTTGCCGTCACAGACAAGAACTTCGAGACCCCGCTCGGGGTGGTTCCGGTGGATCGGGACTTGGTCGCGCGATTCAAGAAGCTGGGAGGGGAACCCTTCTTCGACGAAGACCTCAGCCACAAGAACGAACATACGATCGAGTTCCAATTGCCGTTTCTCCAACATGCTATGGCAGGCAAAACCCCGTTTACGATCTTGCCTGTGCTCTGCTCCTTCCCACCCACCTGCATGGTGGACCCGGAGATGAAGGACTTGGCCGGCCAGGTCGAGACCTTCATCGGCATCCTGAAGCAGGCCTTGGCCGAATCGGGACGGGACTACTGCCTGATCGGCAGCGCGGAGTTGGCCCACCTCGGCATGAGGTACGGGGACCCGTCCCCGCCGACGGACTTCTCCTTCCACCGCTGCATGCAGACGGACTTGGAGATGCTCAAGCCGGTGGAGGAATTGAACCCTGCGTCCTTCGCCTCCTTCATCCAGAAGGAGGGGGACCAGCGCCGCATCTCCGGCTTCGCGACGATCTATACGCTCCTGCGGCTGATCCAGGCGAAAAAAGGGACGGTGCTGCGCTACGACCGGGGCATCACGGACCAGTACAATTCAACGGTGACGTACGCCAGCATGGCATTCTTCTAGGACAAGGACTGGGTGGGGCGCTTTGTGCTCGTGCAACGCGCGCCCTCACAGATTCCTGAAAAATTCAGCCGCGCAATCTCACTGACTCACCTAAGCACCTGACAAAGAGGCCTAAAAATGATGTACTGCCCCACTTAATTTTGGACAGGTTGGTTTGTGTTTTTGACTCTCCAGCCCGCGTAGAACTCCGCCGGTGACTGCATCCCCAAGGCGCTGTGCGGCGCCTGCTGGTTGTAATGGTCGATCCACACGGGGATCTGCCGTCCCACCGTTTCGAC
>Ga0233425_10001486_pt1 | contig 52390 bp, 36 predicted proteins | sample Watercolumn_Towu_2_FD_181712 | JGI IMG/M metagenome (GOLD analysis project Ga0233425, IMG submission 181712) | Freshwater microbial communities from Lake Towuti, South Sulawesi, Indonesia - Watercolumn_Towuti2014_140_MG | ecosystem: Environmental > Aquatic > Freshwater > Lake | place...
GCTCGTGTCGCCGCTCGTGTCGCCGCTCGTGCCGCCGCCCGTGCGGCGTATGCGATAGATTGCACCGAGTCGATCGGGGCGCGGGACAACATTGCCCAGGAATCCGTAACTGAACCAGGCTCCCATATCGATCACCAACAGGCTGCCGTCGGCGTCCTCCAGCACGTCGGTCAGCCGCAGGTGGGTGTCGGTCGAGACCAGGAAATCGGTGTCGTCAGCGCGGAATGTTGATCCCTCGCGAATCAATCGACTTCGCACCAACTTGTGTGTCATGTAATGCGTGGTGATCAACGCATCGCGGAAGTCGTCTCCCCAACGGCTGGAACGATAACGCATCGTCCCGCAAAGCGCCGCGGGGAGCTCCACGGAATATCGCTTGACGGCGCCCAGAAACGGTCCGGTGCGGACAAATTCGGACACACAGGGATGATCCTCGGGGTAAACGCCACCCTCGACATAATGCAGCAGGCAATCGCCTGCCCCCTGGTCCATCGTCCCAATCAATTCCCCCTCGTCGGTCCAGGCAAGCTCGACCGGATTATCAAATCCACCACCGGCGATCCGCTCGAGGTCGCCACCGTCCGTGCGACAGCGCCAGATGCGTGCCGCGAACCCTTCCAGCATGGAGCCGTCGGGGCGAGCGATCTGGTATCCGTGCCGACCGTCGGTCCAGTAGATCCGTCCATCCGGGCCGAGGAACGGCCCATGGATGTCGCAGCCGTTCCCGTTGAATTGAAAGCGAGCGACGAACTCCTGACGCCGGTCCGCGACTCCATCGCCGTTTTGATCCTCGAGTCGCCAGATGGCGGGGTGCGAAGCGACGTAGACCACGCCGTCGTGCCAGAGCACGCCCTGGGGAAAAACCAAGCCATCGGCAAACTGCTGGCTGGTGTCGAATCGACCGTCGCCGTCGGTATCTTCCAGCCTGGTGATCCGGCCGAGCTTTTTGTCGGTCAGTTCGGCGCCGGGCACACTTTCGCCGGTTCCCTCGGCGACGTACAGACGGCCGGCGTCGTCGAAGCACGCAAATAACGGATAACGAACCAGGGGCGCTGCCGCAACTTGTTCGATGGTGAATCCTTCGGGCAATTGAAATCGTGGCGCTTCGCCGAAGGCGGGCTCGATCGGTGTTGCGCAGGCGAGACTACACAGCATGACAGCAGCAATCCAGCGAGCGCGACGGGAACAGACTGCGTGGTGCGATGGCTGTTCAAAGTCAGGACGTCTTTGTCGAAGAAATGCGGTGTCGCCCTGCATAGGATCGTCCTGTATAAGATCGCTCTGGACTATGACTTCCCATTCCGACGGGCCTGGAGGCACGTCCTACAGTTTCAGCAGCTTGATTGCATTCCCGCGGTAGATCTTGTATTGCACGTCGTCGGGCAGGTTCAGCGACGTTAACAGGTCGAATTGAGGTATCGCTTGTCCAGGCATCAGCACGTCGGTTCCAAACAGAAGCTGGTCGGCGTTGCGAATGACGAACTCACGTGCGAACTCCAGGTCCCGCGCCAGCGCCTTTTCACCGCCCGGTTCCGACAGGTCGCCGTACAGGTTGGGATAACGTGACATCAGCCGATCGAGGGCTCCGCCCGCCACGACTTTTTTGGGAACCTCCGGGTAGCGACCGAAATCTTCGAACTGCGCGTCACCACTGATCGAGGCCCAGAAGCCGGCGGCATGACCGATCAACGGTAACTGGGGAAACTTCTTCAGCACATTCTCCAGACGCGGTAATCCGGGTATGTCCGGATTGCGAATATCGTCCAGATGGAAAAGGATCGGCAGGCCCACCTCATTACAGGCTTCGTACAACGCCATCTGCTGCGGCGCATCGAACGGCAATCCTGTCTTGTGTTCCCCCAACCCGCGGCAACCTACATCCTGGTATCGCTTGAGAATCTCGATCAGGCCTCGCACGCCCGCCACATGTCCGCTTCGCTTGCCCGGTTCCGTGACGGCGCGAGGGTCGAGCGAACAGAAAGGAATGATCCGATCGGGAAACTGGCGGTAGGCGGCGAGCGCCGTGGTCACGGGTTGAACGATCGGTGCTGATTCCGGCGAAATCAATGGCAGAACGCAGGCTTTTTCCACACCGTGGTGGTCCATGAATTGAACCAGCAGTTCCGCGGTCAATTCGCGACCATGGTAAAACGCGCCCAGGTGCGTATGGATATCGATGTAGCGATGGCGCGACCTGTTTTCGTCGGCCCCCAAAAGGAACTCAACCGATCGGGCCGATGCGGACGAGGCAACGGCCAGGCGGCATGCATTAGCCAGGAATTGGCGTCGCGAGTGCATCAATCAACGCTCCGAACGAATGCCTTTCGATGGCTCAAGGTTTGGATCCGCGCAGATAAATGAAGCTCTTCCCCAGCCGCCCGCCGTAGTTGCCCGCCGTGATTTTCAGCAGGCCCGTGGTCGAGCGGGAAGCTTCGATTGCTGCCTGGGTCGCAGCGGAAACGGTTTCCAGGTCCCGCCCGTTAATGACGATTTCCATGATCGATTGGACTCCGGGCGGCAAGCGGGACGCGTTGCCGAGCTTCTCCTTCAGCGTGGGGCAGTATTCGGCGTACGTACTGGCGATCAGGAACGAATATTTGCTACCGGCCTTGCTCGCACTGGCCGCGACGCCACCCGGGAAACTGGTAATCACGCCCGGAACCGCATCGATTGCCCGCACGCCGCGCTCCGCGGCTTCTAAAGCGGCGTCGACAGATCGCCCCATGAACCATAGATTGCCGCCCATTATCCCGTCCTGGAAACCAAACCGCCGGTCCAGAACAAATTCGCCGCCCATAATCGGAACGACCCAGACACGGCGTCCGAAACGCTGATCGCGGAATTGGTGACCGTCGCCGAAAAGGGCCACTTTTCGTCCCAGCTTGAACCAGCCCGCGGTTTCCCTGGGGCTGAAGCAGGCGGCGGTCGGACAGGTCAAAACATTCTGGCTCAACCGAACCAGCAACGACCGCTCCAGTCGCGCTTCGCGGTCTTTGAAGAAACGCGGCACGTGGAATTGAACTACGGCGCCGGGGCGACCATCCGGCGTCGACTCGCCGCTGCGGTCATCACCCGGATCGACATACCGGTCCAGCCCCGCCTCGCAATCGCAGAGGATCGTGCTGGCCGCATTGCCGGTGCAGGCTCGTACGGCGTGATCCAACCACTTTCTGTCCCGCGCCGTGATCAACACTTCCGCGTAAATGCTGCGAAATGCTTCCGCGTAGGTGTCTTCGATCTCTGCGGATTCCATCGCCATCGGCCTTCCTCGCCCTTCCCTCACCTCTGTTTGCGACGACGGCCACGATACGTCGCCGATTGCGTAAATACCAGCCCCGACGAGCGACAAACGGGGTTGGGTAGAGTCTGGGGCAAATCTGTGGCTGGGGCAATTCTGTGGCAGGGACAAAATCTGTGGCTGGGGCATCTTGCCCCAGTGAGCTGTTCAGTGGATGCGTGGCTGGGGCATCTTGCCCCAGCGTTCCTGTCAGTGGCGCGATCCAGATTTCGAGACTGAAGTTGCCCGATCGTAGCCCGACGTGATTATGTTTCCAGATTCAGGGGAGCTGGGGCAAGATGCCCCAGCCGGACAGGGGCAAGATGCCCCTGCCACGGGGAGAACCGTTTAAAGACGGCGAATTCGCTGAGAAAAATCGGGAGCGTCACGCCATTGGCGGGCCAGCTGCGTTACGTTGGCTTGTTGGCGGGTTTCCTCGAATGATCCGCGTGTCTCGAGCAATCCCAGGTCATACGCCAGCCGTGGCGACAACCCGGGCAGCAGGGTTCGGACATCGAACCCGATCTCGTCGCTGCGCAACTGATTCACGTGCTGGACGATATTCGAAGTGCAGTTATTAGTGAGCGTATCGTAGAACTCGGGGTTATCCCGCAAGTCGTTGGCCCGCCGCAGAAAATCCTCGAGTAATCCTCGCAGCTGTTCCTTGGTGGCCTTGGCGCGGTAGATATAGACATCGTTGCCGCGCACTTCGGTCCGCAGACGAATCACATCCCGTTCGTCGGCCAGCACGTACATCAACTCGTATTGCGCGGCGGCACCGTCGATCGGCGAATACTCTTCGCCTTGCTCCAACCTCGCTTCGACCGAGGCCGCCAGCTGCCAGCCGTCGCGAAACCCGAAACTCAACATCGTGTGCGCGAGATAGATGCTGTTAGGAAAGGGGGTGACAATGAAGTCGACCGATTCCAGGTCGTCCCACTTGAATCGGCGGTCGTAGTACCGCGGAATCATGTCGCTTTCGGTGATGTAGTCGAAATTGCGGATGTTATGAATCGTCGCGCCGCCTCGAGTAACTTTCGCGTAGGGCAGAACTTTCTGCGAGAGAATCCAATCGCGTTCGTTCGAGGGCTTCCCTTTCGGTGCCGCGGCATTCCGCGCCGGGTCGGCCGAAGAGAGCTGAGTTGGCAGCGAGCGGCAACCGGCCAGCAACAGGCAGCAGCAGAGTGTCCAGCGAGCCTTGGTCATTAGCGGTTGAGCCTGAGTGAAAGTTGCAGCGAAAGCGACTCTTTTGTGCCGGTGGCCGTACGGAAACCGAGCCCGATGGCGATGAGGCCGGTATCGGCCGGATCGGGGCGCGGAGGGTGATAATGGATTCGTTCCGCGCAAGCAAGAGAGGCTGGGCAAGTTGCGTGACGAAATCCTTAGAATTCGTCGGCGGCAGAGCCGGCAACGCAGCTCCGCTAGGCGATCAGTTCATCGATCCGTTTGCCGTGGACGTCGGTCAGCCGCCGGTCGATGCCATTATGGCGGAAGGTCAAGCGGGTGTGGTCGATGCCCAGCAGGTGCAGGATCGTGGCATGAATATCGTAGACCTGCGTGGCCTGATCGCGTTCCTGCGGTTTGTATCCCCAGAGATCGCTGGGGCCGTAACTGATGCCGCCTCGAATTCCGCCGCCGGCCAGCCAGTTAGTGAAGCAGAACGGGTTATGGTCGCGTCCTTCGTTGCCCTGGCTGCAGGGCATCCGGCCAAACTCGGTCGTCCAGAATACGATGGTGTCCTGTAACAGGCCTCGTTGGCGCAGGTCCTTGATCAGCGCGCTGGCACCGCGGGCCACCGACAGTCCGAGCGGGCCATGATCGCGCTGAAGGTTTTCGTGGGAATCCCAATTGCGGCGCGGAAAGCCGTTATCGCAACCCGACCAGATCTGGACGAAGCGCACGCCCCGTTCCAGCAACCGCCGGGCCACCAGGCACTTGCGGCCGAAGTAGTCGGTTTCTTCGACGTCGTTAATCTCCTTGTCGAACTCGCTCTTACCGTGATCCAGCCCGTACATCTTCAGAATATGGGCCGGTTCGCCCGAGATATCCATCGCCTCGGGAGCGCTGAGCTGCATTTGGGCGGCCAGTTCGTAGGAGCGAATGCGGGCTTCGAGCCGCGAATCGCCCGGACGGCGCGATTCATGTTCCTGGTTGATTTGCTTCAGCAGTCGCTGAGCCGCCTGGTCTCCCGCCTGGGAAATGAACTCGACCCGGTCGGGAAACAGATCGGCGATCGGGTTTGCGGTGCCGGGGCGGATCACCGTCCCCTGGTGCATTGCGGGCAGGAAACCGGCGCCCCAGTTCTTAGGGCCACTTGGTCCGAAGCCGCGGTGATCCGGCAGCACCACAAAGGTCGGCAGGTTGTCATTCAAGCTCCCCAATCCGTAGCCGACCCAGGCGCCCATGCCGGGAAAACCGGGGACTTGAAACCCGGTGGCCTGCAGCAGCGTGGCCTGACTATGGACGCCGGTTTTACCGACCATGTTGTGCACGAATGCCACGTCGTCGACCACGTCGCCCATCGGGGCGGTGATTTCACTGAGCTGTTTGCCGCATTCACCGTACGCCTGCCAGGACCAGGGGCAGCGCAGCCAGGGCCCCAGCCCGTTTTGAAATACCTCCACATGTTCGCCGAAATCGGACGGCTGACCGTGCCGCTTTTCCAACTCCGGCTTATAGTCCCAAAGGTCGATATGACTGGCGGCGCCGGACATGAACAGCTGCACGACCCGTTTGGCGCGTGGCGGATGATGCACGCCGCGTGACGATTCCGCCGCGAGCAGTTCGCCGTCACGACGCAGCAGTGACGTCAGCGCCAAGCCGCCAAACGTCGACAGCAGTTCACGTCGATCGACAAGTGGCATCGGCATTGGAGTTAGGCCTTTCCGCGAGCGTGTTCAGTCGACGAAGGAGAATTCGTTGAGGTTCAGGATCAACCGGCAGGCATTGGCGAGTCCGAACTGGTTCGCGTAGCCGACCAATCCGTCTCGTTCGGAGGGAAGCGGATCCCGGCCGAGCGCGTGGCGGAAGGCGGCGGTGATCCGTTCTGCGGCATCACCGCCTTCGCGCTCAACGCGCGCCGCGAAATGCTGACTCATCCGCACCATGAACTTGTTGTTGAGCATCGCCAGGGCGCCGAGCGCGTTGATGGTTTCGTTGCGCTTGTCGACAAGCAGCGAAGGGTCGGCGCAATCGAGGGTTTCCATGAACGGATCCGGCGCCGAGCGGACCACGAACCGGTAGATCGAGCGGCGATGAGTCTTGGGATCATTCGGGTCTTGTTTGTCGTATTCGTAATGCGGCGAATGTTCCGGTTTCTCCAACACAAAATCCCAGAAGCCGGGCCCGTACATGGTGGGGTCGAGTTTTCCCGCGACGAACAGCACACTGTCGCGAATGGCTTCGGCTTCCAGCCGGCGGCGATTCATGCGCCACAGCAACTGGTTATTCGCGTCTTTCTCGGCCGCCTCCTGACGGAATTCGCTCGACTGGCGGTAGGTCGCGCTGTTACAGATCAGCCGCTGCAGCGCCTTGAGCGACTCGCCTCCGTCGCGAAACTCAACGGCCAGCCATTCCAGCAGTTCGGGGTGACTCGGCAGTTGGCCCATGCGGCCGAAGTCGTTGGGGGAATCGACAAGTCCGCGTCCGAAATGGTACAGCCAGACGCGATTGACGATCGAGCGCCAGGTGAGTCCATTTTCTTTGGCGGTGATCCAGCGAGCCAGAGCCGCGCGGCGTTGACCTTCGTCATGTTCAGCGGGCAGATCGAAGCGATGGGGCAAGTCGTGAAACCACGGCAAGGCGCCCGGCGAGGCGATCTTGCCCGGGTTCGTCACATCGCCGCGACGCAGGACGCGAATTTCGCGGGGTTTGCCGCCCTGGGCACCGGTCCCCACGAAAGCGCCGCTGCCGCTGTGGATCGTGCCGGCGTAAACCTGCCGGCGGGCCGGTAAATCGGCGATCTGTTTGGTCACCGCTTCCATTTTCGCCTGGCAGTCGGCCGACGCTTTGCGCGTGGCATCGTCGAGCGATCGATCCAGCAATTCGCGGCGCAATTGCCCCAACGCGGCGATCTTTTCCGCGCTGCCCGGTTTGGCACCGTAAAAGTAACCGTCGACCAGGTTGCGGCGCTGCCAGCGGACCGGCGCTTCGATCGAGTCCAGCGACTGCACTTCACGCCCGGCAGCCAGATTAACGCCGGCTTTGTCGAGAGCCATGACTTCCGCCAACGCAAAGATGTAGTCGGCTTGCCGTAGGGCCAGCCGTGTCGCGGTAACTCGGATAAATCGGATCGGCTCGCCACCGACCTTGACCGTCTGCGGCGTTACGCCCGGGTTTGCGAAATCCGCGGTCGAATGGTCGACGACCGTCCGCACGCCCTCGGTAAAACGCTCGTCGTTGGCGACTTCGATCCGGTACCGTCGCGGAAAGCCGAATCCGGCGCCAATGTTATTGAACGTGTCGTGGCAGCCGACGTAGATCAGATCCTCAACGACCTTCCGTTCACCCAGATCAATCTGCACCCATTTTTCCACGTCGGGCGAAGACTCGATGGCGCTGTGGTAGCCGAATTCGGGGCGTTCCGCTCCGGTCGATTGACTGGCGAGTTCGGCCAGTTGTTTGTCGATTTCTGCAAGTCGAGGTCCCGCCATCTGGCGGATCGTTTCATCAATCCGTTGCCGCTCCGATTCCAGTTCATTCCGTTCCCGTTCCAACTCACGACGCGTGTGGGCCACGTGCGGGTCGGGATCATACGCCCGATCGGCGCGATCCAACGCCGCAAAAACAGCCTGCAGGCTGTAGTAATCCTCTTGCGAAATCGGATCAAACTTGTGGTGGTGACAGCGCGCGCACTGCACCGTGGTGCTCATCAGTGCGTTCAGCGCCGTCGAGACCATGTCGTCGCGGTCGAGCAACCGCGCGATCTGGCCGTCAATCTTGGATTCCGGGACCTCCGCATGACCGACAAAGTCCCATGGCCCGGCGGAGATGAACCCCAGAGCCTCGATGCCTGCGGGATCATCGGGAAAGAGCATGTCGCCGGCCAGTTGCTGGCGGATAAATTCGCCGTAAGGCCGATCGGCATTGAACGAGCGGATGACATAGTCGCGGTAGGGCCAGGCGTTCGGTCGCAGCTTGTCCTTGTCGTAACCGTGCGTGTCGGCGTAGTGCACCACATCCAGCCAGTGCCGCGCCCAGCGCTCGCCGTATTGCGGCTGTTCCAGCAGCTCGTCGACCAGCCGTTCGTAGGCGCGTGGATCGGGATCGTTGACAAAACGGTCGATCTGATGCGGGGCAGGGGGGATGCCGAGCAAATCGTAATACAGCCGACGGATCAACGTGCGGCGATCGGCCGGTGGCGAGGGCTGAAGTCCCGCGTCGCGCAATCGGGCCAGGATGAACGCATCGATCGCATTGGCTGTGCCTTGGTCCGCGGCATTCGCGATCGCGGGGATCGCCGGTCGCGACAAGGGGTGGAGCGACCACCAATCGGTGTCGGCCGCCGGCCGCTCCTCCAGCCGCAACCCCGCCGGCCAGTCCGCGCCCTGCTTCACCCATTCCCGAAATGCGCTTCGTTCGGCGTCCGACAGCGGCGCGCCTGACTTGGGCATCTCCGGTTTTTCCCCATCGATCATTCCAAGCAGCGCACTGCCACGAACGTCACCTGGCACCAGCACCGCTCCACTGTCGCCGCCCGCCATCGCGCGTTCGCGCGAGGCCAGCGACAAGCCGCCTTTCGAATCGTCGTCGTTGTGGCAGACAACACAGCGCCGTTCCAGGACCGGTGCGACCCGGCGGCGAAAGATATCGGCGCTCGACTCGGCACGGGCAGATTGCGCGATCGTGAGAATCGACAGGCCCCAGAGCATGCCGACCAGACAGGGCCTGAAAAGTGTGGCTGATCGAGTTGAATCATACATGCAGGGTAATCCTCGCCGCACGAGAGGCTACTGGATCACCATGATAACAGTCGGATCCGCTGTTGGCCACCGTTGTAGTCGAGCTGCTCCGCAACTCGACGCCGAGTCGCAGGAGCGACTCGGGCACACGGAATCAGGGCTTCGGGTTCTTGGGCCCGAGCAGTCGATCGAGTTTATCGAAGCCGCGGTTCAACTGTCCTTCCAGCAACTTACCCGCGCCGTTGGTGAGTGTTTCACGCGTGATGTCGCGGAAGAACTGCTGCGCGATCTGGCGATCGACCTTGGGTCGAGTCAGCGTGCCACCGATCGGAATTTTCAACGACTGCCCCTTGAGCACCGCCAGGTACTGCGAGCGCGCCAGCCATTCGTCAGGAATCGGCATCTCCGCGACCAGATCCAGCGTCTGATCGACGCCCACCGAACCCGAGGTGTGCACGGCGATTTCGCGCACCAGCAGGTGCACTCGGTCGTGATAGACGCGGCGGTCCCGCCAATGGAATGGCACGCGCTGTTCGGGGATATCGAGCGCGATGTCGGCCAGTGCGTTGTCCCCGGAGAGTGGCCGCCGGTCGATCAACGATTTCAACGTCAGTGCCAAACTGAGAATCTCGCGGACGATCGGCCCGGGACCGACAGTTGCCGAGTGCACATGGACTTCGCCGTCGACCTCTCCCCCCAGCGGATCGCGGACAGGGATTTGCGCCTGGCGATTCAATTGCAGCGAGAGCGTGCCTTCCGCCTGCGTCACATCGCCCAGCAGCGGCATCACGTATTTCAGCCATTGGCCGCACATCTCCGGAGCCAGATGCACGTCGCTAAGCAGCGGCCCCGGCTCGGCGGTGAGCAGCGGTTCGGGCCGATCGAGCAACACTCGCGGCGCGAATCGCATCCGCCCGCCGCTGACTTCCAGATCCAACGGATCGATTTCCAGGACTCCTGCGGCGAGTTTCGCGTTGATCGCCGCCGGACCGATCGGCATGCCGTATGCCACGGCGCGCGACCAGCCGACATTCGCCTCGGCGGCCAGTTCCGACGGCAACCAGGCGACGAGCGAACGGTCCAGCCCGGCCGCGTTGGCCGAGTGCGAGGCAAGTCGCGGGGACCCGGCCGGAGCCGTTTCCAATTGCGGGTTGCGGAGCGGTCCGCGCAACGCGAAACGGCAGCGGTCATCGGCTTCGACGCGGATCGAATCGCCTGCGAAACTGTGCAGTATCGCCTCCAGCGCCGCCGAGTTGTAAGCGATCTCGCCTTGTACGTTCAACAGGCAGCGTTGGGACGGATCGTCAATGGATCCTTGCAACTGGACCTGCAGCGCCTGGGAATCGACCGACAATTTGTCGACAGTCAGCGCCAGATCGGATGCATTCAGCTGGCCGCCGCCTTCCAGGTGCAATTTCGGCTCGCTCCAGACCGTTGTCCAGGTCGGCGCGCCCCCGGCTTGCGAGCCCGACACCAGGCGTCGTGACTCCACCGGCACGGCTGATTCCGGCTTGGCGTACGCGAAGTCGGTCACATCGATCTTCCATTTCACGTCGGTGGCGCCGGCCTTGTGCGAAAGCTGAAGCTGACCCAAAGCCTCCCCGCCGATGCGCATCGCCGGAACCTGACGCGGATCCTGGCAACAGCCGAGGATGCGGTCCAGGTCGCCGCGGAATCCAATCACCGCCGTCATCAGCGGCCCCTGAGCCGTCGGTGTAAAACTCACTTTGTCCGCACGGAAGGAGACGGGATAACTTTGCACGATGACGCGCGCCGCGGCGACTTTGCCGGTGCGATCCAATCCCAGATCGGTGATCTCCGCCTGCAACTCCTGATCGTCGATGAAGAGTCCATTACCGACGGCCGTCAATTGCGTAATGTTCAGGGTTGCCTTGTCGATGGCCAGTCCCTCCGCCGACAGCAGGCCTTTTTCCAGCAGGTCGATCTGGCCGGCCAGTTGCATGCCACTCAGCGGATAGACGACCTGCGCTCGCGGGGCCCAGCTCGCCAGGTCGCCCTTGACGGAACACTCGATCGGGAACTGGCTGTCCGTGGTCAGGTCGTCGACCGGGCGAATCAGACGCGCCACCATTTGGTCGGCGCCGCTGGTGAGCGTAATTTGGGCCTGTTCGAGTCGCTCCAGCCGTCCGCTGGACGCGATGCCGCGCGCGCTCAGATCCAGTTCCAGCAGCCGCTCCTGCCACGGCAGGCCGGTCCCCAGCGTCAGCGCGAAATCGTCCAAGCGGATTTTCCCACGTGCGTCGACGGTGTCGCGCGACGGTTGAGTCCAGTCCAACTCGCCGCTCATCCGTCCCGACAGCCGCGAGGAACCCAATTCCAGGAACTGGTCGAGTTCCCTGGCCAGTTGATTCAAGTCGCCCTGAACCGTGACTTTGCCGGAATCCAACGTTCCCTTGCCCTGGGCTTGGAGGAAGCTGGACTGGCAATCCAGTTTCTCGATCACCAGCGAATCCCCGTCCGCGAAGGCAGCCAGGCTGATCGCCAGCGGGCGTTCCCAGGTCACCGTGCGACCTTCGGTTCGGGCGACGAGATTGCTGGAAGTGATGCGCGCGTCCCATTGCCGTTTGCCCTGCCGGTCCTGGCTGGTCAATTCCAGCTCGATATTACCCGACTGGACTTCCGTTCACGGTCGGACTCGCATCGTCTCTGGCAGCAGGCGAGCCAGCCTGGCGAGATCGACGCGTCCACGAATTGCGTAATCGTCCTGCCGCAACGATCGCAGCAGTCCGCTGCTGCCCGCGGTCAATTCGGCGATCGCGGCCACTCCGGACGCTTCGAGTTCACCGATTTCAGACGAAACGACAAACTGTTCAAGTTCGCAAAGGTCGCCCTGCAAACCGATCCGTCCTTTGGCGGCGAGCGTCGGACTTTGCAGCTGATCGCTGCCTAACAACGCCGGAGCAGCCAAGGCAAATTCGTTCACTTTCAGCGACTTGATCTCCAGAATGCGGGTGGTGTCCTCGACGGCGTCTGTCCATTCGACCAGCAGGTCGCAATCCGTCGTGCCTGCCAGCTGGTAGTCGCCGGCAAAACGGGTCAGCAGCGGGTTGAGAATGTCGAGCGGCACCGCTTCCGTCTGCAACACGATCTGGCCGCCGGCCTTGGCGCCCGATGCGACTTGTTTGAACTCGGCCGTCCACTGCCCGCGCGCGGCGCCGCGATGCGTCGCGGTGTCCTCGTCCGCGAGCAATTCCGAGGTCAGTTTTCCCGACAACAGTTCACTCGCCGATCCCGGAACGGTGACCGTGCCCTGCAGTTTCTCCAGCGACCAGCTACGGCTGGCCGGGTCCGTCGCGCTGACCGTCAATTGACCTTCCACGATTTCGAGTCCCACCGCCGGCCCCTCGCCGGACGATTTCTTGTTGAGCAGCGGAAGCAGCGCGTCTTCGAGATTGCTGCCGTCCGGCCGCAGTCGTAGATCTAGTTTGGGGTTGCGCAGGGTAAACTTGCCGAGATTGCTGCGGTCGACGGCGAAACCCAGCAGCGTGCGCTGCGATTCGATCCGCTCGGCGGTCAACAGAGGCGAACCGTCCTTCGAGGTTACCGCGACGTTCTCGACCGTCACGGGAGAAAACCAGCCGGCGGAAACCGCGCCGATTTGGACGGAACCGGGGAAATCGCTGAGCGCCGAACCCAGCAGCCGATCGCGCACGACCGGCATGCATACGATCGACGGCGCGAACCAGACCAACGCGGCAAACGTTCCCAGGATGAGCAAGGAACGGATCGGAAACCTGCGGCGCCGCCGGTCGATCGTTCGTGGCTCCGCTGCTTCGCTCTCCGGGTAATCCTGCATTTCGTCATCGGTGACGATGCGTCTCCGCCGCCTGCGTTCGGCTGCCATGGCCAAGTCCCTCTCTGTCGAATCCATTCTGCTCGCGCCGCGCCCGATCGGTTCTCCGCTGGACGCCCGCTTCCAATCCTTCCGGGCCCAAGCAAAAGTCTGCCGGGCAGCGGATTTTAGGTGCTGGATCGGATTCGAGCCAGATCGATTTGGGGAACGGAGCGGCGCGGCGGCGAGCGGGTGCGGGGCCGACGCCGGGAAAATATGTACTTTTGAGGACCTGACGCGGCGGTTACGATAAGTGGAAATGGATCTCATTCGCGAATTTTCGCTTCTGATCGACGCATTCAGCCCCCTTGGAGTCGGCTTGGCAAAGCCGAACAACGGTAGAATGGGAAGGGCGGCTTGTCTGGGTCGTGTCGCGGAGGGGATTGGCGATCATGAAGAGGCTGGCGGGTCGAGACCAGGACCTCGTCGATCTCAAACAACTGGGAATCGATAAGCATGAGTGAATCGTCTGGGAGCCAAGAGCTTGCCGACATGTCGCCGGAGGCGCTCGCGCAGAGACTGCGTGACCTGCAACAATTGTACTTGTTTTCAATCTCGCTAAGTCGAGCGAGATTCACGGACGTCGGCCAACAGCACGCAGCGCGAGCTGGAACAATCAATCGGGGTTGCGACGGCGCCAGTCGATTCCCGCCATCGACGCGAGAGCCAGCAACAGCGCGTGGGTGCCGTTCCGACCGTAGCCCTGAGCCTTGACGGCCTGATAAAGTTGCCGCGAGAGTGCCAAGCCCGGCAGGCACAGCCCCAGCCGGCCTGCCTCGTCCAGGGCGATCCCCAGATCCTTGATAAAATGCTCCACGAAAAATCCGGGATCGAAGTTGTTCTGGATCATCCGAGGGCCGAGATTCGAAAGTGACCAGCTGCCGGCCGCTCCCGGAGTGACCGAAGCCATCACGGTTTCCAGATTCAATCCGGCCTTGTAGGCGTACAACAGGGCTTCGCAGACGCCGATCATGTTGCTGGCAATCAAGATCTGATTGACCACCTTGGCATGTTGTCCGCAGCCGGGTCCGCCCTGGTAGACGATGGTCTTCCCCATCGCCTCCCAGCAGGGCCGCAGCGCGTCGACGATGGCCCGGTCGCCGCCAATCATGATCGACAAGCGTGCCTCGCGCGCGCCCACGTCGCCGCCGGAGACCGGCGCATCGACGCTGTGAACTCCCACAGCTTGGGCCGCACGGGCGATCTCCTCCGCCAGTGACGGTTGGCTGGTGGTCATATCGATGATCACGTTGCCGGGCCGACAACCCGCCAGGGCACCGTCCGAACCCAGAATGACTTCACGCACATCGGACGGAAAGCCGACGATGGAGAAGACCAGATCGCTGCGTTCGGCAACCTCGCGGGGAGTATCGGCCCAAACGGCCCCGGCCTGGATCAGCGGATCGGCCTTGGATCGCGAGCGATTGTAGACGGTGGCGCTGAATCCTCTCTTAATCAAGTGCCCGCACATGCTGGCACCCATGACCCCGGTGCCGATCCAACCGATACGCGTTTTCCCCGGAATGACTTCCATCGTCGACATCAACAACCTCTCCGATAGCGAATCGACCGCAGTGGTGCAGGCTACTCGTGCATTACCAGCGATGCTCGGGGCGCTGCAGGATTTCGCTCAGCAGAATCGCATTGCGCATCTGGGCCGGGTTCTGCAGCATGGAAACGAGCTGACCGGCGACGTTCGCGGCCTTCGGGCCCAATTCCGACGCCGGCGCGACGGCGCTGACCGAATCGGATGCTTGTCGCACGGACGTGGGAGCGACCGTTCCTTGAAAGCGGCGTTCGACCTGGCGTTCGAGCCGTTGTTCCGACTCCCGGGTCGCCTCGCCAAGATGACCCGCTCGATCGTCAAACTCACGCGTATCGAGATGACTTTGCACATGGCGCACGACATCGGTGCTGGAAACTTCGGCATCATCGTCGATGATCTCGGCTTCGACGACCTGCGCCATCGGAGGGCGAGCGGCGAAGGGCGAGCCGGGGGCGGGCGGGCGTCCACCTCCCTGTTGCTGTCGGACTCGCTGCTGCTGAGCCAGTGCCTGCTGCTGGGCCAGATTCGGTTGCTGCGCGGCTTGCTGGGCCTGTTGTTGTGCCAGCTGCTGGCGCCGCTGGGCGACGCGCCGCAGGAATTCTTCAACTTCGTTCATCCGGTTGGCCTTCCGTTATTTTGGCGGACGGAGTTTTCGTCGTGCGACGCAACGCGATCAGGCCGTCTTTGCCGCGGTGTTGCCGCTGCCTGTGGACGCGATTGCGCGCCGCATTTCCGTGTCTGCCTGGAGATTTCGCAGCCGTTGGTATTCCATGACGCTCAGGCGATGTTCCCGGAACGACTCGGCGATCGCCTTGGGTACCTCGGCCTCGGCCTCCACCAGTTTCGCGCGACTATCCTCGATATCGGCGATTTTCTCCTGTTCGGCGGCGACTGCCATCGCGCGGCGACCTTCCGCGCGCGCCCGGGCGACTCGTGTATCGGCCTCGGCCTGGTCGGCCTGCAGCCGAGCACCAATGTTCTGACCGACATCGATACTGGCGATATCGATCGAGACAATCTCGAACGCCGTCTGGGAATCGAGTCGTCGTGCCAGCACCGCCTTGGAAATCAGGTCGGGGTTCTCCAGCACCGCCTTATGGTCGTCCGCGGAACCGATAGCGCTGACTATGCCTTCACCGACTCGAGCGACAATCGTCTCCTCGGTTGCTCCGCCGATCAGCTGCTGCAGGTTGGCGCGGACCGTAACGCGGGCGGACACTTTGAGTTCAATGCCGTCTCTGGCCACTGCCGAGAGCTTGGGTTGGGCCGCACCGCGCGGCGGGCAATCGATCACTTTCGGATAGACGCTGGTCTGCACCGATTCCAGCACGTTGCGTCCGGCCAGGTCGATCGCCGTCGCTTCCCGGAACGTCAAATGGATCATCTTGGCCTTGTTCGCCGCGATCAGGGCACGGATCACCAGCAGCATATTGCCGCCGGCCAGGACATGCGCTTCCAACGCTTTGGAGGGAATGTCTTCCCCAATGCCGGCCTGCACCAGCATGATCTTGCCCTTGACGATCAAGTTCGGGTTGACTTTCCGAAACGTCATGCCGATCAGGTCCCAGATGGTAATTCCCGCATTGGTAAGAAATGACTGAATCCAGAGTCGAAAATAATTGGCGAATACCGCCATGAAAATCAGAAAGCCGATCAGAATCGCGCCGACGATGACCAGGGTCACGATCGCTTCTACTTTGACGGTATTCTGAGCGAATAACAACATTTCTTCTCACTCCTGCGTACTTCTAACGGCGATGACTTTTCCGTCGATTCGTGCCTGCAGCCAATTCAGCACTCGATTTGCGGGCCCGGATGATTTTGGCGAACTCCTGGCAATGTGAGTCCATCGGTCGGCCGTTGTCAAGCAGCGTGGAGCGGCCGGCCCACTGCAACGGCCTACTTCAACGGCCTACTTCAACGGCCTACTTCAACGGCCTACTTCAACGGATCGTCCAGAGGCTCGATTCCTAACGATTGGATTGGTCGGGAAAGCAATTCATCAGTCTGGGCCAACTGACTTGGGGCAAGCTGGGAAGGGGGCTCAGCCGCCAGAGGGCTGTGCATCGATTCCGGCCGGTCGTCGAAACGGACTTCGAGCCGATTCATGCGGATAGCGGTCACTTGTATGGGCATTCCCTTGTCGATCGGGGTGCCGTCGGTGACGGCGTCATAGCTGACACCGTCAACGACCACAACTCCGCCGGGCAGCATCTGGCAGCTGGCCACACCCCGGCGACCGATCAGCGACTGCAGCGTACGTCGCGTCTCCGCGTGGGGGAGCACTTCGTCGCTGCTGGGCGGGCGTGCGACGATCAGGCGGCCGATCGGCGTATTCGGCCAGTATTTGACCGCGATTGCAAACAACGCCGGCAGCAGGCACGATACCAGCACCATCATGAAAACGCCGAATTTCAAACTCGAAACAAATGCCAATACGATCGCACCCAGGATCGCCAATGCCGACAGCACGCCCAGGAAGCCCCCGGACGGTATAAACATTTCGATGCCGATGATCACCAGGCCGACGATCAGAAGCAGCCAGGCCCAAACCCACGGTTCCATAACCCCCTCGGTAACTTTCTGGTTTCGATTGTTCCTGATCGGCGGAGGGATTTCAAGTCGATGCTTGCGAGAGCGTCTTGTCGTTCGCTAGTCTGGAGCCATGAATCGGCCGTTCGATCAAACTGTTTTCCTGGCCCTCGCCGACGTCGAAGATCGATTGCCGACGGAGGGGGCAGAGCACCGGGGGCTCGAGTTCTGGGCTCTGGTCGCCGGCGTGGTAGTCGGCTGGTTGCTGCTGGGGCTGGCGGTCGCCGTCCTGGTACGAATGCTGCGACGAAAATCGCGCGATGTGGATAAGAGTCCGGTGCTTTGCGATATTCGCGTGGCGGACTTGCCCTGCGAAGGTCCGTCGATCCCCTCGCCACGACTCGAGTTTTATGGAACGCCGGTTCGGTTGGCTGTCGTCGTACTTGCTCCGGTCGGCCGTCAAGGACAGTTGCCTCCGGAGGGGCTGCTCGCTTCCCTTTGGGAGGCGTTGGTTCCCGGCATCGGCAAAATCCTGGAACTCCACAGACCATTCGTCGTGCTCTGGCCGGCCCAACTCAGCTCGCAGGGATTCACTCAGCTTTTCTTTCACCATCTTGCGCTTCCGGGAGATCGGGGACGTGGTACCCCTTGGTGCAGTGTGGCCGGCAAATTCGACTGGATGCATCGTCAGTACCTGGTCGGCATGGTCTGCTGTGCGGCGTCTTCGAACGGGCTGGGGCAAGCCACGGTCCAGCATCAGGGGCTGTGGTTGGATGTTCTGCGTGTGCGGGACTGACCGGCCAGCCGCGGGACACCTGAGCTGGGATGCAGCTCGAGGAGCTTAAACTTGGCAGACAATTCTTCCCGCATGCGGCCCTCCGAAGCGTCGGACTCAAGGCCGGGGTCGCAGCTCGACGCGGTGCACGAGCCGGGGTCGCTTGCGGCGGATGCCTTGGCGATATTTCGAGCGGGAGTGGATGCGGTCGGTGCCGATCGGCTGGTCCGCGACACGATTGTCGTCGAACGGGATTTGATCTGGATCGGCGATCAGTCGATCGACCTGCGCGCGGTGCGGCGGTTGGTCGTGGTTGGCGCGGGCAAAGCGGGGGCCGGCATGAGCGCCGGTTTGCTGCAGGCCCTGGGGCCGGAGTTGATTGCGGCGAAGCGTCTGACGGGTTGGGTCAACGTCCCAGCCGATTGTGTGCGGGAGCTGCCGCCGATTCACTTGCATGCGGCTCGGCCGGCGGGAGTGAATGAACCGACGGATGAAGGGGCCCATGGTGCGGAGCGGATCCTGGAACTGGTGCGGGAATGTGCGCCCGACGACCTGGTGATTTTCCTGCTTTCCGGCGGAGGATCGGCGCTGTTACCGGCTCCTTGCCCGGGAATTACGCTGGAGGAAAAGCGGGCCGTCACCCGGTACTTGAGCGCTGCCGGCGCCAATATCGCCGAATTAAATACGGTGCGCAAGCAGCTCAGCCGCGTCAAAGGCGGCGGCCTGGCGCGGGCTTGTCGCGCCGGACGGCTGATAACGCTGGTGATTTCGGATGTCCTGGGCGACCCGCTCGATCTGATCGCTTCGGGCCCCACAGTGCTCGACGACCGATCGACGCCGCAGGAGGCGTTGCGGATTCTTGACGCCTACGCGGCGCGGCCGCAGGTCCCCCCCGCCATTTACGCGGTTTTGGAGCGACGCGTGTCGGCGACGAATGGCCTGCCGCGAATCGCTCCAGCCGACGCGCCGTCGATCGAAAACGATTTTGGCGCAGCCGAATCGGCCGTTCGCGCCGTGTGCTCGACGCATGTCATCGGCAACAATGCGGTCGCGGTCGACGGAGCGGGCGTTGCGGCCGTGCAGCGCGGTTATTCGCATGCGATGTGGGCGGCTACCACGCTGGAGGGTGACGCCGAATCCGTCGGACGACAGCTGGCGGAGCATGCCTGGCGAATGGCGCGCGACGCGGGTGGCCCCGACTGCCTGATCACCGGCGGCGAGCCTACGGTGAAGCTGGTTCCCGCCGACCGGCGGGGCAAAGGCGGCCGCAATCAGCAACTCGTGCTGGCGGCACTGATCCGGATCCTCGAACTGGCGGGCGACCAGCCGGGCAATCCGTTCCAGGAACTTGTGCTGCTCAGCGGCGGTACGGACGGCGAAGACGGTCCCACCGACGCGGCCGGGGCGTATTTCGACGCCGCCGCCTGCGAATCGCTGCGCCGATCGTCCCTCGATCCGCGGAAATTCCTCGCATGCAACGACGCCTATGCCTTTTTCAAGGCGCTTGACCGCCTGATCATCACGGGGCCGACCCACACCAACGTCTGTGATTTGCGGGTCATCGTTACGCGCATCAAGTCGGATCGGAAATTGCCAGGCTGATCCCGGAATAGCATCGGACGCGCCACCGTTCCGCATCCGGAAGTTGCTCAGCGCTGAATCGCTCGTCGAACTCGGCCACGATCCGGCTGCCCGCGGGACTGCGGGCCAGCAGGTCTGCTAGCAGATCCTGGACTTGTGTCGACCTCGACGCGTAGAACTCGTAAGGGGGCGAACAAAACGCGGCAACCGGTTCGGGGCCGAAGTCGCTGGTGCGACGAGCCCAAACGAAGGTGTCCCCGGCAATGCATTCGCAAACCGATTCGACTTCCAGCATCCGCGCCGATTCTCGCAGCAGCTTCGCGGTCGGTACATGCCGCTCGATGAACGTCGCCCGTGCCGCCCCGCGGCTGAGTGCCTCGAAGCCCAGGGCGCCCGTTCCCGCGAACAGGTCGATGGCATGCGAGCCCTGAACCGACGGACCGAGCAGATTAAACAGGGCTTCGCGCAGCCGGTCCTTCATCGGCCGGGTCCGCGGATCCGCGGGGAAGTCCCAGGTCCGACCGCGCATTTTTCCGCCGATGATCCGTACATGGCCGACCTCCGGCGCGGTCCGCTGCGTACTGTTTTCGGGGCGGATTCTGGGCTGCCGTCGCGAAGCCATCTTGACACCTGTGGCCAAAAGCGGTCTATGCTACTCTTTTGCATCACAATTGAAAGGCAGTGACCGCCTCGGGTCAGGCCATTATCGATGATTTTGAACGCCGGATAGGGGGATTGTTTTCCATGAATTTGAAGCGACGTTTCGGGCGCCATGTGACGCTGCTTGCTCTGGCTGCAGGCCTGGGATGGGGATCCGTCCTGCCAGATTTCTATCGGTCCGCTGCCCATTCCCAGGAGCAGGCGGAAGGCAAATCGACCGTTGCCCAGACCGACCCCGAACAGGCCGCGCAGACCTTTCAAAAGCTGATGTCGGACTGGAAGGAGCTGATCAAGGAACTCAGGGCGCTGAAAATCAAGTACCAGACGGCAATTGACGAGGAGGTCGTTACGATCAAGCAGCAATGGGACGAAAAGGTTGCACGGGGCGAAGCCTTGATTCCCCAGCTTCGAGCCGCCGGCAAAGCCGCCTACCTGGCGGCGCCCAATGCCGACCTGCAGCTTTCCCGCGTGCTGTTGAAATTCGTCGAAGATGACGTCGCTCGCGATGACTACGAAGTGGCATTCGACATGGCGGAGACGCTGATCGATAACAAGTGCGAATTCAAGGAGATCTACAACCTGGCAGGTATCGCCGCATATTGTATTAACGATTTTGACAAGGCGGAGCAGTATTTCAAACAGGCCGAGGAATTCGGCGTGCTCTCCGGCGACGGACCGAAATACCGCCCGCTCGTCAATAAGTACAAGAAGTACTGGCAGGCCGAAAAGGAAATTCGGGAAAAGGAAGCCCAGGCCGACGACCTGCCCCGGCTGAAACTTGAAACCAATCGTGGCGAGATCGTGATCGAACTGTTTGAAAACGAAGCCCCTGAGACGGTGGGGAATTTCGTGCACCTGGTATCGACTGGATTCTACGATGGATTGACATTTCATCGCGTACTGCAGGGATTCATGGCTCAAGGCGGTTGCCCCAAAGGAGACGGGACCGGGGGTCCGGATTACAAGATCTACTGCGAGTGCAACAAACCGGAATACCGCAAGCATTTTCGCGGTTCATTGAGCATGGCTCACGCCGGCCAGGATACCGGGGGCTCCCAGTTCTTCCTGACATTCGTACCGACCGATCATTTGAATGGCCGTCACACGGTTTTCGGTCGCGTGATCGAAGGAATCGACGTTCTGGCAAAAATCAAGCGCCGCGATCCGATGGCGGTCGACAAAGCGGAACCCGATCGCATCGTCAAGGCGGAAGTCATTCGTAAGCGCCCCAGCACGCGCTATGAACCGAACAAGGTGCAGTAATTGGTTTCGCCGTTGAGGCGAGCAAACGAACGAACGGAGTATCGTTGACAAAACAGCGTCTCGAACCGGCCGGATACCACTATCCGCCGGTTCCATTTCCGAAAGGAGTCGGGAAATGGTGGATCTACGTTGGAATCGCGTCTGTTCGGTGGCATTGGGTGCGGCGATAGTCTATGGCATTCCAACCGCCTCCGGGCTCTTTGCACAATCCGGCATGACGCGCCGCACGTCGGACCTGGCCGACGATGGACGACCCGTTGGAACGCGTTCCGGCCGCTCCGACTTTGACTTGCTGCTGGACGATTGGAACCGCGTCGACCAGCAATTGGACGCGCTGTCGCTGCAAGTTCGCGGCGCGGCGGTGAATCGCCGCGAGGAATTCCGCCAGCAATACGTGGAACTGGTCCGCGAAGCCTGGGAAATTCTGCCGCAACTGCGTAAGTCGGCCATCGATGAATATCGGCTGCATCCGAACCAGGACCCAGACGTCACGTTGACGCTGGTGGGGCTGTTAGCCCACGAAGTGCGTAACGATCAGGCGGAAACCGCCGTCGATATCGCCGGCGACTTGATCGAGCACGGTTGCGAACATATCTCGCTCTTCAATCTGGCCGGTCGCGCTACCTATTGCCTGAACGATTTCGACAACGCCAAACGCCTGCTGCAGCACGCCCGGGAACGCAGCGCGATCGACAAACAGGCTGACGAGTACCTTCGCGAACTGGAGGTTGCGCGTACACGCTGGCGGTCGGAATTGGAGTTCCGGCAGCGGGATGACGCCGCCAGTGAACCGCTGCCGCGGGTGCGCCTGCGCACGACCCAGGGCGACGTGCTGCTGGAACTGTTTGAAAACGACGCCCCCCAGACCGTCGGCAATTTCGTGCAACTCGTCGAGTCCCGTTTCTACGATGGGCTCACGTTCCATCGCGTCGTGCCCAACCTGATGGCACAGACCGGCGACCCGACCGGCAATGGTTTCGGCGGACCCGGCTACGCAATCTACGACGAAGTGGCCAAACAGCATCGAAATCATTTTCGCGGTTCGTTGTCGATGGCGAAGACCAAAGAGCCAAATACCGCCGGCTCCCAGTTCTTTATTACTTTTCGCCCTGTCCCTGAACTGGACGGCAAGCACACCGTCTTCGGCCGCGTCGTCGATGGGATGGAAGTCATCGCCAATCTGCAGAAGCGGGAGGCGAATAGTCAGCTGGAACCCGATCGAATCTTGACGGCGGAAGTCGACTACAAACGGCCGCATGAATACCGTCCCAACAAGGTCCGGTAGGTCCGTATCCAGTTCGAGGCCTGGCGGGGCCTGACGATCAGGACGGCGTTCCAGGTCCGTCGGTTCCCCTTCTGGCCGGCAGTCCGGGCGTAACGGATATGCGGCCGACGGCAGCCGTTTCCCGGCGGTTTACGCACCCCCGAACCTCTGCCAGTGACCGGCAGACCCCGACCGGCAACGGAAGGGTTGGAAAGGGGCAGGCGAACCGCTCTCGCAGCGCAGCCTGGGGATGAATGGGGACGATCTTGGCCGAGCTTGAACAGACCGACGAGGAACTGGCGGCGGAAGCAGCGCGGGAAGGCTCCGACGGTCCGGCCTTCGTCACGCTGATGCGTCGGCACCAGGATCGGATCTGGCGGATTTGCCATCGTCTGATGGATAACGCCGAGGATGCCAGCGACGCCGCCCAAGAAGTGTTTGTGCGGATGTTCCTGGCTCGGCGTAAATTCGCCGGGCTGAGCCGTTATACGACCTGGCTGCACGCAATCGCGGTACGCACCTGCCTGTCATTGCGGCGGGGACGAGGCCGCCGCCAGCGCCATGAATCGCTCGCACAACAGGAGCAGATCGCGCAGCGGCGATCGCAGGTCTCCGACGAGGGACCGCGCCAGTCGCTCGATCTGCGCCAAATCCTCGGAATTCTGGAGGAGGAGGACCGCGCGATCCTGATCCTGAAATACGGCGAAGGTTACAGCCACGAGGAATTGTCGGAAATGTTCCAGATCTCGGTGAGCGCCTGCAAGATGAGGATCAGTCGTGCTTGCGCGAAACTGCGCGAGGCGTTTCCGGAGCAGCGATTTGACGACGAGGAGTCCCCATGACGCACAACCTGCTCGACGACCTGTCCCAAGCCGAGATCCCGCCTCTTCCCGAACGACTTCCGGAATTGGTCCACCGGCGCATTAATGACCAGTTGCTTGTGCAACACCTGCTCGATTTTCTGCTCCAAGGAATCGCCGTTGCGCTGCCCCAGATGCTGCTCGCCATTGCGAGTGCCGTCTGGTTCAGCCTGAGCGGAACCGACCTGAAAACCACTACCTCTCCACGAAAGGAACCTGAAGATGAATGAATCGCTTCCCAACCTGATTGCGCAGGCCACTGCCGACGGCGGCATGCAACTCTCGGACAATGTGCAGGAAACCACCAACGCTGTCTGGAACAGCTTCCACCTGATATGGACTCCGATGATCAACCTGGCGCCCAAGGCCTTCTTCGCCGCGCTGGTAATGATCGGTGGGTACCTGGTCGCCCGGCTGGTCGCGCGTTTCGTGACCCTGATCACGGAACGAATCGGGTTGCAGCGGATGGCGGAAAACGGCGGATTCGTCAAGTCGATGCGGCACGTCGGAATCCATCGCACTGTACCTCAGGTGATCGGCACAATCGCCTTCTGGATGCTGCTGTGCGTGTTCCTCGTCGCCTCCGTCGATATTCTCGACCTGCCCACGCTGAAAGGGGCGATCGACCGGGTCCTCAGCTATGTGCCCAACCTGCTGGTCGCCTCGGTGGTCGTCGTCGTGGGACTGTTGCTGGCGGCGTTTCTGCGCGGCGTGGTTGCGACCAGTGCCGACCGTGTCGGGATTCACTACGCCCAGCAATTGGCGGCCGCGGTGTACTGGATTCTGGCTCTGATGACATTCAATGCCGCGCTGAACCAGATGGAAATTCAGATCAAGCTGTTCAACGAGATCGTGTTGATCCTGTTGGCCGGTGGTGCCTTGGCGTTCGGGCTCAGCTTCGGCTTGGGTGGTCGCGACGTGATGGCTGGAATCCTGGCCGGATATTACGTGCGGCAACGCTTTCAGGCCGGTGATAATGTCAGCCTGGGAGCGCTGGAAGGCGTCGTACGCGAGGTCGGCCCGGTGGCCACGATCCTGGAGATCGAGGAAGAAGGAATGGTCCATCGGCGCAGCGTGCCGAATGCCAAGATGCTGAATGAAGCGGTCCGATAAGTTCAGGCGAGGTCAAGTGCGAGGTCGGTGTGCTCGCGAAGTAGCTGAAGCTCACCGACCAGCCCCGCTACTTCGTTGATGGAAGGGTTGCTGGAGTCGGACAGTACGGCGAGCAGGTCATTGATTCTCTGCAATCGACCACAGACCTGACCGATCTTGCTGTTCGGCTCCACGGCAGCCTTGGCCGCCATCGGGCTGCCGTCCATGCCTGCCAGGAAAATCGCCGTGTGCACCGATACGGAAAGCAAAGTGTCGATGCGCTGATCGGGAGTACGCGCGTCGAAGTCGCGCAATTCGGAGAGGATCTGGTCGGCGATCAGTTGCAGATCACCTAATTCAGCGATCAAATCCGCCGGCAATTGTTCCTGCTCCGGAGGGGCTACCGCCAGCTGCGGATCGGCCTCGGCGCTTGCCTGGATGTCCACCGCGGTTGTTGGAAAAAGAGGATGGTCTTCGCCGGCGAGTGCCTTCATGACCGCGGCATGCACTTCATTCTCGTCTTCCTCCGCCGTCGGCACGGTGTCCGGAGATGGATCGAGCGTCGGCGACAGCGCAACCTCGGTGGTTGCGGCGGTTGCGGCGGCTGCGGACGGGATTCCCGCAACGGTACCTGAAGCTGCATTCTTGGGGCTCGGCTGCGATTCGTTATCGACCGTTGCAATTGGAGTCGTTGCGACGTTTGGCATCGAAGTTGGCACCAGCGTCGACCATTCCCCGTTGCGTGAATTGCCGGAGCCCGCGCCGTTCGGCACGGAGACTTGGGACGGCACGGCTTGTTCCAAGGACGCCGCGCTTTCGGACGGCAAGTCGCCGATGGTGCGGTCGGTCGGATCGTCCGCCTCAATCGCCGGTGACAGTCGTGGCGGCGTGGCAGGCGAGTCGACGTCGACGGGGAGCGCTGCGGCCAGCGAGCCGGCAGTCGCCAACCCTTCCGTGCCCGATTCGTGAACCGTCTCGACCGTCGGCGTCGCTTCGAGGGTCCGATCGGTCTCGGTGTCGATTCGGTGCTGCGTGCCCCCCGGTGAGGCCTGAGGATCGGTGCGAGCTACCGCGTGTCGCACCGCAATCTCGGGTCCCGTGCGCGCCCTGTGAGGCTTGCACGCGAAATTTTCGCCGACCGGTTCGCTGAGCACGACGTCGGTGGCGACCGGATCAAGCCGAGCAAAGCGTTGTTCCGACCTCGTCCGACTCCGGTAATTGGCGATCGCCCGCTGTCGCGGCGCGGGGCGACACCCGCGATGCAGCGCAAAGACATAGCCCAACACGAAATTGCCTGCGGCCACCAACAGCACGGCCGCCACGACAAGGTTCATGCACCCGTTCCCTAAACCAAGTGTCAAACACTGCAACTCTACCTTCGGTTTTGATGCCGTGATGGTTGCCGGGGAACGGATGTATCGATTTTGGCGTCTGTGCTGCGGTCGTTGCCGACCGCGGTTATTGCCCGGGCAGCGTTCGTCCGGTTCAGCGGTTGCCAAAGGCCTGCGCCCGGAGTTTTTCCAGCCATTCGTCATTTACCTTGGGCAGGGTAATCACCTCGGAAGGCCCGGGGCGCCCGTTGCGCGGGCGAACGATCACAATCACTTCGGTGTCGTCGTCCTGGTCAGGCGACTGACCCGCCACGACGTTCCGCTCCATCTCGCCCAGGTTGGACCTGGTGACCGGTGAACGACTGCCCGACGTATCGTCGCCGCGTCGGTCCAGTGGCCTCTGTTCCGCGAGCATTTGCGGCTCGGGGACCAGCCGCTGGAGTCCTGCCTTTGCCAGCTGCCAGTGCAGAGATTCCAGTGCGGCATAGATTCCTTCCCGATCGGTGGGGTCGGCCAGGTTGCAAACACCGATCAGTCGGCCGGCTTCGTTGAATAGTCCACCGCCGCTGCGGCCGATTTGTGGTTCGCCGCTGGCGGAGATATTCGGCGGCCCCTGGTAACGACCGATCGACGTGATCCGTGAGGGAAACAGATGGGGTTTCGCGCCGCGATCGCAGCCGATGCTGTACACCGCGTCGCCAACCTGAAACCTGTCCGCGGAATGCGCCACGCGCGCGATGGCGATCGCACGGCCTGGTCGACAGGTGACCAGGGCAATATCGCGGCCCAGATCGAACTCCAACAGTTGACCAGCGACCGTGGTGGGGGCGCCAGGAGTCGAAAACAGGTCGATGGCGACCTCGCCCTTCAATCGTGGTCCGTCCAGCGCATCGCGTCGTGCTCCGTCCAGCGCATCGCGGAAGATGTGGGCGCAGGTCATGATCAGCGCTTCATCGCCATGCTGATCGATCACCGTCCCGCTCCCCTTGGAGACTCCTTTGGGATCCGTAATCCGAATGCGGACCGTGGCAGCCAGCGCGTTGTCGATGGCGTTTTCTGACGGGGGACTCGATTGCGTGGGCTCGCCAGTATGCGCGTCTCGTTGCGGCCGAGAGGCCGGTTCCGGCGAGATGGATTGTTTCCGTTCCCCGGTCGGCTCGCCTCGCACCGGTTCGGCCGGTTCGCGGGCAGCGAAGGGATCTCGAGGCGAACGTTGATCGCGCCCGTTGTCTCGGTTGGTGGCGGATCGGGGATTCGGAGGAGTACGGTCGGCGAACGGCGAGCGTGCCGGGAGTGTGGGCTCCCGCCGGCTTTGTACGGTCCCGGTGACCTCCGAGTGTTTCGCCAGCCATTCGCGAAGCCGTTCGTAGCCGGCAGCCCCTTCCCAACGATCGATTTCGCGTCCGCCCGCCATCAGCAACAGCGTTGGAAAGCGACGGACTCGGTACTCCTGGCAGCGCCGCGGCATCTCCAGTCCGTTCCACTTGCGGATGGTGAAACCGTCATCCCGCAGCCGGTCCAATGTCGATTCCATCGCGGCGCATTGCGTACATTCGGGCGAAAAGAACTCGACGAGTTCCAGATCGAGATTCGCGCCGGCCACGGCGCACAACAGGCCCAGCGAAAAAGTGACCATAGTTCCCTCCATGGAATTCCGCGGGATTCACGACGTTCGCGGCGTCGGAATCGTCGCAATCGGGTCCAGCCGCGACTTCCTGTCGCGCGCTGCGTGGGTCGTACGGCAATCAATGTGTCCCGGATCGCGGATTCAAACAAGCCCAGTTTTGTTCGCGGCTGCTAGCAGTGTGCCTGCTATTCCGCCGCCGAAATAACCTGCCGCGATGCACTCAGCCGCCGGCTTCCCGACCCGAATTCGCTGCCGAAATACGCTGGCATACATCCGGCGTGGCCGACAGCGTCAGGCGATCCCCCGCCGCCAGCATAACCTCGCCCGAGGGATGCATTCGCCGCTCGCCGCTCGCCGCCGATTCGTGGCAGAGCGCCGATAAGCCGCCCATGCGCTCCAGCCCGGCGATCGATTGACCCACCAACTGCGCGCCGGCGGCGATGTCAATTTGCAAAATCAACACCAGATCGTCGCCGACATAGAAACTGCCGGCGACCGAAGGGTCGACCGCAGCCATCGCAAACGCCGGTGCCGCCAGCGCCGACGTGCTGAACGTCGTCTTGATGCCGAATCCCGATCGAATCTTGCTGGCAAGGCTGGCATCGAACATCCTCAGCACGACCCGAATGTCGGGGCGAATGTTGCGGGCGCTCAGCGCCACCTCGAGGTTGACCAGGTCGTTGTCCGTCGCCGCGATGATGCTGCGGGCCTCCTTGATATTGACTTGCTCGAGCACCGAGGGCATCGACACATCGCCGGTGACGATCTGCACACCCAGCCGTCGCGCCTCGTCGAGAAATCGACTCGATTCGTCCCGTTCGATCACCACCACCTGTTCCCCAAGTCGCCGCAATTGCTCCAGTATGCGAATCCCGACATGTCCCAGTCCGCAGAGCACGATATGGTTCTTCATGCGCAGTTTCCTTCGACCAAAAAACTTCTCCAGGCGCGCGTGCAGGATGTAATCGGTAATCATCGCCAGCGTGGCGGTCATCAATGCGGCACTGGACAGCATCATCAGTATGCCGAAGATCTTCACGCCGGCGGGAGCCGCCTGGAGATTAATGTCGCCATAGCCTGTCGTGGTCATGGTCGTCACGACAAAGTACATCGCGTCGATCCAGGTAAGCGCAAGAGCAGCGCGAAAAACGACGACGCCGACCGCCATCAGCAGCAGCGCCAAGAATACGACGGTGAGAAATCTGCGACGCACGTCGCAAGTTCTAGTGCATCACGCCAAATCGGTCAATTCGAGGCGGTCGTAAGTCTGTAGGGTGGGTCGAGGTACTCCGAGGCCCACCAGAACTCCCAGGTATTTCCTGGGAAAGTCGTTTCCCGGCATCGACTCAGCGATTCACCAGCTGAAACGGCTGCAGTTCATTGGGTCCCGTTTCAACCCGGCATTGAAGTCCCGACGTTGCCGGCCGCGAATACCGGTCGGGAAGCAGATTGGCGCCGCCGCGCAGCATTTCGTCACCTTCCTGAACCAGTTCACGGAACTCGACCGTGACGCCATATTCACCGGCAGCCGCGCCATCTCCCGGTTCGTGCGTCGTAAGTCGAAAGACTCCATTGGCATCGGTACGCGCGGTCAAGCTGCGCCGGCCCGGTGCCGAATTCGCGTCGATCGGATGGAATACGACCGTCGCCTCACCGAGCGGCTGTCCGTCCAGTAATACCTTGCCAGTGACGGGATAGACAGTCGGTTCCCCTGTCCCGCATCCGATCAGGCTGACGACAATCAAGCCGCCGACGACAGCGCGGACGGCGAGTGAACTGCCAGCGAGATAGCAGCCAGGCGCACGGCGGTTCGAACTGCACCGAACAGACACGATCCTAAAACTCCTCGAGCGTCGACTCGGCACCCATCTTCGTGACCAGGTCTGCCAGCAGCCGCAGCCGCACCGACTCGGCGATGAAGCGAACCGACCCGTCGGCGAAAGCGAAATTCGCCCCCAGAGGATGGAAGCTGTAAAACAGGTGCCCATGTTCGTTCGAGTTGTTGATTCGCATCGGCCCGGGAATTGTCCCGTTCACACACCACTCCACCCGGTTCCCGATTTCATACGGGCTATCGTTGGTCGCCCAAGCGCCCCCACGCGCCCGCGCACAATTCGGGTTCGACTTGTCGGCCAGTGCCGGCTTCATCTTTCGGCCTCGCCAGACATCTTCTCTGCCAGCGCACTCGCCAAACAGGATCGTATTCGAGGTGCCGTCGAGAATGTGCGCCATGCGGTTCACTTCGGGGAATTTCCGCAAGGCGCCGGTCAGGTCGGCCATCGCCGGGTACTGCTCGCCGATCGGCAATTCGTTGTTAATCGCAATATTGACGCCCTCGGTCACAAAATAGTCGCCGCAGGCGCCCACCTTGTTCTGCTCCGGCGGCGTCTCTGCTTTGTTTTGCAGCCGAAACGGATTCGGCGTCGATGGGCAAAGCAGGATGCTCAGGTGTTTCTGCGACGTCGCGGCGTTGGGGATCGGATACGATGGCGAACCGCTGGAGGTACTGCGCCACCAGTTCTGCGTGAGATTGAAATTCGCCGGAGCGATCATGTTCGACTGTTCGAGATACGGCAGCAGATCCGGCGCCCAGCTGCGCTGGGGCAGGGTGTCGCGCTTGGAATAGGGGAGTATGCCCTGCGCCGTTTCGTGCAGCTGCATCGCCAGGGCGAGCTGTTTGAGATTGTTGACGCAGGCGGTGCGTCGTGCCGATTCCCGTGCTGCCTGCACCGCCGGCAGCAATAGCGAGACCAGGATCCCGATGATCCCAATCACGACCAGTAATTCCACGAGCGTGAAACCGCGGTCGATTTTCATCAGCCCAGCGTAGGGGCGGGCGTAGGCGTTGGTGTGTGTCGTCATGTCAGCCTTTCGTTGGGTAGGGTGGATCGAGCGTGGATCGAGGTACTCGGAGGCCCACCTGATGCGATGGCGTTCCCACGATCGCAGGAGAGCAGTTCCCATGCCAATCCCTCAACGGCACGAGTTGCTTCGCCACCGCAACATGCCCGTTACACCGCTGCGATGCGCTGGCGAAATTTTCGCCGCACCTGGTGAATCGCTGGTCAACAGAATGCGCCGTTTCCACGCGCATTCCTCAGCGCTCGGGATCGGCGGTAATTGCGGCTTGGAACTCAGGACGGTTACGCAGGGCATCAAAATCGGGATCCGCGGCGAACCAGCCGGCCGATTTCGGGTTATGCGGGAGCACCGATCGGCTCAGTCCGCAACAAAGCTCCAGAAGTTCGGCGGCAGAAGTGTCGGTGGAGTTGCCGGGAGCCGGTTTATTTTGGGTCGCAAGCAGCGATGGTGGCAGCGTGGCGTGCAGGCGGGCGAATCCAGCGGCAGCGGCCCGAGCGGCCAGGAATAGAGCCAGATCGGCATCGGCCCATTCGTCAGTCTCGGCGAGCGCCCGTAGTCGTCGCCCGCTGGCGATGACTTCGTCGGCGTCGCCGCGGAGCGCATGCCGGTACATTTGTAGCGCCACGACCCCCATGTCGGTTTCGGAGCGGGGTGCCCAGTCGTCGGAGACAACAGCAGCTCGGCTTTGATACGAGACGAGCGACGCGCACGTAAAATCGACAACACGTCGCAACGGCGCCAATGCCTCCGCGGAATAGTCGGCGGCCTGGCGGCAACGGTCGAGCAGCTGTTGCGCGTCATAGTAGAATTGGACTGCCGTCGAAAAGTCACCACGACGCAGTTCCACGTCGGCCTGTTTACTGGCGATCTCCGCTGCCAGGGTGGAGAATCGACTTGAAGACGGGAATTTATCAACGAGCGGCCGGTAGACACGCATCGACTCGCTCAGTGCGTCCGCGGCTGCGGCGAGATCGCCATGAGCCAGGCACAATTCGTACAATGCATGTGAATTTGCCGCCCACTTGACCTGCCCTTCGGTGTCGTCGAGATCATCTTCGGCGATTTGCCGGTACCGCTCGCGCGCGTCTTTGGCGACGGAGATCGCTTCGGGGAATCTCCCCATCTTGCCGACGACCGACGCGATACGGCTTTGCGTGAAAGCAGCATCTTGCCTGGCCAAAGGGTTTTTCGGTTCGCGGTCCAGAAACGCGATGATCTGGTCCGCAGATTGGCGATAGTAGGTCTCGGCGGTTGTCAGATCGGCGGCCAATTCGCGAAGCATGCCGATTCGGTTCCGAACCAGGCACAGGGATCTTTCCAAAGGAAAATCACCAGGGAAACGACGGCAAAGCTCGATCAACGCGACGCGCAACTCTTCAAACTGCCGTTCCGATTCCGAATGCTGGCCCTGGTACCGAAGGATGTCGGCAAGCCGTTGCCGGCAGACGATGACGGCCTGCTGAGCGACAGGGTCGTCGGGATTGCGCTCGGCCAGCCGCAGCCGCAGTTCGAGTGCCCGCTGAAACCGGGGACGAGCCTGTTCGAACGCAAATGCTCGTTGGTGAAATTCTGCCTCGAACGTCAGGGCCTGGGCCAGCTGACCTGCGAGCTGCGGATCGTCGGGGTTCGCCGCATAGGCGTCTTCGGCCAGCTTCTTCGCGCGTGCGGCTTCCTGACTTGCTTGATCGGTGTGACCCAGCGCCTGGGCGATTTCGGCGATACGCAGCTGGGCGGAGATCGTGGCATGATCGACCTGAGCTTGATTCGTGGAATCGACAACTCGCTCCAGTCCCTGCCGCGCGGTCTGCAGCAATTCTTCGCGCAGTCGCAGCGTGCCTGGGCGAGCTCCCAGCTGCTGTTGGACGCGGTGGATCAGTAGCTCCAGTGACTCGAGTGCCAGGGCCCGCTGCCTTCCGGCCATCACGGCCGCTATTTGAGCCTCCTCGCGCGCTCGGTCGGCCGCCTGCTTTTCTTGGAGCAGTTGCCGATTGGCGGTTTGAATCCGCCATGCGGCGGCGGTGGCACCTGCCGCCAGAACCGCCAGCAACGTCATCGAGATCAACGTCAGCGCCGCGACTCGCCGGTTGCGGCGGGACCAATGAACAATCCGCGCGATGGTCGGTGTGGGGCGGGCTTGAATCGGCTCGCCGCGCAGCCAACGCTGCAGGTCGGCTGCGAAGGCCCCGGCGCTGGCGTACCGTGACGCGGGGTGCTTGTGCATCGCCTTGAGGCAGATCGTTTCCAGGTCGACGGGAATCGCCGGGTCAAGCCTGCGCGGCGCGATCGGTTCCTCGTTGGCGATCTGCTGCAAGATCGCATGGGGAGTGCCCCGGAAGGGTAGCGTGCCGGTGATCGTCTCGTAGAGCGTCACGCCCAGTGCGTAAATGTCACTGCTGGCATTCGCGTCCTGGGAATCCGCCAGCTGCTCGGGACTGATATACGCCGGCGTTCCGGGCAGCACTCCCGTACGCGTCACGGTAAGTTCCTGCTCCGACGCGCGAGCCAGCCCGAAATCGGCCAGTCTTGGTATCCCGCGAGTGGCGGAATTCTCCATCGTGTCGCCATCGGCATGCGTGGCGTCGGCGTGGTGCTCGGGGCACGCCAGCAGAATGTTTGCCGGCTTGATGTCACGATGGACGTATCCTGCCGCATGCACGGCAGCGAGTCCATCGGCGACCTCGGCGAGAATCCGAGCCGCTTCTCTTGCCGGCACGGCGACCTCGTCCCGGATGCGGTCCTGCAGGGAGCCGAACGCCAACTCCATCACCAGATACGGAATTCCGTCCGCGGTGATCGACGCGTCGTAGACGATGATTACGTGAGGATGGCGAATCGCGGCGATGGCTCGCGCCTCGCGGAGAAACCGCTCCCGCCCGGCATGTTCCAGTCGATTCGCCCCCAGCACTTTGACGGCGACCTCGCGATTCAACTGAGGATCGATAGCCTGGTAGACAATCGACATTCCGCCGCGGCCGATCTCTCGAATCAGGCGGTAACGGTTGAGCGCGCCGATATCGCCCGGGGTCTGCGAGGCTTGCAGTGCCGGAGCGGTCAGTGACGGCGCGTCGTCTCGCTCGGATGTGGGCAGCTCGCCGTCGGCAGCGCTGAGCTCCGTTCGATGGCAAAATTCCTCGATCCAGCGAAGACTCTCCCGATCCGTATCCCGCCCTCGCGCCGGCGAAAACTGTCCGATTCGCGCCAGCTGCGCAGTTCGGCGTCATCGGCGATGATCGAAAGTTGAGTCTGACATCGCACGCATGCATCCACGTGGGAACGGATCTCCAAAGACGATTCGGTCGTCGAAGCCGAATCGTCGAGGATCAATGCGAGTGTCTTCGGATCAGGACAGTGTTTCTGAGTCATGCCCAATTCATTGTGGATTCAACAGGCGGTAACAGCAAGCGTTGTGAAGAAATCCCGCCGCAGGTCGCCGTCCCCCCAATCCACTTCGTCCCCAACGTATCGTGGCGCACCCGCGACTAGCTTTCCGCCGGAGTAATCCGTAAGGCGATTTCGCCGGGAAACCGCTGCTTGCCTTCCTGCGTAGCCGGTTCAAGGTCGATCCAGGTCCCAGGAGCCGATACGATCAGCTCGATTCGATTATTGGGTCGCAGCAGCGATCCGATCACGATCGATCGGGACTCCCTGCCCACCGGTCCCAGTTCGGTGTCGTTCAGCCGAAGTTGGCCGGCGGATTCTCGAAGCTGGACCAGCAATTCGATGCGGTCGTGCTCCGTGATTCCGCGGGGAGCGTTGAACGTCCGACAAAAAACCGATTGCCGTTCAACATCGGGCGCGATGGCGTTCTCGCTCGGCGCTGCAGCGTTTTCCTCGTGTCCCGCGATTCGGACCGCGTGGGTCCAGACGGCGTGCAGTCGAATCAAATGGGGTGTGCTCAACGGGTTGTTCCTGGATTGGCGGTTTTGACGGCCGCAGGCCGGGCCGCGCCGCTGTCGGCATGCGGCGGCGGTGACTCGTCCCTGGCGTTCATTGCAAAACAAGTTACGTTATAAAGATCCCCGCACGGCCGTCCAATCGGATTGCGACAGATTGGTCCCCCGGGGCGGCACCTCCCCACTACCGCAATATGCTGCGAACAGTAGCCTCGTCTCTCGGATGCACCCAACATGAAAATCGCGATGATCGGAACCGGTTATGTCGGACTTGTCACCGGCACCTGCTTTGCCGATACCGGCAACGACGTCACTTGCGTCGACAATAACCAGGCCAAGATTGAGGGCCTGCTGCGAGGCGTCGTGCCGATTTACGAGCCGGGTCTGTCGGAACTGGTCTTGCGTAATTCCACCGCCGGTCGACTCAAATTCACGACCGATCTGCCCAGTGCGGTGCGGTCGGCTCGCATCGTCTATATCGCGGTCGGGACCCCGTCGTCGGAAACGGGTGCTGCCGATCTGAGTGCGCTCTGGGCAGTCGTGGACGCACTGATTCCGCACCTGAATCCCCAGTCGATTGTCGTCGTGAAGAGCACGGTGCCCGTCGGAACGAATCGAGGGATATTCGAGCGGATCCGCAAGGCGACCGGCCGCGATCCCGACGTGGCTAGCAACCCCGAGTTTCTCAAGGAGGGGGCGGCGATCAATGACTTCATGTTTCCCGACCGCGTCGTGGTGGGCGTGCGCCGGGAAGAAGTGGCGGAAGTGCTGAAAGAGCTTTACGCCCCGTTTCTGCGCACCGACAAGCCGTTCCTGGTGATGTCGCCGGAAAGCGCGGAATTGACGAAGTATGTCGCCAATGCACTGTTGTCGACCAAGATCAGCTTCATCAACGAGATGGCCAACTTGTGCGAGAGCCTGCACGGCGACATTAACGATGTCCGCCGCGGGATCGGCCACGACCGAAGAATCGGATTCGCATTTCTCTTTCCAGGCGTGGGGTACGGCGGCAGTTGCTTCCCCAAAGATGTCCGCGCCTTGTCGACGATGGCTCGCGAGCACCAGCTGATGCCGCGGATCCTGGACGCGGTCGACGCGGTAAACAACGAACAGAAGAAAGTGCTGATCCGGAAGATCGAGGAGCATTTTCGCGGTGATCTAGCCGGCAAAACGATCGGCGTCTGGGGGCTGGCTTTCAAGCCGCGAACCGATGATATCCGAGAGGCGCCGGCTCTGGTGCTGATCGATCGGCTGCTGGCACTGGGAGCCCGCGTGCAGGTGTTCGACCCCGAAGCGATGGAGAACGTGCGGCGCGAATACGGCGATCGGCTGGCCTACGCCGCCAAGCCGCTGCTGGCCGCCCAGGACGCCGACGCACTTGCGATCAATACGGAATGGGGCGATTTCCGGAACCCCGATTTCGCGGAATTGAAAGCCTGCATGCGCCACCCGCTGATTTTCGACGGACGGAACCTGTACGAACCCGACACCATGCGGGATGCAGGATTCACGTATTACTCGATCGGCCGCGCAACCGTTCGGCCCTAACCGCTTCAACCGAAGAGCTCGGTGATCGGCCGGCCGCTGCGAATGATCGGAGTAGGTCGGCCGGCGAGGTCGGGGATGGCGGCCGTCGGAAAGTCGATGCGCAAGTGCCGGTAGAGTGTCGCCAGAAAATCCTCGGGACCAACCCGACGCTCGATAACGTCCTCACCCCGCAGGTCGGTCGCGCCGATCGCCTGCGACGCTCGAATGCCCCCGCCGGCGAACAACATGGAACCGGCCCGAGGCCAGTGATCGCGTCCCGGCTGCACCGTTCCGGCTTCCGCGGATGCGACACCGCCGCCGCTGCTGGCTACATAGGAAATACGTGGTGTGCGGCCGAATTCGCCGGTCACCACCACCAGCACCCGCTCGGCCAATCCACGTTCATGAATCTCCTCGATCAAGGCCGATACCGCCTGATCAAAAAACGGCGCTCGAAATCGATTCGCGTCGAAGACATGGTGATTGACCGCATGGTCGTCCCAATTCTGCACACGACCGCAAAGTGGACCGTCGAATTCGGTGGTAACGATTTCGACGCCTGCTTCCACCAGTCGTCGAGCCATCAAGCACTGCTGGCCCCAGGAGTGCAAGCCATAGCGCTCTCGGACCGCATCCGGCTCGCGCGACAAATCGAATGCCTCCGCGCCTGCCGCACTGGTGATCAGATTCATCGCCTGAGCTTCAAATCGGTCGGCAGCCTCCATCAAACCCGAGCGGTCGATCTCCCGGTGCGTCTTGTCGAGCGATCGACGTAAATCGACGCGTGCGGTGAGCCTGGTCCGCAGCGCTTCGTCCCTCAAGCCAATGTTCGGTACCTCAAATGTCGGCGAGCTAGGATCGCCAAATACCTTGAACGGCTCATAGGTCGGGCCAAGATACGACGGGCCAGCGATCGTGTAGACGTCGTAACGATCGACCGGATTCACCGCCACGTAATTCGGGATCGTGCGACGCGGATCCGCGCGAAGATAGTGCGCGACTGTCATCCAGTCCGGGTATTGTGGCACCAGTTTGTCCTGGGCGTCCGGATCGCCGGAAAGTACCTGCATCGAACCGGACGGGTGCCCGCCACCGGTATGCGCGAGCGAACGGACCAATGCGTATTTGTCCGCAATCCGCGACAGACGAGGCAAAAGTTCGCTGATGAAGATCCCAGGAACATTGGTCTCGATCGCGTCGAACGGCCCGCGAAATTCGGCCGGTGCGTCCGGTTTCGGATCAAACGTTTCCAGATGACTAGCGCCGCCACGCAACCAGACCAGTACGATCGCCGTCGACGGGCTGGGACTGCTCGCCGCTGCCGGTGCGGCCGCACGTAACCGCAGCAAATCGGCGGTGGCAAGCGACGCGAACCCTCCCAGCCCCAGCCGCATGAACTCGCGACGCGGACCGATCAAAGTGCGATGGCGTCTGCCCGTATCTTGCGACTGTTCGACCATTTCGAGCTCCGGAGGTTACGGGTTACGGGTTACGGGTTACGGGTTACGGGTTACGGGAGTCGTTTGGATCTGTGACTTCTAATGCTATCATTCCCTCGGCGATTTTCCCACATCCGTCCTCGTTGGCCACGGACGGACGCCGATGTACGCAGACGGAAAAAATAGCAAGCCGGACCGATAGAGGATTGCTCTTCCTGTGGGGTCCGGTCCGAAACGGTTGCTGCCTCTCGTCCCGCGCAGACAGCCTGTCTCAACGGTTGCGGAACCTGTATGAAGCAACTACAACCAAAAAAAGCTTGATCTGAGGATCAGGAAAAGACAAGTCGGTATGGATTGGAAAAATGTCGAGGAAGCAATGCGAAACAAGGGGCTGGCGATCTGGCTGGTGGTGATGAGTGGGGTCCTGGTCTGTCCGCTGGCGCGGTTCGCGTCCGCGCAGACGAAACCGCGGAAGGTCGAGTTGACGGCGACGGACTGGCCCTGGTGGCGCGGGGCGTCGCACGACGGGATCGCGGTGTCGAATCCGTCCCCGCCACTGCACTGGGACGACACCACGAATCTGATCTGGAAAACGCCGCTGGTGGGGCGCGGCCATGGGTCAGCGATCGTGGTCGGGGAACAGGTGCTGTTGGCGGTTGCCGATGTCGAGCACGAACGATTGTCGCTGCTCTGTCTTGATCGTGCGACCGGAAAGACCAACTGGAATGCGCCGATCCATTCCGGAAAAATCGATACGAAAGGAAATGAAAAGAGCTCGATGGCGTCGGTGACTCCCGCCTGTGACGGCGAGCGGGTGTTCATCAATTTCCTTTTTGGCGGGGCGGTCCATACATCGGCGGTGGACCGACAGGGAAAGTTGTTGTGGCAGACCAGAATCTGTGACTTTGTTGTCCACCAGGGTTTCGCATCCTCGCCCGCAATCGTTGGACCGTTGGTGCTGGTTTCGGCCGACAACAAGGGGGGCGGCCTATTAGCCGGGCTCGATCGGGAATCGGGGGAAATCGTCTGGAGCCGCACACGCCCCAAGCTCCCCAACTACACATCTCCGATTCCGCTTTCGATCGCCGGCAGGAGCCAGTTGCTGTTGGCGGGTTGCGATCTGGTGACCAGCCTCGACCCGCTCAGCGGTCAAGTCCTCTGGGAAACGGCCGGCGCCACAACCGAATGCGTGACGTCGGTGGTGACCGATGGCAAGCTGGTTTTCACCAGCGGCGGTTATCCCAAGAACCACATTGCAGCGATTCGAGCGGATGGATCAGGGGAACTGGTCTGGGAGAACAGTAATCGTGTCTACGTTCCCTCGATGCTGGTAAAGGACGGTTACCTGTACGCAGTAATGGATGCCGGCGTGGCGATCTGCCTGGAATGCGCAACCGGCAAGGAGGTCTGGAAGGGGCGGCTGGGAGGCACGTTCAGTTCTTCGCCGGTGCTGGTCGGCGACGTAATTCATGTAACGAACGAAGCGGGACGCACCTTCATTTTCAAAGCGACGCCGGCGGCGTTTCATCTGGTCGGAGAGAATGTATTGGGCAGTGAGTGCTTCGCGACGCCGACGATTTGCGGCGGCAGGATCTACACGCGCGTCGCTTATCACGAGCCAGCGGAAGGAGAAAGTGGCAAGCGGCGCGAGTATTTGATCTGTATTGGAGAACGGCGTTAGCAGGCCGAACTATTCCGGAAACAACGTCGTCGACAAGTACCGTTCGCCGATATCGGGTAGAACGACCACCAGCAGCTTGCCGGTGTTCTCCGGCCTGCGGGCGACCTGGATGGCGGCCCATGCCGCGGCGCCGCTGGAGATGCCACACAACAGACCTTCGGTTTTCGCCAGGCGGCGTGCTGTTTCCGCTGCATCGTCGTCGCGAACCTGGACCACTTCGTCAACGATGTCGACGTTCAGGTTATCGGGGATAAAACCGGCACCGATTCCCTGAATGGTGTGCCGCCCGGGTTGAATCGGTTGACCGGCCTTGCGCTGCGAGATCACCGGGCTGTTCGCCGGTTCGACCGCGATGCTGCGAAACGTCGGTTTGCGCGACTTGATCACCTCGGAAACGCCCGTAATCGTGCCGCCGGTGCCGACTCCACCGACAAAAATATCGACTTTGCCGTCGGTATCCTTCCAGATTTCTTCGGCCGTCGTTCGGCGGTGGACTTCGGGGTTGGCCGGATTCTTGAACTGCTGCGGCATGAAATAGTTCGCGTTGGATCGGGCCAATTCCTCGGCCCGCCGCACCGCCCCCGGCATCCCCTCGGCGGCCGGGGTCAGGACCAGTTCGGCTCCCAGAGCTTTGAGCAGGCGTCGTCGTTCCACCGAAAAACTCTCCGGCATGGTCACCATCAACCGGTAACCGCGCGCGGCGCAGACATAGGCCAGTCCGATCCCGGTATTGCCACTCGTCGGCTCAATGATCACCGTGTCGGGCTTGATTTTGCCCGCCTTTTCCGCCTCCTCGATCATCGCCCGCCCGATGCGGTCCTTGACGCTCCAGAGCGGATTCATGTTTTCGACTTTCGCGACCACATGAGCGACGCAACCTTCGGTGACACGCCGCAGACGCACCAGCGGGGTATTGCCAATGCATTGCGTAATGTCATCGTTGATTGGCGTGCGCTGCGGCAGCGTCATGATTCAACCTCCGTGGCCGGTGAGGACATTCGACTTGCCTGACGCGTGCCGAGTATATCAGCGGCGTGGAAAACCGGTCAACGCGTTCGGGTCCGCCGTGGTTTTCGCAATTTGCTTGCTGCCGTCGCAATCGCCGGTAGATTGAATCGAGGCAGGAGCGGTTCCGCTCGCTGCCGAGTTGTGTTGGTGAATGCCAGGTCGTCGCGGCCCCTTTTCAAGAACGCCGTGGGATGGCTTTGGCGGAGTATTGTCAGCGGAATCGAAAGGGAATGCCTGGCGGCGGTCGTGCGCCGCTGCCTGCGCCGCGCGTCGCTATTCTTGGCAGCGCATCGGCGGAGGTGTCGCTATTCCCGGCGAGTGCCGCCGACTTTACCCGGTTCTTTGGCAAGACATGGTGCGAAACACCGTCCCGGGTTGTTGTGCGCTCCCCGGGATGGCGGCCCGGTTTCTCGTCGAAGCCGGGTTTTTTTGTTGGTACACGGCCTGTGCGATTGCCGTACAATATGGGCATCCCAACCCGTATCAGGAGTGCTTCGTGAAGAATGCAGCGCGGCCCGTCGGCGGCATTATCCATACCTATCAGAAATACGATCCGCAGAATTTTCCCAGTCCGACGCAGCCGCCGCCGGACATGGTGTCGTCGGCGTTCGAGCACCTGCTGATGTACGGAGGCCGGCGCAAACTGACGGAAGAGGAACTCGCCCGCGCGATCCGTTTGAGCCCAGCCCAGATTGCCGGGCTGGGACCCAGCCTCGACGCGCTGCTGGCGATCCTTTTGGAGCGAAAGCGCAAGATCCTGGCCCGCTACGAAACGGATACCGTTCTGGAGAAGGCGGGTCGTCATCTCCAGGCAGTCGCCGCCGGGATCCAGATTCCGGACCGATTTCACGCTCATTTCGAGCGGGCGGTGCGCCAGGAGCAGATTCTGGATCTGGAACGGATCTGGTACGCGCTCGATCGCGACGGAGCACCGGCAGCGCGGCAACTGGTGCCGCTGATGGAAGTGATGGGACATAAGTACCTGATCGCGGAAATGGCGGCAAAGTACCCTTTCGTCGGCCGCACACCACTGACGGTCCCCGAGGCGCTGGCGCTGAAAGAAGAACTGGAAAAAATCGATCGCTTGATTGAACAACTCCGCCAGGCTCAGGAGACCGCCCAGATTGCCGTCATCGACATGGATTCGTTGGCAGAATTCACGGAGCCCGGCGACTTGGAACAACTCAGCGAGTTCCAAAAAACCGTACAGAAACTGATCCGCGAACTGGCGGAACAACAGGGACTGGAAGCCGATGACGATGGTCGGATTCAGCTCACTCCGCGCGCCTATCGGTTATTTCAAGGGCGGCTGCTGGAGCGGATCTTCAGCGAGCTGCAGGAGTCACGAACCGGCCGCCACTCCGGGCCGGTGACCGGCGAAGGAGCGGTCGAATTGCAGGCGACGAAGCCGTACGAATTCGGCGACTCCCTGGCGCATGTCGATCTCTCGCAGTCGCTTCTGAATGCGATGCTGCGCCGAGACCGGAGTGGAGAGCTGCGCCTGACGCATGACGATATCGTGATCCATCGCACGCGCAATAATCCGAAGTGCGCCACCGTGGTGATCATGGACATGAGCGGCTCCATGCGCTACGACGGCCAGTATGTGAACGTCAAGCGGATGGCGCTGGCGCTGGACGGTCTGATCCGGCGCGAGTACCCGGGCGATTTCCTGCGATTCTTCGAAATGTATACCTTCGCCAAGCCGTGCCCTCCCGGAGAAATCGTCAACTGCATGCCAAAGCCGGTCACTTTGTACGACCCGATCGTGCGTCTGAAAGTCGACATGAGCCGCCTTGATGTCAGCGAGTTCCAGATCCCGCCCCATTTCACGAACCTGCAGCATGCGCTGAGAATGGCCCGGCAATCGCTCGCGGCTCAGGATACGCCCAACCGCCAGGTGTTACTGATTACGGATGGACTTCCCACCGCCCATTTCGAAGAGCAAACGCTGTTTATGCTCTATCCGCCCGACATCCGCACCGAACAGGCCACGATGCGCGAGGCGCTGCAATGTCAGCGGGAGGGAATCACCATCAACATGTTCCTCGTGCCAAGCTGGTCGCAGTCCGAGGAGGATATCCGTTTTGCCTACCGAGTTGCCGAAACAACCCGCGGGCGGGTTTTCTTTACCGCCGGGAATGACCTGGAGCGGTTTGTGGTCTGGGATTATGTAAAACGCAAGCGGGAGATCCTCGCTTAGTCTCCCGCCGCTGATTCGTAGAACGGGCCTCCTGGTCCGTTGGCAAGCTGGCCGGGTCTGCCGACGCGACCTGCCAGACAGGGGCCTTGTTTCTGTGCGGTTCCCTGCCCCGGATCGACCGCATTGGCCGGACCGGAGCAGGTTGGCCGCTGCTGCATGATCGTCGATACCGACCGCGAGCGTTCCCACGGCGGCGGAACCCCGCCGACCCTTTGCGGCGCTTCCCGGCACGTCATTTCCGGGATCGCTGGAACCACCGCTCGCGGCTGCGTGTTATGATGTTCGACGATGAAATCCTCGGCAGTAGCTCTGACGTTTGTGGCCTTGCTCGCGGCCTTCGCGTTCGCGCTCGACAAGCTTACCCTGGCGGAAAACGTCGCGGGCGAAGTAGGCTACATCCTGGTCGTGATTGCCTCGCTGAAGCTGCCCCGACGGTCGCATACGCTGGCCGCAGCGCTGCTCTGCACGCTCCTGAATCTGATCGCGGCCGGAATAGCCTTTGCCGCGACGGCGGAGTGGCAGCAGGAATACAATCGGCTGTTTGTTCTGATTGCCATCTGGACCCTGGCCTTGCTGGGCTGGGACCACCGCGGTCTGCAGCGGATGCTGGATATCGCGCGCGTCGAATCCCATCGCAAGGTCGGCGAGGTGCAGGCGCAGGTCGAACGGCGGGAGCGGATCGAGCGGGCGCTGGAGTTCTCCGAGGCGATGTATGTCTCGCTGGTCGAGAACCTGGGGGTCCATGTGCTGCGGAAGGACATGGACGGGCGATTCACGTTTGTCAGCAGGTCATTCTGCGAACTGCTCGGCAAGCAGATCACCGACGTTCTGGGACGAACCGACTTCGACCTGTTTCCGGAAGAAATGGCGCGCAAGTATCGCGACGACGATCTGATGATTCTGGCGCGCGGCGAGGCGTTTCAGGCCGTTGAGGTCCATCCTCGACCGACCGGCGGAAAAATGTACGTCGAGGTTCACAAGTCGCCGATCCATGATCCCGACGGCAATGTCGCGGGTGTGCAGGGAATATTCTGGGACGTCAGCGATCGCGAGGAGGCGGCGATTGCGTTGCGCGAGAACGAGGCGCGACGACGGGCCATTTTTGAAACCGCGATGGACTGCATCATCTTCGCCGACATCCAGGGCCGGATCGTCGAAGTCAACCGCGCCGCGGAACGTACTTTCGGATACCTGCGCGACGATCTGGTGGGACAGCCGATGTTTGACCTGTTCCTGCCCGACGCCACCCGCGAACGCTACCGGGAATCCCTGCTGCGCTTCGTACTGGACGAAACCAGCGGTGGCAATACAGGACAGCGCGTCGAATTGGACATGGTGCGGCACAACCAGGATACGTTCATCGCCGAGTTGGCGATTCAGCCGATCCCGCTGCAGGGATCCGGCGGCTACGCGATCTTCATTCGTGACATCACTCGCCGCAAACAGTCCGAGGCAGCGCTGCGGCAGGCCAAGGAGGCCGCCGAGGCGGCCAATCTTGCCAAGGGCAATTTCCTGGCGAACATGAGCCACGAAATCCGGACACCGATGAATGCCATCATCGGTATGATCGACCTGGTCATGGAAACTCCCCTGGACGCGACGCAGCGCGATTACCTGGCGATGGTGCAGGAGTCAACCGCATCGTTGTTGACGGTCATCAACGACATTCTCGATTTTTCGAAAGTCGAGGCGGGCAAACTCGACCTGGAGTTGATCGAATTCGATGTCCGCGACCGGATCGGCGACGCGATGAAATCGCTGGCGTTCCGCGCTCACGGCAAGGGACTGGAACTGCTCTATTTTGTCGATCCGGCCGTCCCGGTTCGATTGATCGGCGATCCTCATCGCCTGCGGCAGGTCGTGATTAACCTCGCCGGTAATGCGATCAAATTCACGCAGCAAGGCGAAGTCGTGATGCGGGTCCTGGCCGACGCCGTTCGTGAAGGCGAGGTCGAATTGCGATTCTCGGTCAGCGACACCGGAATCGGAATCGCAACGGAGAAAATCGGGGCCGTTTTCGAGGCTTTCGAACAGGCCGATTCCAGCACGACGCGCAGGTTCGGTGGAACCGGATTGGGCCTGTCGATCTCCCGCCGGCTCGTACAACTGATGGGAGGTCGGATCTGGGTGGAAAGCCAGTTGGGCCATGGTTCAACGTTTTCCTTCACCGTCCGGTTACAATCGGTCGGCAAGCCGCCGGCCGGCGAATCGAGTCCACCGGAGCTGGAAGGCACGGGAGTGCTGATCGCCGACGGAAACTTGACGTCCCGAGAGATCCTTGCCGCCTACTTCCGCGACTGGCGGATGGCGCCCGTCGCGACCGGTTCGCTGCGCGACGCACTGTCGCGGCTGCGCGAGCAATCGGAAGCGTTTCCATCGATCTCGCTGGTATTAGTCGACTCGCGGATCGCGCAGCCGGACGAGGGCCCGCAGCTGCACCAGTTGGCGGAACTGGCCAAGGCACGCGGCGCAGGCATCATCATGATGACAGCTGGGGAACACTCCGCCGCCGTCGCGCGGGCGCGGGAGCTGGGGGCCGCCGTCCAGCTGTTGAAGCCCGTCAAGCCGTTGGAACTGCTCGAAGCTACCTTGCAGGCTTTGGGAAAAGATTCCCGTACCGCACCCGCGGCGCAATCAATCGCACCGATCCCTTCCAGTGCGCGACCCTTGAACATCCTGCTGGCCGAAGATAATCAGTTCAATCAGCGACTGGCGCTGGGGATCCTCAGCAAACAGGGCCACGAGGTCCGGATTGCCAACCATGGCGGAGAGGCCTTGCAGGCACTCGGGGAAGCGACATTCGACCTGCTCCTGCTCGACGTGCAGATGCCCGAAGTCGACGGGTTTGAAGTCGTCGCACGAATCCGCGAAGCGGAACGCGGCACCGACCGCCATCTGCCGATTATCGCCATGACCGCGCATGCAATGAAGGGCGACCGCGAGCGATGCCTGGAGGCGGGGATGGACGAGTATCTGGCCAAGCCGATTCGTGCGCGAGAGCTTTACGAGAAAATCGCCATGCTGTCGAACCGGACCGATATCGAAGTGAAATAGCCGATCCGCGTCCTGTTTCTGCCGGCAACCGGTCCCGAAAATTCAGCAGGGAAGCGCCTGTTGATGCAGTCGGCCGATTGCGGCCAGCCCGGGCCAACCGGCCGATTCGGCGTGGCTTATCAGGCCGCGGAAAATACCGCGGAAATCGTCCATTTCCTGCAGCCCCATATCCCATCCGGCATTGTAGTAACAGGCATAGGCGCGCGCGTGGTCGCCTCGAACCGCCGCCGCGTCGGCCAGATTCAACCAGTAGTCTCGAATCCGATTCCGCAGCGTGGCGTTGTCGTTCGCAAGATAGATCGCCAGATACGAATCGGCGCGAATGGGCGCGGGAATCTGTTCGCGCAGCTCATGCAGTCGCGCCGCGGAGAACTTGCCGAACCCGTCGGCGAACCAATGGGTGCGAAATCGCGTGGTATTATCCGAAAAGACGGACGGTCGAAGTCCACCCAGATACCGTGATATCGCCAACAAGACGTCACCACGTCGCTCGGCGGCCCAGCCGGCGATATCGTAAGCCCAGCCGAGATCCTGACGCCAGGAAAGCAGCCGCAGCGCGTGCCGCTCCGCGGACTCCCAATCCTGGGCGAACAGCTCGTCCGCTGCAACGCGCGAGAATGCCACCAATTGATCGCGCATCGGCGCTGGGATCAACCGCGTGTCGAATAGCCAGCTCACCGCATCCGGTTCCCAGGCAATGGACAATTTGCTCGCCGTCGACGGCACCAGGACCGCACGCAATTCGGCGTCGAGCGCCCTCAACAGCAGATCGTGCTCGGTCGCTGCGCGTGCAATTCCGGCGCGCTGCAGCGCCAGCAGCGGATCGACATCTCGACGATGGTCCAGCCTCCAGAATCGGTCGATTTCCTTGCCAGTGCTGTTCAAACAGTCGGCCGACCATTCGGCCCAGGCATGCGGTGGATCCGAACCGCCTACGTCCACCTGAAATTCGTGCCGCCGGCGATAGAGTACCTCCGCCGCCGCGTCGAACAGCAACGCTTCCGGCCAGTCGCGCCCGTACGGCAGCCAATCCCCGCCTACGTGGGACCAGAGCAATATCTCGGCGACGCCCCCCGACGTGTCGAATCGCGCGCAGAGCCAGTCTCCATAGTCATTCGTGGCCAGCGGCAGCGTGTCGGGAAGCATGAACCCTGCCCAGAGTGTGCCCTCCTCGGGGTGCAGGATCTGCGCGGCGGACAAGGCCTGGGAAAATTCAGCGCCGCCACCGCGGGTCCAGACCCGTTCGTCCAGCCAGGTCTTCAGCGCAGGCGTCAGCCGCAGGGCCAGGGCGTCGACAAGCTGTTGGGACTCGAGATGGGACATCGAATTACACCAGGCGACCGGTACGACCGCCGCGGGCGACCCCGGCAGGCCTTAATGCGTTCTCAATGCGCGTGCGATGCGATCGAATCGCCTGCCGCCAGCGATCGTACCGCAGGAAGATTGCCGCGATCGTCCCAAGGCAGAACCCGCGGCGGACAAAGCACCTGCAGGTCGTTCCGCCCCTGCGCCTCTGACCAGTACGCCTCGGAACACTCGACTTCCCGCACGTCCAAAGTGTTGTGGATCCACATCAGTCGAGCATGCGGTGGATCGGTAAGTCCGATCGTCGGCAACGCGGCATCGAGAATCTCCCGGTCACTTGGATAGTCCAGCGGCAACATTGCCGCCGTGGGATGGCCGCCCGTCAGGCAGTTGATCCGCGTTGCCACCGGGTCCATGGCACGTAGCACTTCCGAACGGCAGAATTCGGCGATGCCCAGGCCTGTGGCATTGCCGTGCGTCTCGTGAGTCAGTCCGCGCACCGCGATCCGTTTGATCTTGGGGAACTCGTCCTCGCGGGCCGCATGATCGTTGTACTTGCGGCCAATCACGTTGGTGTCCATCCCGGTGCCGCTGATGTTCTTTCCGATTTCATCGATGAACAGAATGTCGGCGCGCGCGAAAGGCAGTTTGGGAAGCCACTGCCGCGCCAACAACAGCAACGCTTTTTCTCGCTCCTCGAACTGTTGCGGTGCCACCGCTTCGATCCGCGCTGTTTCGTCGTAACCGTTTTCCACAATGGCTACGCCCGCCACGATCCGACAACGGGCCAGTACCTCGCGGGCGACACTGCGCAAAATCTGACCGAAACTGAAGTCCTGGATCGCTCGATGGTAGATCTTGGCGCCGTTGTGCTTGCCCAAGCCGATCAACATCATTTTCATCAGGCCGCTTTCAATCTCGCCCACGAACCCCGTGTGTGGCTTGACCCGACCACACACCACCACATGATTGGCGCCAAACGCATTGCGATCAAAATGGACCGGAAAACCCTCCGCCGCCTGACACACAACCACCGTTTCCATGCTGGATCGAATCGGACAGCCGCAATATTCCTCGGTCACCCCGTACGATTCGATCACCTTGCGCTGGCCCTCCGCCGTTCCCCCGCCGTGACTGCCCATCGCCGGAACGATGAATGGCTGCGCGCCAAGTGCCTGCAGATGCTGGGCGATCGCCTTGATGATCTGGTGAATATTGGCAATTCCCCGGCTGCCGCAGGAAATCGCGACCGATTCGCCCGGTCGAATACGATTCTCAAGCTTCAGCTGTCGCAGCTGGCGGTCCGTCTCCCGACCTGGATCATCAACGCGCGGGGCCTCGAAATGCTGTAAAACGCGAAAAATCCTGGGATATTCCGCCATGCCTGGGCTGCTCCGGTGAGGTGGCTTGGAATGGATTCTGGTGCCGATCGGATCGCTGGGACCATTATGGCAAGCGATGCGGCGACGCGACATGGCGGTTCGACGGGATTTTCCCGGTCGGACCGCTGCCACCCGTCGCCGCACCCGCCGATATCGATGCCGGACCTGACGAATTCCTTCCCGGAGGACTCGACGGTCGAATCAGAATCCAGTAGTTTATGGAGTTCCGCGAGTCGGACCGCGGGTCCGATCCGAGTGGAACCGGAATTACGAACGTGGCCTTTGCGGGATTCAGCAGACAGTGAGTTCGTCGATGTACGCAATTATTGCCGAAGATGGGCGCCAGTATCGCGTGGAAGAGGGTCAGGAAATCGTCGTCAATTTCCGCGAGGAATCGGCCGGCTCCACGATTACATTCGACCGCGTGCTGGTCTGTTCGGGCAACGGAAATATCCGCATCGGAACGCCCCTGGTTGGCGGTGTAACCGTTCAGGCGGAAGTGCTGGGACCCGAACAGGGCGAAAAGCTCACGGTCCAGAAATTCCGCCGCCGCAAGAATTACCGCCGCAGGACCGGCCACCGGCAAATCTATACGCGCATCAAAATCTCCAAAATCTCCGGTTGATGCCGTCTGCGGTTGATGCCTTGTGCGATAGCGCGGCTGGTCGGGCGACGCATTCAGGAACCACCGCGCCCGCGCCGTGTGCTCCGTGGTTCCCCGGACGCTGTTTTCCAGCTTGAAAACGACATTTTTTCGGCCGCCAAGAGCAGCCGTTCATGTCGTTGGAAACCCCAAGCTATTGTCATCAATGGCTTTGCGCAATCGATCGAGTCCAGGGGCGGTTTTGATGCTTGGCAGACGGCGATTTGTAACCCGTTATCTGGTAAGAACCTGTGACTATTTTTTGAAAAACCGTTGACGATCCGATTCGTCCGGGTACACTCGTGCCCCTACCTAAATGTTGTGGTCAGCTTAACTGATTCCACAACATATAGTGTTTCCTGGGGGTGCCCCCAACGGATGGAGCCTTTCTGGAATGGAATCGTCCTTTTCTCCCCAACGGCAAGGATTTTCTTATTTGCAGAGGGTTTTCAGCCCGACGATTGTAGTGTAATTTTGTATAGATGCCACCGGTCACGGATGGCAGCCACACGTAGAAGGAACTCCGCAGATGGCGACGGTCAAAACTGAACGTACGAATTCGTCTCGATCCCGAGCAAACACAAAGTCGATGGCCCGCACGATATCCGCCCCAACTTCGGCGCAACAGAACCCAACGCGTGGACTGGTGATTCGCCCGACGTTTTGTCCGACGGACGTGAAAGATCCGTTCGACACGGTGGGTTGGGAACTGCGTTCGGCGTCGATCAAGGATGAGAGCGGCAAGCCGCTGTTCGAGCAACGGGATTGCGAGGTGCCGGCGACGTGGACGCAATTGGCGACCAACGTCGTGGTCAGCAAGTATTTTTACGGCGAGAACGGAACGGGCGAGCGGGAAAAAAGTGTTCGGCAGGTGATTCATCGCGTCACACGCACGATCGCGGACTGGGGGTTGGCGGATGGCTATTTCGCTTCGGCCGACGATGCCGAGACGTACTATCGCGACTTGACGTGGCTTTGCCTTCACCAGTGCGGCGCGTTCAATTCGCCGGTCTGGTTCAACGTCGGCTTATACCCGATGTATGGAGTCACGGGGGCACGCTGCAACTGGCGTTGGAATCCGGAGACCAGCGCCGTGGAGCAACCGGAAAATCCTTACGAATTTCCGCAGGGGTCGGCATGCTTCATTCAGAGCGTCGACGACAACATGGAAGACATCATGCGTCTTGCGACAAGCGAGGCGATGTTATTCAAGTTCGGATCGGGTACCGGAACCGATCTTTCGACGATCCGTTCGCATCGGGAAAAACTGTCGGGTGGCGGTCGTCCGTCGGGACCGCTGTCGTTCATGCGCGTCTACGACCAGATCGCGGCCGTGGTCAAGTCCGGTGGTAAGACACGCCGTGCGGCGAAGATGCAGTCGATCAAGATCTGGCACCCGGACATTCTGGAGTTCATCGAATGCAAGTGGAAGGAAGAACGCAAAGCGCACGTGTTGATTGAGAAGGGGGGCTACGAAGCCAATTTCAATGGCGAAGCCTACAGTTCGATCCTGTTCCAGAACGCCAATCTGTCGGTGCGGGTTACTGACGAGTTCATGAACACGGTGGAGCAGGGCGGGATGTGGCATACCCGCTGGGTGACCGATCCGTCGCGGGAGGGACCGTCGTACGAGGCGAAATGGTTGTTGAATCGGATGGCGGAATGTGCCTGGCATTGCGGCGATCCGGGCGTGCAGTATGACACGACGATCAATCGCTGGCATACCTGTCCGAACTCGGGGCGGATCAACGCCAGTAATCCTTGTTCGGAATATATGTTCCTGGACAACACTGCCTGCAATCTGGCGAGCATTAATCTGATGAAGTTCCGGCGCGATGATGGCACGTTCGATGTCGAGCGATTCACGACGGCCTGCCGGTTGTTCTTGGTCGCGCAGGAGATTCTGGTGGATCACGCAAGTTATCCAACGGAGGAGATCGCGCACAACAGCCATCTTTTCCGACCGCTGGGATTGGGCTATTCCAATCTGGGCAGCCTGATCATGGCCAGCGGGTTGTCGTATGATTCGCCGGCGGCCTACGGAGTATGCGGCGCGATTACGGCGATCCTGCACGGAGCTGCGAACCGAACCAGTGCGGAACTGGCCGGCGTTGTGGGACCGTTCGAGGGATACGCGATCAACCGCGAACCGTTCCTGCGTGTCATGCAGATGCACCGCGATGCGGTCGAGAAAATCGACGACGCGGTGCCCCGCTATCTGAAAGATGCGGCTCGGGCGATCTGGGATCAGGTCCTGACGGATGGTCGCAAGCTGGGATTCCGCAACGCCCAGGCAACCGTACTGGCGCCGACGGGCACGATCAGCTTCATGATGGACTGCGATACGACCGGCATCGAACCCGATATAGCCCTGGTAAAGTACAAGCAACTGGCCGGCGGTGGGATGCTCAAGATCGTCAATCAGACGGTGCCCCTGGCTTTGCGTACATTGGGCTATGACGACCCGTCGATCCAGGCGATCACCCGGTATGTCGATCAGAACGATACGATCGAAGGCGCGCCGCATCTCAAGGACGAGCACCTCGCGGTATTCGACTGCGCCTTCAAACCGGCTAACGGCATTCGCAGCATCCCTTGGCGCGCCCACGTCAAAATGATGGCTGCCGCGCAGCCGTTCCTCTCCGGGGCCATATCAAAGACCGTCAATATGCCGGCGGACGTCAAGCCGACCGATGTGGCGGAAGCTTACGCCTGGGGTTGGAAACTGGGCCTGAAGGCGTTGGCGATCTATCGCGATGGATCCAAGCAAAGCCAGCCGTTGAATACCAAGAGCGAAGAAGGAAAGGCCGAAGCGGATGGCCGCGGCAGTCGGGCGGAGAAGGACGAGAAGTTCGTGCCCAGGCCGCGGCGCGAGCGATTGCCCGATACGCGGCAGTCGATCACGCACAAGTTTAATGTCGGCGGACACGAAGGATATATCAACGTCGGCCTTTATCCGGACGGACGACCTGGGGAACTGTTCATCACCATGGCCAAGGAGGGCAGCACCGTCGGTGGACTGATGGATGCCTTTGGGACCGCGATTTCAATGAGCCTGCAATACGGTGTGCCGTTGGAAGTTCTGGTCAACAAGTTCTCCCATACCCGATTCGAGCCGATGGGACACACCACGAACCCCGATATTCGCATCGCCAAAAGCGTCGTCGATTACATTTTCCGCTGGCTCGGTATTACCTTCATGCCAGGCTACCGCGAAGCGAACAGCGGCACGCTCAAGAATGCCGGTGAAGTGAAAGCCGAGTCGAGCGGTGAACTCGCCGGCGGGGCGGATGCAGCGGGACTCAGCAACGGTACCCGTAATAACGCTTCGATAGGTAATGGCGAGCAGGTCGGCAGTCTGCTACCGGGCAGCGAAAATGGGAGCCGGTCGCGCGATATCGCCCGGATCGAATTGCAGACGCCAGATCGAGCGGCACTTGATCGCGCCGGAGTCGCTATGCATATCGACGAAAACGGCGGACCAATTTCCAATCGATCGGATCAGTTCGCCCGCTTCCAGTCCGATGCGCCAAGTTGCGATAACTGCGGCGCAATTACGGTGCGAAATGGGAATTGTTACCTTTGCCACAATTGTGGTAACAGCATGGGTTGCTCGTAAGGATTTTGGGTAAGGATTCCCCGAGCAACCTCTGTTTCCTGCCTTGGAGGCGCCGGCATTCATTCGAGTGCCGGCGCCCCATTTTTTTCCGGCGGATCGACTGTGGATAGCCACCGATGGACGCGGATGAGCATCCCAGGGCAACAACGATCGAGAGATGGAATTTCGATTGGCCGGGCAATCGAGAACGCTGGCGGGTCGATCCTGCCGTTT